>Ga0160469_100263_pt1 | contig 38609 bp, 41 predicted proteins | sample HID1972M_E11MG_FD_108246 | JGI IMG/M metagenome (GOLD analysis project Ga0160469, IMG submission 108246) | Enriched pill bug-associated microbial communities from UW Madison campus, WI, USA - HID1972M_E11 MG | ecosystem: Host-associated > Arthropoda: Insects > Digestive system > Unclassified ...
ATTGAAGGCGATACTTTCCATCCGGCCGCGAACATCGAAAAGATGAGCGCGGGGATCCCCCTGAACGACGACGACCGCGCCGGCTGGCTCGACAGCCTGTGCGTCGAACTACGTCGCGTCGATGCATCGGGCAAACGCCCGGTGCTGACCTGCTCGGCCCTCAAACACAGTTATCGCGAAGTGTTGCGCAGCGCCTTGCCGGGCCTGGGCTTCGTGTTTCTTGAGTTGACCCCTGAAGTCGCCGCTGAACGTGTGTCCCACCGTCCGGGCCACTTCATGCCGGCCACGTTGATCGAAAGCCAGTTCGCCACCCTCGAATCGCCGAAGGGCGAGCCGTTGACCCTGGCGCTGAATGCTTCGATCCACAGCGTTGAAGAACTGGCGTCGCAGGCTCACGTCTGGTGGCAGGCCCACGGTCTGAAACAGGCGGTATGAGTGTGTTGAAAGAGATAGCGCTGTCCTCACGATTTCTGTTTAACCCGCTTTAATAACAACAACAATCCAGGAGACACCCCCAATGTTTGGCATGTCCCACGACGCGTTTCTGCTGCTTGATGCAGTGGTCACCGTGATCGGACTGATTGTCCTGATCACCAAGTTCAAGCTGCACCCGTTTATTTCCCTGACCATCGCTGCCGCGTTCCTCGGTCTGACCTCCGGCATGCCGATCGGCACCATCATCAAAGCGTTCCAGGACGGCTTCGGTGGCGTGCTCGGTTTCGTCGGCATCATCCTCGCGCTGGGCACCATGCTCGGCAAAATGATGGCTGAATCGGGCGGGGCGGATCAGATTGCCCAAACCCTGATTCGTGCGTTCGGCAAGGACAAAGTCCAGTGGGCGATGATGTTCGCCGCGTTTCTGGTCGGCATCCCGCTGTTCTTCGAAATCGGTTTTGTTCTGCTGATTCCACTGGTGTTCATCGTGGCGCGCCGCACTGGCGTGTCGATCATCAAGATCGGTATCCCGCTGCTCGCCGGTCTGTCCGCCGTGCACGGTCTGGTGCCACCGCACCCGGGCCCGTTGCTGGCCATCGGCGTGTTCGGCGCGGACATCGGCAAGACCATTCTTTATGGTCTGATCGTGGCGCTGCCAACCGCGATCATTGCCGGTCCGATCTTCGGTACCTTCATCGCCAAGCACATTCCGGGTCATCCGAATCAGGAACTGGTCGATCAACTGGCCCGTGAAAACGATGACTCGGCGAGCCTGCCGAGCTTCGGTATCACCCTGGTTACCGTGCTGCTGCCGGTGTTCCTGATGCTGCTGAAAACCTTCGCCGACGTCGCGCTGCCGGACGGTCACTTCTTCCGCACCTGGATGGACATGATCGGTCACCCGATCTCCGCACTGCTGCTGGCGTTGCTGCTGTCGCTGTACACCTTCGGTTACAAGCAAGGCATCGGTTCGCAACAGATGCTCAAGTGGCTGGACGCGAGCCTGGCGCCAACCGCCGCGATCATTCTGATCATCGGTGCGGGCGGTGGCTTCAAGCAGATGCTGGTGACCAGCGGCGTGGGCGACGTGATCGGCCACATGGCGGTCAGCGCACAGATCTCGCCGATCCTGCTGGCATGGCTGGTGGCGGCGGTGATCCGTATCGCGACTGGTTCGGCAACTGTGGCGACCATCACTGGCGCGGGAATTGTGGTGCCGGTGGTGGGGATGATTCCGGGCGTTAACCGTGAGCTGCTGGTACTCGCGACCGGCGCCGGTTCGTTGATCCTGTCGCACGTGAACGACGCCGGTTTCTGGCTGGTGAAGCAGTACTTCAACATGACCGTGGCCGAGACGTTCAAGACCTGGACGGCGATGGAAACCATCCTGTCGGTGGTTGCGTTGGGCTTCATTCTGCTGCTGTCGCTGTTCGTTTAAGCGCTTCTCGCAGACACAAAAAAACCGCAGCGATGCGGTTTTTTTGTGGGTGATGATCTGCGTGAACACGGCACCTGTAGGAGCTGTCGAGTGAAACGAGGCTGCGATCTTTTGATTGTAAAAAACCAGATCAAAAGATCGCAGCCTGCGGCAGCTCCTACAGGGGATGGGTGTCAGTTATTTGGTAACCAGGCCATCCGCCCGGAACATCCCGCGAATGCCGCGTACAGCCTGGCGAATCCGATCCTGGTTTTCGATCAGCGCAAAGCGCACGTGATCATCGCCATACTCACCAAATCCCACCCCCGGCGAGACGCAAACCTTCGCTTCAGCCAGCAGTTTCTTGGCGAATTCCAGTGAACCCAGATGCGCATACGCCTCGGGAATCTTCGCCCAGACATACATCGATGCCTTCGGATTCTCGACCATCCAGCCCAGTTCATGCAGGCCTTTTACCAACACATTGCGACGCTGGCGATACTGCTCGGCGATGTCGCGCACGCACTGCTGATCACCTTCCAGCGCGGCAATTGCCGCGACTTGCAGCGGGGTAAAGGTGCCGTAGTCGTGGTAGCTCTTGATCCGCGCCAAGGCGTTAACCAGTTCCGGATTGCCGACCATGAAACCAATGCGCCAGCCGGCCATGTTGTAGCTCTTGGACAGGGTGAAAAACTCCACCGCGATGTCCTTGGCGCCCGGCACTTGCATGATCGACGGGGCTTTCCAGCCGTCGTAGACGATGTCGGCGTAGGCCAGATCGTGAATCACCAGCACGTCGTACTGCTTGGCGAGGGCGATCACCCGTTCGAAGAAATCCAGCTCCACGCACTGCGCGGTCGGGTTCGACGGGAAGCCGAGGATCATCATTTTCGGCTTCGGAATCGAGCCGCGAATCGCCCGTTCCAGCTCATCGAAGAAGTCCACACCGGGCACCAGCGGCACAGAACGCACTTGGGCGCCGGCAATCACTGCACCGTAAATGTGAATCGGGTAGCTCGGGTTCGGCACCAATACGGTGTCGCCCTGATCGAGGGTCGCCAGCATCAAATGCGCCAGGCCTTCCTTGGAACCGATGGTGACAATGGCTTCGCTTTCCGGGTCGATATCGACTTCGTAGCGTTGCTTGTACCAATTGGAAATCGCCCGGCGCAGGCGCGGAATGCCCTTGGACGTCGAATATCCGTGGGTGTCTTCGCGTTGGGCAACTTGTACAAGTTTTTCGACAATGTGCGGTGGCGTGGCCCCGTCGGGGTTGCCCATGCTCAAGTCGATGATGTCTTCACCACGACGCCTGGCGGCCATCTTCAGCTCGGCGGTGATGTTGAAAACGTAAGGGGGGAGTCGATCTATGCGCGCAAAGCGGCGCGGCGAACCTTGTTCGGCCATTGTTGCCTCGGATAACGTAAGCGCCCGGAACCGTCCGAGCGACGCTGGTCACTGCGGTGACCTGTGGCGGAAGATAAGGTCAGTGATGGCATACTGTCCAGCCCGTTTGTTAACAAATTTTTCCAAGGAAAATGGTTGATGGAATTCACCAGCGGCTTCTTGCTGAGCCTTTCGCTGTGCCTGGATATCGGCGTGGCCAACATCGCAATGATCACATTGGCGATGCAGCGCGGTTACTTTCAAGGCTTCGCGCTGGGCCTTGGCACCTGCGTCGGCGACTTGATTTATGCGGTGCTGGCGCTGGCCGGGATGACCGTTCTGCTGCAATACGAAAGCGTGCGCTGGGTGCTGTGGATCGGCGGTTCGGCGCTGCTGATCTACTTTGCGGCGAAGATGATTTACTCGGCGATCCATCACGAAGCGCTGCTGGCCGAGACGGCGGAGGTGGGGCAGAACTCCCATCGCAAGGAATTCTTTCGTGGGATTTTTCTCGCCATGTCGTCCCCGAGCGCGATTCTTTGGTTCGCTGCGGTGGGCGGCACGCTGATCGCCCGCTCCGGTGGCGGTGGCCCGGTGAGTTCGGCGCTGTTCCTCGGTGGTTTTCTCTGCGCCGGGCTGCTGTGGTCGGCCGGTTTGTGCTTTGCTGCCAGCCACGGTGGCAAGCTGTTGGGTGATAAGCTTTTGCGCTATTCCTACATGGCATCTGCAGCGATCTTCTGCTATTTCGCAGTCTACGTGATCGTATCCGGCTACAACGAATTCGTCGGTTCCGGTGCCGTCGAGCAGTTGCATTCGCTGTAACCGTGCGAAACGGGTTTGGCTTTCTATACTCCCAGCCGAACCCCTTTTTTGTGCCAGGAGTCGAGTCATGGATGAGCAAACACGCGTCGAAGTGGCTGAACCTCGCTTCGAACATGGACACTTCCTGCTGATTGCAGGATTTGGCGATCGATTTACCCAAGACACCGCCAAGGACATCCCGGCGCTGTGGGAGAAATTCCTGCCGCACCTGGGACGAATTCCCGGGCAAAAAGGCGAAGTGACCTACGGCGTCTGCTGCAATTTCGACGGTAAGGGCGGCTTCGATTACATCGCCGGCGTGGAAATCACCAAGCTCGACGAACTGCCGCAGGACGTCTATCGCTGGGTCGAAGTGCTGCCCCGTCAATACGCGGTGTTCGAACACAAAGGGCCGCTCGATCAGTTGCCGCAAACTCTGCAATACATCTACAAAACCTGGTTGCCGACCTCTCACTACGTCGAGCTGAATGCCCCGGAACTGGAGCGTTACAGCGCCGATTTCAACCCGCGCCTGCACACCGGCAAACTGGAAATCTGTGTGCCGGTCGATACCAAGGCCTGAGCCGACAGTGATGAGGCGGATCAAAGGATCCGCCTCATGCGTTTGCGCCGTGTGCGGATCGATATGCCCCCGCGATTCCTTTATGCTTTCAGCACTTTCTTCTGCTGATTTCCGAGCCGCCATGAACACCGTCATCCGCAACGTCACCGCCGCCGACCTGGATCGCTGCTACGCCATCGAAACCGTTGCCTACGAAGGCGACGAAGCCGCCACCCGCGAGAAAATCGCCACGCGCATCGCCACCTGGCCGGAAGGCTTTGTCGTGGCGGAAGTGGATGGCGTGGTGGCGGGTTTCGTCAATTCGGGCGCGGCGTTTGATGTGCAGATGTCGGATGAGGCGTTCAAAGAGTTGATCGGCCATGACCCGAAAGGGCCGAACGTGGTGATCATGTCGGTGGTGGTGCACCCGGATTATCAGGGGCAAGGGTTGGCGAAGCGCTTGATGGCTGAGTTTATCGAGCGAATGCGCGGGATGGACAAGGCGACGATTCATTTGATGTGCAAGGAAAAGCATATTCCGCTGTACGCCGGGTTTGGCTTTGCCTACATCAAACCGTCGGAGTCGGATCACGGCGGGATGGCGTGGCACGAGATGATCCTTACCCTCTAAAGCCAACCCGATCTCCACTGTAGGAGCTGCCGAAGGCTGCGATCTTTTGATCTTGCTGTTAAGAAGATCAAGATCAAAAGATCGCAGCCTTCGGCAGCTCCTACAATGGTTTGAGTTGTGTCAGTAAGGGGGTCGGTTATCCGTTTTGATGCATCAAGGTCGTAGGTTTCGGCATCATGCATCCCTCGATGTCTCAGAAAACCAGCCCCATGCGCCGTTCGTAACCGATCCGACCCTTGTACGCTTCGCCGCTGTCGACATAGCCGTGCTTGGCGTACAGCGCAATCGCCGCGTCATTGTCAGCGTCCACCGACAACTCCAGCCCTTTGATCTCCGGCCACGCCTGACGCGCGACCTCGGGCAGCGCTTGCAGACACGCTTTGCCATAACCCTTGCCCTGCGCGCGGCGATCTACCTGCAACGCATGCAAGGTGGCGCTGTGTTCATCAGCCCAGGCCGGCAACACGGGCGGGCGCTTGAGCAGCAGAAACGCCACCGGCACTTCATCCGCCAGCAAGGCAAAACCCTTCACGCCGGGGCCGGGTTTCGACAACAAGGTGTGCAACGCACCGTGAATATCGCCGGAGAACTTGATCTGCTCGGCATGGATTTCAATCGCCTCGACTTGTTGACGCTGCAAAGCATTCAGGCTGTCGTACGGCACGAGTTGGGCTGACACGGGAATTTCCTTTTTCCTACAAAGATAAGCCTCGGATTCTAGCGATTTTGCCCTCAGTGGAATTTTTTTGTTTCGCCTGTCGATCTGCCGATCCACCAAGCGACTAAGGGTGTCTTCACAACAAAAACCACGGAGAACACCATGAGCGCACAATCCGAAATCCAGACCCTGATCAACACCTACCGCGACGCCGTGATGAAAAAGGACGTAGAGAAAGTCATGGCGCTGTACGCCGACGACATCGTCTCGTTCGACGCGATCAAGGCCCTGCAATTCAAGGGCAAACCGGCGTACCGCGAACACTGGGTCGCGTGCATGGAAATGTGCCCCGGCCCGCACATTTTCGAATTCCATGAAATCGCCATCGAAAGCGCCGACAACATCGCCTTCGCGCACTGGGTGGCCAATTGCGGCGGCACCAATGAAAAAGGCGAAATTCAGAGCTGCTGGATGCGCGTCACCGCCTGCTATCGGCAGATCGGCGGGGCGTGGAAAATCGCCCATGAACACTGGTCGGCGCCATTCGATCCGATGAGCGGCGCGACCCTGTTCGATGTGCAACCTTGATCTTCAGCCATAGTTGATCCGTCCGCTTCAGGAGAACGCCATGAAGTATTTATGCCTGGTCTACAGCGATGAGCGCCTGCTGCATTCATCGCCCGACAGCCCGGAAGACGCCGAGTGCTGGGCCTACGCCGAGTCGATTCAGGGCAGCGGGCGAATGGTTGCCGCCGAGGCCTTGGAGTCAGTGCAGACCGCCACCACGGTGCGTATGCGCAACGGCAAAGTGTCGATCACCGATGGCCCGTTCGCGGAAACCAAGGAGCAACTGGCCGGTTTCTATTTGATCGACGCCAAGGATCTCAACGAAGCGATCCAGGTCGCCGGCAACATTCCGGCAGCGCGGGTCGGCAGCGTTGAAGTGCGCCCGGTGCGGCAGTTGAATGTCTGAGGTTCGGGCGCGGGTCGAGCAGGTCTATCGCGAAGACTCGCGGCGGATTCTGGCGACGCTGATTCGCCTGCTGGGTGATTTCGACCTCGCCGAAGAAGCCTTGCACGAGGCGTTCTTCGTCGCCGTCGAACGCTGGCAGCGCGATGGCGTGCCGGACAATCCGCGCACCTGGCTGGTCTCGACCGGGCGCTTCAAGGCGATTGACGTATTGCGCCGCCGCGCCCGGTTCAAAGCCTCACAGCCGATGTTGCTGGCGCAACTAGAAGAACTCGAACAGGCCGACTGGAGTGGCGAAGACGTGGAAGACGATCGTCTGCGGCTGATCTTCACCTGTTGTCACCCGGCGCTGGCGGCGGATGCGCAAGTGCCGCTGACCTTGCGCGAAGTCTGCGACCTGACCACCGAAGAAATCGCCCGCGCATTTCTCTCGGCGCCGGCGGCGATTGCCCAACGCATCGTCCGGGCTAAAGCCAAGATCCGTGACGCGAAAATCCCTTATCAAGTACCGAGCTTGAGTGAATTGCCCGAGCGCCTCGACAGCGTGTTGAGGGTGATTTATCTGGTGTTCAACGAAGGCTACTCGGCGTCGGTCGGCGCTGAACTGACCCGCGAAGATCTGACGCGTGAGGCGATCAGGTTGGGGCGGTTGTTGATGGAATTGTTGCCGGAGCCGGAAGTGATGGGGCTGCTGGCGATGATGCTGTTGCACGAATCACGACGCTCGGCGCGCACGTCGCCGAGTGGTGAACTGGTGCTGCTGGATGATCAGGATCGTTCGTTGTGGGATGCCGGGTTGATCGCTGAAGGTTGCGCGCTGGTCGAGCGCGCGCTGACCACGCGACGGTTTGGGCCGTATTGTTTGCAGGCAGCGATTGCGGCGGTGCATGCCGAGGCGCCGACGGCGGCGCAGACGGATTGGGAGCAGATCGTTGGTTTGTATGACGTGCTGTTGCGGGCGGTGCCTTCGCCGGTGATCGAGTTGAATCGAGCGGTGGCGGTGGCCAAGCGCGATGGGGCGTTGGCGGGGTTGCAGTTGATTGAGGGGATTTTGGCGCGGGGCGAGTTGCAGGATTATCACTTGGCGCATTCGGCGCGGGCGGAGTTTTGTCGGCAGTTGGGCAGGGTGGAAGAGGCGCGTTCAGCCTACCTTCGCGCCCTTGAACTGACCCGGCAAGAACCCGAAAGACGTTTCATCGAAGCACGCCTGAATCAGTTATCCACCCCCCTGTAGGAGCTGCCGAAGGCTGCGATCTTTTGACCTTGATAAGCGAGATCAAAAGATCGCAGCCTCGTTTCACTCGACAGCTCCTACAGGATGGCGTTGTGGGTATCAGGCCTGCTGCCGGGTCGCGGCCATCACTATCTCGCGAATACACACCCCCTGCGGTTGCCCATACGCATACTCAATCGCCGTCGCCACATCTTCAGCACTCAACACCGTGCCGCCCATGTCCTGTTTCCAAGCCTGATACCCAGTCTTGATCGCCTCATCCGTGGTGTGGCTCAGCAACTCAGTTTCAACCGCCCCCGGCGCAATCGTCGTCACACGCACATTGTGCAGCGCCAGCTCCTCGCGCAGATTCTCCGACAACCCATGCACCGCAAACTTGGTGCCGACATACGCGACATGGTTCGGGAACGTCTTGCGCCCGGCCACCGAGCTGACGTTGATGATCGTCCCGTGCTTACGCTCGATCATCCCGGCCACCACCGCGTGCACACCGTTGAGCAAGCCCTTCACATTGACGTCGAGCATCTGATCCCACTGCGCCGGATCCTGCTCGCTCATCGCACCGAGCAACATGACGCCAGCGTTGTTGATCAGCGCATCCGCCGGGCCGAATTGCGCTTCGGCTTCCGCCACCGCCGCGAGCAATGCGTTGCGATCGGTGATGTCGACTTTGCGGCTCAGGCTGTGCGGCAGCGCCAACGCTTCAAGGCGTTCAACGCGACGCGCGAGCAACAGCAGCGGATGGCCGGCCGCGCTTAAACGACGGGCGGTGGCTTCGCCGATGCCCGAACTGGCGCCGGTGATGATGATCAATGGCTTGCTCATGGGTGAACTCCTGAAATAAGTATTTCAAATGACTGAACGATGGGCGCAGTATATTTAGCGCCGTTGCGGCTGAAAAATGCCTTATTCCTCTGTCTGCTATCGGAATCTCCTATGGATGTCCGTCATCTCAAAGCCTTCCTCGCCGTGTTCGAAGAACGCAACATCACCGCCGCCGCGCAGCGCCTGTTTATCAGCCAGCCGACGCTGTCGGTGACGATCAAACAATTGGAAGAAGAACTCGGCGCGACGTTATTCGTGCGCCAGCCGCGCGGTGTCGAGGTCAGTGATGAAGCGCGGTTGCTTTATCCGCAAGCGCGGCGGATGGTCGCCGACGCCGAGGCGCTGAGCCGAATGTTTCGCGGCCGCGAAAACCGTGCGCCGCTGACCCTCGGCATCGAGGGCGACATCGCTGCCAGCCACATCGAAGCCTTTGTACGCATGGCGCATCTGGCATTGCCGAATCTGTTGCTGACGATGGAGGAGGGCTGTCAGGGTGATGGACGCTTGGCGGTCGAAGAGATGTGTTGCGAGGACGAATTGTTCCTGCCGCTGTGGGAAGAATCCTATGTGATGGCGCTGCCGGTGAATCATCCGATGGCGGCGGTGCAAGCGAATTGGGCGCCGATTGAGGATTGGATTACCTGTCCGCAGCATCCGTCGCATCAGCGCTTGATGGCGTTGTACGGGCGTTCGCCGGAAGCAGTGGCGGGGCATGCCGGCTCGTTGCAACAGGCGTTGCACATGGTCGCGGCGGGAGTTGGCGTGGCGATGTTGCCGCAGTCATTGGTGGCCGGGCATGCGCGGGTGGTGGTGCGTGCGTTGCACCTGCCGGCGCCGACGCGAAGGGTGGGGTTGTGTTATGCGGCGCAGGCGCTGGAGCTGCCGGCGATGCGAGGGTTGCATGAGTATTTTTTGTTGAATCGACCGGTGGTGATTGAGGCTGCTTGAGGATCAAAAGATCGCAGCCTTCGGCAGCTCCTACATGGAAATGCGCACCTCTGTAGGAGCTGCCGAAGGCTGCGATCTTTTGATCTACTCCAACATCTTGTTAAGCAACCAGCTCCCCGCCGGCCCCGGCGGATACAGCCGCGACCACAGTGCATCAACAAACACCGGTTTAGGCCAGCCGCGCACCTTCAACTCCACCAGCAAATCATTGCCAAACCGCTGCGCCAGCCAACGCGGCAACGGCGCCAAGCCGAAGCCCTTCTCGGCCATTTCCAGCAACATCAAATAACTCGGCGCCGACCACACCCGGCCTTTGCCACGACTGTCATAGGGATTAACGATGGTCGCCAGGCGCAGCTCGCGATGCAGCTCCAAGGTGTGCTGATCAATGTGATCAAGCGTCGCCAGCGGATGATCGCGATTGACGAACAGAGCGATTTCCGTGCGTTCGGCCACGGTCGAGGTCACCAAATCCGGCGGGTAGTTCTCCTGCATCTCCGCGAAGGCCAGATGCGCGCGACCGCGTTGCACCAGTTCAATCAAGTCATCGCATTCAGCGATCAAACATTCCAGCTCAAGATCCGGATAACGCTGCTCGAACCCGACCAATGCCGCTTCAAAACGATACGACTGATACGTGTCGGAAATCGCCACGGTCAGCTTCGGCTCGACGCCTTGGGACAACTGCCGCGCGGTCATCTCCAGACGACTGGTCGCCGCCAGAATCGCCTCCGCTCGTTGCAACATCACATGGCCCGCGGGGGTGAGCGTCGGTTTGCGGCTGCTGCGATCGAACAGCACCAGATCCAGATCGATCTCAAGGCTGGCCACTGCCGCGCTGATGGTCGACTGACTGCGCCCGAGTTTGCGCGCCGCCGCCGAAAACGAACCTTGAGTCGCCGCTTGCACAAACGCCAACAGCACTTCTTGCGAGGCCATGAACTATCGCCTTGATCGATGGTTATTGGTTATGAAGTATCGGTGTGAGGGTAGATCATGGCAACCATCTTCATTCAAGGAGTCAGGCAATGACTGCCCCTAAATCCATCACTGAACGTATTTTCCAGGCCGTTGGTTTCGAACTGCTGGCCATTCTGATCTGTACGCCGCTGCTGGCGTGGCTGATGAAAAAACCGATGCTTGAAATGGGCGCGGTGACGGTGTTGATCGCGATGCTGGCGCTGGGCTGGAACGTGGTGTTCAACCGCTACTTCGACCGGGTGCTGGCGCGGATGAATGTTGCGCACAACGCCTGGGTGCGTGTGGTGCATGCGCTGCTGTTCGAGGGTGGTTTGATCGTGATGGGCGTGCCGCTGATTGCGTGGTGGTTGTCGGTCAGTTTGTGGCAGGCGTTTTTGCTGGATATCGGCGTGCTGCTGTTCTTCCTGCCGTACACCTATGTGTATCACTGGGCGTACGACGTGCTGCGCGAACGCTTCATGACCCGTGGTGTTTGCCAAGGCTAACCCGATCCTCGTGTAGGAGCTGCCGAAGGCTGCGATCTTTTGATCTTGATTTAAAGGGCAAAATCAAAAGATCGCAGCCTTCGGCAGCTCCTACAGAGGTAGGTGTTTTCAGGGATGTTAGAGGAACATCCCGCCGGATGCCTCAACCCGCTGGCCATTGATCCATTGCGCACCCGGCGACAGCAACAACGCCAGCGCCCCGCCAATATCATCCGGCTGACCGGCGCGTCCCAGCGCGGTGTTGTCCGCGACCATCGCATTCACCGCCGCATTATCGCGAACCGTCCCGCCACCAAAGTCAGTTTCAATCGCGCCTGGCGCCAACGTATTCACAGCAATCTGCCGCGCGCCCAGCTCTTTCGCCTGATAACGAGTCAGCACTTCAATCGCGCCTTTCATCGCCGCATAAGCACTGGCGCCCGGAATGGTGAAACGCGCGAGGCCGCTGGAGATATTGATGATCCGACCGCCATTGTTAATCAGCGGCAGCAGCTGCTGCGTCAGGAAGAACGGCCCTTTGAAATGCACGTTCATCAGCATGTCGAATTGCTCAACCGTGGTCTCGGCGAAACTCACGTGCAAACCGACACCGGCGTTGTTGATCAGGAAATCAAAACGCTCACGTTCAAATTGTTCGCGCAGCGCTTGCTCAACCTTCGCGCCGAACCCGGCAAAGCTGTCACTGCGACCGACGTCCAGTTGCAGCATCACCGCTTTGGCGCCGAGTTTTTCCACTTCGACGACCAGCGCCTGCGCTTCATCCACGCGGCTGTGGTAAGTGCCGATGATGTCGACACCTTGGGCGGCGAGGTGCAGGGCGGCGTTTTTGCCGAGGCCACGACTGGCGCCGGTGATCAATGCGATTTTGCGGTTCATGGGACTTCCTCGATGCTGGTGAGTGGTGATGGAACTCAGTTTATTTGTCCGCCGATAGGTGATAAACAGACTGAAATCGGAATCACTGATCGGCTCAGCCGAACAATCGTCAGGTGCTCACATGAACAAACTGGAACTGCTGCGCACCTTCGTCCGGGTCAGCGAACTGTCGAGTTTTATCCTCGCCGGCGAGAGCCTTGGCCTGCCGCGCTCTACCGTGTCCGAACATGTGCAGGCACTCGAAACACTGGTCGGCACGCGTCTATTGCAGCGCACCACGCGCAAAGTGCAGGCGACGCAAGATGGACTGGTGCTGTACGAACGCAGCAAGGATCTGCTTTCGCACATGGACGAGATTGAAGGGTTGTTCCGCCAGGACGAGGCCTCGCTGACCGGGCGTATTCGTGTCGACATGCCGAACATTCTGTCGCGACGTCTGGTCATGCCGCTGTTGCCTGAGTTCATGGATCGTCACCCAAATCTGGAACTGGAAATCAGCAGCACCGACCGCCGCGTCGATCTGCTCAGCGAGGGTTTTGATTGTGTGGTGCGCATTGGCGCGCAGCCGGATCAATCGGTGGTGGCGCGGCATTTGGGCGATTTTTCGATGATCAACTGCGCGAGCCCGGCTTACCTTGAACGCTATGGTGTGCCGCAGACGCTGGAGGATCTGGCGCAGCATCGGCTGGTGCATTACGTCGGCGTATTGGGTTCGCGTTCGGAAGGGTTTGTGTACGAGGAGGGAGGTGAGGTTAAGCGTTTGCCGATGGCGGGCAGTGTGACGGTTAACAGCACGGATGCTTATGAGTCGGCGTGTCTGGGCGGGTTTGGTTTGACCCAAGTGCCGCGCTCGGGCATGAAGCCACATTTGGATAACGGCGAACTGGTGACGGTGTTGCCGCAGTTTACGGCGCCGTCGATGGCGATTTCGTTGTTGTATGCCCGGCAGCGACATTTGCCGTTGCGCGTGCGGGTGTTCATGGATTGGCTCGGCGATGTGATCCGCTCAACCCTCTAACCCACACCTTGCACTCAAACCTCACTGGATCTCTATCTGAAACGGCTACCTGTAGGAGCTGCCGCAGGCTGCGATCTTTTGATCTTTAAAACAGGATCAAAAGATCGCAGCCTTCGGCAGCTCCTACAGGGGAATTGTTGTGGGTCAGAAGATTTGGGTGAACAGCCAGTAGAGGCTGCCCGACAGCAGGATCGCCGCCGGCAACGTCAGCACCCACGCCATCAGCAAATTGCGGATGGTCTTCATCTGCAACCCGCCACCGTTGGCAACCATCGTCCCCGCCACACCCGACGACAACACATGCGTCGTCGACACCGGCAAACCGAACATATCCGCCGCACCAATGGTCAGCATCGCCACGGTTTCCGCCGACGCACCCTGGGCATACGTCAGGTGCGTCTTGCCGATTTTCTCGCCCACCGTCACCACAATCCGCTTCCAGCCAACCATGGTGCCCAGCCCCAGTGCGATGGCCACGGCGATCTTCACCCACAGCGGAATAAACCGCGTGGCGTTGTCGATCTGTTGCTTGAACAGTTGCAGTTTGCTGCTGGTGTCGGCGTCGAAATTGCCGACCTTGTTCTTGTCCATCAGGCGAATACTTTCGCTGGCCAAGTACATGTCGTTACGCACGTTGCCCATGGCTTCGGCCGGGACTTTCGCCAGCGAACCGTAGCCCCGGACTTCTTCGCCAATGTGCCCGGTGAGGGCGGCGAGGGCGGGGATCAGTTGCGGCGTGGCTTCCTTGCTGCGCACGTAATCCGAAAGGATTGGACGCGGATCAGCCGGCGCCGGCTGCGGTGCACTTTTCACCAGCGCTTGCTGGGTGACTTGCGCCACAGCGGCGAACTGCAGCGATTGTTCCTCGGGCATGGTGCGGTTCAAGGCGTACGCCATCGGCAGCGTACCGACCAGAATCAACATGATCAGGCCCATGCCTTTCTGGCCGTCGTTGGAGCCGTGAGCGAAAGAAACGCCGGTGCAGGTCAGGATCAGTAAACCGCGAATCCACCATGGCGGCGGCGCGTTGCCTTCCGGTGCCTTGTACAGCGAACGATTCTTCACGAACGCGCGCAGCGCCAGCAGCAACAGCGCGGCACAACCGAAACCCACCAGCGGTGAGAGCAGCAGCGCGTAACCGATCTTGGTCGCCTGCGCCCAGTCGACACCGCTGGTGCCGTCGCGGCCGTGCATCAAGGCATTGGCCACGCCGACGCCGATGATCGAACCGATCAGCGTGTGCGACGAAGACGCCGGCAAACCCAGCCACCAAGTGCCGAGGTTCCACAGGATCGCGGCGATCAGCAGGGCGAAGATCATTGCGAAACCCGCCGACGAGCCGACCTGCAAAATCAACTCTACCGGCAGCAACGCGATGATGCCGAACGCCACCGCGCCGCTCGAAAGCAGCACACCGAGAAAGTTGAAAAAACCCGACCAGACCACCGCGACATTGGGCGGCAGCGAGTGGGTATAAATCACCGTGGCGACGGCGTTGGCGGTGTCATGGAAACCGTTGACGAACTCGAAGCCCAGCGCAATCAACAGCGCCACGCCGAGCAGCAGAAACGGCGTCCACGTCGTGACGACCGTGCCGAGTTCGTGCATGTCGTGCATCAGGCTATAGGCGGTGAACAGCATGCCCATCGCCAGCACGGCGAAAAAAATCACGTAGGTGAACGGGCTGGTTTTCTTGTCGAGGGCGGGCCTGCCGCTGGGGGCGGATGTGTGGCTGGCGGTCAGGGAGGGAGTAGCCATGAGCGGACAATCCTCAGCGAGGGAAGGAATGTCGCCCATGATCATTGCAGAATGTTACAGAGAGACTGCGGCAGATCAGTGTTTGGATGAATAGCCTAACCATTGATCTGTTGAGTCCATTCCTGAACTTTGGGGAGAGCTTTTGTGGCGAGGGGATTTATCCCCGATCGGCTGCGCAGCAGTCGTAAATCCGTCGAACGCGGTTCAACTGAAAAACCGGGGTGAATGGTTTTTGGGGCTGCTTCGCAACCCATCGGGGATAAATCCCCTCGCCACAGGATCTTTGTCATCTCGATAGATCTCTGCAGCGACAATAGATCTGTGGTGCGCAAGGGTCAGTAATCACCCCTTTTACGAAACGCCCACCTTCCGGCAATCACGGTAAACGTCACCACCAGCGCCACCAATATCCAGAACCCTTCCGGATCCTGCGACAGTGGCACGCCCCCCACATTCATCCCGAAAAAACCGGCAATGATGTTGATCGGCAGCGCCAGCACCGTCACCACGGTCAGGGTAAACAGCGTGCGGTTGCTCTGTTCGTTGAGGTTGGCGGCGATCTCTTCCTGGAGCAATTTGATCCGCTCACCCAGCGCCGTGAGGTCGTTGATGATCAGCGCAAACTCTTCAGTGGATTTGCGCAGCTCCTTGACGTCCTCCTTCTGCAACCACGGCGGCGGCCGATTGAGCAGGCGCAGCAACGAACCCGGCTCCAGCGCCAACAGCCGTTGCAGCCGCACCAGCACCCGTCGATTGGCACCCAGTTCCGCTCGGTTGGTCGACAGCTTTGAGGAGAGCAATTCATCCTCGACCTGATCCACACTCATACTGGTTTTGCGCACGATTTGCGTCAGCACCTCGCCCTGATCCCGCAGCAAATGCACGAGCAGTTCCGACGGTGAACGAAAGCGCTCTCCAGCCTTCACCGACGAACGCAATTTATCCACCGAGTGCAGCGGTTGCAGGCGCGCGCTGACGATCAATTTGCTGCGCACGCAGACCCACAATGTCGACACGTCCGACGACACCATGCTGCTGAGGTTGAACACCACATCGTTGACCACCGCCAGCAACGCCGAGTCGACATGCTCGATGCGCGTCGACCGCGAGCCTTCGTGCAGTGCCTCGAAAAACTCTTCCGGCAATTGCAGATGACTCTTCATCCAGCGCTCGCACGCCGCGTGCGCCAGATTGAGATGCAGCCAGAGAAATTCGCCGCTGTCGCTGTCGTCCTGCAAACAGCGTAATGCCGTCGCCGAATCCACTTCGCGGCCACGTTCGCCGGGCAGAAAACGAAAACCGTAGAGCAGGCCAAACAGATCGGGATCGCGATGACTGAGGTCGAGGCTGTGGTTCATGGAGGCTCGCTGCGAGGAGGGCGTCTGGCGTGGGGTTTACAGATTCACCTGCTCGGCATCTTCGCAATCGTGCGTGACGATTTTGTGACCGCTCGATGACGGGGTGACATGTACCGATTTCGATACCGTGTGGGTACACAGTCGATCTCAATTCATCGCGGCGCTGGTCGATGACCGCTTATCTATCACCGGTATTGGAGTATTTCCATGGTCAGCATCAGCTCTGTTTCGATCAATCAGACTGTAACTACGTCCACCAGTAAAACCACGATCAACGACGTTGGCGACGACACCAGCACCACCGCGACGGCGACTGCGAGTGCATCCGGCGATGCGCCGAAAGCGGCGGGCGGTGCGGCACCGGCGGGGGATAGCAGTTCCAGCAGCAGTGAAGAATCGGATTCGGTGAAGGAGCTGCGCAAGCAGATTGCCGAGCTGCAAAAGCAATTGCAGCAACAGCAGCAGGAACTGCAAGCGGCGCAGGCGAAGCAGGAAAGCGCGGACGCGAAAGCGGCGGACGTGGCGGCAGCGCAGGCGCAGATCACCACGACGTCGGCTTCGTTGCAGACGGCTACGGCGTCGTTGTTGCAGGCATTGCAGGATTCGGGGTCGAGTACGTCGGGGGCGCTGGTCAGTACTTCGGCGTGATGGCTTTTCCCCTCACCCTAACCCTCTCCCGGGGGGAGAGGGGACTGACCGAGGTGTTCTTTTAAGGTTCACCGACCTGAGATTTCGAGCCGTACTTTGACTTTGAAAAGCTCACGATTTGCTCCCTTTCCCCCTCGCCCCCTTGGGGGAGAGGGCTGGGGTGAGGGGGTAAAATCCCACCGTCGACAAATCTCTCAGACCAAACACAAAAAAGCCGCACGATCTTTCAATCGTGCGGCTTTCGCTAGTGCGCTGTATCAGTGGTCTTGCTTGTTGCTCAGCACTTTACCGGTAGTGGCGTCGAAGTCGACATCGAATTCCTTGCCGTCAGCGGTTTTCAGTTCAACTTCATACTCATAACCATTGAAGTGGTTATCGAGATCGGTGTCAGTGATGGTCGCACCCGGGTGCAGTTTCAACGCTTCGGCGTTCATCGATTCCAGCGACTTGATCTTGCCTTCCTTCACCAACTGAGGAATCTGGTCGACGCGAACATCAGCTTGGGCCAGGCCAGCAGTCAGGGTCAGAGCAGCGGCAGTAAACAGGGCAGTCAAAGTTTTCATCGGTTCAATCCTTTAGTGGTGTGTCTAATTGGGTGAGCTGTTTAAGTGAGTTCAGGTTAACCCGCGCAACTTAATTCACCCTTAAAAACTAGCACCGCCAACAAACAGCTCTTATAGGAGCGAGCCTGCTCGCGATGCAGATACCTAGATCGCCGATCAGTAACCGTTGTTCTTCAATACCTGATCAACACTGCCAACTGCCGGACGCTTATAGAACTTCAACAGTTCGCTGGCGCGGTTGGTGAAGATGCCGTCGACACCCGCAGCCATCACCTTCTCGAAATCCACCGGCTCATCGACGGTGTAAACGTGAACGAGCATGCCTTGATCGTGGGTGTACTTATTCATCCACGGTTGCACCAGATCCGAATAGTTTTGATCGCCGCTGTTGGTCAACTTCGCGGAAGGGCCGGTGCCGATTGCACCTTGCGCCTTGGCATAGTCGACCCACTGCTTGAACTCGGCTTCAGACTTCGGCTCCTGTTTGCCGTAGAAAACGTTTTTGTCCTTCTCGCCCGACTCGGCAAAGGTCACTTTCGACTTCGGTTCGATGCTGCCTTCGCCGACCCACAACAGAAGAATTTTCGGCACTTGCGGCATTTCTTTTTCCAGCAGTTCGAGGCTGTTTTTCTCGAACGTCTGCAGGATCACTTTGCCTTTACCCTGACCTACGCCCAACGGACTCTTCGCCAGTTTCGAACCGGCCGGGCTCAGCCAGCCGCGATCCTGCAGTTTTTCCTTGAGGTCATGCTCGATGCCAGGGAACAGTTGCGGCTCTTTGGTTTCGATGTAAAGGCCTGGCTTGTGGTGCGGGTTGGCCTGGGCGATGTTGATGATTTCGTCCAGGGTCAGAATTTTCAGCCCGGCATAAGAAGGACGCGCGCGCTCCGGGTACTTGGCGTTGAACCAGCTGCCGGCGTCGAGGGTTTTCAGTTCGGCCATGGTGAAGGCGTTGGCCGGGCTGTCCTTGCGATCCGGGAACTTGGTCGCGACGTCGGTGGTGCGCTGCAGATTGTCATCGTGCAGGGCGAACAGCACGCCATCCTTGCTGCGCTGCAAATCCATTTCCAGATAATCAGCGCCGAGGTCGCGGGCCAGTGTGTAGGAGGCGGCAGTGGATTCCGGAGCATCGAAGGACGCACCACGGTGAGCGATCACCGCCGGGTGCGGGATGCCATGCGCCCCGGCCACGGCGTCGGGATTGCTCTGGCTGGCGGCGTGCGCCTGACCGAGTCCGAGCAACAGGCTCAGTATGAGGGCGCTTTTGGTGAAAGTGGCGGGCATGTTCGAGATCCTTTCGCGGGTCTGTTTCAAAGACGTACCTTTTAACAACTGAATCGATTGCGTGCTATCGCCAGACCGACATAAATGTATTAAAACCGAATTTTCCTACAATTCTGCTCGCCAACTGCAGTACGCTTGCCCTCGGCAGACGCCCCGGCAGAGGGCGCGCCACTCGATCGCCTTGCGTGTAAACCATCGATCACTTTTCGTGAGGTTTACCATGCGCATCACCTCCCAACTCATCTGCCAGGCTGCCGACGACCTCAAGGGTTTTGTCGGCCTCAACCGCAAAACCGGTCAATACATCGTGCGTTTCAGCGAAGATTCGTTCGGCATGGACGTCGCCGATGACGGCATTATTCCGACCAGCGAATTCGTCTGGGCGCCGGCGACCGAGCAGACCATGACGCTTAAACGTGAGTTTATTCAGTTGCTGCTGGATCAGCATATCGATGAGCGGATCAACATTACCGAGCCGTTGCGGGTGTATATGCAGAAGGTTGAAGTGCCGGAGATTGTGGCGGTGCGGAGTTTGCTGCGGGGTTGAGATTTTTGGTGACTGAGAGGGCCTCTTCGCGAGCAAGCCCGGCTCCTACAAGGATTGGTGGCGCTCGCAAATCTTTTGTAGGAGCCGAGCTTGCTCGCGAAGGCGGCCTAGACTGCGCCGCCATCCTCACTGCCCAAACCGATACTCACGCTCAACCCTGCACACCCGCGTATGAAACTTCGAATACCAAATCGATCGCCCACGCTCCTGAATCACCCGATGCTCAGGATTCTGCCGCCACGCAAGAATCGCCGCCTCACTCTCCCAATACGACACAGTAATGCCGACACCATCCGCCCCACGAACCGACTCCACACCGAGATACCCCGGTTGCATATTCACCAGTTCTTCCATGCGCTCGGCGGCTGCGGCATAACCGTTATCACCCTCAGTGCGCGTCGAGGTGAAGATCACCGCAAAACACGAGGTCATTGCTGTGCCTCCACGCAAGCTTCGACAAACGCCCGCACCAGCGGCGGGATTTTGCCTTTGAGCGCCGCGCGTTCCGGCTGGAACAACGTCGCGACGAAGAACCGATGATCCTTGAGCTCGATCGCGCGTAAATCCCCCACCGAATCATGCCCTGTGGCGTGTAGGCCATTGCTCAGAAGATCACCCTCGAACTGCGGATTCACACCGTAGCGGCAGCGATAGCCTTCCTGAATTTCCGACGTTTCGTACGCCTTGGCGATCAGTGAACCGGATACCAGATGAATGCTGTCCACCGCTTCGACCAGTGAGCAGGTCAAGGGCGTGAGCAAAGCACGTTCGGATTCGGGCGAGGTTTCGCCATGCTCGGCGTCGACCCAGCCCAATACGTTGCGGGAAAATTCCAGCACGGCATGTTGAAAACCACCGCAGGTGCCGAGGAAAGGTCGCTGCTGCTCGCGGGCAAAACGGATGGCCCGCAGAGCGCCGGCTTCGCTTTTGTAAGGGCTGGCGGGGACGCACCAGATACCGTCGAAACGATGCAGCGCGGTATCGACGTGGATCTGGTCGGTGGCCAGCCATTCGAAATGCACGGGGCGGGCGAGGTGTTCAGCGACCAGCCCAAGGGCGACGGGGATGGCCTGGTGGGCCGTCACCTGCGGGTCGTAATCGCCGATGAGGGCGATGGAAACAGCGTCCATGTAAATTCCTTTTTGAATAGATCGATGAACCCCTGTGGCGAGGGGATTTATCCCCGTTGGGCAGCGAAGCGGCCCCAAGATTTCAAGACCGACGACTGCTTCGCAGCCGAACGGGGATAAATCCCCTCACCACAGAGTTTTGCGTTTGCTTTGAAGAAGGTGTGATTGCCCGCTAACGCCACTCACTATAGATTGGCGCTCACGCACTCAATATTGGCGTTTCCCCAAGTGATCAATGCAGCGGCGCACTATCAGCTCGACTACCCCGATCTGGCCCTGATCCTCGCTTTAGTGCGCGGCGGCTCTCTGGCCCGCGCATCTCAGCTGTTAAAAGTAGACGTCTCCACCGTGTTCCGCGCCGTGCGCCGTCTCGAGTCGGCACTCGGTCAGCAACTCTTCGAAAAAAGCCGCGCCGGTTACCTGCCGACCACCCTCGCACAGAACCTCGCCGAGCAGGCCGAACGCGCCGAGCAAGCCCTCGAAGCGGCACGCATTGGCGTGGAGCAGGGTGGCGAAGTGATCAGCGGCACGGTGCGTCTGACCTGCACCGACTCGGTACTGCAAGGCCTGCTGCTGCCGGCGCTGGCGCAGTTCATGCCCAACTACCCGGCGCTGACCATCGAACTGAGCACCTCCAACGACTTCGCCAACCTCAGCCGCCGCGATGCCGACATTGCCCTGCGTCTGACACGCACTCCGCCGGAGCATCTGGTCGGACGGCAACTGGCGAAGATTTCCTACAGGGTCTGTGCCAGTCCGCGCTATCTGCAGAACGTCGATCCTACAGATCTGGCCGCGCTGACCTGGATCGCCCCGGATGACTTTCTGCCCGATCACCCGACCATCGCCTGGCGCCGTCAGCACTTGCCCGGCGTGGTGCCGGGTTATCGCTGCAACAGCATGCTCTCGGTTACGGAGTTGGTACGCGCCGGGCTCGGTGTGGCGGCATTGCCGGATTTTCTGATGGGCGATGACCTGCAAGCCTTGAGCGAACCGTTGCACGGTTACGACACCGCGCTGTGGCTGCTGACCCGTCCGGATTGCCGGGCGTTGCGCTCGGTGGTCACGCTGTTCGATGAACTTGGGCAGGCGCTGCGTCTGCCGTGATCAGCGCTGCGCAGACTGGCGCATGTGATCGTGCATCTCGCTGGTGAGACTTTCGATACGTTCGGTCAGGCTCTTGGTCATTTCGGTGAGGCGGGTGTTTTGCTCCAGCAATTCCAGCAACTGCGCGGTGTTCTGTGCGGCCTGAGCCTGGCGCTCAGTATTAGCGCGCGCGAGGTCTTCACGGTGCTGGGCGTCGGCGTCGGATTGCGCCTTGTCGCGTGCGGCTTGGCGGGTTTGCGCGAGCAGAATCAGCGGCGCGGCGTAGGCCGATTGCAGGCTGAACGCGAGGTTGAGCAGGATGAACGGGTAAACGTCGAACGTGGTCACGCCGAAAACGTTGAGGCAGACCCACAGCAACACGATCAGGGTTTGCGCGCCGAGAAATGTCGGCGTGCCGAAGAACCGCGCAAAGGCCTCGGCGCGCAGGGCGAAGGTGTCGTTGCCGAACGTGGTGGCGAGGTGGGCGTGAGGGCGGTGGAAGCGCAGGTGATCGGTGGGGTCGGTGGTGGGTTTTTCCGATGGGTCAGGGGTCATGATGGGCTCGGCGGGGTTGGGTGGCTGTGCATCACTATAGTCTTGCGTTGTGGCTGCCGGCCTCTTCGCGAGCAAGCCCGCTCCCACAGTTTGACCGAGTTTCGTCAGTAGGAATGCGGTTCAAATGTGGGAGCGGGCTTGCTCGCAAAGGCGGCGCCACGCTCACTCAAACTCTCGCGTCGTGCGCCAATGCGACACTGATCGTATTGCGCCCCGTATGTTTCGCCGTATACAACGCCTTGTCCGCATCCTCCAGCCAATCCACCGCGTCCTTATACCCGGCCTGATAGCGCGCCAGGCCAATACTCAAACTCACCCGCAAATCCGGCACATCCGGATGGCGATACTGCTCCAGCGCCTCGCGCAATTGCTCCATCAGCACCTCGGCTTTGGCCAATGGCAACGTCGGCAGAATCACGCAAAACTCATCACCGCCATAACGCCCGGCCAACTCATATTCATCGAGCACACGCTTGAGCTCCAGACTCAATTGACGCAGCGCCGCATCGCCAACGATGTGCCCATAACTGTCGTTGATCACTTTGAAATGATCGATATCGATCAACGCCAATGTGGCCTGCGTGTTGTGCTGACGGCACTGCTGAAACTTCAGGTGCAGCAGGTCTTTCCAGGCGCCGTGATTGAGCAGGCCGGTCAGGCTGTCGGTACGGCTGAGCGCGCTCAACGCACGTTTATGCTGGGACAGTTTGATCGCCAGTCGATAGCAAACCATGCCCAGCGCCAGCGGATACAAGGTGAGCATCGGCAGGCAGGCCCAGACTTGCGCCTGTGTCATCGTCAGACTGAATTTGAAACCGAAGATCGACCAGCCCAGCAACACGCCGACCAGTTGGGCGAGGGCGCCAAACATGAACAAACGCTGGCCGCCGGCCGCCACGTTGTTCATGGTCATCATCGACAGAATGGTCACGGTCGCCAGCGGATTGAACTGAAAACTCGCCGCCCAGAACCCGCCGCACAGCGAGTCGTAAAGCATGTTGCGGCGCTCGGCCTGATAGGGGAAAGCAGAGCGCGTGGAGATCTGATACGCCAGATGCGGCCAGGCAAAGCCGTTAAACAGCAACAGTGCCCAGATCCAGCCCGGCATGTTCAGCGGATACAGCGCGGCGCCGACACAGAAAAACCCGACGCCCAGACCGATGATCCGGGGCAGGTAAATACGTCTGGCGAATGACAAGCCTTTGCCGCGATTGTTTTCCATGGTGTCCTGCGCGAAATTCGTCCTGAAATACTTTGCAGTATATTTCCTCAGGTCGACCGTCTGTCGGTCGATTGTCGGACATTGTCATTTATTCCAACGGGAATGATCAGTGTCCTTCCGAGCCATTAATCGATGGCTCACGCAGGAGAGCGGCGACTTAGAGCTGATAACAGCCGAGAAACATGTCCAGAGCCGATTCAACGACGGTGTTCTGCATCTCGGCATCCAGCGGCGGTTGGCCCATCGAAATCTGTGGCCAGAAGCCAAACGACTTCAGCAGGCCTTGCACCTGATGCGCGGCGAATTCCGGATCGACAGGCTTCAATCGACCGTCCGCCACCGCTGCACGAATCCACACCGTCAGGCCTTCTTCACGTTCGCCCATGCGCGCCACCATGTTCTGCGCACGCTCCGGGGAATGGATGGTGGCGGCAATCGCGACCCGCGCCAGGCCGAGGAAATTGTCGTCGGCCATCATCTGCAATTTGGCCAACAACATCTGCCGCAGCTGCTCGCGCAAAGGCTTGTCGGCGCAATACGGTTCGCGCATTTCTGCGCTGATCCGCGCCCACAACTGATTCAGAATCTCGGCGAACAACTCTTCCTTGCTGGGGAAATGGTTGTACACCGTGCGCTTCGACACACCCGCCGTCGCGGCGATCTTATCCATGCTGGTGACCTCGAACCCGTTGGCACGAAATTCGGCAATCGCCGCCTGAATAATGGCTTCGCGTTTACGGTCGGTGAGGCGCTGTGGAGCTGTCATAAGTAAGCTTCGGCAGGAAATGAATGAAATTACACTCGGTAGTTTACTTGTCATCGTGTTTGATGCAACCTAGAAACTACACCGCTCAGTGTAATGTTGCGTTAATCCTCGCAACCTAAAAAACAGACAGTTCGGCCTGTGCGTGCAGCCTTGGCCATTTATCGTCCCACCGTGAAACGCCGTGAATTCCCCGGTTTTTCAGGAGTCATTCAGTCATGGCCAACCCAAATCCCGCTTCAACACCCGAAGCCTCACGTCAGGCTCAAGGGCTGTTCCGCAACCACGCGCCGGTGCAGCGCGAAGGCCTGCGCAAAATGTTGCGGATCATGTGGAACATGATCTTCCATAAACCCCGCGACACCCGGCCCGCCGCGCCGATCCCTGTGCAAGCGCTGACCCGCGAAGACCTCCTGGCCGCGCCGAACCACAGCGTCTATCGCCTCGGCCACTCAACTCTTCTATTGAAGATGCGCGACAAATTCTGGATCACCGACCCGGTCTTCGCCGAGCGCGCTTCGCCCGTGCAATGGGCCGGCCCGAAACGTTTTCACCAGCCACCGATCAGCATCGATCAATTGCCGCCGATCGAAGCGGTGATCCTGTCGCACAACCACTACGACCACCTCGACTACCAAGCCGTACTCAAACTCGCCGACAAAACCAACTACTTCCTGACCCCGCTCGGCGTCGGCGACACCCTGATCAAATGGGGCATCGACGCCAGCAAAGTGCGCCAATACGACTGGTGGCAGGGCACCGAAATCGCCGGCATCCGCTTCATCGCCACCCCGTCGCAACACTTCTCCGGTCGAGGCCTGTTCGACGGCAACAGCACACTCTGGGCGTCGTGGGTAATGATCGACGGCGACACGCGCATCTTCTTCAGCGGTGACAGCGGCTACTTCGACGGCTTCAAACGCATCGGCGAAGAATACGGCCCGTTCGACCTGACCCTGATGGAAACCGGCGCCTACAACGTCGAATGGCCACACGTGCACATGCAACCGGAACAAACCCTGCAAGCGCACATCGACCTCAAGGGCCGCTGGCTGTTTCCAATCCACAACGGCACGTTCGATCTGGCCATGCATGCGTGGCACGAACCGTTTGACCGGATCCTCGCGCTGGCGTGGGAGCGCAGTGTGACGATCACGACGCCGCAGATGGGCGAGGCGTTTAATCTGGCGCAGCCGCAGCGGGGGAGTGCGTGGTGGTTGACGGTTGAAGGTGAGACTGAAGCAGCGGTGCAGGGCGCCTGACGCCTTATCGCGTCAAGCGAATACCACCTCAATACGCCCCTCTTTCCTTGAACGAGGGGCTGATTTCACCACTATTTGTACGTCTCGTCCGAGCCGAGAAAGACACTCCATCATCTTGGCTTCACTGATACCGCGAAATTTCCCGCGAAGCATTTCGGAGAGTTTGGGCTGAGACAAACCCAGAATTTCCGAAGCTTGAATTTGGGTCAGATGGCGTGCCTTTATGATTTCGCCGATCTTGGCCGCGAGTTGTGATTTGACCTGCATTTCACTGGCATTGGGCAAGCCGAGGTCTTGGTAGACGTTGCCGCTGCCTTCTTCAATTTCTATCATTTGATGATCCTTTGGCGTGATTCTGGGCAGCTCTAAGTCGGTTTCGGATTAGCTCAATGTCCGACTGAGCGGTTTTGATTCCAGACGTCGCCTTCTTCTGGAAACAGTGCAAAACGTAAACAGCGCTGTCGAAACGAACTGTGTAAACGGCGCGATAGGTGTTGGTATCGAAGTTCTCCACCAGTTCCAATACTCCTGCACCGCAAAAGCCCTTCAAAGGTTTTGCATCTGGGTGCTTCAGCCCATTTTGGGCGAGATCCAGTGCATAACCGAAAACGTCCTGCACGTCTGTGGGCATCTGCTTCAGGTCTTTTTTGCTGCTACACACCCACAAGAGCGGCTTCCTTGCACACATTCAAAATATACCTATGTTGGGATAATGGTCAACGATCCTTTTCATTGCTAACGCCTGGTTGAGACTTAGGCGTGATTTAGGGTGCACTGGTTTTTTGTACAGTTAATATTTGCTGGAATCAAATGCGTTTTGTATGCGGGTGAAACCATTTTCCGATCTCAGATTTTCAGTGCACAAATGCTGGCTGAATCTGGAAGAAGCGGCGTCAGAAAAAGCCTCCGCCCCGTGTAGCGGCTACAAGTCAGGCTGACTTTTCCTACTGCTGATTGTCCTTGTTGCTGACAGCGCTTTCTGACGGTGTCGGTAGGCTGTATCGCGAGTGAATGAGTCACTCGCATTTTTTCATACAAGGATGATCCACATGAAACACCCCTTCAAACGCCGCATAAACACGCTGGCGCAAGCAATTCTGATTTCGCTGACAGCCACAACCGTTGCCAGCACCGCCACCGCGAATAGCGCGCTCGAATACGCCAGCGTTACTGAACTCGGCACCCTGATGGCGAACAATGAACTGACTGCCGTCGCACTGGTTGAGCACCTCACGCAGCGAATCGCTGACCTGGACAAACAAGGCCCGACCCTTCACGCCGTTATCGAGCTCAACCCGCAAGCGCTCGATATCGCCAAGGCACTGGATGAAGAGCGCGCAGCAGGTCAGACGCGGGGCGCGCTGCATGGCATTCCCGTGCTGCTCAAAGACAACTTCGACACCGCCGACAGTCTGCAAACCAGCGCGGGTTCTTTGGCGATGGTCGGTCAGCCGGCTGCCGCTGATGCTTTCGTGGTTAAGCAATTACGGGATGCTGGCGCGATTGTGTTGGGTAAAACCAACATGAGTGAGTGGGCTTACGTGCGGGACATGGATCTGCCGCATGGCTGGAGCGGTCGCGGTGGCCAAGGGAAAAACCCACATCTGGCGAGTGAAAGCACGTGCGGCTCCAGCTCCGGTTCGGCCTCTGCTGTGGCAGCAGGTTTTGCGCCGCTGTCCTTGGGCACTGAAACCAATGGTTCGATCACTTGCCCTGCGTCCGCCAATGGTGTGGTTGGGGTGAAACCGACATTAGGTCTGTTAAGCCGATCCGGGATCGTGCCGATCACTCGACTGCAAGACACTCCTGGAACCTTAAGCCGAACCGTTCGCGATGCGGCGCTGACCTTAAACCTCATGCAAGGCATCGATGCAGCGGACTCGGCCACCTCGGGCGCACCGACAGGAATCGATTACACCGCGCTGCTGAGCAACGATGCCCTGCAAGGCAAACGCATCGGTTATCCCGTTGCATACGTCGGCACCAACGGTAAGCCTCTGACCCCTGGCGTCGAATTTCTGATGGCCATGGCAGCGATGCAGGAACAAGGCGCCACGATCGTGCCCGTGACGATCCGCTTGCCAGACATCGATGGCTACATCCCCAGCCTGATGGGCGGAATGAAACACGAATTGCCGGAATACTTCGCAAGCCGTCCCGACCTGCCAATTCAGTCGCTGCAAGCGCTGATCGACTTCAACAAAACCAATCCCGGCACTGAAGGTCACGGACAAAGCATGCTCGAAGCGATCAACGATATGGACATGACCCATGATCAGGCACGTGCTTCGCTCGCAACCATCAGCGAAAAATTCAAGGGCGCCATCGACGAACAACTGCAAGAACACAATCTCGATGCAATGGTTGCCTAAGCCGACGGCTACTCGCAGTTCGCCGCCGCCGTCGCCGGCTATCCAGCGATCACTGTGCCATCGGGCATGGACGATGACGGACTGCCGACCTCGGTGTTCTTTTTCGGCAAAGCCTGGAGCGAACCGCAACTGTTCGCCATAGCCTACAGCTATGAACAAGCCTCGGCCGAACTGCACCATCCTGCCTTCAAGTAATCATCCGACCTGAGCAAAATCCCCACGCTCGACAGCGTTCTGCTGCATAGCCTGGGGATTCAATTTACGGCCTGGCGCGAACCCGGGAAAGAACACCAACCCCTGCGCTTCCAAGCGATACGCCAATGCCAGACGCGCCGCATCGGCCACATCCTGCTGCGCCTCAAACCGCTGAATGTCTTCGACAGACACCTGGGCCTCACGCGACAACTGCTCAGCGCTCCAGCCCAGCATGGCTCGGGCCTGCGTGCAATGCGTCGGGGTAAACTGGAAAAGCGCAATATGTTCGAGAATGAGGTTCATCGCAGAAGTGGCCATGGTGTGCTCCGGGCTCAAGAGTGCTGATTGAAAATATACTGTGTTTTTGTACAGTTGTTTTCGGCCGGGATCAAACGCATTTTTTGATTTTCCCTGATTCGCCGCCTCCAACCAGACGGACGGTGCCTGACCGAGTTGTCGCTGCTCTCTGAAACTCGTCCCGGTCTGCGGACGCAAGAACGATCGAAGGTAGGCAAGCTTACGGGTAACTGCTCTGTCGGCTGTGGGAGTGTTTGACGTGTGTTGGGACGTTGCAGAAAACTCCGACACCGTGTGGGTAGCTTTCCTTCAGGCGACACTGGGAAGGGCACGAGATCAGTGAAGTGGATACCGGTTGATCTAAGATGGCCTCAGTATTCAAAAGAGAAAACGCATGTTGATCTTCAATTGCACCGAAGCCGCCAGCAAGTTTTTCAGCCGGGTTCACAAAGGCAAAAAAATCACGCCGGTGGACAACAACCCCCCGTCGAAGGCCATTGAAGATGACGAGGCCAGCAATTCCGTAGAGCAATGGCTAGTTCATGCGATCACGGTGCAACGTAAGCACGTATTGTTGGTTATCCATGTGAAAACCCGTTACTGCATGGTCTTCGCCGAGGCGAAAAAAGCCGACGCAGAAGGTTTCGTTGCCTGGTTTGCTGATCGTTGGCGTGAAGGATTGATCCGCGATGCGATTAATCACGGCTTTATGGACTGGGTCGATGCCGGTGTCATGCCGGAGCGCATGGATCAAGGCTGTCACGATTACAGGTTTTATCGGCGTAGCCATCGCAGTGCGCAAAAACACATTGATGAAATTGCCTGGTATTTCCAAGGCAGTGCATCTGAGTCGGGCTGTTTACCACCGGGTGAACGGGCAGCCATTGGTTTCGATGCCGCGATGAATGACACGCCCAGAAGCAGCAAAGGTCAGAAAGATATGTACTGGCCGAATGTCGAAATGGTCGCTCACTGGTTGCGTGAATATTGCGCTGTTGATGAGGCGGGTATCGAACATGCCTTGAAGCGACGTCTGGAGGCGTGGCGAGAGATCAATGCTTGTCATAGGCGCTAGGGTGTAGCCCATGCTTGAGCAACTCGGGCGCGAAGTCATCAGTTATCACGCTTGTATGTTGCAGGGGGGGAATGCTGAGCAGTATGAGCGTCGCTCCAGCACTTCTGTATCCCGACATAGTCAGCCTGCTGGTGCCGTCAACCTGCAACTACCCCAAGGCTAACCATCACTCCAGCCCCGGCGCCTCACGAATAATGAAGTGATCCAGGTTCTCGATATTGGCATTGAAGACCTCGAAAGGCTTTTCGGGGTTCTTCTTGCCGGGCACCTGTTTCAACTCCGGCGTCACCCCATAGAAGAAACAGAACAACGCCTTGTCGCTATCCACCGCGTGCTTGATCTCTTCCAGAAACGCCTTGCGCTTGCGGTAGTTGTCGATCAGCTTCTTGTTCAGATAAACGCTGACCGGATACGGCTTCTTCTTACTGTCCTCGGGCTTCTTGAACCAGACCTTGTCCTCGAAATCGATACGAAAACTGGCACTGTGGAAGTCCTCGATCTTCTTGATCCGCCCCCAGTAAATCAGCCCCTTGTTGTCCGTCAGATACTCAATCTTCTTGAAGAACGAACTGTACGGCGCCGAATGCTCGCCGACCTTCAACGGCATCCGCTTGAGCAACTCCTTGTCCGCGAAGTTGGAAACAAAACACTCCACCGGATGCGCAAACACACTGGTCTTGTCCGGCGCCGACTCACGACCTGCCGACTCTTTACCACTGTCCGCCGCCACCCGCACCGGATCTTCGCGCAACACATCCGCCGCCCCCGCTGGCGCGGCAGGCTTGCGCACATACTCGCGCCGGGTCAGTAACAACTCTGATGGGAAATGTTCCTCGCGCCCGTCATCCACCTCGCCATCCGCCGTCTCAACGCCAGACGCTGAAGCCTTCAAACTCACATACGGACAACCCGCCACATGCTGCGTAGTGGGCAGGTTTTTGAAGTGCGGCGTGCGAACGTAATTCACATTCTTGGCGTTGAACGTGCCCAACTCATTGGAAGCCTCAAACGCCGAACGACAGGCATCGTTGGGGCACAGGAAGTGTTCCTTCGCGGAGTCGAACGCCACCGTCTCATCGAAATTGAGATCGCGAACGTCATAGATCGACAACTTGTCGTCGAGGCTGAGGCAGTAGGCGAGATCGAATTTCATGGTGGGGCTCGGATCCTTGAGTGGGGGAGGGGTATTAATAGCGGGAGGCGGCCCGGGTTACTAGTAATAGATCTCGCCACCCAGCATCAACAGAACAGCCAAAAAACCGAGATTGCCAAACAGGAAGGGCAGAATGGTAATGACGATTTGGACAACAACTGCGATTTTAAAGCCGGCGGACAGGCCATAACGCTTCCAGTAAATATAGGCAGCACCATGGTTAGTGCATTTGCGACCCAGACTGCTCCAACGGCCATGATTTCGTTCTTTTGAGCGATACGCAGGGCCATATGCAGCAGGCAGAAAAAGACGATTAGAAATGAGGCGACCAAAAGTCGCGATGGGCTTGGTTTGATTGAGTTGGCTGGCGGCATGTGATGTTCGTCCGTGTGTTCAAGAGTGCAGGCTCTCGAGAATCCTTTAGATTTGGTTGCATGGTTTCGAGTCATGGAGCCAATCAGGTCAGGGCTTATACATTCGCTCAACATCTACTTCAATCTCTAGCCCGGAACAACCTGAGCGAAACCAGTCCGCGATGTCAGCCTGCGAGTCAATGACTAAGCCTTTACACCAACCCTTGTGGTGAGGGGATTTATCCCCGATGGGGAGCGAAGCTCCCCTAAGCATTCAGGCCCACAAACATCCGCTGCTTGAAAACTCAAACAGCGGACTCAGAACCGTCAGCCTCCACGCAACAATCGTGAAGCCTTGCGCCACCAGGACTCATGACGATTAAACGGATCATTCGCCAACAAACAGGGCATATCCCGCAAGCGAATCCACGGCTCATCCTGCCAGTGCAACGTACTTAGTGACATCTGCGGCCAACTCAAAACACTCAGCGTCGGACGCTCCACAGATCGCGACGGACGAGCATCACGCAGCGTTGGCACAACCTGAAGCGTCACCCACTCACGAAGCTGTCGGTACTCAGGACAGTAGTGATAGATCAGCAAGGCGTACACGCCGGATTCACTCACCATCCACTGTTCTTCCGTTTCGCCGAAAAGCTCCACGCACATCAACTGACGCTGATCAGCATCGAGTTTGCGTAGCTGGCGCTCATCAAGATGTTTACCCATCAACCGACCCAGTTCATGGACGCAGAACCACGCCTGGTTCTCCACCAGAACGGCATGCAGGTGCGTTTTGTTGCGAGTAAATCGAGTCGGTAAAAGTGGCTCAGACATGGCGGGCCTCCGGGGTCGGAAGCGACGAGGGCGTTCTACGGGTACAGCGATTCACCTTCATCATGAAGGTTTGATATCCAGGCATTTCCATTTACCTCTGGCTGCTTTCTTAGGGCATTCGTTAGGGTGTCGGGAGCTAAGAAACCCACCAGAGACGGGCCGGACATATTCCCCTTTCGGGTCTTGTATTCGCCCACTCCCGACATAACGGGATTTTTCGCAGGCGTAGGGAAACCGCAGACGAAAAAAAGCCGCATGACTGTCGGGTGCGGAGGACCGCTCTGGTTTAAGGCGTTTCTTAGGCGCCGAGTTGTGAGCCTAGGGGCTCAGCGCTGCGTGGTCAAGCCTTCAAAAACGCCAACTATTTTGAGGTGAAGAGGTATGTAGTCCTTAAGCTTCAACGTTGAATGCCTTTTGGATTTCAACGCGTAGGAGATCTCTGTTTTTTGTGTGGCACTCCCAGATCGTTACCACCTGCCATCCCAGACTGATCAGAGCCTGTTGAGCATTGAGATCTCTTTCAACATTTTTCGTAAATTTGGTTTGCCAAAAATCGACCCTGCTTTTTGGCATATATGCATATTTACACTCGGGATGTCGGTGCCAAAAACAGCCGTGAACGAACATACATAGGCGATATTTCGGGAACACCAGATCAGGTGTTCCCGGCAGGTCTCTTCTGTGCAGGCGGAATCGGAGCCCCATCTGGTGACATAGTGAACGCACGACCATTTCTGGCTTTGTGTTCTTCCCCCGGATTTTGGACATGATCCTGGAGCGATGCTCGGGGGGGACTATGTCTGCACTCATTTACACCTCGTGCAAGGGGAAGCTCATGTTCAACCATGACATCACTGCATTGCTGTCCTGAAGTCCAGTTTCGCGAAGAAGCTCAACAATGTCTCTTCCTGCAAGGATCATCACAGGATGGCCGTCTTCTACTATCTCCTTGTAGGCTTGGTCATGAAGCCAGGAGGTGGTGATGATCACGCCAAATTGTCGGTGCCGTAGGCGAGAAATCAACCTGGATACTTCACGAACGCCTACCGAGTTAGCAATCCCGTAGCATTTAGCTTCGATTGCAAAATCTACTAGCACTGACGTTTCTGGCCTTCCAATTCTGAGTTTTCCCGTACCGTCTCGACCACCATCGCGATACCGCCTCGTCAGATCAAGTTCAACCGTGTCAGGCAAACAAACCCTCACCAGATGTGCTGCGCATGCCTCAAATGAATACGGATCTGACTCGAAGTGCTTGTGTAGGATCGAAAGCATTTTCATGTCTTCTTTCGAAGATGGCAGCTGTTCCTTTTTTGAGCGGATAGGCTGAGATCGCTTGGCAATCAGAGGAGTGTATTGCCCGGAGCGAACCCATTTCATCCACTCAAGTGGTGCGTGTTCGCTATCGCTTGCTCGCATGCCATTGATGATGTCCGTCAGCCAATTCCGTGAAATCTCTGGCAAGTCAAGAATTGTGAAAGTCGCCCTGTAGTTCTGAAAGCGCTGACCTTTACTGGCATGCCAGACAGCTACCAAATCATCATTGTGAGTGCTTCCGATCCGACCAGGGACGGCTAGCCCTCTGAAAATCACATCTCGATAGATTCCTGCTTTGGTGAAAACGAAAATGGGTGGGATATCTGCCCTGTCGCCTGAGTGCTGCCGCTCGAAAATTAGCTCTAAAAGATTGTTGCCATAGCGATGGGTTTCGTCCAATTTACGCCCGGGCTTCTTGTTATCGCCGTAGTAGGTGAATACACCCGTCGAGAGGTCCAATTCGTCGGGCCAATCAAGATCCTCCATGCTCGATAACAGGGCTATGAGGCGTGGGTCATTTCGTTTTCCTCGGATCCTGAAGCCACCCTGATTGCTAAGGTTCAGTAGCTTCGTCAGCGGATCGTCGCTGGAATTGCCATTGCGGCTACCGGCGTAGCGGGCGTCAATCATCAAATCTGAGCTTGACAGCTCGTCAACAGAGTAAACCAGGTTGTCTGTCATGGTGGTGTCCTAGTGCCATCAGTGTTGAATGGTGCCGGGAACCTGGTAACCTGGCTAGAAGATTAATTTAAAGGCTTTGAAATGGATCAGATTCGTACGTTTGACATGTTCTGTGGTGCGGGAGGCAGCAGCCTCGGAGCGCGAGAGGGCGGTGCCAAAATCGTTGGAGGTGTTGATCTGTGGGGGCCGGCCGTAGAGTCTTTCAAGCTTAATTTTCCAGATGCGCATGTATTTCAGGAGGATCTTCGAATACTCACGCCTGAAGACGTGCTCGCAAAAACTGGTCCTATAGACTTGTTAATTTCGTCACCTGAATGCACACATCACACTTGCGCTCGTGGTAGTAAACCGCGATCTGAAGAAAGTAAAGACACTGCCTTTCAAGTAATTCGGTATGCGGAAGTAATGAAGCCGCGTTGGATTACTTTGGAAAATGTTGTTCATATGAAACCATGGGGGCGTTATCAAGAACTCTTGAACGAGTTGAAAGGTTTGAATTATCGCGTTCGCGAACAAGTCATAGATGCATCGGGCTTTGGTGTGGCTCAGCGCCGTAGAAGACTTTTCATGATCGCTGATTTAGTGCAGGAGCCACAGTTGGTTTTGCCGATTAATACCAAGTTTAAGAACGTTTGGGATGTTTTAGATCGTTCCGGAAAATATAAAATGACTCCGTTGCGAACGCCTAAGAGAGCGAAGGAAACATTGGCGCGAGCTGAGCGAGCCATTGCTGAGTTGGGAGATAACAAGTCATTCCTTATTGTTTATTACGGAACTGATGGTGGAGGCGGATGGCAACGAATGGACTCGCCTCTTCGAACTGTAACGACAGTTGATCGCTTTGCTTATGTAGAACCAACAGGGAATGGGCATATGATGAGGATGCTTCAGCCGGAAGAATTGCGAAAAGCTATGGGGTTTCCTGATAATTATGAGTTTCCTAATGTTACAAGGCGAGAAAAAGTAAAGTTGATGGGGAATGCCGTTTGTTCGCCCGTTATGGAAGCAATCGTGCATTCCTTGAGACTTTCTTCAGGCGCGATAAATAATCCAGAGGCCGCATGAGTTTTATCCAGTGAGTTGGCTTGTGGGTTAATTGTGAGGTGATTTTTAAAAGGAGTTTTCGATGGCTAGTTCTATATTTCGGCCTAGAGCAAGAATTATGAAAACACTAGGCGAGGAACTCATAAGTAGCGACAGTGTTGCCTTGATAGAACTTGTGAAAAATTCATATGATGCAGACGCATCTAATGTTTTAATTCGTTTTACTGGGCCATTGGACGTTGGTTCAGGAAAAATAGAAGTCTTAGATAACGGTGTCGGCATGACACTTTCAACTGTTCAGAGCGCATGGATGGAACCCGCGACCGGCTCAAAAGTCAATAATAAAAATTCACTTGGTGGGCGTCGTGTTTTGGGCGAGAAAGGTATAGGTCGATTCGCTGCATCTCGTTTGGCCTCTTTTCTAGAGCTTGTAAGTAAGAGGGAGGATGAAACGACTGAGACATATGCGAGTTTTGACTGGACGCAGTTTGACGATGAAAATAAGTATCTAGACGAAGTAGAGGTTACAATTAAGTCAAGGGTTCCTTCTGAAATCTGCGAAGGGGGTGAAATTAACGCGGTTTCTGTACTTTCTCCAACTGATGTTTTTCGCGGTACAATTTTAAGAATGTCAAATCTGAAAAGAGTTTGGAATAACTCAAGTTTTGATGATGTTCGAAGGGGGTTGTCCCGACTGGTTTCTCCATTTGCGGATTTGCCTGGATTTAAGATTAATATCGAGGCCCCTGTGGGCTTTGAGCAATATTCTACTGAGATACAGCCTCCGGAAATAATAAACTACCCCCATTATACTGTTGTAGGTGAGGTATGTTCAGATGGTAGGTATTCTCTTGAGTATACGGTTTTAGCCACAGGTGAAGTTAGTCCTAGAGAAGGATTGTTCGTTCGTCATCCGAAATCTGGGTGGGTGATGAAGGAGGGAGTTCCTGATGAGGCTTCTCTTAAAAACTATATTCCTCCAGAGTGTGGTGCGTTAAAAATTCAGCTTAGGATCTGGGATCGAGATGAGCTTGGGAATGTGCTCCAGATGCTGGGTGGAACCATATCAAGTGTGCGTAAAGATCTGGATGTCTTTGCTGGTGTCAACATTTATAGGGATAATTTTCGGGTAATGCCTTATGGTGAGCCAAATAATGATTGGCTTCGCTTGGATATAAGGCGAGTTCAAAAGCCGACTTATAGGATTTCCAATAATCAAATTGTCGGTTATATATCAATCTCCGCGGACGGCAACCCCGAACTAAAAGATCAGTCAAATCGAGAGGGTATTCGAGAAAGTCAAGCTTACACAGATCTCAAAGAATTGATGATTTGCGTTTTAGCTGCGATGGAAGATATTCGATTTAAAGTCAGAAATGTACCCTCCTCAAAACAGAGCTCAGATGGCGTTTCCAAAAAGAAAGGCCTCTTCGAAAAACTGGATTTCAGCAAGATACGGGGACATCTGTCGGCACAGCACCCGCAGGATTCGGTTGCGAAAAATCTCGTTGATGATATTGAGCTGGATTATTCATCACGTATCGAGAATATCAAGCAGGTTGTAGCAAGATATAGCGGTTTGGCTACGTTGGGTAAGTTGGTCGATGCTGTTTTACATGAGGGGCGTCAGCCTCTGGCTAATATATCTGGTCAAGCAGCGTTGGGGCGTGAGGATCTTGAAGATTTTGGAGATCTAGATGAGCCTGGGATAAGTAGCGCCTATCTAAGATTTCAAAAAATAAAAGATCAGTCGAAGGTGTTGAGCTTGATTTTTAAACGAATTGAGCCATTTGGAGGTCGTAAGGTTGGTCGGCCACCTCAACTGTACATTGAAAAGGTTATTCAAGACTCGTTTGATATTTTTGAAGGTCAGTTAAAGGACTCTTCAATTTTATATTCAATCTCGCCTACTAAAACGCTAGTTCGTCTCGATCCAAGCGAAATGCAGCAGGTTTTTGTAAATCTTATTGATAACAGCATATATTGGCTACAGTTAGTAGATGGGCGTGAGCGAAGAATTGCGGTGGACGTGGAGCGTACTGACGAAGGGTTCGTAGATATTACTTTCTCAGATAGTGGGCCAGGAGTACCGGAGGAAAATAGAGAATCTATTTTTGAAGCTTATTACTCAAATCGAAAAGATGGTGCAGGATTAGGGCTCTCCATAGTTGGTGAGATGGTTTCTAATTATTATGCCGGTACTTTTGAGTTGCTTGATAGTGGTGTTCTGCCTGGGGCGACATTTCGGATTAGATTACGTAAGAGGGTGTGATTATGAAATGGAGTTTTCTAATTGTCGATGATGATCCGAGCATGGCGGCGCAAACCTCTGAGATACTGCAGAGTAAGCGAACTTTGCCTGGAGATGAGATTGTTTGTGAGGTGTGTTCCAACTTTGAGCTAGCAAAAAACAAAGTTTTGAGTTCGCGCTATGATTTAATTGTTTTAGATCTTCAGGATGATGTCGCTCGAGTAGAAATGAAAGGTCAGGAAGTTCTGGATCTTCTGCGGGAGAATCACTTTGTACCTGTTGTATTCTATACTGGACATGCGCACAAGGTAACTCCGCTAGAATCTCCATTTGTACACGTTGTCGCGAAAGGTGACGACGATGTTGAATTGTTACGAGGCGCGGTTCGAGAAGTTTTCTCCAGTGGTCTTCCTAAGCTAATACACTTCATTCAAGAGCAGCAGCGTGCGTATCTGTGGGCTCATGTAGATGAGTTTTGGAAGAGTACGGGGCCTATTTGCGATGTGAAAGATCTAGCATACTTACTCTCCAAGCGATTGAGTAGTGCGTTGAAAGGGGTTTCTGTTCGACGTGGCTTGGATGGTGAGGATAAAGATATAGCTCACCCTATAGAAATGTATGTTTGGCCTTCTATCGGGGATCGCTTGCAAACAGGTGATGTAGTTGAGTTCGAAGGTAGGCAGTTCGTGGTTCTTAATCCTGCCTGTGATTTTGCTCAGGGTAAGGTGAATCATATCGTACTGGCTGAATGTATAGCGCTGGAGCAATGTCCTGAATTTCTCGATTTGATTAAGCAGAAGCAGGCAGGAACTCCCTACACGGGTAATCAGCTCGCTGCTTTAAAGGCCATTGTTGGCGATAATCGACAAGGTAAAAAAGTACAGAAAGAAAGGTACAAGTATTTGCCTGCGACTGTTTTCATGAGGTCGTCGGTTGTGGATTTTCAAGCTCTGAGGTCTGTTGCTAATTCAGATGAGCAATTGGCTGCAATTAAAAGGATTGCGACGTTAGATACTCCGTTTGTGGAGTCTTTACTTAGTAAGTTTTCGAGATACTATGGTCGAATTGGCACGCCAGATTTAAATGTTGATGAGTTGGTTGGTTCAATTATTTCTAGCGTTCCTTAAGTTTTGAAAATAAAAAAGGTCGCCGATTGGCGACCTTTTATTAACCTTAATCAATCCCAGCTCAACGCACCACCAGTTTGGTATTCGATCACGCGAGTCTCAAAGAAATTCTTCTCTTTCTTCAAGTCCATAATCTCGCTCATCCAAGGGAACGGGTTAGTCGTCCCTGGATATTCCTCTTTAAGGCCGATCTGCGACAAACGACGGTTAGCGATGAACTTCAGATAATCCTCCATCATCGCCGCATTCATACCCAACACCCCGCGAGGCATGGTATCCCGTGCGTATTCAATCTCCAGCTGAGTCCCTTGCAGAATCATCTGGGTCGCTTCTTCCTTCATCTCAGCATCCCACAGGTGTGGGTTTTCGATTTTGCTCTGGTTGCTCACGTAGATGCGGAAGTTCAGGTGCATGGATTCGTCGCGCAGGATGTATTGGAACTGCTCGGCGACGCCGGTCATTTTGTTGCGGCGGCCCATGGAGAGGATTTGGGTGAAGCCGCAG
>Ga0160469_100267_pt1 | contig 38068 bp, 36 predicted proteins | sample HID1972M_E11MG_FD_108246 | JGI IMG/M metagenome (GOLD analysis project Ga0160469, IMG submission 108246) | Enriched pill bug-associated microbial communities from UW Madison campus, WI, USA - HID1972M_E11 MG | ecosystem: Host-associated > Arthropoda: Insects > Digestive system > Unclassified ...
CCTGCAGTACGACATCTACCATGCGCAGCGGATGGAGGGCGAGCTGGGCAACACCCTGACGAAGCACATCGCGCGCATCGGCCACATCCAGCTGGCGGACAACCCCGGCCGCGGCGAGCCGGGCACGGGGGAGATCCACTACCCGTGGCTGTTGCGGCACATCGACGCGCTGGGCTACGCCGGCTGGATCGGCTGCGAGTACAAGCCGCGCGGCACGACCGAAGAGGGCCTGGACTGGGTCCAGGCGATGAATCACTGACCCGAGTTGCACAGGAGCCGTTCATGAATGAGTCACAGCGGATCGGATTCATCGGTCTCGGCATCATGGGGGCACCCATGGCGGGACATCTGCTGAATGCCGGGCATGCCATGTTCGTCCATACCCGCAGGACTGCGCCGGAGCCGTTCGCGTCCCGGGCGACTGTCTGTCGCAACAGTGCGGAAGTCGCCCGGCAGGCCGATGCGATCTTCCTGATGCTGCCGGACACGCCGGATGTCGAGCAGGTGTTGTTCGGGGAGTCGGGCGTCGCATCAGGCCTGTCGTCGGGCAAGGTGGTCGTCGACTGCAGTTCCATCGATCCCATCGCGACGAAGGCATTCGCCCGCCGCATTGGCGAACTCGGCTGCGGCTATGTCGATGCGCCTGTCTCCGGCGGCGAGGTCGGGGCGAAGGCCGCGAGCCTGACGATCATGTGCGGGGGCAGCGATGCCGAGTTCCAGCGTGTCCGGCCGCTTCTGGACGCGATGGGCAGGAACGTGACCCTGGTCGGCGATGTCGGGGCGGGGCAAACCACCAAGGTCGCCAACCAGATCATCGTCGCATTGAACATCGCGGCGGTGGCGGAAGCCCTGGTGTTCGCAAGCAAGGCGGGCGCCGATCCGGCCAGAGTGCGGGAGGCGCTGATGGGGGGATTCGCCTCGTCGCGGATCCTGGAGGTGCACGGCGAGCGGATGATCAGGAGAGCGTTCGATCCCGGCTTCCGCATCGCACTGCATCGGAAGGATCTGAACCTCGCCATGCAAGGCGCGCGTGCACTGGGGGTGGCGCTGCCTCAGACGGCGGGTGCGGCCCAACTGATGAACGCCTGCGCGGCACTGGGCCATGACCAGCTGGACCACTCCGCCTTGATCCGCGCATTGGAGCAGTTGTCCGGGCATTCCATCACCCCCGCAGCGCAATAGCGGTGTGGCAGGACCACTCATTCCTGCGGCAGTTGCGCCAGCACAGGCCGCTCGCCCTTGAACTGCATCGCAGGAATGCGGATCGCGCGACTCAGCGTGACCGCCGTGCCTGCGCGAACGCTTGCGCGGCCGCCTGCGCCTCGCGCAGTACCGCCGCGCGGTCGATGTCCACCGCGCGGCCCTCGCGCACCCGCAGCCGGCCCTCGACATACACCGCTTGCGCGCCGCTGCCGGTGCGCAGCCAGGCCAGCAGCGGATCGTCGAAGGGCGCGAAGGCGAGGGTGTCCGTGTCGATCAGCGCCAGGTCGGCGGTCTTGCCCACGCCGATGGAGCCGCGGCGCGCGGCCTCGCCGCAGGCAGCGGCGCCGGCCAGGGTGGCCATGTGCAGCACCTCGTCGGGCGCGAAGACGGCGTCGTCGGCCAGCGCCTCCTTGTGCGCGTAGTAGGCCATCGACATCTGGCGCGGCAGGTCGGGCCACTGGGCCGAGTCGGTGCCCAGCGCCACGTTGACGCCGGCGCGGCGCAGCGCGGGAATGGCGCCGCCGGCGATGATGCCCTTGCCCGAGCCCATGGAGGTGGCGGGGCAGTGCGCCACGTGCGCGCCGGCCGCGGCCAGGCCGGCCATGTCCTGCGTCGCCATGAAGCCCATGTGTGCGCCGATCCAGTGCGACCCGAGCACGCCCATCTCGAGCAGGCGCCGCACCGAGCCGCGGCCGAAGCAGCGCTGCGAGACCTCCTCGTGGCGGCGCACGGTGGCGGTGTGGGTGTTGATGCCCACGCCGTCGCGCCGGGCCAGCCGCGTGGTCTCCAGGTACAGCGCGTCGCTGGCGTTGAGGTCGCACAGCAGGTTGTACCAGCACTGCATGCCGTCCTTGCCGTGGTGGCGCGCGACCACGGCCTGCGCGCGGGCCAGCAGGCGGTCCACCTCCGCGGTGCGGATCTGCCGCGGCGGCGCGTGCGCCAGGTCGAAGCCCAGGTCGGCGCCGAAGTCGTAGGTGAGCACGCCGCGCAGGCCGACCTCGCGCGCGGCGGCGGCCAGGCCGTCGGTGTCGCCGGCGGCCGCGTCGTTGAAGTAGGTGACGCCCGATTCCAGCGCGCGCAGCAGGCTGGCGCGCGCGGCGATGCGGGTCTGCTCGGCGTCCAGCCGCAGGCCGCCGGACAGCAGGTTGAGGAAGCGCTCGATCTGCCCGCCGCGCGCCAGCAGGCCGGGCTGCTCGGGCGTCGGCACGGGCGCGAGGCGGGCGAAGAAGAACAGGCCGGGATGCACGTGCGCGTCGATCAGGCCCGGCACCATCAGCGCGCGCGGATGGCGGTGCACGGCGTCGGCATGCCACTGCGCATGGATGGCCGCGCGCGGTCCGGCCGCGGCGATCGTGCCGCCGCGCACCGCCACCGCGCCGTCGCGGATGCGGCCGAGCGCGGGATCGACGGTGGCGATGTGGCCGGCCTCGACGATCAGGTCGGCGTGCTGCATGCGTGGCTTTCTGGCGGGCGGTCCTCGCCGGCGGCGGCCAGCAGCGCGTCGCAGTGGATCGGCACCGTGTCCCACAGGCGGAAGGGCAGCGGTCGTTGCGCGATCGCCAGCGGCAGCTCGGTGCAGGCCAGCACCACGTCGTGCGCACCCTGCGCCGCCAGCTCGCGTTCGATCGCATCGAGCACGGCCAGCGTGCGCGGGCCGACCTCGCCGCGCTCCAGCTCGGTGAAGATGGCTTCGTCCAGCGCCTGCATCGTGGCCTCGGCCGGGATTCGGGTGCGGATGCCAACGGCGCGCAGCGCATCGTGCAGCATGGGGTGCACCAGGGTGCGCCGCACGCCGAGCAGCCAGGCTTCCTGCACGCCCTGTACCTGCAGGTGCGCGGCCAGCGCGGTGTCGACGGCGACGAAGGGCATGGGCGCCGCCTCGCGCAGCGGGCCGCAGAACAGGTGGCCGGTGTTGGAGCACACGCCCAGCACGCGCGCGCCGGCGGCATGCAGTTCCTGCGCGGCCTGTACCAGCATCGCTTCCACCCGGCCGGGCGTGTCGGCGGCCGCGTAGACCTGCGCGAAGTCGAGCGAGCGCAGCGCCAGGTCGGCGCTGGCCAGGCCGCCGAAGCGCTCGCCCACGCGGCGGTTCAGGCGCTCGTAATAGTCGCGGGTGGAGGGCCAGCCGATGCCGCCGATCAGGCCGATGCGCCGCCATCCGGCGCGTTCGGTCGGCACCGTCATTCCGGCGTCAGCCCGGTGCTCTTGATGAGCGCGTTGACCAGCGGGAACTCGCGCTCGAAATCCTGCCTGAACTGCGCCGGTGTGCTGCCCACGGGCTCGAAGCCCAGCGAGGCGAGGTAGGCGCGGAAGTCCGCGTCCTCGAGGGCCTTGCCCACCTGCCGGTGCAGCGCGTCGGTGATGGCCGCCGGCGTGCCGGCCGGTGCCAGCAGGCCGACCCAGGCGGTGAGCAGGAAGGCCGGCGTGTCGTAGCCCTGCTCGGCGAAGGTGGGCACGTCGGGCAGCAGCCGCGAGCGCTTGCTGCCGGCCACCGCCAGCACGTTGGCCTGGCCCTTCTGCGCGTACTGCACCGCCAGGTTCGACGGGCCGAAGGTGAAGCCGATCTGCCGGGCCAGCAGATCCTGCACCGCGGGCGCGACGCCGCGGTAGGGCACATGCACGAAGGCGATGCCGCTCTTTTGCACCATCGCCTGCCCGATCACATGCGGGTAGGAGCCCGGCCCCCACGAGCCGTAGGCCAGCCCGGGCTGCGCGCGCGCGGCGCGCTCCAGGTCGGCCAGCGATCCGGCCTGCAGATCCGGATTGGCCATCAGCGCCACGCCGGAGCTGGCGACCTGGGTGACGAAGGCGAAGTCCTTGCGCGGGTCGTAGGGCAGGTTGCGGATGATCGACACCACGTTGACCAGCGCGTCGGGGATGGTGAGCAGCAGCGTGTAGCCGTCCGGCGCCGCCTTGGCCACCGCGTCGGCGCCGATGCTGCCGCTGGCGCCGCTGCGGTTGTCGATCAGGAAGGGCTGGCCGGTCTGCTTCTGCAGCGATTCGGCCAGCCGCCGGCCGATGGCATCCACCGGGCCGCCGGCCGGGTAGGGCACGATGACGCGCACCGGCTTGGCGGGCCAGGTCTGGGCGAGGGCCAGCGGTGCGCAGGCGAGGGCGGCGATGGCGAGGAGAAGACGCAAGGGGCGCATGGGAGCCTCCGTAGATTCAGTAGACAACGAAATCGAGCCACGAGCCTTCGCCGATGCCGGTGTGCACCGTCAGCGTCGGCGTGTCGGCCCCGCCGGCGTAGTCGTCGAAGTGCGTGGTGTCGCGGTCGACCAGGCACAGCGCCAGCCGGTGGCCGGCCGGGATGCGCACGGAGGTGGGCAGCAGGTCCAGCTGCAGGGTGAAGCGCTCGCCCGGCACGAGCGGCATGGCGTCGGCGCGCGCGAAGGTCCGCGGGATGCGCAGCGGCCGTCCCGCCGGCTCGGCATCCGCCACCTTGCGGTGGACGAGACGCAGGTTGCCTTCGGTGATGTAGGTGATGCCGCCTTGCGGATCGATGGCTTCGAGGTAGGCGATCAGCGTGCCGTCGCTGCGGCTGCTCGTCAGTTCGAGCTGCAGCTGCAGGTGGCCGGTGATTCGCCGGTCGGTCTCGAAGGGTGCGCTGGCGAAGCGGGTGAGGTGGCCGGTGCCCGTGCGATCCACGCGCACGCGCTCGCCATTGCCCACCGTGTCCCAGCGCGCGGTGCGGCCGGTGTTCGCCTCGGCGTCGACGACGATCGCCGTGTCCGCGGCTTCGGTGGGCGCCGCGGGCGAGAGCAGGCCGTCGCCCAGGTACAGGCGCTGCGGCGTGCCGCCCGGCGGCGGCCAGGTCTCCGTGCTGCGCCACACGCCTTCGCCCAGCGTGAGGTAGTGCAACTGCTTCACCGCTTCGGGCGGCGGCGCGTCGGTGGCGAGTCGGCGCTGGAGGAATTCCAGCAGCAGGCGGTCCTGTTCCTGCGCCGCCGGCTGCGGCGGCGCATCGGCCGGCGCGAAGGGATCGCTGCCGTAGAAGCCGCCATGGCTGGTGGCGCCGATGTACACCTCCTGCGGGTTGTCCAGCGCGACGAAACGGGCCAGCGCACCGTCGGCCGACCCGCCATCCACCCAGGAGGCCTGCACGTGGTAGGGCACGCCGGATGCGCGCAGGTCTTCCAGCCAGGTGCGCGAGGACATGTGGCGCCAGGCCACGCCGCCCTGCGCATCGTCGCGGAACAGCAGCTTCTGCGCGTCCACGGTGCCGGGAAAACTCACGTTGCCCTGGTGCTCGCGCTGCGCGGTTTCCAGCAGGGCTGCGCCGTCGGCGCCGTCCACCGGCTTGACCGGCGGGAAGGCGGCGGCGAAGGACTCGCAATCGGGCGCGCCCGCGCTCTCGGCCAGCGTGCAGATGGCGCCGTCCACCCGGTCCAGGGCGGCGACGTAGTCGCGCCACAGGTCCATGAAGCCGCGCGAGTACAGGCCGCCCGGCATCGACAGGTGCTCGTACACGTCGTAGTAGCTGAACATCGGCGCCGACGCCTTGAGGTGCGGATTGCGCAGCCGCACTGCCAGCTCGGCATTGCCGCCGGGGTAGGACACGCCGGTGGTGCCGCAGCGCCCGTTGGACCAGGGCTGCGCGGCGATCCAGTCGAACAGGTCGCCGAAGTCCTCGATCTCCGCGGGCGTCTGCTCGCCGCCGCGCGCGCCGAAGGAGGCGCCGGTGCCGCGCGCGTCCACGATCATCCAGGCCAGGCCGGCGTCGAGGAAGCGCCGGGCCTTGTCGCGGTTCGGGTCGTCCTGCGGTGCCGGCGAAGCCGGGCCCGTGGCACGCACGTAGCGCGTGAGCTCCACCACGGTGCCCACCGTCGCCGTGCGGGCCGCATCGGGCAGCCACAGGTCTGCCGCGATGCGCGTGCCGTCGCGCGTCTCGAGGTAGAAGCCCGACAGGCGCCGGATCTCCCGTTCGCCGCTGCCGTTGTCGCCGCCGCCAGGCGGCGGCAGGGGCACGAAGCCGTTGCCATTGCCGCCGCCGCAGCCGGCCAGCCACAGCGCCGGCACCGCGGCAGCGAGCCGCACCACCTGCCGCCGGGCCGGGTCGAAAGTTCTGTCCTGGGCCATCCGTACCTCCATCGTGTCGTGATGGAAAAAGTATTCGGCGCGATCGCATGCGGCTCGACAGGCCATCGGAACCGCCGCCACAATTTGCACCATGGTCAAAAACTCGCAGGCGCCGGCACGGCGCGCGATCGGCGCGGTGGAGAAGGTGGCGGCCATCCTCGCCGTGGTCTGCGCGCAGCCGCAGGGCCTGTCGCTGAGCGAAATCGCGCGCATGCTGGCGCTCGACCCGGGCCTGGTGCACCGCTACCTGAATTCGCTCACCGGCGCGGGTCTGCTGCATCGCGACCATCGCACGCGGCTGGTGACGCCCGGGCCGGCGCTGCTGGCCGCGCGGCAGGTCGCGGCGGGGCACTACACGCGCCAGTCGGCCGAGTTCGTCGCGGCGCTGCACCAGCTGCATGGGCGGTTGCGCGAGACGCTGAGCGTGCTGCGCTGGACCGCCAGCGGCCCGCATTCGGTGTGGGTCAAGGACAGCCCCGACACGCTGGCGCTGACCTACCGCCTGGGCGCGGTGCTGCCGCTCTTGAGCACGGCCTCCGGCCAGGTCTGCCTGGCCTTCGCGCCGCCGGCCGAGGTGCGCCCGCTGCTGGAGCGCGAATGGCCGCGCCGCCGCGCCGAGCTGGGGCCGCAGTTCAACCGCTGGAGCCTGCAGGACCTGGTGGCCGAGGTGCGCCGGCGGCGACTGGCGCGCGGGCGCAACTTCCTGCACCGCGTGAGCGCGATCTCCGCGCCGCTGTTCGACACGGAGCACCGCTTCTGGGGCGTGCTCACCGCGCTGGGGCCGAGCGCGCGCTTTCCCTACGGCTGGCGCGGCGACGTCGCGCGCGGGCTGCATGCCTTCAGCCTGGCGCACGCGGTGCCGGAGCACTTCGTGGACAGCCTGCAGGTCTGACTCATCCGCCGTCGGCGAACAGGTCGAACAGCAGCCCGCGCAGCCACTGGTTGCCCGGGTCGCGGTGGTACTTGGCGTGCCAGAAGAGGTTGATGGCGACCTCGGGCAGGGCGACCGGGTGCGTGCGCCAGACCAGGCCGAAGGGCTCGGCGATGCTGCGCGCCAGCGCCTCCGGCACGGTGGCGATCATGCGCGTGGTGCGCAGGATGTGGCCGATGGCCACGAAGTGCGGCACGGTCAGGCGGATGTGGCGCACGATGCCCTGCGCCGCCATCACGTCGTCGGCCTTGCCGTGGCCGGTGCCGGCGGCCTGCACCAGCACGTGCTCGGCGGCGCCGAAGTCCTTCGGCGTCAGGCTGCGCTTGCGCGCCAGCGGGTGCGTGGCGGCGAACAGGCACACGTAGCGCTGGCGGAACAGGCGGCGCTGGAACACGCCGGCCTGCAGCTGCGGCAGCAGGCCGACCGCCAGGTCGACCTGGCCGGCCTCCAGTTCGTCGCGCAGGCTGCCGGCGGTGTTGCGCACCGTGCTCACCGTCACGCCGGGCGCGGCCTGCGCGAGCGCTTCCATGAGGCGCGGGGCGAAGTAGATCTCGCCGATGTCGGTCATCGCGATGCGAAATCCCCGCGTGCTGGTGGCGGGGTCGAACAGCACCTGCTGGTTCAGCGCGGTGTGCAGCGCGCCCATCGCGTAGGCCACCGGTTCGGCGAGCTGCAGCGCGAAGGGCGTGGGCTCCATGCCGCGCGCGGTGCGCAGGAACAGCTCGTCGCCCAGCAGCCGGCGCAGCCGCGCCAGCGCGTTGCTGATGGCCGGCTGCGACAGGCCCAGCGACTCGGCCACCGCCGAGACGCGGCGCTCGGCCAGCATGCGGTCGAACACCAGCAGGAGGTTGAGGTCGATGTCCTTGAGCTGCATGACCTTTATTCACCGTGGTGATGTGGAAGATTCATGAGATTCTATTGGTCAATCTCGCGCCAGGGGAGATGATCCGGGCCCAGGAGACAGACAGGCCCCACGATGCCCCAGCCCATGGAACTGCATGTGCGCCCCCTTGCGCGCACGCTCGAGATCCGCCCCGGCGCGAACCTGCTGGAGGTGCTGCGCGAGCACCACGTGCCGGTGTCGTACAGCTGCATGGCGGGGCGCTGCGGCACCTGCCGCTGCAAGGTGGTGGCGGGGCAGGTGCTCGATGCCGGGCAGAACGGCCTGCGGCCCGACGGGCCGGGCGAGCGCTACGTGCTGGCCTGCCAGAGCACCCTCACCGAAAGCTGCACCATCGAGATCCCCGAGCCGGACGAGGTGGTGGTGCATCCCGCGCGCATCCTCAAGGCGACGGTCAGCGGCATCGACGTGCTCACGCACGACATCCGCCGTGTGCGCCTGAAGCCGGCCAAGCCGCTGGAGTTCTCGCCCGGGCAGTACGCGCAGCTCCAGTTCGCGCCGGACCTGGCGCGCCCCTATTCGATGGCCGGCCTGCCGCGCGACGCGGAGATGGAATTCCACGTGCGCGCGGTGCCGGGCGGGCGCGTGACCGCGCACATCTTCGACACCCTGCGCGTCGGCGACGCGGTGCGCGTGAGCGGGCCGCTGGGGACCGCCTACCTGCGCACGCGCCACGATGCGCCGATGCTCTGCGCGGCCGGCGGCACCGGGCTGGCGCCGATCCTGTCGATCGTGCGCGGCGCCATCGCGGCCGGCATGGCGCAGCCGATCCACCTGTACCTCGGCGCGCGCGCCGATGCCGACGTCTACGGCCTGGACGAGCTGCGCGACCTCCAGGCGCAGCACCCCGCGCTGCAGGTGCACGTGGTGGTGGTCGCCGGCGGCGCGCGCCCCGGCTGGCGGCAGGGCCTGATCACCGACGCGATCCGCGCGGACTGGCCCGGCGGCCTGGACGAATGGCGCGCCTATCTGTGCGGATCGCCGCCGATGGTGGAGGCGGTGACCCGGCTCGTGCGCGGGTGCGGCATCCCGCCGGAGCGCATCCATGCCGATGCCTTCTACCTGCAAGGCACCTGAGCTTTTCAAGGAGACACGATGAATACCTCGATGCCCCCCGTGTTCCCGGACACGATCCGCTGGGAATCCGACAAGACCAGCCGCATCCCCTTCATGGCCTACACCAGCGAGGAACTGCACCGCAAGGAGCTGGAGCGCTTCTTCTACCGCAGCCACTGGTGCTACGTCGGGCTGGAGGCGGAGATCCCCAACCCCGGCGACTTCAAGCGCACCGCCATCGGCGAGCGCTCGGTCATCCTCACGCGCGACGCGCAGGGCGCGATCCATGTGGTGGAGAACGTGTGCGCGCACCGCGGCATGCGCTTCTGCCGCGAGCGCAGCGGCAACCGCAAGGAATTCGTGTGCCCCTACCACCAGTGGAACTACACGCTGGCCGGCGACCTGCAGGGCGTGCCCTTCCGGCGCGGCGTCAAGCAGGACGGCAAGGTGCACGGCGGCATGCCGGCGGACTTCAAGACCGAGGAGCACGGCCTGAACAAGCTGAAGGTGGCCACGCGCGGCGGCGTGGTCTTCGCGTCCTTCGACCACGAGGTCGAGCCGCTGGAAGACTTCCTCGGGCCGGCCATCCTGGGCTACTTCGACCGCCTGTTCGATGGCCGCCAACTGAAGATCCTCGGCTACAACCGCCAGCGCATTCCCGGCAACTGGAAGCTGATGCAGGAGAACATCAAGGACCCGTACCACCCGGGCCTTCTGCACACCTGGTTCGTCACCTTCGGGCTCTGGCGCGCCGACAACAAGTCGGAGCTGAAGATGGACGCGCACGGCCGCCATGCCGCGATGATCTCCACCCGTGGCAGCGCGGGCAAGGCGGCGCAGGTCACGCAGGTCTCCAGCTTCAAGGAGAGCATGCAGCTCAAGGACCCGCGCTTCCTGGACATCGTGCCCGAGCCCTGGTGGGGCGGGCCGACGGCGGTGATGATGACGCTGTTCCCCAGCGTCATCCTGCAGCAGCAGGTCAACAGCGTGTCGACCCGCCACATCCAGCCGGTGGGGCACGGTGCCTTCGATTTCGTGTGGACGCACTTCGGCTTCGAGGACGACAGCGAGGAGATGACCCAGCGCCGCCTGCGCCAGGCCAACCTGTTCGGGCCGGCGGGCTTCGTCTCGGCGGACGACGGCGAGGTGATCGAGTTCTCGCAGGAGAGCTTCGAGAGCAAGCCCTACCACCGCACCCTGGCCGAGCTGGGCGGGCGCGAGGTGGAGGATACCGACCACATGGTCACCGAGACGCTGATCCGCGGCATGTACCGCTATTGGCGCGAGGTGATGGAGGCATGATGACCCGCGCCGACGACTACCTGGAACTCGCCCGCCTGTACGCGGACTACGCCCACGCGGTCGATTCCGGCCAGTGGGACCTGTGGCCGGGCTTCTTCACCGAGCAGTGCGTCTACCGCCTGCAGCCGCGCGAGAACCACGAGCGCGGCCTGCCGCTGGCCACGCTGTCCTTCGAGAGCCGCGGCATGCTGGAAGACCGCGTCTACGGCATCCGCGAGACGCTGTTCCACGACCCGTACTACCAGCGCCACGTGGTGGGCCTGCCGCTGGTGCGCGGGGTAGACGAGGACGGCACGGTTCGCAGCGAGGCGAACTATGCGGTGTTCCGCACCAAGTTCGACGAGCCTTCCACGGTGTTCAACGTCGGGCGCTATATCGACCGTGTGGTGCGTACGCCCGAAGGACTGAAGTTCGCCGAAAGGCTGTGTGTGTTCGACAGCGAGATGATCCCCAACTCGATCATCTATCCCATCTAGGATGAAACCGGACTTTTCGAATCCGAATGCGGGTCGGTGTGGGCGGGCTCACGCCGACGGCGTACCCTGCTCCGCGAATGTCCCCCGGCCTTCGGCCTCCTCCTTGATTTCGCTGCGCAGGGCACGCCATCGACGTGATCCATCGGCGCTGCGCTCAATCGGCCGGCACCACGCGGCGTGTCCCGTGCCGAGGGCGCCGGGTAGCCCCCGCAGCGAAATCAAGGAGGAGGCCGCAGGCCGGGGGACATTCGCGGAGGGGGCTACCCGGCGCCCTCGGCACGCGCCCCCGAATAACCAGCACCATGACTGACATGAACGAAGAACCAGACCCCCACGGCCCCGCGCTCCGGCGCTTCCGCGACCCTGCCTATGTGCCGCTGTTCGGCAGCCTCGCCGAGCTGCGAGATCGCATCGACGGCATCGACCGCGAGATCGTCGCGCTGCTGGCCGAGCGCGGCCGCTGCGTGAAGGACGCGGCGCGCTTCAAGCGCGATGCCTTCCAGGTCTCGGCGCCGCGGCGCCAGCAGGAAGTCATCGACAAGGTGCGCCGGTTGGCCGAAGAGCAGGGCGCCTACCCGGAGGTGGTGGAGTCCACTTTCCGCGCGATGATGGCGGGCTTCATCGCCCGCGAACAGCAGGACCATCACGACATGATCGACATCGAGGAGACACCGCAATGAAGCCCAGCCGCCTCTGGACCGCCGCCGCCCTCGCGGCCTTCGCATGCACCGCCTTCGCGCAGGACTGGCCGCAGCGCCCGGTGCGCATCGTGGTGCCCTTCGGCGCCGGCTCCTCGCCGGACATCCTGGCGCGCATCGTCAACGACAAGCTCGCGCCGCGGCTGGGCCAGCCGCTGATCGTGGACAACAAGCCCGGCGCCGGCGGCAACACCGGCACCGACCAGGTCGCCAAGGCCGCGCCGGACGGGCAGACCTTCCTGCTGTCGGTGAACGCGCCGCTGGTCTACAACACCGTGCTGTTCAAGAACCTGCCCTACGACCCGTTCCGCGACCTGGTGCCGGTGTCGCTGGCCGCGACCACGCCCAACGTGTGCGTGGCCACGCCCTCGATGAAGGTCGGCTCGGTCAAGGAATGGCTGGAGGCGCTGCGGCGCCACCCGGGCCAGTTCAACTTCGCCTCCACCGGCAACGGCTCGATCTCGCACCTGGGCGTGGAGCTGATCAAGCTGCGCACGCAGTCCTTCGCGGTGCACATTCCCTACGCCTCCTCGGCGCAGGCCACCACCGCGCTGATACAGGGCGACGTGCACTTCGCCTGCCTGCCGCCGGTGTCGGTGATGCCGCAGGTCAAGGCCGGCCGCCTGGTGGCGCTGGCCGCGACCTCGGGGCAGCGTTCGGCGCTGCTGCCGGAAGTGCCCACGCTGCGCGAATCGGGCCTGCCCGACATCCAGGCCGTGCCCTGGTTCGCCTACATGGCGCCCAGGGGCACGCCGCCCGAGGTGGTGCAGCGCATGAGCCGCGAGATCGCCGCCGTGCTGAAGGACCCCGAGACCCGGCAGCGCCTGCAGACCGCGTACTTCGACCCCGTGGGCAGCAGCCCGCAGGAGCTGGCCGACTTCATGGCGCAGGAGCAACGCACATGGCGGCCCGTCATCGAGCGCGCCGGACTCAAGCCGAGCGATTGAAGAAAAGGACAGGACGCATGACCACGATGACATGGACCGACGTCGCTGCGGCGGACGACGTGCCCGCCGACGACGTGACCGCCGTCGCGGTGCAGGGCCGCGAGATCGCGCTGTACGGCGTGGACGGCGAAATCTGGGCCACCGACAACACCTGCACCCACGGCCAGGCGCGCCTGTGCGACGGCTTCCTGGATGGGCACGAGATCGAGTGCCCGCTGCACCAGGGCAAGTTCGACGTGCGCACCGGCAAGGCGCTGTGCGCGCCGCTGACCGAGGACCTGCGCAGCTATCCGGTGAAGATCGAGGGCGGGCGGGTGTATGTCGTGCTGGAGTGACCGCAGGGCCGAGCTGTGCGTCCAGCATAATTCCCCGGGTGCGCACGCCGGGTTGATGCGCAGCCATTCCTGGATTCACTCATGCGCCTGCGTCATCTGGAGGTCGTCAACGCGATCCGCATCATGGGCACGCTCAGCGGCGCTGCGCGATTGCTTCACATGACCCAACCCGCGGTCACGCAGATCCTCCAGAGTGCCGAGAAGCAGCTCGGCTACGACCTCTTCAGGCGCACCCGGGGTCGGCTCGAACCGACGGCCGAGGCGCTGGTCATCTTTCCCGAGCTCGAGAGCCTCGACCGCCAGGTGGTGAAGCTTCAGCAGCTCACGGCCAATCTCCAGTCGGGCGAGGCCAGCCAGCTGCGCGTGCTGGCATCGCCGGCGTTGGCACAGTCCGTGATGCCGCAGATTCTGACCCGGTTCCTGCGAAAGCATCCGGACGCACGTGTCGTCGTGCGCACCGAATACTCCTCGAAGGTCATCGCCGACCTGGCGCTGCGCGAAGCGGACATCGGGCTGGTGTTCGACAGCGAGCGGCATCCTGCCATCGAGTTCGTCCCGCTGGCGGACATACCGCTGGTCGCCGTCGGCCCCCGGGGCTCGTTCCGGGCCGGCCAGCCCATCGCCCTGGACGCGCTACTGGCCAAGCCGCTGGTCGCCCCCGACACCACCGACCCGATCTGGCGTGTGCTGTCGCAGACCTGTGAGCAGCATGGATGGCCGCTGCACAGCCGACTGAGCATCAAGCTGTACCAGGCGGCGATGGCCGCAGCGGCGAGCGGGCTGGGCGTCACCGTCGTCGATGCATGGACGGCCCGTTCGGCAGATCACGCGATCCTGGATGTCGCTCCGATCCGTCCTCTCCTCACTGTGCCCGTCGGCGTCGTTCGCGCTGCGACCGCCAGCCAGTCCGGCTTTGCCAGCGATTTCATCGCGTTCTGTCGCGATGTGCTCTCGTCCTGATCGGCGCGAACCGCCTCCCTGTCCAAGTTCCCGCCGCTCTCCTTGAGGCGCCTTCCGCTCAGGCTGGATCGAGGGCCTGGCTGCCGGCACTCTGCGCCGCAAGCCTGCGCTTGAAGAACAGGGTGCACAGCAGCGCCACCGCGACCGTTGCCATGACGTAGTACGCGGGAATGAACTTGCTGCCCGTCTGTTGTGCGAGCCACGTGCAGGTGAGCAGCGACAGGCCGCCAATCACCGTGAAGTTCAGGTTGTGGATCATGGCCAGGCCCGTGGTGCGCACCGAATTGGGAAACAGCTCCGCCAGGAAGGACGGCATCGCACCCTGGAACACCATGACGCAGATCGTCAGGCCGGTCACGCAGGTCACGTACACGCCGACCGTCGGATCGGCCACCATCCAGTGGAAGGCGGGCATGCAGAACACGCCGGTCAGCACGATGCCGGAGACGACCATCTGCAGGCGGCCGACGCGATCCGACATGGCGCCGAAGACCGGCGGCAACAGGATCTGAGCCAGGGAATAGCCGATCGCACCCCACATGGAATCTGCAGGCGACATGTTCAGCTCTCTTTGCGCATAGAGCGGAATGAAGACGCCCAGCAGATAGTTCGAGGAGGCCGCGAGCGAGTAGACACCGATCGCCGCCGCAATGCGAGCCTTCGAAGACGACAGCGTGGCAACGACCGGACTGGCCACCTTCGAGGTCGTGGCGAACTCGGGCGTCTCGTCGAGATTGGCCCGCAGCCAGTAGCCGAAGGGGACGATCGTCAGCCCCAGGATGAACGGCAGCCTCCAGCCCCATTCGACAATGCCCACGGGGTCCATCGTCTTGTTGAGCGTCAGGCTCACGACGCTGGCCAGCCCCGTCGCCAGGCCGATGCCGACCACCTGGAAGCTCGCGAAGTAGCCTCGACGGTTGCGGGGCGCGTGCTCGGTGACGAAGGAGACCGAGGTGCCGAACTCGCCACCCGCCGAAAACCCCTGAAGCAGCTTCCCCGCGACGAGAATCAAGGTGCCGCCGATGCCGATCGAGGCATATCCCGGCGCAAAGGCGATCATCGCGGTGCCCAGGCCCATGGCCCAGATCGTCAGCATCATTCCGGCCTTGCGGCCGCGGCGGTCCGAGTAGCTGCCGATCACCAGCGCGCCCAGAGGCCGAATGAAATAGCTGACACCGAAGGTGGCCAGCGCGATGAGCAGCGAGGTATACGGGTCGTCCGTCGGAAAGAACACCTGGGCGATGTAGACGGCAAGAAAGCCGTAGATGAAGAGATCGTAGAACTCCAGCATGTTGCCGATCAGTGCCGACGCAATGACTTTGCGGAAATAGCGCCGCTTCTCCGGCGTCATCTGTTCTGTGGAATGCATCTTTTCCTGTCTCCGTTGGTTAGTGTCTGTCCATGAAAAAAGCACCGGCCATGGCCAGGCCGATCGCGATGACGCATCCCCTGACGACCCCCTTCGGAACGGCCTTGGCCAGCGCAGCGCCGAGGTATCCACCGATGGTCGAGAAGAGCATCATCAGCACCGCTTCGCGCCAATGCACCAGACCGGCAAGGGCGAAAATGGCCACCGAGATCGCCGACAGAAGGGCCGAGAGGAGGTTCTTGATGCCGTTGACCGCGTGAAGGTCGCCCACCCTCGAGAACAGCAGCAGCGCCATCAAGAGGATGCCGAGTCCTCCGTTGAAATAGCCTCCGTACACGGCGACGAGGCCCAAGGCCGGCAACTGCCACCGCGCGTTCGGCGCCTGGGTCGCGGGCCGGATGGGGGAGCCGCCTGCACCCACCGCGAAGAGCAGGGTGGCGAACAGAAGCAGCCAGGGCACGATCGCACGGAACGTCTGGTTCGACGTCACCAGCAGCAGGCCCGCGCCGGCGAGCCCGCCGGTCAGGCTGGCAAGGGCGAAGCGGATCAGCAGCTTCCGATCGATCGCCGCGAGCTCGCGCCGGAAGCCCAGCGCGCCGCCGACATAGCCGGGCAGCACGGCCACTGCGCTGGTGGCGTTGGCGGCGACGGGCGGAACACCGACCAGGATCAGGGCCGGCAGCGTGAGAAACGTTCCACCGCCGGCAACCGTGTTGAGCACGCCCGCCCCGAAGGCTGCTGCGCACAGGATCGTGTCGTGCCACATCGGGGGATGACGCGCTCAGGCGGCACGCTCTGCTGCCAGGTAGTCGAACGCCGTCAGCGCGTAGATCTCGCCGAGCGCGCGCAATTCGTCGACGAAGACATGTTCGTCGGCAGCGCCCATGTTGTGCGCGGTCAGCCCGCAGACCACCGCCGGAATTCCTGCATACCGATACAGCCGGGCATCCGAGGCGCCGACACGCATGTTGGTGACGGGGCGCTGCCCGAGCACGCTTTCACAGTTGCGGGCCAGCGTCCTGATGATCTCGTGGCCAGGCGGTGTCCAGCTGGCCTCGTACCGGCGATCGATGCCGAACGTCACGTCACCGTGCGAGGCAAGCAGTTCGCGAATGCGCTGCTCGACGGCCGCGGTGGAAAGGCCCACCGGGATCCGGATGTCCGCCGTGGCCTGCGCCGAGTCGGCGACCAGGTTGGACAGTTGCCCACCGCGCACCGTGCCGAAGGTCAGCGTGATGCTGCGAAGTACGTCGCTCTCACCGGCACCCGACAAGGATTCGGACACGGCCGACGCGCTCGAAATCGCGTCCCGCACTTCTGCCGGCCCGTCGACCGCCATCTCCCGGATGCGGCTCAGGCTCTGCATCGCTGCCATCAGCTTCTCGACCGCGCAGTCGCCCCGATGCACGTGGGCCGCGTGGGCAGACCTGCCCGTCGCATGCAGACTCAGCCACAGCATGCCTTTTTCGCCGAAGCGCAGCACCTGCGTCGATCCCGTGTCTGCGTTGATCATCGCGTCGCCGCTCGCGGCTGGAACGTGCGTCAGGAGATGCTGCGTGCCGCCCGTGCCCATCGATTCCTCGTCGCCCACCAGCGTCGCGACGACTTCGCCTGACAACGTCTCGCGCATGCCTGCAAGATGAGAGAGGGCGAAGAGAATGGCTGCGACCCCGCCTTTCATGTCGGAGACGCCCAGGCCGTAGAGCTTGCCGTCGCGCTCCTCGCCCTTCGGGTCGACCGTCCATGCCGCGGGGTTCGCCAGCGGAAAGGTGTCCATGTGGCCGTTGAACACCAGGCGCCGGCCAGGACGCGCCCCGCGCAGTCGCAGCACCAGATTCACGATGTGCGGCAGGGTCTGGTGGCGCTCGATCTCGACACCGGGGATATCGCGGGCCAGCGTCTCGACGGCGGCCGCCATCGCGTGGGTGTCGCCGGGCGGATATTCGCTCGGGACGCCGACCAGCATCCTGGCGAGCTGGGGGAGGCGATGGCTGCCTTCTTCGACTTGCCTGGCGAGCCGCGTGCGGAGTTCGCGCGGGCCCGGATCCTCTGGAGTGGTGGGGTCTGCTTTCATGGGGCCGATCGTCGGCCGTGGGCTTCCTGCCGTCCAATTAGCAGAACGGCGGTGGGTATAAGCAATCCCGAAATCGGCGAACCGGGCTGCCAGATGGGCCCTGCTGCCACCGGGCGTCCTGGCGCTGCCGGCAGCTGCGTGCGCCGCTCAGCGACCGATCGTGCTCATCCTGCCGGACTGACGGATGCGGCATGCCGCAGCCGGTACTCGCGCGGCGCCAGCCCATGGTGCGCGCGGAAGGCCGCGCTGAAGCGGCTGTGGCAGTCCCAGCCGGTTTCGGCGGCGATGGCCTGCACGCCCAGGCGGGTCTCGCACAGCAGTCGGGCAGCCAGTGCCAGCCGCTCGTCCACCAGCAGCGGGTAGACCGAGCGGCCGGAGGCCTCGCGCACCCGCTGCTGCAGCCGTGCGCTGCTGCATCCCAGGTGCTGCGCCAGCGCCTGCACCGTCCAGTCGCGCGCGGGCGATTCCGCGACCAGCGCGCGCACACGCTCGACCGTGCGCGCGGCGGTGTCGCCGCCATCGCGTTCGATGCCCGAGCGCGCAGGCTGCAGCAGGTCCTCCAGCTCCAGCAGCACGCAGGTCAGCAGCTCGGTGGCATGGGCATGGAACAGCGGCACGAAGGCCGGCTGGTCGGCACGCTCGGCGCGGATGCGCGCCAGGCAGGCGCGCACACGCGGGGTGAGGGCGGCGTTGCACAGCACGCGGCCGTCGTCGCGCTCCACCAGCTCGTCCATGCGCCGCGCCGGCAGCCGCACGCCCAGCGCCTGCAGCCAGTGCGGCAGCAGCGCGCGGCGCAGGCGGAACTGCACGAAGTGGTTGCGGCAGGCACCGGGGATGTGGATCAGGTAGCCGCCGGCGCGGTTGGGCGTGCGCAGCAGCGCGCGGTCGACGCGGAAGTCCAGCGCCGATCCGCGCTCGTCGCCGACCTGGCCGGTTACGTGGCCGGCGAGGAAGAAGGTCAGCAGCAGCTCGCCGTCCGGATCGAGGTGCACGCGCAGGTCCTCGTTCAGGTGGAAGTCGAAGTACAGCGCGCTCGCGCCTTCCCAGGGCATGGTGCGCAGCCGCGTCACGCGACCGCCGTCGCCGGGCCAGCGCACCGCGCGGCTGGCGCCGTCGTGCAGGCCGGCCAGGACGGGGGCAGGGCGCTCGGCCGGCTGGCGCACCAGCGTGGCGTTGAAATCGTCCTCGCGCAGCGTCATGGGCAGCGGCGCCGGCTGGATCGGCACAGTTCCTGATTCGATCGGCATAGAAAAGCTCCGGCGCCGGCGTTAGCGTCGACACATTCGTTTCGTCATTGGAGTGTAGGGATGAACATTCGCCTTGTGTGCCGTTTTCTGGCGAGCCTGACGGCGCTGTGCACGCTGCTGGCCGCAGGCCTGCCCGCCGCCGCGCAGAGTGCCTGGCCCGCGCGGCCGATCCGGCTGGTGGTGCCCTTCGTCGCCGGCGGCGGCGCCGACGTGGCCGCGCGGCTGATCGCCTCGCGATTGCAGGAGCGCCTGGGCCAGCAGATCGTGGTGGACAACAAGCCCGGCGGCAACACGCTGATCGGCGTGCAGGACCTGCTGCGCGCCCCGGCCGACGGCTACACGCTGCTGTGGTCCATCGACCAGACCTTCGTGCTCAATCCCTCGCTGTACACACGGCTGCCCTACGACCCGCGCAAGGACTTCGCGCCGGTGGCGCTGGTGGTCAACGGCCCCAACGCCGTGATCGCGCGCACCCAGGCGGGCAGCGTGGGCGACGTGCACGAACTGGTGCAGCGCGCCAAGGCCGACCCCGGGCGGCTCAACGTGGGCGCGGCGGCGATCCTGTCGCAGATCGCGCTGGAGGAGTTCAACCGCAGCGCCGGCATCCAGACCACGCGCGTGCCCTTCAAGGGCAGCGCCGAGGTGGCGCAGGCCACGATCGCGGGCGACATCGACGCGGCCTTCGACGGCGTCGCGCCCTACGTGCAGTTCGTGAAGTCGGGCCGCGCGAAGGTGCTGGCCGTGACCTCGGCGCGGCGCTTCTCCGGCATGCCCGAGGTGCCGACGCTGGAAGAGCTGGGCTACAAGGGCATCGACCTGTCGGTGTGGTTCGGCATCGTCGGCCCGGCCGGCCTGCCGCCGGAGATCGTGCAGCGCGTGGCCGAGGGCGTGGACTGGGCGGTGCGCCAGCCCGACGTGGTGGAGAAGCTGCTGGTGTTCGGCTTCGAGCCGGCCGCGCAGACCGGTCCGCAGGCGCTCGGTGCGCGCATCGACACCGACATCGCCCGCTACGCGCCCGTGATCCGCCAGCTCGGCTTCAAACTCGATTGAACCGGCGATGAAAACCGCGGGACTGATCGGCGGCGTCGCCTGGCCGTCCACGCTCGGCTACTACCGCCTGCTCAACGAGCACGTGCAGCGCGCGCTGGGCGGGCTGCACTCGGCGCGCTGCGTCATCGTGAGCCTGGACTTCGCGCCGGTGTATGCGGACATGGCCGCCGGCAACCCGGACGGCGCGCGCAAGCAGATGGAAGCCGCGGCGCGGCAGCTGCGCGCGGCGGGCGCGGAGCTGGTCGCCATCCTGGCCAACACCGGCCACTTCGCCGCCGACGAAGTGCAGGCGGCGTCCGGCCTGCCGCTGGTGCACATCGCGCGAGAGACCGCCGCCGAGGTGCGCGCCACCCATCCGTCGCTGCGCCGCCTGGGCCTGCTGGCCACCGGCTTCGCGCTGGACGCGCCTTTCTTCGGCCAGTGGCTCGGCGAGTCCGCCGGCTTCGAACTGGTGCGGCCCGACGCCGGCGAGCGGCGCGCGCTCGATGCCGCCATCTTCGGCCCGCTCGCGCGCGGCGAGGCGACGCCCGAAACGGCGGCCGAGATCTCCGTGCTGTGCGGCGCGCTGATCGCGCGCGGCGCCGAAGGCATCGTGCTGGGCTGCACCGAGCTGAGCCACCTGCTGCCGTGGCTTTCGCCCGGCGTGCCGGTCTTCGATTCCACCGACATCCATGCCCGCGCCATCGTGCGCGAAATGATCCACCCCTGAGCCCGAGGAGCCTTGCCCGATGCAGACCGCCGACTTTCCCTTGCCCTTCGTCAACGCGCCCTACAGCCGCGCCATGTTCGACGACGACTGGGTCTTCGTCTCCGGCACCATCGGCATGGACTACGACGCGCAGCGGCTCGCGCCCACGGCCGAGGCACAGACGCGGCTGATGATGCGCAACATCGACACCTATCTGAAGGCCTGCGGCGCCCGGCTGGAGGAGATCGTCAACTACACGCTGATCATCTCGGCGCACGAGCACCTGCAGCCGGTGATCCGCACCCTGGCCGAGCTGCTGCCCACCAAGCCCACCGGCACCGCCATGATCGCCGGCATCGCGCTGCCCGAGGCCTTCGTCGAGATGCAGGTGATCGCGCGCAAGCGCCTGGGGCGCACCCAGTGAAGACATTGCTGCGCGGCGCCGCCTGCGCGCTCGCGTGCATCGCCGCGGGCTGCGGCGGGGGCGATGGCAGCGGCCCGATCGTCCTGCCGCCGCCCCCGTCCGCGCGCTTCGAGGCCGAGGTGCGCTGGACGCAGTACGGCCTGCCGCACGTGAAGGCCAGGGACTATGCGGGCCTGGGCTATGGCTACGGCTACGCGGTGGCGCGCGACCAACTCTGCCTGCTGGCCGACCGCGTGCGCACCCTGCGCGGCGAACGCTCCGCGCACTTCGGGCCGCAGGGCACCGCGCTGGTGGGCTTCCTGCCGCTGTCCAACCTGGACAGCGACCTGTTCTACCGCGTGCAGCTCTCCGACGCGGAGGTGGACGCGGCCTGGCAGGCGCTCTCGGCCGACGCGCGGGCGCTGGCCGAGGGCTATGCCGCCGGCTTCAACCGCCACCTGCGCGAGCTGGCGCCCGAGGCCGCGGCCTGCGAGGGCGTGGCGCCGCCCCAGATGCAGGCGGCCGACGTGCTGCGCGCCACGATGCAGATCGGCACGCTGTGGAAAGCCTTCCTGATCGCGCCCTTCGCCGCCGCCTCGCAATGGGAGGCGCTGGACGCGGCCGGCGCCGCGATGCCGGCCGCCATTCCGCAGCCGCGCCAGCAGATGGCCAGCAACGCCTGGGCCTTCGGCGCCGAGGCCACCGGCGGCAGCGCGATCATGGTCGCCAACCCGCACACGCTGTGGCAGGACCACTGGCTGCTGATGCACCCCATGCACCTGACCATCCCCGGCGAGATCGACGTGATGGGCGCCGACTTCATCGGCCTGCCGGTGCCGCTGGCCGGCTTCACGCGCGACATCGCCTGGAGCATCGAGGCGCCCTCGACCGTGACCTATCCGCTGCCGGTCGCGATGGAACTGCGCCCCGCGCCGCAGCCGTCCTACGTGGTCGACGGCGAGGCTCGCGCGCTGGAGCGCCGCGAGATCGAGATCGGCGTGCGCCAGGGCGACGGCACGGTGCGCGCCGAGCGCTTCGCACTGCCGTACTCGCACCTGGGCCCGCTGTACCGGCTGCCCACGGGCTGGCATGCGGTGACCGACCCCAACGTCGCCAACGCGCGCGGCATCGACCAGATGCTGGCCGTCGCCAAGGCGCGCGACATCAGCGAATTCGCGCAGGCGGTGGCGCAGCACCGCGGCATCACCGCGCACCTGATCGCGGGCGACCGGCATGGGCAGGCGATGTACATCGAGTCCGGCCCGCTGCTGGACATCGACGACGCCGCGCTGCGCGACTGCGCCGCAGACGGGGCGGGCGAGGGCGTGCCCGCCGCGCTGGACGGCCGGCGCAGCGCCTGCACCGTGCGCGACGCGCAAGGCCAGCCGAAGCTCGCGCCAGCGAGCCGGCTGCCCGCGCTGGCCACGCGCGGCATCGTGCACAACGCCAACGACAGCTACACCCACGCCGTCGTCGGCCGGCGCGAGGACGGCTACCCGATCCTGCTCGGCGACCCGCTGGCGCAGCCCAATGCGCGCACCCGCATGTCGCTGCGCCAGATCCAGGAGTCGCTGGCAGGCAGCGGGCGCATCGGCGTCGGCGAGGCCGCCGGCCTGGTGTTCGACAACCGCAACCTCGCGGCCGAGACGATGCTGGACGACATCCTCGCCGCCTGCACCGGCGTGCGCGGCGATGCCGACGTGGTGCAGGGCTGCGCCATCCTCGCCGGCTGGGACCGGCGCCAGAACCCCGACAGCCGCGGCGCGCTGCTGTTCAACGAACTGTGGCCGCGGCTCACGGCCATCCGGGACCTGTACGCCGAGCCCTACGACCCGGCCCGGCCCTTCCGCGAGCGGCCCGTCTCACGCGCGCCCGCGGTGTCGGCGCAGATCGCGGCGGCCCTCGGCGAGACCGCGCGCGCCCTGGATGCGCTGGGCCTGCGCGGCGACGAGCCCTGGGGCGCGATGCTGGCGCGCGAGACGCCGGCCGGCCGCGTGCCGCTGCACGGCGGTTCGGCCGAGCAGGGCGTGCTCAACGCGCTGGAAGGCGGGCCGCTGGGGCCGAAGGGTTATGCCGACATCGTCTCGGGCACCGCCTACGTGCACGTCGTGACCTGGGACGCCGGCCGGGAGGCGCCCGTGGCGCGCATGCTGGTCGCCAACGGCGTGGGCGCCGACGCGCCGCACCGCGACGACCAACTGCCGCTGTTCGCCGCCAGGCAGCTTTTCGAGCCGCCGTTCACCGAGGCGCAGATCGCGGCCGATCCGGCGCTGGAAGTGCGCAGCCTGAGGGAATGAGCGCGGTTCAGCCTTTGCGCTCGGCCAGCATCCGTGCCAGCGCCGCCACCGTCAGCGGCGCACAGCCCTCGGCCTTGTTGCTCACCGTGACGTAGGCGTTGTGTCCGGCGCCGGTGGTGCCGGCGATCACGCGGGCCAGCGCCTCGCGCGTCTCGGGGTCGGGGTCCACCAGGCGGTCGAAGGGCTCGTAGAGCTTCTTCGCCTCCTCGTAGCCGTAGCGGCCGTGCCGGCGGTTCAGGTTCCAGCGGCACACCAGCGGGCCGGGCCACAGCGCGCGCAGCATGGGCAACTGGTCCTCGATCGGCGGCATCTTCGCGTGCAGGCCCAGGCACCAGGTGGCGCCGGCGTCGCGCAGCATGGCGGCGAAGGCGGGGCACATCAGCGCCGGGTCGCGCACCTCCACCGCCACCACGCCGTCGGGCGCCTCGGGCTGCAGCGGGGGCAGGGCGCGCAGCAGGGCGCCGATGCGCGCGATCGTTTCATCGCGTTGCGCCAGCATCGGCGCCGGCAGCGGGCTGAACTGGAACACCAGCGCACCGAGCCGCGCGCCCAGGCCCTCCAGCGCCGGCTGCACGAACTCGCGCACCGCGATGTCGGCGCTCAGGAAGGCCGGGTTGGGCTGCACGCCGCGGCCTTCCTCGTCGCGCACCGTGGCATCGGTCACCAGCGAGGGCGCCTTGACCACGAAGCGGAAGTCCTGCGGCACCATCGCCGCATAGCGCGCGTACTGGCTGGCGGTGAGCGGGCGGTAGAAGTTGCGGTCCAGGCACACGGTGCGCAGCAGGGGATGGCGCGCATAGGCCGCCAGGCCTTGTTTCGACAGCACGCTCTCGGCGTACTCGCCCTCCCAGACCATGCCGGCCCAGCCGGGGTAGTGCCATGACGAGGTGCCCAGGCGCAGCCGCGGCGGCAGGGCCTGCGCCCACTCGGCGTGGACCGGGTCCGGCGCCGCGCTGTCCACGGTGCCGCCCTTGGCGCGCGGCGGGCGCGCAGGCTTCGGTGGATCGGCAGGCGCGGGCGGGTCGTCGTCGGGAAAAAGGGAGTCCTGCATGGCGGAAAAGCAGACGCGATTGTCGCGCGGGCACAATCCCCGCCCATGAAACGTTGGTGGCGCACCCAGGGCGGCTGGTGGCTGGCGTGGCTCGTCGCCACGGCGGCCGGCGCGGCGTGGCTCGCGCGCGCCGAGCTGGTGCAGCTGCACGAGAGCTTCGACACCGACCTGCGCATCGCCCACCGGCTGCTGAGCCAGCAGGTGGTGCAGCACGACGCGGTGATCGCCACGCTGGCGCTGCTGGCGCCGGGCGCCGACACCGCGGCGGCGCAGCGGCTGCCGGCGGTGTATCCCTCGATCCTCGCGGTGCGCGAGCGGCGCGGCGATGCCGGCTGGTCCGATGCCGCGCTGGCGGCGGCCGAGGCCGAGTCGCGCGCGAGGAAGCGGCCCGCCCTGGCCGACAGCGCGCTGGCGCAGGGCCGCTACCGGCTGGTGATGGGCGCGGACCCGGTGAGCTATGCGCTCGACATCGATTTCGCCCGCATCGTGCCCTGGGCCGACTGGCCGATGGACCCGCAGCGCAGTCCGGCGCAGGTCAGCATCGCGCGCGAGAGCCAGCGCATGGTGCTGCAGCCCGGCCGCGGCGCGCAGGCATCGGGCGGCTGGCACTTCGGCTTCCGCAAGGTGCTGGCCTCGGACAGCCAGGCCTTCGACGTGGTCGCCGAGCGCCGCGTCGGCTGGGCCGAGCTGCCCTGGCGCGCGATGGCCGGCTGGGCGGTGGCCGTGGGCCTGCTGCTGGCGGCGCTCGCCGCCCTGCAGCGCCAGCGCACCGCGCGCCGGCGCGCCGAGGAACTGCTGCGCGTCGGCCAGGCCGCGCGCCTGGATGCGCTGGGCGAGCTGGCGGCGGGCATGGCGCACGAGCTGAACCAGCCGCTCACGGCGGTGCTGGCCAACACGCAGGCGGCGCGCCGGCTGCTGGACGAGGCGCCGCCCGCGATCGACACCGCGCGCGATGCGATGGGCCAGGCCGCGGCCCAGGCGCGCCGCGCCGCCGACGTGGTGGGCCGGCTGCGGCGCGTGATCGAGCGTTCCGAAGGCGCGCACGCGGTGCAGCCCCTGGCGCTGCAGGCTGCGGTGCGGCGCGCGCTGCACCTGCTGGAGCCCGAGTGCGGGCAGCGCGGCGTGGCCGTCCACGTCGAAGCCGCCGCCACGCCGGTGCAGGTGCTGGCCGATCCGGTGGCGCTGGAGCAGATCCTGCACAACCTGCTCATGAACGCGCTGCAGGCGCTGGAAGATGTGCCCGCCAAGCGCCGGCGCATCGACGTCGAGGTGGCGCTGCGCGAAGGGCAGGGCCTGCTCGCCGTCGCCGACCACGGGCACGGCATCGCGCCCGACAAGCTGCCGCGCATCTTCGAGCCCTTCTTCAGCACGCGCGACGGCGGCCTGGGCCTGGGCCTGAGCCTGTCCGAGACGCTGGCCGCCGGCATGGGCGGCTCGCTCGCCGCGGTGCCCGGCCGCGCGGAAGGCGCCCGCTTCGAACTGACCCTGCCGCTCGCCGCATGACCACGCCGCTGTCCCCGCTCATCCACCTGATCGACGACGACGCGGCCGTGCGCGACAGCCTCGCGCTGCTGATCGGCACCGTCGGCCTGCGCGTGCAGGCGTGGGGGGACCCGCAGGCCTTCCTGCGCGGCTTCGACCGCAGCGGCATCGGCGCCATCGTGCTGGACGTGCGCATGCCCGGCATCGGCGGATTGGCGCTGCTCGATGCGCTGATCGCCGAGGGCGTGGACCAGCCGGTGATCATGCTCACCGGCCACGGCACGGTCGAGATGTGCCGCCGCGCCTTCAAGGCCGGCGCCGCCGAGTTCCTGGAAAAGCCGGTGGACGACGACCAGCTCCTGGAGGCGCTGCAGCAGGCGGTGCGCCAGCACGTGCGCTCGCGCGAACGCACGCGCGCCGACCAGGCCGCGCGCACGCGCTTCGCGCAGCTCTCGGCGCGCGAGCGCGAGGTGCTGGGCTTCATCGTCGCGGGCCTGACCAACAAGGAGATCGCCCGCGCGCTCGCGCTGTCGCCGCGCACCGTCGAGACGCACCGCGCCAACCTGTTCGCCAAGCTCGGCTGCGAGTCGCTGGCGCAGCTGATCCGCGGCTACGCGGCGCTGGTGGAAGAAGAGGAAGAGGGCGGCGCTCCGTAGAACTACGCAGCCGCGCGCGTAGCGCTGCGAATGGGCGCCGGGCGGCCGCTTTCCTACAGTGGCGGCACCCCTTTCCCCAACAGATCCAGGAGCACAAGCCCATGCCTTCCAGCCTTCGCCTTGCGGCACTCGCCCTCTCGCTCGCCGCCGCCGGCGCCCACGCCCAGGCGGTGCGCAGCGAGCGCACCCTGTCCCTCGAGCTCGCCAACCAGATCGCGGCCGGCACCGTGGCGGCCTGCGCCGCCAACGGCTACAACGTCGCCGCCACCGTGGTCGACCGCGGCGGCAACGTGCGCGCGGTGCAGCGCGCCGACGCCGCCGGCCCGCACACGCTGGGCGCCAGCGAGCGCAAGGCCTGGACCTCGGCCTCGGCCCGCATGCCCACGCAGGCCATGATGGAGAACGCGCAGAAGAACCCCGGCGCCGCCAACCTGGTGCACATCCCGGGCTTCCTGCTGCTCGGCGGCGGCGTGCCGGTGAAGGCCGGCAACGACGTGATCGGCGCCGTGGGCGTGGGCGGCGCGCCCGGCGGCCACCTGGACGAGCAGTGCGCCAACGCCGCGCTGGACAAGCTGAAGGACCAGCTGGGATGAGCCACGCCGCCGCAGCGCTGCCCCGGCGCGCGGTGCTCGCCGCGCTGCTGGCGGTGACCGCCGGCGCGGCCGCGCAGGTGCCGCCCTCGGCCGCCGAGGCGCAGGCCTACCAGGGCCTGCACCGCGCCGCCTGGTCGGGCGACACCGCGCGGATGAAGGCGCTCATCGCCGACGGCGCCGCGCTCGATGCGCGCGACGGGCGCGGGCGCACGCCCTTGCACGTGGCCGCGCACGCGCGCCGGCGCGAGGCGATCCGCCTGCTGGCCCAGGCCGGCGCCGGGCTGGACCTGCTGGACCACGACCGCTACGACGCCGTCACCATCGCCGCCGTGGCCGACGATCCCGCCACCCTGTCGCTGCTGTTGTCCGTGGGCGCCAGCGCGCGCCAGGTCACCAGCCGCTACGACGGCACCGCGCTGATCGCCGCCGCCCACCTCGGCCACGACGAGGTGGTGCGCCGCCTGATCGCCGCCGGCGCGCCGCTGGACCACGTGAACAACCTGCACTGGACCGCGCTGATCGAATCCATCGTGCTGGGCGACGGCGGCCCGCGCCACCAGCGCACGCTCGCCGCGCTGGTGGAGGCCGGCGCCGACCTGCACCTGGCCGACCGCGAGGGCCGCACGCCGCTGCAACTGGCGCGCGCCCGCGGCTACCACGCGATGGCCGCCCGGCTCGAAGCCGCCGGGGCGCGCCGGTAGGCACGGGCGGGCTGGGACACAATCGGGGCCTCCCCGATGCCCCCGCGAGGCCGCCCATGTACCTGCCGCCGCAATTCACCGCCAAGGACCGCGCCATCGCCGTCGAGCTGATGCGCGCGCATCCCTTCGCGAGCCTGATCTCCAACGACGACGACGGCCTGCCGTACGTGAGCCATCTGCCCTTCGTGGTCGAGGACCGCGGCGAGAGCGACCTGGCCCTCCTGGGCCACTGCGCCCGGCCCAATCCGCACTGGCGCCACCTGCAGGCGCGGCCGCGCGCCGTGGTGGCCTTCCTCGGCCCGCACGCCTACATGTCGCCCTCGGTGTACCCGGACCTGGCGCGCGTGCCGACCTGGAACTACCTGGCGGTGCACTGCACGGTGGCGGCGCAGCTCATCGACACGCCGGCCGAGAAGGACGCGCTGCTCAAGCGCCTGATCGCCCAGCACGAGCCGGCCTACGCGGCGCAGTGGCGCGGCCTGGATGCGGACCTGCAGCGCAAGCTGCTGGCGGGCATGGTCGGCTTCGAGCTGCGCGTGACCGCGCTGCAGTGCAAGCTCAAGCTCAACCAGCACCGGCCCGAGTCGCACGCCGCGATGCGCGCCGCCTACGAGGCCGGCACGCCCGACGAGCGCGCGCTGGCGGAATGGATGACGCGCCTGGGCATGGCCGCGCCGCAGACGGCCTGACCGCCGCCCATGGACCGCGACGAGCACTGGATGCAACGCGCGCTGGCCGAGGCCCGCGCCGCCGGCGAGGCCGGCGAGGTGCCCGTCGGCGCGGTGGTGGTGAAGGACGGCGTGCTCATCGCCAGCGGCCGCAACTCGCCGGTGGCGGGCCGCGACCCCAGCGCGCATGCCGAGGTCAACGCGCTGCGCGCCGCCGCCGCGGCGCTGGGCAACTACCGGCTCGACGGCTGCGAGCTGTTCGTGACGCTGGAACCCTGCGCCATGTGCGCCGGCGCGATGCTGCATGCCCGCGTGGCGCGCGTGGTGTACGGCGCGGCCGATCCGAAGACCGGCGCGGCCGGCTCGGTGGTCGACCTCTTCGGCCAGGCGCAGCTCAACCACCAGACCGCGGTGCGCGGCGGCGTGCTGGCCGAGCAGACGGCCCGCCCGCTGCAGGCCTTCTTCCGGCGACGCCGGCAGGATGCGCGCGACACCGTCCAGCCGCTGCGCGACGACGCACTGCGCACGCCGCCGGCGCGCTTCGAGGGCCTGGGCGGCGAGGGCGACTACCTCAGCGACCTGCCGGCCCTGCACGGCTGGCGCCTGCACTACCTGGACACCGGCCCGGCCGATGCCTCGGCGGCCGTCGTCTGCCTGCACGGCTGGGGGCAGTGGAGCCGCTACTTCCGCCACCTGATCGCGGCGCTGCCCGGCGTGCGCGTGCTGGCGCCGGACCTGGTCGGCTTCGGCCGCAGCGACAAGCCCAAGCGCGAGGCGGTGCACACGCTGGACTGGCATGCGCAGGTGCTGGCGCAATGGCTGGTCGCGCGGGGCGTCGTGCGCGCGGTGCTGGTGCATCACCCCGAGGCGGCGGCCCTGGCCGAGCGGCTGAAGGCTGTGGCGCCGGAGCGCATCGCCGCCTGCCTGCCGGCGGCCGGCGCGCCGGCGGACGCCGCGTCGCAGGCCGCCTGGCGTGCGCCGTTCCCCGACCGCGGGCACGAAGCCGCGCTGCGCGCCTTCGGTGCGCGCGACGCGGCGGCCGACGACCTGCCGCCGCCGCAGGCCCAGGCGCTGGCCCGCGCCGCGATGGGATACTGCGCGCCGTGACCAAGCACATCTACATCTATTCCCCCTCCAGCGCCGTGCGCGACAAGGCCGCCTTCAAGCGCGGCGTGGCGCGCCTGAAGGCGCTGGGCCACGCGGTCGAGATCGACGAGGCCGCGCTCAAGACCCACCAGCGCTTCGCCGGCGACGACGCCACCCGGCTGGCCGCCATCGGCCGCGCGGCCGCCAGCGGGGCCGACGTGGCGCTGATCTCGCGCGGCGGCTACGGCCTCACGCGCATCCTCGATGCCATCCCGTACAAGGCGGTGGCCAGGGCCATCGCGCACGGCACCGAGTTCGTGGGCCTGAGCGACTTCACCGCCTTCCAGTGCGCGCTGCTGGCCCGCACCGGCGCCAGCACCTGGGCCGGCCCGGCGCTGGGCGAGGACTTCGGCGCCGAGGGCACGCCCGACGACATCATGGAAGCCTGCTTCGACGACCTGCTGAGCGGGCAGGGCGAAGGCACCGGCTGGCGGGTGCCGGCGCGCGACGGCGAGCCGGTGCTGCGCGGCGTGCGCGGCGCCACGCTGTGGGGCGGCAACCTGTGCGTGCTCACGGCGCTGCTGGGCACGCCGTACTTTCCGGCCATCGACAAGGGCGTGCTCTTCCTGGAGGACGTCAACGAGCACCCCTACCGCATCGAGCGCATGCTCGAGCAGCTGCGCCACGCCGGCGTGCTGGCGCGCCAGCGCGCGATCGTGCTGGGCCAGTTCACCGGCATCCGCAAGGTGCCGCACGACCGCGGCTTCGGCCTGCAGGGGGTGGTGGACCGCCTGCGTTCACTGCTGAAGGTGCCGGTGCTCACGGGCCTGCCCTTCGGCCACGTGCCGACCAAGGTGCTGCTGCCCTTCGGCGCCAAGGTGGAGATGGCGGCGCAGGGGCGCGATGTGTTCGTGGTGTGGGGGCACCGGCATCACGGCGCCCATTCGCATGCGCACTGAGCGCGGCTGAACGCCTCAGGCGGAAAAGCGCTGGTGCACGCGCGGCACCATCGTGGGAGGGAGATAGCCCTTGAACAGCCGGTTGATCCTGGCCATCTCACGGCGCGCCGTCGATTCGCCGATGGCTTCGACCAGCGCCAGCAGCATGTCCTGGCGCAGATACCACAGCGCCTCCAGTTCGTCCGCGAAGCGCACCCGATGCACGACGCGCCGGCAGGGGGGCGTGTCATGGGGCTGAATCAGCGCCAGCATCCTGGCACGCACGCGATCCACATGACGCTGGCTGGGTCGCCAGAACCACAGGCCAGGCGACGAAAGAAGCCGAAGAAAGCTGCTGGGAGGCACCATGAACGTGAATGTAGAAACACGAAGTGACGGGGCACCTTAAGGGGCGTACCGATTCCCGGCAAGATGGGAAACATTTATTAATGTTTAAAAACAACAGTATTCAACGAAAAGCTCCTGCGCTTCTCGAATGGATGCGGACCAAAGTACTATCTATTGACCCGCCTCAATGCCGTGCGACTGGAGGTCTTGTATCTTGGGTAAGCAAATGAATTCGATTCGAGCCAGCGCAGGCGATCGCTGGCGCAGCGAACTTCCGTCTGACCGGCCGCTGCCATAATTCTTCGAAGAATCGCCAGCCACCTATTCCTCCATGGGCACCCAAGCGACGGTTGTTTTCGCGGATCTGACGGGGAGCACACGCGTCTTCGAGGCGATGGGCAATGTCCGCGCCACCGAAACCGTGACACGGCTGACGCAGTGGATCGGCCAGGTCTGCGAGGCCCATGGCGGGCGTGTCGTCAAGAAGCTCGGCGATGGCGTATTCGCCCGCTTCGACAAGGGGACGGAGGCCGCCGGCGCGGTGCTGGAGATGCAGCGCCACCACCAGAAGCGGCTGCAGTCCTGGCCGATGCCGTTGCGCATGGAACTGCAGGTCGGCATCGCCAGCGGCGACGTGGAAGAGGTCGACGGCGACATCTACGGCGACGCGGTCAACATCGCCTCGCGTCTGAGCGACCTGGCCGGCCCGGGCCAGATCTGGGCCACCGAGCCGGTCGTCGCCCAACTGCGGAACTTCGAGGTCTCGCACCGCAACCTGGGGCCGATCAGCATCCGGGGGCGCAACGAGGTGCTGGTGGTCTATCGCATCGACTGGCAGGAAGAGGTGACGGAATTCCTCACCATGCCCTCGCCGCTGGGCGCGTCGACCCGGCCGCCGGATTCGTCCTTCGGGCAGATCGAGCTGGCCTGGCTCGACGTGCGCTCGATGTTCAGCGCCGAGCAATTGCCGATCCACCTGGGCCGCGTGGACGAGGCCGAGTTCGTGGTCAACGACCCGCGCGTCTCGCGCCTGCATGCGCGCATCGAGTCGCGGCACGGCAGCTGCGTGCTGATCGACATCAGCACCTACGGCACCTGGGTGCGCTTCCATGGACGCGCCGGCGACAGCGGCGAGATCGCGCTGCGCCGGGAGGAATGCGTGCTGCACGGCAGCGGCGAGATCAGCCTCGGCGCGCCGCTCAGCGACTTCAGCGCGCCGACGATCGCCTTCAACACCATGGGCGGCGACGTGCTGCTGGCGCGGCGCGACACGCGCAGCTGACCCTTACTCGAAGACCGAGCGGCCGCTGGCGACCAGCGCCTCGTTGAGTTCGCGATCGCGTGCGATCTCTCGCGCGAAGTCGTCCCGGCTGCCGCGCGCAGGCAGGTTGTGCGCCTGGCGCAGGCGCTCGCGCATCGGCGCGCCGTCGAGCAGCCGGTTGACTTCGGCGTTGAGCCGCCGCAGCACCGCCGGCGGCGTGCCGGCGGGCGCGAAGAGGCCGAACAGCGAATCGCGGTTGGCGCTCGAAAAGCCCAGCTCCGCCAGCGTCGGCACCCCGGGCAGCACGTCGAGCCGCGACGGCGCGCCGATGGCCAGGGGCCTGAGCCGTCCGGCGGCGACATGACGCAGCTGGGGCGCCGCCACGTTGGTCGACAGCACCTCGAACTGGCCGCTCAGCGCGTCGTTGAGCTGCGGGCCGCCGCCCTGGTAGGGCACGTGCGTGATGACGGCGCCGCTTTGCATGCGCACCTGGGCCAGCACCAGGTGGCCGACGGTGGCGACCCCGGAAGTCGCCCAGCGCACGGCGCCCGGTTCGGCGTGGGCCTGCGCAATCAGGTCGCCGAAGTCGCGGCCCTCGAAGGCCGGCGTGCCCACCACCAGCACCGGCGTGCGCATCACGGCGGCCACCGGCGCGAAGGCGCGGCGCGGGTCGTAGGCCACGCGGCCGATCAAGGGCTGCAGGGTCAGCGGGCTGATGGCCGAGAAGGCCAGCGTGTGGCCGTCCGGCGCGGCGCGCGCGAGCATGCCCATGCCCACGCTGCCGCCCGCGCCGGCGCGGTGCTCCACCACCACCGGCACGCCCAGCGACACGGACAGCGGCTCGGCCAGCGCGCGGGCGATGCTGTCGCTGAGGCCGCCCGGCGGGTAGACCACCACCAGCCGCAGCGCGCGCCCGGGCCAGCGCGCCGCCGCAGGCTGTGCGCGCGCACCGACCGCCGCCAGCAGCGCCAGGCCGGCCAGCATGCAGCGCCGCAGTGCATTCATCGCTTCGCCGCCAGGGCCCGCAGCAGGTCGGCGAAATGCCGCGCGGGCAGGTTGTCCTCGTCCTCGCGCGAGACCAGCGTGAGCGGCGCATCGAGCGCGCCGCCGTCGGCCAGCGGCATGTAGTGGACCGCGTGCGCATGCACGCCGGTCATCGATGCGGGCACGATCGACAGGCCGACGCCGGCGGCCACCAGGTTCAGGTTGGTCATCATGCGGCCGACCTCGGCCACCACGCGCGGCTCCCGGCCCTGGGCGCGGCACAGCGCCAGCAGCTCGGCGTACAGGCCGGGCGCGCCGGCGCGGCGCACGAGGATCAGGCCTTCCTCGCACAGGTGCGCCACGGGCAGGGCGGCGGCCGACTTGCGGCGGGCGGTGCGCGCGAAGCGGTGATCGCTGGGCATCGCGACCATCACCGGTTCGCGCAGCAGGGTCTCGAAGCGCAGGCCCTCGGGGCGGTCGACCGGCACGCGCAGCAGCGCGCAGTGCAGGCGGCCCGCGGCCAGCGCCTCGGTCAGCTCGGCGGCGTTGTCCTCGCGCAGCTGCAGTTCGACGTCGGGATGGCGCCGCCGGAACTCGCGCAGCGCATCGGGCATGAAGCGGTGCGCCGCGGCGGAACTGGTGAAGCCGACCGCCAGCCGCCCCGCCTGGCCGCTGGCCACGCGCGCCATGCGCTGGCGCATGGCGTCCATGTCCTCGAGCATGCGCGTGGCCTCGGCCTGGAACTGGCGCCCGGCCTCGGTGAGCGTCACGCCGCGCGGATGGCGCCGGAACAGCGTGACGCCGAGCTCGCGCTCCAGCGCCTTGATCTGCTGGCTCAGCGGCGGCTGCTGGATGCCCAGCTGCTGCGCGGCGCGCGTCATGTGACCTGTCTGCGCCACGGCCACGAAGTAGCGAAGCGGTCTTATCTCCATACTTTTTTCATATCGATTTGCCCCGATTATTTTATTTGACGCTAGGTCACCTGTGCACCTATCGTCGGCCCGCCTGCAACCACACGGCCCCCACGAGGCCGGCCTTCCGGAGACAAGACCATGCCCAAGCGGCTCCCTGCATCATTGCGAATCGATTGGCGCGCCTGCGCGCTGGCCTTGCCGCTCGGCCTGCTGGCGGCCTGCGGCGGCGGGGGAGGAGGGGGCGGCTTCGCCGGCTTCCCGCCCGTGGCCGGGCCCTCGGAGCCGGAGGAGGAGCTGCCCGAGCCTCCCGAACCGGAAACCCCGCGCATCGCCTGCGCCGCGCTGGCCGGCATGAACCTGGCCGCCACCTCGATCGCGCTGCCCAGCGGCGGCGCGGTGGTGACCGACGCCACGCCGGTGGCCGCCGACGACGCGGACAACACCCTGGGCGCGCACTGCCGCGTGCGCGGCCACATCGCGCCGGTGGACCCGGCCGCACCGGTGATCCAGTTCGCCGTGAACCTGCCGCAGCCATGGAACGGCAAGGCGATCCACTACGGCGGCGGCGGCTTCAACGGCCGGCTGATCGACGGCACCGAGACCGTGCGCTTCGGCCCGCCCGACAAGCCGGCGCCGCTGGCGCTGGGCTACGCCACCTACGGCAGCGACTCGGGCCACCAGTCCAGCAGCATCACCGACGGGCGCTTCGCCATGGACGACGAGTCGCTGGCCAACTACGGCGGCCTGGCGCTCAAGAAGACGCGCGACGTGGCGCTGCAGATCATCCAGGCGCACTACGGCAGCGCGCCGAAGAAGGCCTACTTCCTGGGCACCTCCACCGGCGGGCGCGATGCGCTGCGCCACATCCAGCACTGGCCGCAGGACTACGACGGCGTGATCGCCAACGAGCCCGCGCTCAACTACACCGGCACCCGGCTGTCGAACGTGGCCGTGGGGCGCGCGCTGTACCGCAACGGCGGCGCCGGCTGGCTCAACGTCGCCAAGACGCTGCTGGTGCAGCGCGCCGCACTGCAGGCCTGCGACGCACTGGACGGCGCCACGGACGGCATCGTGAGCAACGTGGAGAGCTGCCGCCAGCTCAACGCGCAGGTGCTGGCCTCGCTGCGCTGCAGCGGCGGCACCGACAACGGCGACGGCTGCCTGTCGGACGCGCAGCTCGACACCGTGCGCACCATCGCATCGCCGCTGGAGTTCACCGGCTACGCGCTGGCCAACGGCGTGCGCCGTGCCGGCGGCTACAACCTGCTCGAAGGCGCGCTGGTGGCCGGCCCCTACACCACGCGCGACCTGGGCACGCGGCCGGTGCCGGCGAATCCGGCCACCTCGGCGGACGCCAACATGTACGTCACCGGCGACCAGTGGGTGAAGTTCTTCGTCACGCGCAGCGCCGCCTTCGACACGCTGGACTTCGACCCGCTCGATCCCGGCGCCTTCACCGAGCGCGTGCGCGAGGTCTCGGCGCTGACCGACGCGACCGATCCGCAGCTCGGCCCCTTCCTGGCGCGCGGCGGCAAGCTGATCATGCTGCACGGCCTGGCCGACGAGGTGATCAGCCCCAACGCCACCATCGACTACTACCAGCAGCTCGTGGCCACGCTGGGCGCGCAGGCGGTGGAGGAGGGCGTGCGCTTCTACACCGTGCCCGGCATGGGGCATGGCACCGGCGTGTTCATCCCGGCCTGGGATTCGCTGGCCGCGCTGGAGGGCTGGGTCGAGAACGGCCTGGCGCCCGCCACGGGCGTGGCGATGGACGTCGTGGCCGGCTCCTTCGGCCGCACGCGCCCGCTGTGCCAGTTCCCCGCGTGGCCGAAATACCGGGGCAGCGGCAGCCTCGATGCCGCGATCAACTTCAGCTGCGTGACCGAGGTCGGCGACCCGCTGGCCTGCCCGAACCTGCCCGCGGCGGCGGCGCGCTACAAGGGCGGCAACACCCTGGGCGAGGAACTCAGCGTGCAGGTGGACCCGGCGACGCTGGCCTACACCGTGACCGTCGAGGCCAGCGCGCAGCGGCCGGCGGGCACGCAGCGCAGCGGCACGCTCACCGCGCAGGGCGCGTGCAGCTATGCCAGCGGCGAGGGCGGTGCGCCCTTCACCTTCGCGGCCGGCGGCGTGCTGCAAGGCGGCGTGGCCGGCGCCGCCGGCGGCGGCTTCGCGCCCTTGCTGGCTTTCCAGACCACCTTCGAGAACGCCGCCTCGCCCGGCGTGTTCAACCCGGTGGCCGACATCTTCAATGCCGTGGGCGTGCAGCAGGACGCGGCCCATGCGTCGGCGGTGCGGCTGCGCAACGCGGGCACCTTCCAGTACTGCCGCGACACGGTGACCGGCAGCTTCATGAACTACGACCCGTCCTGCACGCAGACCGAGAAGGGCTACATCAGCTACGTGTCCGCGCGCGATGCCTTCGACGTGTTCACCACCTCGCCCACCGGCGGCGCGACCACCACCGGCGGCACGCTCAGCGGCTCGATGGTGATCGGCCTGGTGCAGGGGCGCGCGGTGCCGCTGCACCTGGTGCGCGATCCGGACGGCACCACCGGCATGCGCCTGTTCGCGCCGCAGCAGAGCATGATCTCGGGCGCCGCGGACGGCCGCTACGCGATGGCGGATGCCGCCGGCGGCAGCGGCGAGGCGACGCTGACGGGCAGCGGCCTGAACCTCGGCGGCATCGACACGCTGCTCACCTTCGACACCCCCGTGCCCGGCGTCGCGCAGTCCGGCGCCGGCCGGCCGGGGCACCTGATCTTCAACCAGGGCGTGATGGGCTTCGTCGCCGCTTCGGGCACGGGCGCCGCGCTGGAACTGGGAGTTCGCCACTGATGACACACCGCATCGCAACCCTTCTTTTCACGCTGGCGCTCAGCGCCGGCGCGCAGGCCGCCAGCACGGCGCCCAAGCCGGCGGCCTGCCCCAAGGAAGTCCCCGACACCGCGCGCTGCTACACCGGCGCGGACGGGCAGGGCGCCTTCTACTGGATCGCGCTGCCGCAGGACTGGCAACGCGGCGTGCTCGTGATGCACGCGCACGGCGGTCCCGAAACCGGACCGCCTCGGCCCGAGCGCAGCGAGGAAGATCTGAAGCGCTGGGCCATCACGGTGAAGGCCGGCCACGCCTGGGCCGGCTCCACCTACCGTCGCGGCGGCTACGGCGTGACCATGGCCGCGGAAGACACCGAGCGGCTGCGGCGCATCTTCGTGCAGCACTTCGGCGCGCCGCGCCGCACGCTGCTGCACGGGCAGAGCTACGGCGGGGCGGTCGCGTCGAGGGCGGCGGAGCTGTACGACACCGTGGCCGGCCGGCCGGGGCCCTACGACGGCGTGCTGCTCACCAACGGCGTGCTCGGCGGCGGCAATGCCGCCTACGATTTCCGGCTCGACCTGCGTGTGGTCTACCAGCACGTCTGCCGCAACCACCCGCGTCCGGACGAGCCGCAGTACCCGCTGTGGATGGGCCTGCCCAGGGACAGCACGCTCACGCGCGCCGACCTGGCCGCGCGCGTGAAGGAATGCACCGGCATCGGCACGCCCGCGGCGCAGCGCACGCCGGAGCAGGCGGCGCGCCTGCGCACCATCCTGTCGGTGGTGAAGATCCCCGAGCGCACGATGCAGGCGCACCTGAACTGGGGCACCTGGCTGTTCCAGGATGTCGTGCAGGCCCGGCTGGGCGGGCGCAATCCCTTCGGCAATGCCGGCGTCGCGTACCACGGTTCGGACGACGATGCGGCGCTCAACGCGGGTGTGCTGCGCTACGCGGCCGATCCGCAGGCCCAGGGCGCGCTCGCCGCCGACAGCCGCCCGACCGGCCGCACCCGCCTGCCCACGCTCACGCTGCACGCGATCCACGATCCCACGGCCTTCGTCGAGCTCGAGAGCGCCTACCGGGAGATCCGCGAGAGCGCGGGCACGGCCGACCGCCTGGTGCAGACCTTCAGCGACGAACGCGAGCACAGCTACCTCAGCGACACGCAGTACGTGGCGCTCTTCGCCGCGCTGCTGGACTGGATCGACCAGGGCGACAAGCCCACGGGCGAGCGCGCGGCGCAGCGCTGCGAGGCGCTGAAGCCGCGCTTCGACACCGACGGCAAGAACGGATGCCACTTCCGGCCCGACTACCGGCCGCCGCCGCTGGAAAGCCGCGTGCCGCCGCGCAACCCTTCCTCCAACCTCCCTTGACGGAATCCTGCAATGAAGAAACGACTCCTGTTCACCGCCGCCGCCCTGGCCTTTGCCGCCCATGCCCAGGATTTCCCTGCGGCCGGCAAGCCCATCACGCTGGTGGTGCCGTTCGCGGCCGGCGGGCCGACCGACCGGGTGGCGCGCGACCTGGCCGAGGCCATGCAAAAGCCCCTGGGC
>Ga0160469_100270_pt1 | contig 37543 bp, 29 predicted proteins | sample HID1972M_E11MG_FD_108246 | JGI IMG/M metagenome (GOLD analysis project Ga0160469, IMG submission 108246) | Enriched pill bug-associated microbial communities from UW Madison campus, WI, USA - HID1972M_E11 MG | ecosystem: Host-associated > Arthropoda: Insects > Digestive system > Unclassified ...
CGTCACCCAGCACCACCACCGACAGCGAGGACAGCAGGCCGAAGGCGGCCGCCACCGCGAAGGAACGGCGTGCCATGTCCTTGTGCTTGTTGCGCAGCAGGAACAGGGCGCTGATCGACATCACGAACACCGCACCGGTCACGTAGCCGGCACTGACCGTATGCACGAACTTGGCCTGGGCCACCGGGTTGAACAGCACGGCGGCGAAATCCACCACCTCCATGCGCATCGTTTCCGGATTGAAGATCGCGCCGGTCGGATTCTGCATCCAGCCGTTGGCGATCAGGATCCACACCGCCGACAGGTTGGTGCCCAGGGCCATCAGCCAGGTCACGGTGAGGTGCTTGACCGGGCTCAGGCGCTTCCAGCCGAAGAAGAACAGACCGATGAAGGTCGCTTCCAGGAAGAACGCCATCAGGCCTTCGATCGCCAGCGGTGCGCCGAAGATGTCCCCCACGTAGTGGCTGTAATACGACCAGTTCATGCCGAACTGGAATTCCATCACGATGCCGGTGGCGACGCCGATGGCGAAGTTGATGCCGAACAACGTGCCCCAGAACAGCGTCATCTGGCGCCAGACCTGTTTGCGGGTCATGACGTAGACGCTCTCCATGATGGCCACCATGAAGGACAGGCCAAGCGTGAGGGGAACGAAAAGGAAGTGGTACATCGCGGTCAGAGCGAATTGCAGCCGCGACAGTTCTACGACTGTCTGATCAATCATGGCCTGGCTACCTCGTTGGGTTTTGCCGTTTCAGGTGGCGGGAAGGGGGGTCTACGGGGTGAATTCTGTGACCAGCAACTTCAAACAGCCTTGATTCAGATCAATGTACAAACAGACCTGCGCGGGGATCGTATGCATCCCACCCCTGCGACCGCTGGCCGCACGGGGGCGGGGCCAGCACCTACTACAATCGACGGAACCTCCCTGTGGCCGCCAGTGACTTGTTTTGAGCATACCCCCCGACGCGTCCATTGTTGAGACAACCGCCCTGCGCCGCCGTCGCCTGCACTGGCTGGGCGGGCTGGCGGCGGCCGCCCGCGGCAAGCAGCGGCTGGCGGCGATCTGCATCTGCCTGTCCGGCGCCTTGTTGATCGGGCAGGCGGCTGCCATCGCCTGGTTGATCCAGGCGGTGCTGGTGGATCACCGCCCACTGGCCGACGCCACGCCCGTGCTGCTGGGCTTGCTGGCGGTGCTGGGCATCCGCACCCTGCTGGGGAGCGCGACCCAGGCGGCAGCCGGTGACGTCGCCGATGCGGCGCGGCTGGCGCTGCGTGAACGGGTTTACCAGCGGCTGCTCGGGCGTGGCCCGCTGTGGCTGCGCCAGCAGCGCACCGGTGAACTCGGTGAACTGATGCTCGCCCATGCCGATGCGATTGAGAATTATTACGCCGGCTATCAGCCCGTCCGCATCGAAGTGGTCGTGGTCCCGCTGCTGATCGCCATCGCCGTGGCCTGGACCGATTGGGTGATCGCACTGATTCTCTTGTTCACCGCGCCGCTGGTGCCGTTCTTCATGATGCTGGTGGGTTGGGGCGCGGAAGCCGCCGGCCGTGCGCAGCTGGGCGAACTGGCGCGGATGAGCGGCCACTTCGCCGATCGCATCAAGGGGCTCGGCCTGCTGCGCCTGTACGGGCGAGGCGAGGCCGAGCTGGACGGTGTGGCCACGGCGGCAGAAGGTGTGCGCGAGCGCACCTTGAAAGTGCTGCGGATCGCCTTCCTCTCTTCGACGGTGCTGGAGTTCTTCGCGTCGGTCAGCGTGGCGATGGTGGCGCTCTATCTGGGCCTGAGCTATCTCGGCCTGATGTCGCTGCATGCACAGGTGCCGACGCTCGGCGTGGGCATGTTCTGCCTGCTGCTGGCACCGGAGTTCTATGCACCGCTGCGGCGCTTGGCCGCGCATTACCACGACCGCGCCAACGCGCTGGCCGCGGCGGCCGAAGTGGAGCGCCTGCTTGGCGAGTTGCCGGACGCCCCCGTGGCCGAGGACGCATCGCCGGCCACCGCGCGCGCTCCGGAACTGCTCGAACAGCACGCCCCGCCGGTCGTCGTAAGTGGGGTGAGCCTGCGACCACTGGGTGCGCATCACGATGTGGTGCAGCAGCTTTCATTCCAGATCGAGCCCGGGCAGCGCGTGGCGCTGATCGGCCCCAGCGGCAGTGGCAAAAGCACGTTGCTGGAAGCACTGGCCGGGTGGCTGCCCCCGCGCGAGGGCAGCATCGTGCTGCGCCCGGGGTTGGACGTGGGCTACGCCGGGCAGCGCCCCTATCTGTTCCACGGCACGATCGCCGACAACCTGCGCCTGGCCGCACCGGGCGCGACCGATGCGCACCTGCGCGCCGTGGCCGAGGCCGCCCAGGTGATGCGCTTCGCTGCCGCACTGCCACAGGGGCTGGACACCGTGATCGGTGAGCGCGGCTTCGGATTGTCCGGTGGCGAAGCGCGCCGCATCGGCCTGGCCCGGTTGCTGCTGCGCGATCCGCAGCTGCTGCTGCTCGACGAGCCGACCGCCTTCCTCGATCCGGACACCGAAGCCGATCTGCTGCGTACCCTGGCGGCGTTCGCGCGCGGGCGCAGCGTGGTGATCGCCACCCACAGCGAGACCGCGATGCGCTGGGCAGATACCCGCCTGACCCTGACCGCCGGTGGTGCGCGCCTGGCCTCGGAGGTAACGCCATGAAGGCGGCGCACATCGATTCGCTGAAGGGCGTGTTCGCCCGGCACCGTGGCCGCCTGCTGCTGACCGTGCTGCTGCTGTGGACGACGATGCTGGCCGGCACCGCGCTGCTCGGCCTGTCCGGTGGTTTCCTCACCGCCGCCGCCTTGGCCGGTGCCGCCGGGCTCGGCAATGGGTTCAACTTTTTCTCGCCCTCGGCGGGCATCCGCGGGCTGACCATGGCGCGCATCGTGTCGCGCTATTTCGAAAAGCTGGTCGGCCACGATGTCACCCTGCGCATCGCACGTGACCTGCGCGTGTGGTTCTTCCGTCGTGCGCTGCCGCTGGCACCGGCCCGTCTGGCCGGTGTACGCACCGGTGAACTGCTGGCGCGGCTGATGTCGGATATCGGCGAGGTCGATGGCCTGCTGGTACGCGCGATCGGCCCGCTGTTGGCGCTGGGCGGCATCTCGCTGGTCGCGGTGGTGTCGGCGGGCATCATCTATCTGCCAGCGGCCGCTCTGCTGGCGGTGCTCGCCTTGCTGATCGGGCTGGGGGTACCGTGGCTGACCGTGCGTGGCGCCGCCGACCAGGAGCGCGACCGCGCGCTGCACCGGGCACAGCTGCGTACCCAATCCTTCGAAGGGCTGGAAGGCGCGGCCGACCTCGCCGCGCTGCAGGCACGTGAGCATTGGAACCAGCGCGTGCGGGTGGCAGCCAAACAGCTGAAGTCGCGTGACAAGCGTCGCCGCTGGCGGCTGATCAGTGGCAATACATTGCACGGTCTGTGCGGCGCGGGTGGCCTGGTCGCGATGCTGTGGCTGGCCCTGCATGCCTTTGAGCGCGGCAGCGTGGATGCCGCGCTGGCGGCCGCACTGGTATTCCTGACCGTCGCACTGCTGGAGCTGTGGGCCGGGATCGGCTTGGCCTGGCAATCGTGGTTGTCCGGCCGCGTCGCCGCGGTGCGGCTGGAGGCCATCGTGGACCAGGCGCCTGGCGTGGTGGAAGCCGCCGCGCCGGTGACCGTGCCATCCGTGCCTGCAACGCTGCGGTTCGATCAGGTGGTGTTCCGTTGGCCCGGCCAGGGCCGTGTGTTGCTCGACCAGGTGCAACTGGAACTCGCGCCGGGCGAACGGATTGCGATCCGCGGTGACAGCGGCAGTGGCAAGACCACGCTGTCCTCGCTGCTGTTGCGGCTGTGGGATCCGGAGGCCGGCAGCGTGCGTTACGGTGATGCCGATATCCGCAGTTTCGCGCAGGCCGACTGGCACCGTCAGATCGCCTGGCTGCCGCAGAATGCGCCGGTGTTTGCTGGCACCGTGGCCGACAACCTGCGGCTCGGCGATGTACGGGCCAGCGATGAACGATTGTGGCAGGTGCTCGCGGAGGTTCGTCTGCGCGCATGGGCCGAGCAGATCGGCGGCTTGTCGGCGTGGGTCGGCGAGAACGGCGCGACCATGTCGGCCGGTCAGGCACGGCGCCTGGCGCTGGCGCGCGCGCTGCTGCGCGACGCACCGATCCTGGTGCTGGACGAGCCGACCGAAGGCCTGGATGTGGACACCGCGCATGCGTTGTTGCATGACATGGTGGATGCGCTGGGCAAGCGCAGTCTGTTGATGATCACCCACGACGAATTGCCGGAGGGCATCGTGCATCGCAGTCATCGTCTGCGGGAGGGGCGGTTGGAGTAGATCGGGGGTCGGCAGAAAGCACCTGCGGGCTGTCTGGCGGATGCAATGTGCTTGAACTAGGATCGTGTCTCAACGTGAACAAGGATGTTGAGCATGAAGTGCAGAGCAGCGTTCCTCCTGATGCTGGGGCTCCTCAGCGGCGGGGCCTCGGCCGACACGGTCTGGAAGGGCACCAGCGTCAACTCGATCACCTCGGGTACGGGAGACATTCTGGAGGACGGCGGAGCGGACCTGCGCTTGTCCGCCGAATCGACCGGCACGGAGAAATTCGTCGGCGCCATCACCTCGATGGACGCCCGTCCTTTCCAGGGGCGAGAGGTTCGTTTAGCTGGACGATTACTGGTCGAGGATGGCGCAGGCAGTGCCGCGCTGTGGGTGCGTGCGGACGGCGCCAACGGGCGATTGGCGTTTGCGAGTTCAGCTGGCGCGCCCGTGCGTGCCGGCGTGGGCGCGCAGGCGAGAGAGCTCCGTCTTTACATTCCGTCCGGAACGACCACCCTCAAGCTCGGTGTCACGCTCGACAGCGCCGGGCATGTCGCTGTGCAAGGGCTCGTGTTGACAGCCGAGGCTGCCACGTCGGGCGGCGTGTCCGCCTATGACATGGTCGAGTATGCCCTCACCACCATCCGCGCCAATGCGTTGAACGCCGGGAACGTTGACTGGTCCGCCGAGGAGAAGGCGCGCTTGGCGCCGGCACTGAAAAGCCTCCCCGCACAAGAGGCCTATGGCAGCATCAGAGCGGTTTTGGATCTGCTGGCAGATCGCCACAGCTTCCTGCAACACCCCAGGGAAGCCGCCGCGTACCGCCAGACCGCTGTTGCATCGAGAGACATCGAGGCCAGGCAGATGCAGGACATCGGTTACGTTCTGGTGCCGGGCCTGCGCGGGACCGAAGCAAGTGCTGGTGAAGCTTTTACCTCCCAGCTCTGTGAGCAGATCGAACGATTGGCGCCGACGTCAGCCAAGGGTTGGATCGTCGACCTGCGCCAGAACACGGGCGGCAACATGTGGCCGATGCTCAGCGGATTGCAACCGTTGCTGGGTAACGGAAATATTGGCGCATCCCGGGACCGCAACGGCACTGCCACCGCTTGGCGCCCAGAATCCCGCCGTGCATGCGGAGTCGACCTTTCCAGCAGCCGCGTGGCCGTTCTCGTCGGCCCGAAGACCGCAAGCTCTGGAGAAGCCGTTGCCGTCGCCTTCAGAGCCCGCCCGGGTACCCGGTTCTTCGGGCAGCCGACGGCAGGTCTCGCAACAGCCAACCGCTCCTATCCGCTGCCTGACGGTGGCGCGCTCCGGTTGACGAGGGCCGTGATGGTTGATCGCTCGGGTGAGGCCTATCCGGACGGGATAAAACCCGAGGAACGCGTTTCGAGCGACCAGGACGCCATCGACATGGCGGCCGCGTGGCTACGCTAGTCGCAGTGAAGCAGCGCCACATGCACTGAATACTCTTGGGCTCATGCCCGCAGCAGCACCGCAAGCGCCGAGACGTTGGCCAGCACGCACAGGGCGAACACCCACTGGAATGCGCTCTTGCGGTGTTTGTGGCGGAACACGGATTGGCCCAGCAACGCGCCAGGCCAACCACCCGCGAAGGCCAGCAGCTGCAGGGTGCGCTCGGGTGTGCGCCAGTTGCCCAGGCGTGCGGCGCGTTTGTCATGCCCGTAGAGCGCAAAGGCGACAGCACTGGTGAGTGCGTACCATGCGCCCAGCCACTGCGGTAACAACCCGGTAATCGCCATCGCGACCAACGCGCCTGCCGCCGCCAGCGCCAGGTACCAGCGCGCGTGCCTCACAGCGCCTGCAGGAAGCCGCTGACCGCCGGGCCAAACCGGGCGAAGTCGACCAGGAAGGCATCGTGGCCCTGCGGTGAATCCAGCCCGATGAACTGTGCGTCGGCGCCACCGGCGCGCAGGCCATCGGCGATCTGCTGTTGCTGCTGTACCGGGAACAGGATGTCGGTGTTCGCGCCGATCGCCAGCGCCTTGTCCACCTGGATTTTCGCCAGCCCGGCCATGACGTCGCCGTCGGCGTATTCGGCCAGGTCGAACCAGTCCATCGAGCGGCTCAGGTACAGATAGCAGTTGGGATCGAAGAAGCGCACGAAGCGGCGGGCATGGCCTTCCAGATAGCTTTCGACCTGGAATTCGAGGCCGAACGGATCGTCATCGGCCTGGTCCGAATCCAGGCGCACGCGGCCGAAGCGGCCATCCCATTCCAACGCGGAGCGATAGGTGATCACGCCGAGCTTGCGGGCCATGCGCATGCCCGATTCCGGATAGGCCTGGTCGGTGTAGCGACCGCCATTCCACTGCGGATCAAGCCGGATCGCCTCGCGTTGCAGCGAGCGGATCGCGATCGAGAACGGCAACGCCTGGGCACTGCCGGAAATATTGATATGGCTGCGCGCGATGCCCGGGTGCAGCAACAGCAGCGCCAGCGCGGTCATTCCGCCCATCGAGTTGCCGATCACGCAGGCCAGCTCGGTCACGCCCAATGCGCGCACCACCTCGACCGCTGCGCGTGCGCCATCTTCGATCGACAGTTCGGGGAAGCGCAGGCCGTACAGCTCCCCGGTGGCCGGGTCGATGCTGGCCGGACCGGTCGAGCCCTTGCAGCTGCCCAGCGAGTTCACGCAGATCACGAACCAGCGATCCGTATCGATCGGCTTGCCCGGGCCGACCATCGCCTCCCACCAGCCGGCGGCCGGGTTGTCGGCGTTGGCCGCGGCATGCGCATCGGGCGAGAGCCCGGTGACGATCAATACCGCATTGCCGGCATCGGCAGCGAGCGTGCCCCAGGTTTCGTAGGCAACGTGCGCATCGTGCAGTTCACCGCCGCGCTTGAACGCGAACGGCGAGGGCAGGGCGTGATAACGGGTGCCGGGGGGAATGAATTCAGTCATGCGCGCAGTTTAGCCGGGCGCCGCGATGGCGCCGTAGTGGTGAGCGGCACGCTGCGTCGCGGCCGCGCACCGGTCAGGGGCGATCGAATACCAGGGACACCGGCCCGGCATGGGGCAGGCGCACCCGTACCGGCGCGGTTTCCTCATCCTCCGGCTGGCGGTTGGCCTGGCCCGAGCGCGACAGCCGTGCCACTACCTCGACCTCCTGCAGCTGGGACAGCGTGCTGGTCGGCATCGGGCTGTCGCCATCGCCGAGCGTCACCAGCAGCGGCAGCCGGCTGGCCGGATGCTTCTGCACCGCGACCGGCATCGGCGGGCCGTCCGGCGCGCGTGCGATCACGAAGACCGTGGCGTTGGCCCAGGCCGGATCCATCGCGGTGCCGGGCGCGAAGCGCACCTGCACGGCGAGGGCGTGGTCGCCAGCCGCGGCAGGGGCAGGCGTTTCCACCAGCGGCGGCAAACCGGCACCACCGCGGGCGATGGCGATCTGCTCGCGCAACGCGCGCGCCGCACCCGGCTCCAGGCGGGGCAGCAGTGCTTCCCAGGCGGCTGCCGCCTCGGCATCCTGCCCGCGCTGGCGCAGGGCAATGCCGATCAGCCAGCCGGCGCGTTCGCTTTCCGGCGCGAGTGCGTTGGCGTGGCGCAGCCATTGCAGGGCCTGGTCGTCGAACTGTTTGCCGGGTGCGGCCTGGGCGCGCGCCTGTGCCGCTTCGACCAGCACGCCGGGGTCGTCCGGGGCGAGTTGCACCGCGCGATCGAACGCGGCCGTGGCCTCGGCGAGCTTGCCCAGCGCCAGTTGCGAGCGGCCGAGCAGGGCCCAGCCATCGGCGCGTTGCGGGTCTTTCGCCAGCGCCTCTTCCAGCGCCTGCACGCCATCTTCCAGTGTGGCGGGTTCGTTACTGGCCGCCGTCCGCTCGGCGGCATCCGGCGTGCCGACCAGCAGGTACAACGCGCCACCGGCCAACCCAAGGGCCAGCATCGCGATCGCGAAGGGACGGTGTTGGCCGCCCGCACGCAGCGGCCACAGTACGCATGCCGCAACGGCCGCCGCGACCACCGCGGCACTCAGGGCCATCCAAAGGCTCACCAGCGCTCCTCGCTCTTGTCCATCGGTTCGATCCCGCGGCTGCGCCGACGCACCACCCAGATCAGCACGCCCGCGCCGAGCAGCAGCGCCACCGGTGGGCCGAACCAGAGCAGCGCATTGCGTGCCTCCATCGGTGGCCGGTACAGCACGAACTCGCCATAACGGTCGACCAGGAACTGCTTGATCTGTGCGTCGCTGTTGCCCTGCTGCATCAGCACCAGCACCTCGCGGCGCAGGTCATGTGCGATCTGCGCATTGGAATCGGCCAGCGACTGGTTCTGGCATTGCACGCAGCGCAGCTCGGCGGCCAGCGCGTGGAAGCGGGCTTCCTCGGCGGCATCGCGATACTGCAACGGGGTCGGGTCGGAGACGGCCTGCGCCATCACCGGCGAGGCCATGGACAGCGTCAGCGCGATCAGCGCCACGCCGACCTGGCGGAGCATCCGGTTACGGCGAGGCGGGCAGCTGCGACTGGGCATTGGCACGCTCCACCTTTTCCAGTTCCGGAATCAGCTGGGTATCGATGACGCGCTGGCTGAGCGCGCCACTGTACTTCCAGCGCACCACGCCACTGGCGTCAACCAGGAAGGTCTCCGGCGCGGCGGTGACGCCCCAGTCGATCGCGGTGCGGCCTTCGATGTCGCTCAGCACCAGCACGAACGGATTGCCAAGTTGTTCCAGCCAACGCAGGGCATCGGCCGGCTCGTCCTTCCAGTTGTAGCCGATCACGCGCACGCGCTTGGTTTCGGCGAATCTGGTCAGGATCGGATGTTCGTCGCGGCAGGCCGCGCACCAGCTGCCCCAGACGTTGAGCACGTAGGGGGCGCCGCGCAGTTCGGTGCTGCTGACCTCGATGTGCGGATCGTGCAGCACCGGCAGTTCGAAGGCCGGTGCGGGCTTGCCGATCAGTGCCGAGGGCAGGACATCGCGGTCCGGCGCACCGGATTTCATCACCCCGTAGATCATCAGCCCCAACAGCCCGAAGAAGAACAGCACCCCGATGACGATGGCCACGGGCGGCAGCGGACGGGAGGCGGGGCGGGGATCGGACACGGGAAACTCCTAGGGACGACGGAAACGACGATCGGCGGCGGTGACGAAGCCACCCAGTGCCATCAGCAGCGCGCCCAGCCAGATCCAGCGGACGAACGGTTTGATGTGCACGCGCACGGCCCATGCATTGTTGCCCAGCGACTCGCCGAGTGCCACGTAAACATCGCCGTTGAGGCGGGCGTGGATGCCGGCCTCGGTCATCACCTGTCCGCCACTGGCGTACAGGCGTTTTTCCGGATGCAGCAGGGCCAGTTCGCGGTCGTGCTGAAGCACGCGCAGGTGCCCGCGATCGGCGACGTAATTCGGGCCCTGTTGATGGTCCACGCCTTCGAAGCGCACTTCATAGGTGCCCACCACCAGCGACTGCCCGGGGGCGAGCGCGACTTCGCGCTGCACGTTCAAGGCTTCGACCAGCAGCGCGCCGGCCAGGAACACGGCCACCCCACCATGGGCCAGCAGCATGCCGACCATCTCGGCAGTGAACCTGCCATTGCCGCGCAGGCGGGTCCAGACGAAACGCCCGGTACCGAACGCGACCCAGGCCGCACCGGTCACGCCGGCGGCGGTCTTCAACGCGCCCTGCGGCGCCATGAAATACGCGATCACGCCCAGCAGCAGGGCCAGCCCGGCCCACGGTGCCAGCATCGCCAACCGCCGCGAGGCCTGGTCGCGCTGCCAGTTGACCAGCGGCCCGAACGGCAGCAGTGCTACCAGCGGTGCCATCAGCACCACGAACAGCGTGCCGAAGTAGGGCGGCCCGACCGAGACCTTGCCCAGGCCCAAGGCATCGGCCAGCAGCGGGTACAGCGTGCCCAGCAGAACCATGCCGCAGGCGGCGGCGAGCAGCAGGTTGTTGGCCAGCAGCAGGGTCTCGCGCGAGGTCGGCAGGAAGCCGCGGCGCGGATCCTCGCTGGTCAGCGCGCCGGCCCGCAGCGCGTACAGCAGCAGCGCGCCGCCGATCACCAGGGCCAGGAAAATCAGGATGAAGGTGCCGCGCGAAGGATCGGCCGCGAACGAATGCACGCTGGTCAGCACGCCCGAGCGGACCAGGAAGGTGCCGAGCAGTGACAGCGCGAATGCGGCGATGGCCAGCAGCAGCGTCCAGCTGGCGAAGCTGCCGCGCTTTTCAGTGACCGCCTGCGAGTGGATCAGCGCCGCACCGGCCAGCCACGGCATGAAGCTGGCGTTTTCGACCGGATCCCAGAACCACCACCCGCCCCAGCCCAGTTCGTAATACGCCCACCAGCTGCCCAGTGCGATGCCGATGGTCAGGAAGCCCCAGGCCACGTTGGTCCATGGTCGCGTCCAGCGCAGCCAGCGTGCATCCACGCGGCCTTCCAGCAGGGCGGCGATCGCGAATGCGAACGGCACCGCAAAGCCCACGTACCCGATGTACAGCATCGGCGGGTGGATGATCAGCCCGGGATCCTGCAGCAGCGGATTGAGGTCGCGCCCTTCCAGCGGCGCCGGGAGCAGCCGCGCGAACGGGTTGGAGGTGAAGATCAGGAAGGCGAGGAAGCCGATGCTGATGATGCCGAGCACGCCCAGCACGCGGGCGGACACCTCGGCCGGCAGGCGTTTGGACCACAGCGCCACGGCGCCGCACCACAGCGCCAGCACCAGCGCCCACAGCAGCAGGGAGCCTTCATGCGCGCCCCACACCGCCGAATAGCGGTAGGCCAGCGGTAGCAGCGAGTTGGAGTTCTCCGCCACATAGCGCACCGAGAAATCCTGGGTGACGAACGCCGCTGTCAGCACGCCGAATGCCCCAAGCAGGAGCGCCAGCTGCGCGTACGCCGCCGGTCGCGCCACCGCCATCCACGTGGCGCGGCCGCGATGGGCGCCCCACAGCGGCAGCACGGTCTGCAGCACGGCCATCAACAGTGCGGTGACCAGCAGGATCTGCCCCAGTTCCGGCAGCACTCAGTACGTCTCCGGCGCCGGCACGGGCACATCGTGTTTGATATGTGCCTGACCCATCTTGTCGGCCACTTCCTTGGGCATGTAGGTCTCGTCGTGCTTGGCCAGCACTTCTTCGGCAACGAAACGGCCGTCCTGCAGGCGTCCGGTGGCGACCACGGCGGTGCCCTCGGCGAACAGGTCCGGCAGGATCCGCGAGGTGATCACCGGCAATGTCGCGTCACCATCGGTGACCACGAAGTGCGCATCCAGCGAACCGGGTGCGCGCTGCAGCGAGCCTTTGACCACCATGCCGCCCAGACGGAACCGGGCGTGATCGCCGGCATCGCCACGCAGCACTTCGGAGGGGGTGTAGAGGTAGGCGATATTGCGCTGCAGGGCCATCGCGACCAGCGCGGTCGCCAGGCCGGAGGCCAGCACGAGCAGCATCACCCAGAGCAGGCGGCGACGCCGGACCGGATTCATCGGGTCAGCTCCGGTGCCAGCGGCGGTGCGCTGCCGGCGGCAGCGCGGGCCTGCTGGCGCTGCTGGCGGCGCGCGGCCAGGCGGCGCGCCCAGCGCAGGCGCAGCCAGGAGCCGATGGCATCGCTGCCCAGCACCAGCACGAACACGGCATAGGCGGCAATCACATAGGGCAGGTGGGTCATGGGCGGCTGTCCTCCCGTGGGGCACGGGGGCCGGCGGCGACCCAGGCCTTGCCGGCTTCGCGCAGCAGGTTGTCGGCGCGGGCCTTGGCCAGCAGCGAGCCGGCGAACCACAGCTTGGTGCCGATCACCATCAGCCACAGTGGCAGCGCCATGCTGGCATCCAGCGTCGACTCGCCGAACAGGCGGATGGTCTGGCCCTGGTGCAGGCTGCCCCACCATTCCACGGAATAGCGGATCACCGGCAGCAGGCTCACCCCGACGATGGACAGCAGGCCCGCTGCGCGCGCGGCGCTGCGACGGTCCTCGATGGCGTGGTACAGGCCGATCACGCCCAGGTACAGGAACAGCAGGATCAGCTCGGTGGTCATGCGCGGGTCCCAGTCCCACCAGGTGCCCCAGGTCGGCTTGCCCCAGATGCTGCCGGTGAGCAGGGTGATCAGGGTGAAGCCTGCGCCGAGCGGGGCACAGGCCATCGCCAGGATTTCGCAGGTCTTGATCCGCCAGATCAGCGCGATCGCGGCGTACAGCGCCATCAGCGCGAACACGAACAGGCTCATCCACGCGCTCGGCACGTGGATATAGAGAATGCGGAAGCTGTCCAGCTGCTTGGAGTCGGCCGGCACCACCGCCAGCGCCTGCCAGATGCCGACCAGCAGCACCGGCACCGCCGCCAGGTAGAACACCCGCGACCAGCGCGCGGCAAAGCGGTCGAAGGTGGGCGGCGAACCGAGTTGGTGGAACCAGCGGACGATCGGGTGCATGCGGCAGTGGCTATCCAACGAAGGGCGACGATGGAACGGACGTGGAGTGGCTCGGCAACGGTTGACGCGGAGGCAGGTGACGCTCACAACGCAGTTCACGCCACCGACAGTACGCCATACCGCTCAACTCAGCGAGATGCGGATCGCCGCGGCCGTCGCCAGCGGGGCCAGCACCAGCGCCACCACCAGCCCGGCGCCCAGCATCAGCAGCGCACCGATCGGGTCCTGGCCGCGGGCGACCGCCGCCACACTGCCCGCACCGAACACCAGCACCGGCACATACAACGGCAGGGCCAGCAGCGCCACGAGAATACCAGAGCGCCGGATGCCGACCGTCAGCGCGGCGACCACCCCGCCGATCAAGCTCAGCAGCGGCGTTCCCAGCAGCAACGATGCCAGCAACATCGGCAGCTGGTCATGCGGCAGATGCAGCATTTCCGCCAGCAACGGCGACATCACGATCAGCGGCAGGGCGGTGGTGACCCAGTGCACCAGTACGCGCACCAGCACCAGCCAGGCCAGCGGGACGGGGGCCAGCAACCATTGCTCCAGCGAGCCATCTTCGGCGTCGCTGCGGAACAGCGAATCCAGGGCCAGCTGGCCGGCCAGCAGCACCGCCAGCCACATCACGGCTGCGGCCACGCGTGCCATCGCCTCGGGATCGCGGCCCAGGGCCAATGCGAACAGCACCACCACCAGCAACGCGAACAGCAAGGGCTGCAGCGCATCGCCGCGGCGGCGCCAGAGCAGGCGCATGTCGCGGGCGACCAGCGCCCGCGCGGTCTGCCATAGACCCGGTTCGGTACCCGGCGCGATCATGCCGCCGCTCCCAGGGTCAGCAGGCGCGTGCGCACCGGTGGCGCGGCGTACGCGCCGTGGGTGGTGACCAGGGCGGCACCGCCGCTGCGCAGGTGCGCGGAAATCATGCGGTTCACCAGGTTGATGCCGTCCAGATCGAGATTGGCGTACGGCTCGTCAAGCAGCCACAGCGGCGCGGGCGAGAGCCAGATGCGGGCCAGCGCCAGGCGTCGCTTCTGCCCGGCCGACAGCTGTCGCACCAAGGTGTCCTCATAGCCGGCCAGGCCGACGATGGCCAGCGCGTTGCCGGGCATCTGGCGGGCGCGGCGGCCGTGCAGTCCGCACAGGAAATGCAGGTTCTCCAGCGTGTCCAGGTCCGGCTTCAGTGCGGGCAGGTGGCTCAGGTAGGCCACATAGTTCGCGCGCTCCTTGTGCCCGGCACGCTTGCCATCGATCTCGACCTGGCCGCTGCCGGCGCGCAGCAGGCCCGCCAGCACCCGCAGCAGGGTGGTCTTGCCGGCGCCATTGTCGCCCTGCACCAGCAGGGCTTCGCCGGCATCCACATGCAGGTCCAGCGGGCCGAAGACGGGTTCGTCGTTGCGACTGAAGCCAAGGCCATGCGCGGCCAGCAACGGAGGGGCGTTCAAGGGGCGGGATCTTTGCACCGGAATGGGCCGCCATTGTATCGGGGGAACGGGCTGGATGATTTGCGTACACTGGGAGTTCCCCCGGTTCTTTCCCTGCTGCCGATGCAACCGCAAACCAAGCTGCCCAAGGTGGGCACCACCATCTTCACCGTGATGTCCCAGCTCGCCGCCGAACACGGCGCGGTCAACCTGGGCCAGGGGTTCCCGGATTTCTCCGCACCGCAGCGGCTGATCGATGAAACCATCGCCGCGATGCAGGGTGGGCTCAACCAGTACCCGCCGATGACCGGCGTGGCACCGCTGCGCCAGGCCATCGCGCAGAAGTCGCTGGATCTGTACGGCGCCCAGGTGGATCCGGACACCGAGATCACGGTCACCAGCGGCGCTACCGAAGCGATCTTCAACGCCATCCACGCCGTGGTCCGTCCCGGCGAGGAAGTGATCGTTCTCGACCCGGCCTACGATTGCTACGAACCGGCGATCGATCTGGCCGGTGCGCGTGCCGTGCACGTGCCGCTGGACCCGCAGACCTTCGCGGTCGACTGGGACCGCGTGCGTGCCGCGATCACGCCGCGTACCCGCCTGCTGATGGTCAACACCCCGCACAACCCGTCCGGCGCGATGCTGACCGCCGACGACATGCAGGCCCTGGCCGATCTGTTGCGCGGCACCGACATCTACCTGATTTCCGATGAGGTGTATGAGCACATCATCTATGACGGCCGCCGCCACGAATCCTCGCTGCGCCATCCGGAACTGCGCGAGCGCGCGTTCGTCATTTCCAGCTTCGGCAAGACCTATCACTGCACCGGCTGGAAGATCGGCTATGCCATCGCGCCGCCTGCGATGACCGCCGAGTTCCGCAAGGTGCACCAGTACAACACCTTCACCAGCTTCGGCCCGGCCCAATACGGTTTCGCGGCGATGATCCGCGACGAGCCCGAGCACCATCTGGAACTGGGTGCCTTCTACCAGGCCAAGCGCGACCGCTTCCGCGAGCAGCTGCTGACCACGCGCCTGACGCCGCTGCCGGTGCCGGGCGGTTACTTCCAGCTGGTGGATTACTCGGCCGTCAGCGATCTGCCGGACCATGAGTTCGTGAAATGGCTGACCATCGAGAAGGGCGTGGCGGCGATCCCGCTGTCGCCGTTCTACGAGACCGCGCCGGCCGGCCAGCGCCTGGTGCGCCTGTGCTTTGCCAAGAACGACGCCACGATGGATGCGGCGATCGAACGCCTGCGAGCACTGTGATGAGCGCCGTGGCCGAGCTGCAGGACCTGCGCATTTCCCTGATCCAGGGCGACACCCGCTGGCATGACCCGGCCGGCAATCGCGCGCATTATGGTGCGTTGCTGGCGCCGTTGGCCGGGCAGACCGATCTGGTGATCCTGCCGGAGACCTTCACCAGTGGTTTCTCCAACGACGCCATCGACAAGGCCGAGGGCATGGACGGCCCCACCGTCGCGTGGATCCGCGAGCAGGCCGTGCGGCTGGGCGCGGCGGTCACCGGCAGCGTGCAGCTGCGGGTGGGCGAGGGCGTCTACAACCGCCTGCTGTGGGCCACGCCGGAGGGCGAACTGCAGTACTACGACAAGCGCCACCTGTTCCGTTACGGCGGTGAGCACGAACGCTATGCCGCCGGCAGCGAGCGCCTGTGCGTGGAATGGAAGGGCTGGCGGATCAATCCGCAGGTCTGCTACGACCTGCGTTTCCCGGTGTTCTGCCGCAACCGCTACAACGTGGAGCGCGCCGGCCAGCTGGATTTCGATCTGCAGATTTTCGTGGCCAACTGGCCATCGGCCCGCGCCTATGCGTGGAAGACGCTGCTGCGCGCGCGCGCGATCGAGAACCTCTGCTATGTGGCGGCGGTGAACCGGATCGGTGTCGACGGCAATGACCTGCACTACGCCGGCGACAGCGCCGTGATCGATTTCCTCGGCCAGCCGCAGGTGGAAGTGCGCGAAACCGAGCAGGTGGTCACCACCACGATCTCGGCCGCGGCACTCGCCGCCCACCGCGCGCGCTTCCCGGCGATGCTCGATGCCGACAGTTTCAGCCTGCAGGAACGCAGCTGAAACGGTAGTGCCGGCCGCTGGCCGGCTCTGCACGTTGCTGGCGGTGCGCATCGCCGGCCAGCGGCCGGCGCTCATGGGCGTTGCAGGATTGCCTGGAGCCGGCCAGCGACCGGCACTCATGGGCGTTGCAGGATTGCCTGGAGCCGGCCAGCGGCCGGCACTCATGGGCGTTGCAGGATTGCCTGGAGCCGGCCAGCGGCCGGCACTACTACCCGGGCCGCTCGTGCTGAACGGATGCCGGATGCGCGCGATGCGCATCATCCGCGCCACACGCGCGCGCTGCTAGATTTGGCTTGTTACCCCTTCAGTACGAGCGGACCCGCATGAAGAAGTTCTCCCTGGCATTGATCGCACTGGCCGGCATCTCGGCCGTCCCGGCCGCGCAGGCCGCCGGCAACATTGACTGCGAGCTGCACTACAACCTGGCCGGCTGGTCGGTGCTGTACAAGACCGCCTCGGGTACCGGCACCATCCAGTGCGACAACGGCACCCGCATCCCGGTCAAGATCACCGCCAAGGGCGGCGGGCTCACCGTGGGCAAGTCGAAGATCGTCGACGGCAAGGGCAAGTTCTCCGGCGCCTACTCGGTCAACGACCTGATCGGTTCCTACGCCGCTGTTGAAGCGCACGCCGGCGCCGACAAATCCAGCAATGCGCAGGTGATGACCAAGGGCGATGTATCGCTGGCCCTGGCCGGAACCGGCAAGGGCTGGGATCTGGGCGTGGGCGTGGGGCGGTTCACCATCGAACGCCGTTGAGTGGGTAGGGCCACGCCTTGCGTGGCTGCACTGCTCAGCCCCAACAAAAAACCCCGGCCGAAGCCGGGGTTTTTTTATCTCACTGATCAGCCGCCGCGCGGGCCGCCACCACGGTGACCGCCGCCACCCGGGCCGCGGTTGCCACCCGGGCGACCGCCCGGACCGCCGGGACCACGACCGCCGGGGCCACCCGGGCCACGGTTGCCGCCCGGGCCACCGGAACCGCGGTTGCCACCGGGGCCGCCGGGGCCGCGCGCATTGGCGCCCGGGCCACGCGCACCGGGACCACCCGGACCACGATTGCCACCCGGACCACCCGGACCGCGGTTACCCGCCGGACGCGCGCTGCCGTACGGGCTGCTGCCCGGATTGGCGTGGTCGGACGGGAAGCTCGGGGCATTGCCCGGATGTCCGTACGGATGACGCGACGGACCCTGGCCGCTCTGGCCACCGCGGTTGCCACCGGCACCGGCGCCGGCCGGACGGCCCTGGCCGCCGTAGCCGCCACGGCTTTCGCCACCGCGGTTCTCGCCGCCGTAACCACCGCCACCGCCGGCGTAACCGCCACGCCCTTCAGCACCGCCGCCGTAGCTGCCGCGCCCCGGGCCGCCTGCGCCACCCGGACCCTTCGGCTTGCCGTACGGACGGCCCTGGCCACCGGCGCCTGCGCCGGCACCCGGACCCCGCGCGCCCGGGCCGCGGGCTGCGCCCGGGCCGGCATTGCGGTGGCCGCTCGGGCCGGTGCTGACACCGTCCGGCACGTACCAGCTGCGGAACGCGGCCGGGTTGCCTTCCGGAAGCGCGCGGTTGCCCTTGTCCGGGCGCGCCTTGAACGGGCGCTGCGACTGCTTGGCCGCCGCTTCACCGCTGACCGTCAGGCCACCCTTGAAGCCGCCGCCCTTGCCACCGCGGCCACGGCCACGCTCTTCGCGCACATTGTCGAAACGACGCAGTTCGCGGCCTTCATCGGCCGAGTTGTGGCCGTTGACGTAGGCGTTGCCACGGCCGCCGTCGCGCGACACGCGCACGGTGGTCTTGGCGGCACGACGCTGGCCGATCACCGGCTGCAGGGTCAGTGCCGACGGAGCACCTTCTTCCAGCTTCAGCTCGGCGCGCAGCGCTTCAACCTGCTTGGCCGGCAGTTCGACCGACTGGCCACGCAGCAGTTCGCGCGGCAGGCTGACCTTGCCATAGCGGGTGCGCTTCAGTCGGCTGACCTGGCAGCCCTGGGATTCCCACAGGCGGCGCACTTCGCGGTTGCGGCCTTCCTTGACCACCACGCGGAACCAGTCGTGCGAATCGGTGCCGCCGATGCGTTCGATCTCGTCGAACTTGGCCGGGCCGTCTTCCAGCGCCACGCCACGCGCGAGGCGGTCAACGATGTTGTCGGGCACCTTCTCTTCGCCTTCCGGGGCGCGCACGCGCACCACGTACTCGCGCTCGACCTCGTAGGAGGGGTGCATCATCGCGTTGGCCAGCTCACCATCGGTGGTCGCCAGCAGCAGGCCGGTGGTGTTGATGTCCAGGCGGCCGATCGCGATCCAGCGCGCGCCCTTGAGGGCAGGCAGCGCTTCGAACACGGTCGGGCGACCTTCGGGATCTTCGCGCGTGGTCACTTCGCCTTCCGGCTTGTTATAGGCCAGCACGCGGGAGGTTTCGGTCAGCGCGGTGGCGACGAAGCCACGGCCGTCCAGTTCGACTTTGTCGCCGCTCTTGATCGACTGGCCGGTCTGCGCGACTTCACCGTTGACCTTGACCAGGCCATCGGCGATGCGCTGTTCCAGCGCGCGGCGCGAACCCAGGCCGGCCTGCGCCAGCACTTTGTGCAGGCGCTCTTCGAGCTTGGGCTGTTCGGAGGCGGTTTCGCGCTTGAGCGAAAGCTTGTTCAACGATGGCTTGCGGGGGGTGTCACTCATTTACTTGGCTCCGGCCGGCAACGGATGCGTCGGCCTCTGGTTCGGGATCGGCTTCGTCAACAGCCACGGTCGTCTTCGCGACGGCGTTGTTTTCGGTTTCGTTCTGGGGCGCCGCGCGCTCTCCCGGCGCGGTATCGGGTTCGCCATCGCTGGCGGTCGTATCCGCGTCGTCGTCGGCAAGCGACAACGGCGCATGGGATGGGGTGTCGGAGGCGTCCGAAGCATCGGCCGCCTCGCTATTGTCCGGTTCTGCCGGTTGCTCCGCCAGTCTCGCCGAGGCCAGCGCCACGCGGGCGGCCAGCCGGGCGGCAACAGGGTCCACCGGGCCTGGCGGGTCTGCCGGGTCTGACGGCGCCGGAGTGGCGTCGTCATTGGCCGCGTCCGTATCCCGCTCGGCCTCCGGGGTCGCCGCGCCGGCGGGCAGGCGACCAGCCGGCTGGCCTTCGCTGTCCAGCGGCAGCTGCGGTTCCAGCTCACCCAGGTCGCGCAGCTCGGACAGCGGCGGCAGTTCGTCCAGGCGCTTGAGACCGAAATAATCCAGGAAGCCCTTGGTGGTCCCGAACAGCGCCGGCTTGCCGGGCACGTCGCGGTGGCCGATCACGCGGATCCATTCGCGCTCTTCCAGGGCCTGGATGATGTTGCTGCTGACCGCCACGCCGCGGACCTGTTCGATCTCGCCGCGGGTGATCGGCTGGCGGTAGGCGATCAATGCCAGCGTTTCCAGCGTGGCACGGGTGTAGCGGGTCTTGCGCTCCGTCCACAGCCGGGTGATGTAACCATGCACTTCGCTGGTGACCTGGAAGCGGAAGCCGGAGGCCACCTCGACCAGTTCCACGCCGCGGTCCTGACAGCCCTCGCGCAGCAGTTCCAGCGCGCGTTCGATGCTGCCCGGCGGTGCCGGCTCCTCTTCCGGGAACAGGCCCTGCAGCTGCGCCAGCGTCAACGGCTCACTGGCCGCCAGCAGGGCGCCTTCGACAATACGGTTGATCAGCGGTTGATCCATACGTGGGTCGGGTGCTCAGTCGGATGCGTTGGCGGCGTCGTTGTCGTCGAACTCGCTGTTGAACTGCAGCGGTTCGTTGGTGTTGCCGGCGGCCAGGGACTTGACATAGATCGGCGCCAGCGGAGCTTCCTGGACGATGTCCAGCAGCTGTTCCTTGGCCAGTTCCAGCAGGGCGAGGAAGGTGACCAGCACCCCCAGCTTGCCTTCTTCGGCGGTGAACAGCGTTTCAAACCGGTAGAACCTGCCGTCTTCCAGACGACCCAGCACGTCGCCCATCCGCTGGCGCACGCTCAGTGCCTCGCGTTTGATCGCGTGGCCGGTGAACAGCTCGGCGCGCTTGAGCACGTCGTGCAGCGCCATCAGCATTTCCTTCAGATCCACCGGCGGCGGCAGCTTGACGGCCGCGCGGTCGGGGACGAAGGCGTGGACCACGGTGGTGTCGCGGTCCTGGCGGGGCAGGCTGTCGATGTCCTCGGCGGCCTGCTTGAAACGTTCGTACTCCTGCAGCCGGCGCACCAGCTCGGCGCGCGGATCGGCTTCCTCGCCCTCGATGCTGGGCGGCCGCGGCAACAGCATCCGCGACTTCACTTCGGCCAGGATCGCCGCCATCACCAGGTACTCGGCCGCCAGTTCGAAGCGCAGCTCCTGCATGACGTTGATGTATTCGACGTACTGGCGGGTGATCTCGGCGACCGGGATATCCAGGATGTCCAGGTTCTGCCGGCGGATCAGGTACAGCAGCAGGTCCAGCGGACCCTCGAACGCATCCAGGATGACTTCCAGCGCGTCCGGCGGGATGTACAGGTCCTGCGGAATCTGCAGGACCGGCTGTCCATGCACCACGGCCAGCGGCATTTCCTGCTGCTGTGGGGCGGGCACTCGGATTGGCGGGTTCGCGTCGGGCGCGAGTTCGGCAGTCATCAAATAGACGTCAGTATTGCAACGGACCGGTCGCCGCACCATGCCAGCGTCCGGAACGGTCCCGGGCGGCAGGATGGCAAGCCATGACACGCCTGGGTCGGCGCGATTCCACACTTCAAACAGCAAGGCGCGCCGCGATGGGCAGCGACAGAACTACGGGGAGGTCGTCTACGTGTGCTGGTGTGGGGCAGTGGATCGGTCGTCGGCTGGCGGTGGAGCCGGTTGCCGACGGGGCGCTGCATCCAGCCACGTGCAATGGACATAAGACTACGGGGTTGCCGCGCCAGTGTCCAGCCAGCCCGCTAGAATGCCCGGGATTGATTCAACAAGACCTCGGAGTTGCCCGTGTGGTATGTGATTGAAGGCTATGACGGCACGGATGTGCTGGCGGCCCGTCTGGCGTCGCGCCCGGCTCATCTGGCCCGGCTGCAGGCCCTGCAGGACGAGGGGCGGCTGCTGCTGGCCGGCCCGTGCCCGGCCATCGACAGCGAAGATCCCGGCCCGGCCGGCTTCAGTGGCAGCGTGGTGATCGCCGCGTTCGATTCGCTGACCCACGCCCAGGACTGGGCCGCCGCCGATCCTTATGTAGAGGCGGGCGTCTATGTTCGCGTCCAGGTGCGTCCGTTCCGCAAGGTCCTGCCGTGAACCGGGTCGAGCGCATCCGCGAGGCGCTGCAGCAGGCACTGGATCCGGAGCTGCTGGAGGTCAAGGACGACAGCCACCGCCACGCCGGCCATGAGGGCGCGCGTGACGGCCGGGGGCACTTCAAGGTGCACGTGGTCAGCGCCGCCTTCGAAGGAAAGCTCCCGCTGGCGCGCCACCGGGCCGTCTATGCGGCCCTGGGGACGATGATGGAGACCGATATCCATGCGTTGTCCATCCGAGCCGAGACACCGGTCAAAAACCGCTGAAACCCTTGTCCCGCCTTGTCCTGGCCAGTCCCGAAAGGGGCCGCCATGGACAGCTTTTGGTTACCGCCGTACGACATGAGGCTAACGTAGTGTTTACATCCGGGTTTGAAAACGCTTACATTCCGCGCCAAGCCCAGATCTCTAAGCCGTGGAGGGCGGCGAAGTGAACAAGGCAGCGATCACTATCAAAGATGTCGCCCGTGAGGCCCGTGTCTCTGTTGCCACGGTCTCGCGCGCACTCAATGGCCATGAAAATGTTGCCGAGCCCGTGCGCAAGCTGGTGCTGGAGGTGGCAGCGCGACTGCGCTACACCCCGCATGCAGCGGCCCGGAGCCTGAGCAGCCGGCGGACCAACACCATTGGCGTGGTGTTGCCCGATCTCTATGGCGAATTCTTTTCCGAACTGATGCGTGGCATCGACGGGGTGGCCCGCGAGCGTCGCCAGCATCTGCTCGTGTCCAGTTACCACGGTGACCAGGAGCAGCAGGGCGCGGCCCTGCGGGCCATGCGCGGCCGTGTCGATGGGTTGCTGGTGCTTTCGCCGTATGCCGAGAGCCCGGGCTTCCTGACCGACAACCTGCCGCAGTCGTTGCCCACGGTGCTGATCAACACGTACCTGCCCGAGCAGGATCATCCGGTGCTGAGCATCGATGACCATGCCGGCGCGATGGCCATGACCCGTCACCTGCTGGACGTCGGGCATCGGCGCATCGCCTTCATTTCCGGTCCGGATCTCAACTACGACGCCCGTGAGCGCCTGCGCGGTTTCCGCGATGCGCTGGCGGCCTTCGGCGATGCTGCCGAAGGGATCGAGTTGCCCGGTGACTTTGACGAAGCTTCCGGCCATCGCGCCGGACAGGAGTTGCTGGCAGCCGGCACGCTGCCCGATGCGGTGTTCGCCGCCAACGACATGATGGCGCTGGGGTGTCTGTATGCGTTCGCGCAGGCAGGTGTCCGTGTGCCGACCGATGTCGCCTTGGCGGGTTTCGATGACATTCCGCTGGCACGTTTCGTTCACCCATCGTTGACAACGATGCAGGTGAGTATCGCCGACCTCGGCGATAAGGCCGCGACGCGCCTGTTGCAGTTGATGGATGGCAACAACACAGAAGGGGCCGGCGACAAGCAGACGCTCGTGCCGACCCTGATCGTGCGTGATTCGAGCAAAGCCAGAACCGAGCAGTAGGTCACGACCGTTGGTCGTGACGCCCTAAAACAACGCACCACATAAAACGACAGGGGCCGCAAAGACGGCCACCACCACCCGGAGAGTTACATGACGTATTCCAATCACCGCAACCGCGCGCCCGCCCGCAGTCTGTTGTCCAGCGCGCTGGTCACCTGCCTGATGCTGGGCGCCGCCCCGAGCGTGATGGCGCAGTCGGCCACCTCGTCGCTGCGCGGCCAGGTCGCCGAGGCTGCCGCCGGCACCGAAGTCACCGCCACCAACGTGGCCAGCGGCACCGTGCGCCGCGCCACCACCCGTGCCGATGGCAGCTACTCGCTGATGGGCCTGGACCCGGGCACCTACAACGTCGTGGCCAATGGCCAGACGCAGAAGGTGACCGTCACCGTGGCCTCGACCGCGACCCTGAACTTCAGCGGCGCGCCGGCCAACGGCAGCACCGCCAACGCCACCAACCTGGACACGGTCAACGTCATTGCACCGACCCTGCTGCAGGAAGTGCGTACCTCCGAAGTGGGCAAGACCGTCAGCCTGCAGCAGATCCAGACCACCCCGCAGGTGTCGCGCAACTTCCTGGAATTCGCCGATGCGGTGCCGGGCCTGATCTTCACCCGTGATGCCAAGGGCAACACCTCCCTGCGTGGCGGTGCCACCAACTCCGACGGCACCAACGTCTACATCGACGGCGTGGGCCAGAAGAGCTACGTCAAGGGCGGCGGCGTGGCCGGCCAGTCCGGCAGCGCCGGCAACCCGTTCCCGCAGCTGGCGATCGGCGAATACAAGGTCATCAGCGGCAACTACAAGGCCGAATACGGCCAGGTGTCGAGCGCGGCCGTGACCGCGGCCACCAAGTCCGGCACCAACGAGTTCAAGGGTGAAACCTTCTACCGTTACACCAACGAAGACATGCGCGCCAAGACCCCGGCCGAGCGTCAGGCTGGCCAGACGAAGGAGGCATCGGCCGAGAAGGAATACGGGTTTGCATTGGGTGGTCCGATCATCCAGGACAAGGCTCACTTCTTCGTGACCTATGAAGCCAAGCGCTTCGACCTGCCGGTCACCATCGCGCCTGACGGCGCGGTCGGCCGTGCTGCCGCCCTGCTGCCGCCGGAAGGCGCCGCCGGTCTCGGCCCGGCCAGCCAGCCGTTCCAGCAGGATCTGATCTTCGCCAAGGTCGACTTCGAGCCGACCGACAACGATCGCATCGAGCTGACCTTCCAGGATCGCGATGAAACCCAGTCGCAGTTCAGCGGCCAGACCGCGCCGGAAGCCGGCCGTGAAGTGGTCAACACCGACCGTCGTTACGCCCTGCGCTGGAACCACAGCGGCGAGCGTTACTACAACGAACTGATGGTCACCCATGAAGATTCGTTCAACAACCCGACCCCGCTGACCCTGGCCAACGGCATCACCTACACCGCACCGGACGGCACCGAAGACCGCACCGTGGTGAAGATCGGTGGCGCATCGGCGCTGGATTCGCAGGTGAAGGGCCAGAAGGGCTGGTCGATCGAAGACAACCTGACCCTGGATGGCATCCAGTGGGCCGGCGATCACACCATCAAGATGGGCGCCAAGTACAAGCAGATCGACCTGTACGCATCTGACGCGGCGCAGATCAACCCGACCTTCACCTACACCCTGGGCGATCCGGACTTCCCGGATTCCATCCCCTACAAGGCGCAGTTCGTCAAGCCGGTGACCGGCGTGTCGGGCGTGTCGGGCGAAGTGCGTTCGAAGTCCAAGCAGATCGGCTTGTTCATCCAGGACGACTGGCAGGTCAACGACCACCTGCAGCTCAACCTCGGCCTGCGCTGGGACTACGAGAAGACCCCGTCGTACCTGGACTTCGTCACCCCGCAGCAGGTGGTCGACGCGATCTACTCGCAGGATCCGCGTGCGGCCGCTGGCCAGACCTACGCCGATTCGCTGGCGCTGGGTGGCCTGAACATCGGCGATTACATCAGCACCGGCAAGAACCGCAAGGCGTTCAAGGATGCCTGGCAGCCGCGCCTGGGCTTCTCGTATGACCTCAACGCCGACGAGCAGCACGTGTTCCACGGTGGTGCCGGTCGTTCGTACGATCGCGACCTGTTCGACAACCTGCAGCTGGAAACCACCAAGCTGGCCCTGCCGCAGCCGACCATCTACTTCCGCAATCCGTCGACCGGCACCTGCATCAACGGTCAGGCCGCCTGCTACGACTGGAACCCGAACCTGCTCAACGGGATCGGCAACCTGCAGACCCTGGTCGGCTCGACCAGCAATGCCGGTCTGGAAGTCGATCTGCTGAACAACAACCTCAAGGTGCCGTACTCGGATCAGTTCAGCTTCGGCATGAGCAATCAGGTGGGTGAGTGGCTGACCGATGCCACCATCTCCCGCACCCTGAGCTACGACGGCTTCGCCTTCACCCTGGGCAACCGTTACCCGACCGGCCAGTTCTTCGATGACCCGCGCCTGTGCGGCGGCACCGACCCGGGCCTGAGCCAGGCCTGGAGCTGCAACGTGCCGGGCTTCGGCAGCCTGATCATCGGTCAGCAGGGCATCAAGACCCGTGCGACCCAGGTCCTGCTGTCGGCGCAGAAGCCGTTCACCCAGGAAAGCGGCTGGGGTACCTCGGTGGCCTACACCTGGACCACCGCGCGCCACAACCGCGACATCAACGAGAAGTACGCGTTCGACCGCGGCCTGATCGAGGATTACCCGACCATCCGTTCCAACGGCGCGCCGCGCCACCGCCTGGTGGTCACCGGTTCGTACGCGGGCTTCTGGGGCATCACCTTCGGTGGCAAGGTCACCCTGGCCACCCCGACTGCCGTCAATGACTGGTACGGCGTGCCGCAGGCCAGTGGCTACAACCTGCCGACCCCGCAGGCCGCGGTGCCCAACGCCAATGGCAAGTTCCTGCTGGGTGGCAAGATCTTCGGCTACCGTTCGGTCGATCTGCAGGCGACGAAGACGTTCAAGATGCCGGGCGAGACCGAGCTGTACGCGCGCATCGACATCATCAACGTGTTCAACTTCGACAACTTCTCCACCTACAACTACGTCAAGACCAACGGCAAGCTGCAGGCCAGCTACAACGAGACCGGCGACATCATCGGTACGCCGCGTCAGGTGAAGGCAGAAGTCGGCTTCCGCTTCTGATGCAACAACGGCCCCGTCTTCGGACGGGGCCGGTTTCATGGCAATGGCTGGCCTTCGGGCCAGTCCATTGTCCAGGCCGGTGCCACGGAGGGTGGCAGCGGCCTGGGCAATGACCCGCGGCTCTGGACCACGCCTGCGTGGTTTTTTAAGGACGCGTTCTGTAAACGATTTCAGGTCATTGGACGTTATGCTTCCCAGTCACGAACAACGCACAAGGAGTTGGCCCATGCAGGCACGCCACCTGTTGACCGCTGCGACGATCAGTCTCGCCGTCGCTGCCTGCCAGCCGCAGGCCCAGCAGGAGCCGGCCAAGCCCAAGCCGCCCGTGATCCTGGTCGAGGCGGATGTGCCGCCGCGGCCGATGAAGCCGGAGCTGCCGCCGCTGTTCGACGATATCGAGCGCCGCACCTTCCAGTTCTTCTGGGATACCACCAACGAGGTCAACGGGCTCAGCCCGGACCGTTACCCGTCGCGCCCGTTCGCCAGCATCGCCTCGGTGGGCTATGCGCTGACCGCCTATCCGATCGGCATCGAGAACGGCTGGGTCAGCCGCAACCAGGCGATCGACCGCACCCTGCTGACGCTGAAGTTCTTCCGCGACCTGCCGATGGGCCCGCAGCGCACCGGCAAAGGCGGCTACAAAGGCTTCTACTACCACTTCCTGGACATGCAGGAAGGCCGCCGCTACGACAGCTGGGTGGAACTGTCCAGCGTGGATACCGCGCTGCTGATGATGGGCGTGCTGTTCGCGCAGTCCTATTACGATGGTGACGACGCACGCGAAAAAGAGATCCGCGAGATCGCCGATACGCTGTACAAGCGCGTGGACTGGCCGTGGCTGCAGCAGCGCGCGCCGCTGATCTCGATGGGCTGGTTCCCGGAGAGCGGTTTCATCGACCACGACTGGATGGGCTACAACGAGGCGATGATGGTCTACATCCTCGCGCTCGGCTCGCCGACCCACCCGGTCAGCCCGGACGCCTGGACGGTCTGGACGCGTACCTACGACAACGACTGGGGCGTCTACCAGGGCCAGGAATACCTGTCCTTCGGCCCGCTGTTCGGGCACCAGTACACGCATGTTTGGGTGGACTTCCGCGACATCCAGGATGCCTACATGCGCGAGCGGGGCAGCACCTACTTCCTCAACAGCCGTTCGGCTGCCCTGGCGCAGCGCGAGTACGCGATCGCCAACCCGATGAACTGGAAGGATTACGGCCAGAACGTGTGGGGCCTGACCGCCAGCGATGGCCCGCAGAACACCACCCAGGAATACCGCGGCGAGCAGCGCCAGTTCCGCCATTACTCTTCGCGCGGCGCGGGCCTGCGCGAGAACTTCGATGACGGCACCATCGCGCCGACCGCGGCGATCGCCTCGATCGTGTTCGCGCCGGAAGAAGTCATCCCGGCCGCGGTGGAGATGCACAAGCGCTACGGCGACTACATCTATTCCAGCTACGGCTTCCTGGATTCGTTCAACCCGAGTTTCAACTACGACATTCCGATCAAGACCGGTCGCCTGGTGCCGGATCGCGGCTGGGTGGCCAGCGATTACATCGGTATCGACCAGGGCCCGATCCTGACCATGATCGCCAACTACCGGAACGATTTCGTCTGGGATGTGATGAAGAAGAACGCCCATATCCGCAAGGGTCTGGAGCGTGCCGGCTTCAGCGGTGGCTGGTTGACCCCGGAAGGCGAGGATCAGCCGATGGAACTGCAGAAAGATGAAAAGGCGGCCTCGGCCCGCTCGGTCGGCATCGCCGAATCGCGCGCGGCGGCCGCCCAGGAACAGAAAAACAATTCCAATTCGAACCGCAACCAGCAGCAGGGGAAGTAAGCAGTGCCATTGTCGTCGCGCCCGAAGCTGGGGTTGAGTCTGTTGCTGCTGATTGCCGGCAGTCTGTTGTTGAGTGCCTGCCGGAAAGAACCGGAAGGGGTCACCGTGCGTTTCTGGGCGATGGGCCGCGAGGCCGAAGTCGTCACCGGCCTGGTCCGTGAGTTCGAAGCGGAAAATCCCGGCATCCATGTCGATGTGCAGAACATCCCGTGGACGGCCGCGCATGAAAAGCTGCTGACCGCGTTCGCCGCCGAAGGGCTGCCGGACGTGTGCCAGCTGGGCAATACCTGGATCCCCGAGTTCGCCGAACTCAATACCCTGACCCCGCTGCAGCCCTACGTGGCGCAGTCCAAGGTGGTGGTCCCGGCCGACTACTTCCAGGGCATCTGGGATACCAACGTCATCCACGACGAACTGGTCGGGGTGCCGTGGTACGTGGATACGCGCCTGCTGTATTACCGCAAGGACATGCTCGCCAAGGCCGGCTACGACCACCCGCCGCGCAGCTGGGCCGAGTGGAACGAGATGATGGCGGCGATCAAGGCCATGCAGGGCCCGAACCGCTACGCGGTACTGATGCCGATCAACGAGTTCGAGCAGCAGCTCTCCTTCGCGCTGCAGCAGCCCGATCCGTTGCTGCGCGATGAAGACACCCGTGGCAATTTCAGCAGCCCGGGCTTCCGCAGGACGCTGGGCTTCTACGAGAACATGTTCGCGCAGGGCTGGGCTCCGCGCATGTCCGAGACGCAGATCTCCAACGTCTGGGACGAGTTCTTCCGCGGCTTCAATGTGTTCTACGTGTCCGGCCCCTGGAACATCCGCGAGTTCAAGAAGCTGCAGCCCAAGGAACTGGAAGGGCAGTGGGGCACCGCCGCACTGCCGGGTCCGGATGGCCCGGGCGCGGGCATCGCCGGCGGGACCAGCCTGGTGATCTTCCGCGATTCGAAGCAGAAAGAAGCCTCGTGGAAACTGATCGAGTTCCTGTCGCGCCCGGCGATCCAGGAGCGCTTCCATTCGATCATCGGCGACCTGCCGCCGCGGCGCAGCACCTGGGAATACCCCTCGCTGGCCAACGACCCATTGGCGCAGCCGTTCCGCGACCAGCTCGAGCGGGTCAAGCCGACCCCGAAGGTGCTGGAGTGGGAGCGGATCGCCCAGGAAATGCGGATCACCACCGAACAGGTGGTGCGTGGTGGCCTAGACCAGGATCAAGCAGTGAAAGAGCTGGACGAACGCGTGGACAAGGTCCTCGCCAAACGCCGCTGGATGCATGAGCAGCACCGGCAGGAATCCTCCGGGGCGAGCGACACGGCGCACTCCAGTGCGGTGGCCACGGAGGCGGCACCATGAAGCAGCGTTCGCTTGCCGGCTGGATGTTCGCCGGTCCGGCCATTCTGGTCATCGCGGTGTTCTTCGGCCTGCCGGTGTTCTCGGCGCTGGCGCTGAGCATCACCGATTTCGATCTGTACGCACTGGCCGACGGTGACAACCTGCGCTTCGTCGGCCTGGGCAACTACATCGATCTGCTGCAGACCCCGATGTTCTGGAAGTCGCTGTGGAATACCACGTACTTCGTGATCGTCGGTGTGCCGCTGTCGATCGCGGTGTCGTTGGGTGCGGCGATCCTGCTCAATGCACCGGCCGCCCGTTTCAAAGCGTTGTTCCGTACCGCGCTGTTCGCTCCGGTGGTGACCACCCTGGTCGCGGTGGCGGTGATCTGGCGTTACCTGTTCCATACCAGCTACGGCCTGGTGAACTACGGCCTGGGCCATCTGGGCATCAGCCCGATCGACTGGCTGGGCGACCCGAACTGGGCGATGCCGACCATCATGCTGTTCGCGGTGTGGAAGAACTTCGGCTACAACATGGTGATCTTCCTGGCCGGCCTGCAGGCGATTCCGCATGACCTGTACGAGGCCGCGCGTATCGACGGTGCCTCGCGCTGGAAGCAGTTCCTGCACATCACCCTGCCGATGCTCGGCCCGGTGCTGCTGGTGGTCGGCGTGATCACGGTGTCCGGCTACTTCCAGCTGTTTGCAGAGCCCTACGTGATGACGCGTGGCGACCCACTGCAGAGCACCGTCAGCGTGCTGTATTTCATGTTTGAAGAAGGCTTCAAGTGGTGGAACCTGGGGCGCGCCTCCGCGGTGGCGTTCCTGCTGTTCCTGATCATCCTGGGCGTGACCAGCATCATGCTGCGTTTCGGCCGCAAGAGGCAGTTGGTATGAGTCGTGAAATCGGTCAATCGCGCTGGCATGCCTGGTGGGTCAATGGTGGCCTGGTGGTGCTGGCGGTCCTGAGCCTGGCGCCGCTGTTGTGGATGCTGTCGGTGTCGTTCATGCCGACCGGCGAAGCGGCGCATTTTCCGCCGCCGCTGCTGCCGTCCTCGCTGACCACCGCGAACTACCATGAGTTGTTCGCGCGCACCGGCATGGCCAACAACTTCGTCAACAGCCTGATGGTGTCGCTGGCCATCACCTTCGGCTCGCTGCTGCTCAACACCATGGCCGGCTATGCCTTCGCCAAGCTGCGCTTTGCCGGCCGCGAGCGCATCTTCCAGCTGCTGCTGGCCGCGCTGGTGATCCCGGCGCAGGTGGCGATGCTGCCGCTGTTCCTGCTGATGAAGCAGCTGGGCCTGGTCAACAACTTCGGTGGCGTGATCGTGCCGGCGCTGGCGACGGTGTTCGGCATCTTCCTGGTCCGCCAGTACGCCCGTTCGATCCCGGACGAGCTGCTCGAAGCGGCCCGCATCGACGGGGCAGGGGAGCTGCGGATCTTCTTCCAGATCGTGCTGCCGATGCTCAAGCCGGTTTTGGTGACCCTGTCGATCTTCACCTTCATGGCTGCCTGGAACGATTTCATGTGGCCCTTGATCGTGTTGACCGACCAGGAGCACTACACTCTCCCGGTGGCCCTGGCCACGCTCTCGCGCGAGCACATCATGGACGTTGAAATGATGATGGCCGGCGCGGTGGTCACGGTGGTTCCGGTGCTGCTGCTGTTCCTGGCATTGCAGCGTTATTACATCCAAGGTCTGTTGCTGGGGAGTGTCAAAGGGTGAAGCATGCCGTCGTCGCGGTGGGTCTGGGTCTGGTCTGGTCACTGGCGGCCTCAGCCGCACCGCCGGCGACGCCGGTGTTGCCCGCACCCAAGGTGCTGGACAGCTTCGATGACATGTCGCCGTGGAAGCTGGTCGTCTCCGACCAGGTCAGCGGCTCGCTGCGCAGCGTGGCCGGCAGTGGCGGAGGCCGCGCGCTGTGCGTGGATTACGACTTCCACAACGTGTCCGGCTATGTCGGCATCCGCCGCGAGCTGGGCATCCAGTACCCGGAGAATTACCAGTTCGGCTTCCAGCTGCGCGGCGATTCCCCTGCCAACGATCTGCAGTTCAAGCTGATCGACGCCAGCGGCGACAACGTGTGGTGGGTCAACCGCCCCGGCTATGCGTTCCCCAAAACCTGGACGCCGGTGCAGTACCGCAAGCGCCAGATCGACAAGGCCTGGGGCCCGGAGACCGACAAGACGCTCAAGCGCAGCGCGGCCGTGGAATTCACGATCTACAGCAAGGTCGGCGGCAAGGGCACGGTCTGTTTCGACCGGCTCACGCTGCAGGGACTGCCGCCGGCCGATACGTCTTCACTGAGCCCGTCGGTGATCGCTGATACCGCCACCGCGCTGCAGAACCGCATCGTCGATGGCAAGCCGGACACGGTCTGGATCAGCGGCGGCGTGGCCGAACAGACCATCAGCCTGGACCTGCACAAGGTGCGCGAGTTTGGCGGGGCGGTGATCGAATGGCTGCCCGGACTGGAGGCCACCCGCTACGTGGTGCGTTCCTCGGCCGATGGGCGCAGCTGGAATACGCTGCGTGAGGTGACCGCCGGCGGCGGTGGCCGCGACTGGCTGGCGCTGCCGGATACGGACGCGCGCTATCTGCGCTTCGACCTCAAGGGCGGCCCGAGCTGGCGCTATGGTATCCGCGATATCACGCTCAAGCCGCTCGAGTTCGCCGATACCCCGAATGATTTCGTCCGTTCGGTCGGTGCCGACCTGCCGCGCGGTTCGGTGCCGCGCGGCTTCACCGGCGAGCAGCCGTACTGGACGCTGCTGGGTCTGGATGGCGGCCGCGAGCAGGCCCTGATCGGCGAAGACGGTGCGCTGGAAGTGGCCAAGGCCAGCTTCAGCGTCGAACCGTTCGTGCTGGTGGACAACAAACTGCTGAGCTGGGCCGACGTCAAGACCGACCAGTCGCTGCAGGACGATTACCTGCCGATCGCCAACGTCGGCTGGACCCACGACAAGGCTGGCCTGCAGGTGACCGGCTTCGTGCAGGGCACGCCGGACAACGCGCAGCTGGTCGGTCGTTACACCCTGCGCAACCCCGACAAGGTCGCCCACGAGTACACCCTGGCCCTGGCCGTGCGCCCGTGGCAGGTGAACCCGCCGACCCAGTTCCTCAATACCGTCGGCGGCGTCAGCCCGATCAACAACCTGTCCTTCGACCCGACCCATGTCGACGTCAACGGCACGCCGCGCCTGTACCCGGCACAGGCACCGGACGCGGCCTTCGCCACCGCGTTCGACAGCAAGTTCGACGTGGTCCACCTGGCCAGCGGCAAGCTGCCGGGCACCACCGAAGTGAAGGACAGCACCGGCCTGGCCTCGGGCGCGCTGCTGTACCGCTGGAAGCTGGAGCCTGGCCAGAGCCGCGAGGTCGCCATCGTGCTGCCGCAGACCGGCAACTGGGTGATGCCCAAGGCCTTCGATGCGGCCAAGGCGCAGCAGCAGGTCGCCTCGATGTGGCGGACCAAGCTGGACCAGGTGACGCTGCAGGTCCCGGCGGCCGGCAAGCCGCTGGCCGATACGCTGCGCACCGCGCTGGCGCACATGCTGATCTCGCGCATCGGCCCCAGCCTGCAGCCGGGCACGCGTTCGTATTCGCGCAGCTGGATCCGCGATGGCGCAATGATCTCCGAAGGGCTGCTGCGCATGGGCCGCAGCGATGCGGTGCGGCAGTACGTGAACTGGTATGCGCCGTATCAGTTCGACAATGGCAAGGTGCCGTGCTGCGTCGATTCGCGCGGCAGCGATCCGGTGCCGGAGAACGACAGCCATGGCGAGCTCATTTTCAACATCGCCGAGTACTGGCGCTACACCGGTGACACCACCTTCCTGGAGGTGATGTGGCCACACGTGCAGGGCGCCTACCAGTACATGGAGCAGCTGCGCCTGAGCGAACGCACCGAAGAAAATCGGGCGCGCAACCCCGCCTTCTACGGGATGATGCCGGTCTCGATCAGCCACGAAGGCTATTCGGCCAAGCCGATGCATTCGTACTGGGACAACTTCTGGGCGCTGCGCGGCTACAAGGACGCGGCGATCATCGCCAGCACGCTCGGCAAGGCCGAAGCGATGCAGATCAGTGAGTCGCGCGATCAGTTCCGTGACGACCTGCAGGCTTCGCTGCTGGCGGCGACCGCGCAGCACAAGATCGACTACCTGCCCGGCTCGGCCGAGCTGGGTGATTTCGATGCCACATCGACCACCATCGCACTGGCGCCGGCCGGTGAGCAGGGGCGCCTGCCGCAGCCCTACTTGAACAACACGTTCGAGCGCTACTGGAGCGAGTTCGAAGCGCGCCGCGATGGCAAGCGCGAGTGGAAGGACTACACCCCGTACGAGTGGCGCAACGTGGCCGCCTTCGTGCGCCTGGGCTGGCGCGACCGCGCCTGGCAGGCGACCGAGTTCTTCTTCAAGGACCGTGCACCGCAGCCGTGGAACCAGTGGGCCGAAGTGGTCTCGCGCACGCCGCGCAAACCGTTCTTCCTGGGGGACCTGCCCCATGCGTGGGTGGCCTCGGACTTCGTGCGTTCGGCATTGGACATGTTCGCCTACAGCCGCGATATCGACGACAGCCTGGTGCTGGCCGCGGGCGTGCCGTCGCGCTGGCTGGAAGGCAAGGGGGTCGGCGTGCAGGGCCTGCGCACCCCGAACGGGCAGCTCAACTACGCGCTGATCCGCAACGACAAGCAGCTCACCCTGACCGTGTCGGCCGGCCTGGTGCCGCCGGTCGGTGGCGTGGTGCTGCCGTGGCCGTACAGCGGCGAGCCGGGCGCCACCACCGTCAATGGTGAGCCGGCGGAATGGGTGGGCGGCGAACTGCGCGTGATGCAGGTGCCGGCCAAGGTCGAGATCGAGATTCCGGCGTCGGTACGCCGGGCGGAACGCAAGGCACCGTAATGAGGAAGATGATGATGCGCGGCCTGCTGGCCGCGGTGCTGGCGTCCGCGCCCCTGGTTGCGCCGGCGCAGAGCGCCGTGGCGGCACCCGCGCAGGAGATGACCATGGTCACCTTCAATCTTCACCACGATCGCGAGAACTGGCCGGCCCGCCGCCAGGTGATCCTGCGTGAACTGCAGGCACTGCAGCCCGATGCGATCGCGCTGCAGGAAGTGATCCAGAAACCCCATGTGCGTAACCAGGCCGCATGGTTGGCGCGCAAGCTGGGCTATGAGTATCAGTTCGTCTCGACCGATCCGCCGGGGCGTTTCAAACGTTACGGCAATGCCCTCCTGACCCGGCGGCCGGTGCTGTCGCGCAACGACCATCTGCTGGCGCCGCTGGGCGATTACCGCACCGTGGCGCATCTGCGCATCGATGTGGAGGGTCGCCCGGTCAACGTCTACGCAACGCACTTGAATGAGCGTTCGGACGAGGTGGGCAGCCGCATCCGTGGAGAGCAGGTGGCGGATCTGCTGGCCTTCATCGCGCAGAGCGCAGGCGACGCGCCGGTGGTCGTGGCGGGGGACTTCAATGCACTGGTGGATGCCGGTGACCTGAGCGAGCTGCGCAACCAGTACGGGGACAGCTACGGCAGCGTGCACGTCAACAACGAACTGGCCCAGGTCAGTACGCTCAACCGGCACTACTACGACGCGCCCTCGCGCATCGACCACATTTTCTTCCAGCAGGATCGACTGCTCGCCCGTGAGGCGAAGATCCTGTTCGACCAGCCGTACGCAGACGGCCGCTGGGCGTCGGATCATTACGGCGTGTGGACCCGGCTGCAGTTCGCGCCGGGCACCGGAAACGCCGGCGCGACGACGCCCTGAGGTGCGCGCCGCGTCGTCGGTGACGGCGTAGCACGCAAACGGCCGCATCCACGCATGGCGTGGATCTGCATTTGATGTATCCCGTGCAGGATCCACGCGTGGCGTGGGTCTACCCTTGTTGCGTCCGATGGCGTGTGTAGATCCACGCCATGCGTGGATTGCTCTCAGTGCCGCCCTCATGACCGCGTGACGCACGCCGCTTGCTGCGCCATCCAACACCCCAAACGCAGACAGCGGCCCGAAGGCCGCTGTCTGTTTGTTGCGTCAGTCACTCAGGATCAGAGCGTGTCTTTCTTTTCCTGGTCGGCCTTGTCGCCTTCCTCGGCCTGCGGGGCATCGGTCGGGATGTCCTCGCGGGCTTCGGCCTGCGCGGCCTGTTCGGCAGCGTTGGTCGCCGCCGGGGTTTCGCTGGCGGCCGAACCGAACAGCTGACCGTTGTGCACGACCGGGCCGGCCGGGACCGATTCGGTGCGGGCCTGCGGGGCCGCCGGCTGTGCCGGGGCCTGGGTCGCATCCACGGCATCCAGCATGCTGGTCTGCACCGGTGCGACGGTCGGCTCCTTCACTTCCTGCGGGGTGGTCTCAACGACCGGAGCCGCCGGAGCAGCGACCGGAGCCGGAGCCGCCGGAGCAGCAACCGGAGCCGGAGCCGCCGGAGCAGCAACCGGGGCCGGCGCCGCCGGAGCAGCGACCGGGGCTGGGGCCGCCGGAGCAGCAACCGGGGCCGGCGCCACTGGAGCAGCGACCGGCGCCGGAGCCGCCGGAGCAGCGACCGGAGCCGGCGCCACCGGAGCAGCGACCGGAGCCGGCGCCACCGGAGCAGCGACCGGGGCCGGGGCTGCCGGAGCAGCGACCGGTTCAACCGGACGCGCGGCTTCCACCGGCGCAGCCGGCCGGGCAGCGGCGGGGGTCGGCTTCGGGCTTTCCACGAACGGCACCGGGTCGTTGTAGGAGGCCGGGGCCTTCTCGGCGACCGGCTCGACGGCCGGGGAAGCAGCCTTCTCGACGACCGGGGTCGGGGCCTTGTCGGCCACCGGTGCCGGGGTCGGCTCGGCATGACCCGCGGTCACGACCGGGCTGCTGACCACGGCGACCGGAGCGGCGGCAGCCACTGCCGCCACCGGGGCCGGGCGCGGGGCCTGGACCGGCGCAGGCGCGGCGGCCGGCGCGTTGCCGGATTCGTCGTCGAACTCGAACTCCGGCTGCGGCTGACCGTTGTTGGCGACCTGGCGCTCGGCCGGGGCGGCGGTATCGCCGTCCTGATCGCCGTCCTGGTCGTCGCCCTCGTCATCCAGACCGTTGTCGTCACCGTTCAGGCCATCGCTGCCGGCAGCCTGCTCACCATTGCCACGACGACGACGACGGCCACCGCGACGGCCGCGACGACGACGCGAAGCGCCTTCACCGGTACCGTCTTCGGCATTGGCCGGCGCGTCACCCTGTTCGGTGGCGTCGGTGTCGCCCAGCTGTGCGTCCTCGGCCGGAGCGGCCTTGGCCGTTTCCTGGACGTGGGCGGCCGGCGCGGCGGCATCGGTGGCGACCACGGCAGCCGCAGCGATCACGGCGGCGTCGGCAGCGACCGGCGCAGCGGTGGTCGGCTTCGGTGCATCGGCTTGGGGCTGACGCGCGGGCTTCTCGCTCACGGCCGGCTTGTCGCCGTCGTTCTGCTGCGGCTTGGCCTGGCCGTTCTGACCCTGCTTCTGCTTCAGCTTCGGCTGCTGCTGGTCATTGCGCGCTTCATTGCGCGGCTTGGCCGGCTGCTGCTCGTTGCGCGGCTTGCCCTGGGCGGGTGCCTGCACCTGTGCCGCATTGCCGTTGGCCGGTGCGGCGGTGTCCTGGCGGCGCTCGTCGCGACGCTCGCCCTTCGGGCCGCGTTCGCCGCGCTCACCACGGTCCTTGCCACGGCCCTGCGCCTGCGCATTGCCGTTGCCACCACGGTCGCCACGCTCATCGCGGCGACCGTTGCGGTCCTTGCCGTTGCGGTCCTTGTTGCGACCGTTGCGGTTGCCGTCTTGGCCCGGGCGGTTGCCCGGCTGTGGTGCGGCGGCCGGGGCCGGTTCGCCACCGAAGATGCGCTTGAGCCAACCCACCACGCCGGTTGCCGCCGGGGCGGCCACGGGGGCGGCGACCGGGGCCGGTGCGGCTTCCGGTTCCGGCGCTTCACGCACCGGGGCCGGCTGGCTGTGCTTGACCTGGGTCACCACCGGGGCGACCGGGATGTTCAGCTGGGCCTTGGTCAGTGCGTGCACCGGCAGCTTGCGCGGGGTGCCGCGCTGGTAGCTCGGCTTGCCGCTTTCTTCGCCCAGCTCGTTCTCACGCAGGCGGGTCACTTCGTAATGCGGGGTGTGCAGCTGCTCGTCGGCGACGATCACGATCGGCGCGTCATGGCGCTGTTCGATCTCGCGCAGCGCGCTGCGCTTTTCGTTGAGCAGGTAGTTGGCGATCTCGACCGGGGCCTGGACCAGCACCTGCCCGGTGTTCTCCTTCATCGCATGCTCTTCA
>Ga0160469_100272_pt1 | contig 37024 bp, 34 predicted proteins | sample HID1972M_E11MG_FD_108246 | JGI IMG/M metagenome (GOLD analysis project Ga0160469, IMG submission 108246) | Enriched pill bug-associated microbial communities from UW Madison campus, WI, USA - HID1972M_E11 MG | ecosystem: Host-associated > Arthropoda: Insects > Digestive system > Unclassified ...
ATCGGCCCAGGTGTAGCGGTGCAGGTCGCCCTCCACCCGCCGCGAGACGATCTCCGCGTCCCCGTGGTGGCGCTGCGCGAATTCGATCAGCGTCGAGATCAGCAGCGGGTGGTCTTGCATCAAGCCTTGCATGGTCGTGTCAGTCAATGATTGGAAAACGGATGCCTCGCCCGGGCCTCAGCCATCGACGACGATCTTCCGATCGGCGACCAGCTTCTTCCAGGTGGCGAGTTCGGCGGCGATGGCGCCTCGCACGTCGATGTGGCCGACAGCCGCCGTCTGCCCCAGCGCCTGCAGCCGCGCCGCCATCGCCGGCGTCGCCAGCACCTCGGCCAGGGCCTTGCGGAGCGTCGCGGCGACGGGCGCCGGCAGGCCGGCCGGCCCCATCAGTGCAAACCAGCCCGGTGCATCGAAGGCCGGCACACCCGACTCCGCGATCGTCGGTACATCCGGCAGCGAGGGCAGCCGGGTGAGCGAACTGACGCCGATCGCCTTGAGCCTGCCGCCGGCGATGAAAGGCGCCGTGGCCGAGTGCGTCAGAAAGGCGAACTGCACATCGCCCGCCAGCAGCGCCGTGACGGCCGGCGCGCCGCCCCGGTATGGCACGTGCACCGCGAAGGTGTCGGTGCGCGACTTGAACAGTTCGGCTGCGAGATGGCCGACGCTGCCCGAACCGCCCGAGGCGTGGCTCAGCCTGCCCGGCGCCCTGCGCATCGCCTCGATCAGCTCGCGCGTGGTGTTCACGCCCGCGGACGGCGGCATGACGAGCACCTGCGGCAACTGCGACACCATCGCGATCGGCGTGAAGCCTGCGAGCGGGTCGTAGCCTGTGCTGCGAAGGGCCGGCACGATGGTCAGGGGCGCGTTGTCCATCAGGCCCAGCGTGTAACCGTCGGCGGCCGAACGGCCCAGTTCAGCCGCAGCGATGGTGCCGCTCGCGCCGGCCTTGTAGTCCACGACCACCGGCTGGCCCAGCAGCCTGCCCAGCGGCACCGCGACTTCGCGCGCGGTGACGTCGGCCGCACCGCCCGGCGCGTAGCCGAGCAGCAGGCGCACCGGCCTGGACGGCCAGGCCTGGGCGCGCGCGCCCGTGCCGAGCAGTGCCAGCGCCAGGCCGGCCGCGCCACGCGCGACCGCCCGCCGGCGCGCCAGATCCACATTGCTTGTGCGCATGGCTGGTCCCTATTGGACGTCCTTGAGCGCGAATTCGTCGAGATGGCCCGAGGGCAATGCTTCCAGGCCGGGATCGGGCGGCAGGTCCACATCGAACCAGCGCTTGAGCACGCCGGCGATCAGCTCGTAGCACGCACCGATGCGAACCACCTGCATGGTGTCGAAGTTGATCAGCGTGCCGGCGCGGCGGTAGATGTGGTAGCGGCGCAAGCCGTAGTCGATGGTGATGTCGGCGATCTGCCGGAGTTCATCGGGGATGTCCTCGACGCGAAAGCGCGTGCCGGTGCCGGTGATGTTGGCCGACGAGCCGAACAGCGGCACCACCTCTTCGCGGCTCAGCCGACACAGCTCGGCATGGAAGGCCCCGGCGTTGAGCAGCATGCCGATCGTGCCGACGGCCGTGCTCGCCCTCACGGCGTCGTCATCCAGCTTGCGCATCAGCGGATGGTCCGGCCGGAAGGTGCCGATCACGCCCAGCGGCAGGTCGTGGTCGACCACCAGCGCTTCGACCATTTCCTGCGCGCGCCGATCCAGCGTATGCAGCTCGCGCTGGGTTTCGAGGTCGGCCGCCATCGCGTTGCGCTTGTGGCTGCCGCGGCGCTTGGTGTCGTAGATCTTCCTCAGCGGATCCATCGACGAGCCGCAGCAGGCGTAGCCGGTGTCGTTCGGCACGATGGCGATGCCGCCGTTCCTGATCGCGTCGATGGTGCGCCGGGCATCGCCGGCAATGTCGAGTCTGTGCATGGGATGTCCTTTCGCGGATCGGCCGTCAGCTGGAGAAACCGGGCCCGAGCCGCATGCCCGTGGCCTGGGCCTGTTCGGCGTCGAAGCGCCGGCAGGCATCGTCGTAGTGCTGCCCATAGGAGCCGCCGCGCACCACGCCGGGCTCGACCGATTCGTAGAAGCCGTCCCAGCCCGGCGGCAGGCGCGGCGAATCGGGCGTGGCCAGCCAGAGGCGGAACAGCAGCCGCTTCTTCTCGGGCGCCTCGGCATCCTGGAACTCGGTGCGCGAATGCAGCGCGGTGAAGTTGCTGAGGATCTGCAGGTCGCCGGGCTCCAGCCGCATCGAATACATGAACTCGGGACGGCGCACGATCTCGTCCAGCAGGTCCATCGCCTCGCGCTGCCTGGCCGTGATACGCGGCGCGTCCGGGAGCTTCTCGCCCTGCTCCACGCGGTTGCGCACCCACATGCAGAACACCTCGCCGCCCAGTTCGCCGTACACCGGCATCATGCGGAACGCGGCCAGCCCCTCGGCCTGCTCGCCCTGGCGGCTGAACGGCAGGGGCTCGCGCAGCACCCCCGCCAGATCGGGGCGCTCGGCCAGCAGCTGGCGCCAGGCGGCGACCGCGCTGGCGCACATGCTGTCGCCGCCCACCGGCGCCTGGTTGTAGCAGCTCAGCAGCACGACGTCGGCGCCGTCGACGTGGAAGTCCAGCTCGGCATTGGACGAATAGCCGCGCCCGGTCGGGCTGCGGTAGACGGTGCCGACGTCCTGCACGCGGTTGATGTAGCGCGTCAGCCTGTCCTGCGGACGGGCGACGCCGAAGTGCAGCCCGACGGCCCAGGTCAGCAGCTCGAACTCGTCCGGCGTCAGGCCGTCGCGCGGGAAGCCCTTGACCAGCGCCACGCCCAGACCGTGCTGCGCCTGGTCGAGGGCGCCGCGGATCTTGGCCAGCACGGCCGCGCCGAACGGGAAATCGCTGCGCCTGTAGTCCAGCAGCGGCTGGCCAGGCCGGTGCGCGGCGCGCAGCACCTGGTGCATGTCGGCGCGCTCGGCGTCGTCGAAGCGCGTGATCCATCGCAGGTCGCGCGCCAGGTCGGCGCTGCGCCAGGCAGCGGCGTCGCGGCCGGCTTGCGGCTTTGCCGTGTGTGCGGTGAGGGTCATCCGTGTCCTTGATGGCGGGTGTTCATTCGAGCGGGAAGCGCTTGGCCAGCGCATCGAAACGCTGTGCATCACGCGTCACCATGGCGGCGAATTCGGCCGGGCTGTTGCCCAGCGGCGAGGCCCCGATGGTGGAGAAGGCCTTGCGCACGGGCTCCTGCCGCACGGCTTCGCCCACCGCCTTGGCAATGCCCTGCTGGATCTCGGCCGGCGTGCCCTTGGGCACGAAGATGCCGTACCAGGTGGTGGCATCGAAGCCGGGAAATCCCGCCTCGATCGCGCTCGGCACCTCGGGCAGGACGGAGGAGCGCTTGTCGCCCATCGTCATGACCACCTTCAGCGCCCCCGAGCGCACGTGCGGCAGCACCGCCGTGCTGCCGGCGATGGCGAAGCCGATGTTGTTGGCCACCAGGTCGGTGATCATCTGCCCGCCGCCCTTGTAGTTGACGACGATCAGGTCCGGCAGCGCGCTTTCCTCGCCGAGCATGCGCGCCTGCAGCCGCGCAATGTTCTCGGTGGTGCCGAGCGAACAGGGTGGCGACGCCGCCTTGCAATGGCGCACCAGCTCGGCCATCGAGCGCACCGGCAGCGTGGCATTGACGGCCACCACGCCGGGCAGCGTCGCGAACGCCGAGACCGGCGCCAGCTGGGACACCGGGTCGACGCCCTTGAAGGCCGGCAGGTGTCGGATCAGCGCCATCGAGGGCAGTTGCACCAGCAGCGTGAGCCCGTTGGGCGCCGCATCGATCACGCGGCGTGTGCCGATCAGCCCGTCGGCACCCCCGAGGTTCTCCACCACCACCGGCTGCCCCCAGATCTGCGACAGCTCCCGGGCCACCACGCGCGCCTGGGCGTCGGTGCCGCCACCCGGCGCATAGGGCACGACCAGGGTCACCGGCCGGTCGGGCTTCCATTCGGCGGCGCCGGCCAGTGCAGGCAGCGCCGCGGCCGCGGTCGCGGCCGCGGCCAGCACGAGGGGAATGCACAGCCGCGTCCACGCGTCGCGAAGGCGCTGCCGCACGCGGGCAGTCATGGGTCGGGTCATGGGTTGTCTCCTTGTCATTGAAATACGGAACGCCTGGGGGTCAATCGACCTGCACGCCGCTGCTGGTCACCGCCTCGCCCCACTTCGCGAGCTCGCCCTGCAGGAAGCGGCCGAACTCCGCCGGCGAGGTCACCACCAGGTCCGAACCGGTGGCGCGAATGGATTCCTGCACCTCGGGGCTGGCCGATGCGCGCTTGATCGCTGCGGCCAGCGCCTCCACGGTGGCCGGCGGCGTGCCGGCCGGCGCCAGGAAGCCCACCCACGAATTGATGTCGAAGCCCTTCAGGCCTTGCTCGTCGGCGGTGGCGACCTGGGGCAACTGCGGGTTGCGCTTCAGGCTGGAGACCGCCAGCGCCTTGAGCCTGCCCGCCTTCACCTGCGGCAGCGTGGCCGGCATGGCGTCGAACATGATCGGCACCTGGCCGCCCATCACGTCGTTGAGCGCGGCCGGCGAGCCCTTGTAGGGGATGTGATTGAGCTGCAGGCCGGCCTGCTTCTCGAGCACCACCATCGCCAGATGCGCGGTGATGCCGTTGCCGCCCGAGGCGAAATCCACCTTGCCCGGGTTCGCCTTGGCGTAGGCGATCAGCTCGGACAGGGTGTTCGGCGCGAACGAGGGCGTGGCGACCAGCAGCAGCGCACCCACGCTGACTTGCGAAACCGGCGCGAAGTCCTTCAGCGTGTCGTAGGGCAGCTTCTTGTACAGCGTGGGGTTGATCGCCATCTGCCCCAGCGTGCCCAGCAGCAGCGTGCTGCCGTCGGGCGCGCTCTTCTTCACCTCCTGGGCGCCCAGGCTGCCGTTGGCGCCGGGCCGGTTGTCGACGATCACCGGCTGGCCGATCTCCCGGCCCAGCACGGCCGCGAAGTTGCGCGCGACCAGGTCCACGGTCTGGCCGGCCGGATAGCCCACCACGATGCGCAGCGGCTTGTTCGGCAGAGCGGGGGGCGCCTGTCCCGACGCGCCGGCGCAGGGGCCGGCGAGCGCGAGGACGGCCAGCGCCAGGACGGCGCGGCGTTTCAGGGGGAATGCGGTCATGGGAGTCTCCTGGGAATCGTTCGGTGATCGTTCAGTGGTCGTTCGGCAGGTAGACGGTGCCGGCCATCAGCCGACGCGCGGTGCGCTGCAGGCCGAGCGCGGCGAAGCGCGTCTGCGCCGGTTCGGCGCCGGGCTCGGACACCACCTTGACGGCCATCACGCCCAGCGGATGGCCGATGCGCAGCACGTCGGCGGCCCCGCGTGCGCCTGCGGCGGCGTTCACCACCGTGCCCGGCACGCGCGAGGCGGCAGCCGTGCACAGGGAACCGGTGCCGGCCATGCTGTCGTGGCATTTGCCGAGGAACACCAGCCGCGCACGCAGGTCGCAATCGGCCGCCGGCACCACCGCGCCGTGGGTGCCGGTGTAGTCGGCCGGCGGCGCCACCATCACGGCCAGCGGCAGGCCGGGCAGGTGCACGTCCTGCCAGTGCCGGTACAGGCCGATGCGCTCGCCGGCCTTGGACTGGATCTCGCCCAGCGTCTCGATCAGTGAACGGTCGGCGCTGATCTGCGGCGGCAGCTCGCTGCCGGCGAGGCCCAGCGACGCCGCGGCGACGAACACGCAGGGCGTGGCGGCGTCGACGATCGAGACCTCGATGCGCCGGCCGTCTTCCAGCGCCACCACGTCCACCGCCTGGCCGGTGGGCAGCAGCCTGCCCGTCTTGGCGCCGAGCGTGCCGGTGTAGTCCATCAGGATCTCGGCGCCGGTGCCGGGCACCCCGGCGATGGCGCAGTCGCCCTGCACGCGCGCCTTGCCGTTCTTCACCTGCACCTTCGACACCAGCAGCGTGCCGGTGTTGGTGTTGTGGATCCGCACGGTGGTCACGGGCTCCGCCGCTTCCACCAGGCCTTCGTCGATGGCGAATGGCGCCACGGCCGAGGAAATGTTGCCGCAGTTGGCGTCGTAGCCGATCAGGTCGCGCTCCACGTCGATCTGCGCGAAGGTGTAGTCGACGTCGGCGTCGGCGCGTTCGGACTTCCCGATGATCGCCACCTTCGAGGTCACCAGCCGCGAGCCGCCCAGCCCGTCGATCTGCAGCACGTCGGGCGTGCCCATCGCGCGCTTGAGCAGGCGGTCGCGCGCCGCACCGGGCGGCGGCACGTCGGCCGCGTGGAAGAACAGCGCCTTGCTCGTGCCGCCGCGCATCAGCACGCAGCGCACTTCGGTCTGCTCCCCGGGAGCGGTGTCGGTGGACATGGGTGGCATCTCCTCTTTCTGTCTCAGGAACACGGCATTCGGCGCTCTGCCGAGTCAGGCGGGCCAGGCCCAGGGGCGCCGCAGGCGGTCCTGCTGCTGCCATCGGCGGATCAGCGCGTCGTCCTTCAGGGTCAGGCCGATGTCGTCCAGCCCGTGCAGCAGCGCCTCGCGCCGCAGCGGGTCGATCTCGAAGGCCGTGCGGCGGCCGTCGGGCGCCGTGAGCGTGCACGCCTGCAGGTCCACCGTCATCGCAGCGCCATCGGCGCACTGCGCGGCCAGCGCCTCCACCTGCGGCAGCGGCAGACGGATCGGCAGCACACCGTTCTGCAGGCAGTTGCTGAAGAAGATGTCGCCGAAGCTGGGCGCGATGACGCAGCGCACGCCGATGCCCATCAGCGCCCACACCGCGCCCTCGCGCGAGGAACCGCAGCCGAAGTTGTCAGCCGCCAGCAGGATCGGCGCACCGCGGAAGGCCGGCTGGTTGAGCACGCAGTCCGGCGCCTCGCTGCCGTCGGCGCGAAAGCGCAAGGCCTCCAGCGCATAGGGGCCGAGCTGGTCCTTCGGCAGCGCGGTCAGGCGCTCGATGCGGATGATCACGTCGGTGTCGATATTGGCGCGCATCAGCGGCACGGCCGGGCCGGTGACCTGCGTGAACGGCTGCATGGTCATGCCAGACGCCTCACGTCCGTGATGCACCCGGTCACCGCCGCGGCAGCGGCCATCGCCGGGCTGGCCAGGTGCGTGCGCGCACCCGGACCCTGGCGGCCGACGAAGTTGCGGTTGGAGGTGGAGATGCAGCGCGCGCGCGGCGGCACTTGCTCGCCGTTGGCGGCCACGCACATGCTGCAGCCGGGCTCGCGCCAGGCGAAGCCCGCCGCCTCGAACACGCGGTGCAGTCCCTCGGCCTCGGCCGCGCGCCTGACGTTTTCCGAGCCGGGCACCACCCAGGCGGTGACGCCCGCGGCCACGCGCCGCCCGCGCGCCACGTCGGCGGCGGCACGCAGGTCCGACAGGCGCGAGTTGGCGCACGAGCCGATGAACACCCAGTCCACCGGCGTGCCGGCGATCGCCGCCCCCGGCGCGAGGCCCATGTAGTCGAGCGCGGCGGCGACGGCACCGCGCGTGCCCTCGTCGGGCGCCGCGGCCGGGTCGGGCACGGCGGCATCGATGGCGATCGCGTCCTGCGGGCTGGTGCCCCAGGTCACGGTGGGCGGCACGGCCGCGGCGTCGACCGACTCCTCGCGGTCGAACACCGCCTCCTCATCGCCCACCAGCGTGCGCCAGTGGGCGGCAGCCGCGTCGAAGGCCTCGCCGCTCGGCGGGGCGTAGGGCCGACCGCGCAGCCATTCGATGGTGCGCTCGTCCGGCGCCACCAAACCGAAGCGCGCACCCAGTTCCACCGCGAGGTTGCACAGCGTCAGGCGGCCCTCCACGTCGAGCGCGCGCACGGCCTCGCCGGCGTACTCGATCGCGTGGCCGACGCCCGCGGCGGCGCCGAAGCGGCCGATGAGGTGCAGCGCCAGGTCCTTGGCGGTGACGCCGTCAGCCAGGCGCCCGTCGCAGCGGATGCGCATGCGCCGGGGCTTGTGCTGGCGCAGCGTCTGCGTCGCCAGCGCATGCGTGCTCTCCGAGGAGCCGACGCCGAAGGCCAGCGCGCCCAGGCCGCCGTTGGTGCAGGTGTGGCTGTCGCCGCAGATCACCGTCAGGCCGGGCAGCACGATGCCCAGTTCCGGGCCCATCACGTGCACGATGCCCTGGCCCGGCTGGCCGAGGTCGAACAGCTTCACGCCCGCGGCCGCCGTGCCGCGCTTGAGCGCGCCATGCAGCCTGCCGCCCAGCGCAAAGGTGCTGGCAACGCGGCCGGGCTGGCTGGAGACGGCGTGATCGGGCGTGGCGAACACCAGTTGCGGATCGTGCAGCGGCAGGCCGCGCTGCGCGACCTCCGCCAGCGCCGGCGGGCCGGAGAGGTCGTGCAGCAGATGACGGTCGACGTGCAGCAATGCCCAGCCGTCGCCCAGGTCGCGCACCACGTGCGCGTCCCAGATCTTGTCGAACAGCGTGCGCGCCATCACGGCCGTTCCATCGCGGCGCCGGCATTGAAGCGGGTGCGCAACGCATCCCACTCGTCGGCGCCGAAGCGGCGGAACAGCTGTGCCACGCCCTGGGGCGCGGCCGGCACCTTCAGGGTGGATTTCAGCTCGGCCAGCGCGGCATCGCCCGCCTGGATGGCCGCCACCAGCGTCACCCCCGGGAGGATCGCCAGCTTGTAGCCCATCGCTTCGGCTTCGCGCAGGTCGAGCACCGGGGTGCGGCCGCCGGGCACGACGTTCAGCAGGCACGGACCCTTCACTTTCTTCGGCACCGCCGCCGCCTCCTGCGCCGACTGCGTGGCCTCGACGAACACCACGTCGGCACCGGCCTCGAGCGCCGCGTTGCCGCGCCAGATCGCCTCGTCCAGGCTCATCATGGCGCGCGAATCGGTGCGGGCGATGACCAGGAACTCCGGCGTGCGGCGCGCCTGCACGGCCGCGCGGATCTTGGAGACGAACTCGGCGCGCGAAACCACCTCCTTGCCGTCCAGGTGGCCGCAGCGCTTGGGCGCGACCTGGTCCTCGATGTGGATGGCGGCGACGCCGCGTGATTCGTACTCGCGCACCGTGCGCGTCACGTTCAGCTCGTTGCCGTAGCCGGTGTCGGCGTCGGCGATGAGCGGAATCGCCACCGAGCGCGCCATCACGGCCGCGTTGCCCACCATCTCGCCCATGTCGAGCAGGCCGAAATCCGGGAAACCCCGTGCTGCCGACGTGCCGGCCCCGGTCATGTAGCAGGCGGAAAAGCCCGCCTGCTCGATCAGGCGCGCGCCGATCGCGTCGTAGGCGCCGGGGGCGATCACCATGCCGGGGCGTTGCAGTTGCTGGCGCAGGGAAGGAACAGTCATGGGGCTCGTCTCTCGAATGGGACCGCACGATCCGCGGAATGCGGTCGGCGCTCAGTGTTTATGTGTTTATATCTTAAATACAACTATCCAGGCCGTCAAGCTGCGCGGGCCGGCGCGCCTTGCTATGCTCCGGCCGCCCGCCCTTTCATTCGCATGGCTCACCCTTCCACCGCCCCCGCGCCGCTGGCGCCCGTGCCCGGCACCTCGCTGCACCGGCAGCTGTTCATGGTCCTGCGCGACGAGATCTCGCGCGGCGTCTATGCGGCCACCGGCGCACTGCCGAAGGAGGAGGCGCTGGGCGAGCGCTTCGGCGTGTCGCGCATCACCGTGCGGCGCGCGCTCGCCGACCTCGCCGCGCAGGGCCTCGTGGAGCGGCGTCACGGGCTGGGCACCTTCGTGCGCGCCGATGCGCCGCCGATGCGCAGCAGCCCCAGCCTGAGCGTGATCGACGGCCTGCGCTCCACTGCGATCGAGACCGACGTCGAGGTGCTGAACGTCGAGCAGGCGGTGCCGCCGCCCGACGTGGCCTCGGTGCTCCAGCTGCCGGCGGGCGAGCTGGCCGTGCACGCCTTGCGGCTGCGCAGCATCGACGGCATGCCGGTGATGCTGACCGAGGCCTGGGTGCCGGCCGCGCTCGGCAAGCGCGTCACGGCGGCGCAGCTGCGCAAGCAGGCGCTGTACGAGATCCTGATGAGCCAGGGCGTGGCGTTCGGGCGCGTGGTGCAGGAGTTCTCGGCCCAGGTGGCCGACCCGCAGCGCGCCGGCTGGCTGCAGACCGAGGTCGGCAGCCCGCTGCTCAAGATGGTGCGGCTGATGCACGACCTTCAATCGCGGCCGGTGCAGCACCTGACGGTGCTGCTGTCGCCCGAACGCAGCCGCATCCTGATGGACATTCCCGGCGCCAGCGTCAACACGCTCAGCGCCGGCCAGATCGTGCACGACGTGCCACGACGTACCGGCGGCACGGCACCACGCCGGCGCTGAGCCTGCCTACACTCGCCGCATGCAGACCTACCTCGTCGGCGGCGCGATCCGCGATGCCCTGCTGGGCCGGCCCGGCAGCGACCGCGACTGGGTGGTGGTGGGCGCCACGCCCGAGCAGATGGCGGCGCAGGGCTTCCTGCCGGTGGGCCGCGACTTCCCGGTGTTCCTGCACCCCGAGACGCGCGAGGAATACGCGCTGGCCCGCACCGAGCGCAAGAGCGCACCCGGCTACCGCGGCTTCGTGATCCACGCCGCGCCGGACGTGACGCTGGAACAGGACCTGGCGCGGCGCGACCTCACGATCAACGCCATGGCCCTGCCGGCGGCGCATGCCGCCATCGACCCCGCGGCCCTCATCGACCCCTTCGACGGCCGGCGCGACCTGGCCCACAAGGTGCTGCGCCACGTCACCGACGCCTTCCGCGAGGACCCGGTGCGCATCCTGCGCGTGGCGCGCTTCGCCGCCCGCTTCGCCGATTTCTCCGTCGCGCCCGAGACCCTGGCGCTGATGCGCGCCATGGTCGAGGCCGGCGAGGTGGACGCCCTGGTGGCCGAGCGCGTGTGGCAGGAACTCGCGCGCGGCCTGATGGAGGCCAGGCCCTCGCGCATGTTCGAGGTGCTGCGCGCGTGCGGCGCGCTGGCCCGGCTGCTGCCCGAGGTGGAGCGCCTGTGGGGCGTGCCGCAGCGCGCCGAGCACCATCCCGAGGTGGACACCGGCGCGCACCTGATGCTGGTGCTGGACATGGCGGCACGCCTGGGCGCCTCGCTGCCGGTGCGCTTCGCCTGCCTGGTGCACGACCTCGGCAAGGGCGAGACGCCCGCCGAGCTGCTGCCGCGCCACCACGGCCACGAGCAGCGCAGCGTGGCGCTGCTGCGCGGCGTGTGCGAGCGCTGGCGCGTGCCCACGGACATCCGCGAGCTGGCCGAGGTGGTGGCGCGCGAGCACGGCAACATCCACCGCAGCGAGGGGCTGGGCGCGGCCGCACTGGTGCGCCTGCTGGAGCGCTGCGACGCCTTGCGCAAGCCGCAGCGCTTCGACGAGGTGCTGCTGGCCTGCGAATGCGACGCGCGCGGGCGGCTCGGCCTGGAAGAGCGCCCCTACGCACCGCGCGTGCGCCTGCGCGCCGCCCTGGCCACCGCCCTGGCGGTGGACACCGGCGCCGTGGCGCAGGCCGCGCGGCACAAGGGCGCCGAGGGCGCGGCCATCGGCCGGGCGATTCATCACGCGCGCGTGGCGGCGCTGACAGCCGCATCGCCCTGAGCGCCACGAAGCCGGCTTTGACCGACACGCACCGGCCGCGGCGCGTGCTATCGTTTTCCCCGATGCAGATGCCTCCCCTTCTGAGGCCCGACGCGGCCCTGTTCCTCGATTTCGACGGCACGCTGGTTCCCATCGCCGAAACCCCCGAGGCGGTGGAAGTCGCGCCCGGGCTGGTCCCGCTGCTGGTCGAACTGCACGAACTGCTCGACGGCGCGCTGGCCGTGGTGTCCGGGCGCCAGATCGACGTGCTCGACCGCTTCCTCTCGCCACTGCGCCTGCCGGCCGCCGGCGAGCACGGCGTGCAGCGCCGCGACGCCACCGGCCACATGCAGGAGCAGGGCGCGCTCGACCTGTCCGGCGTGCTGGACGCCGCCAACGCGCTCGCCGGCCGGCACACCGGCCTGCTGGTCGAGCGCAAGCATGCCGCCATCGCCCTGCACTACCGGCTGGCGCCCGACCTCGCGCAACTGTGCCTGGACACCATGGCCGAGGCGATCGGCCACGCGCCGCAGTTCGAGCTGCTGCACGGCAAGTGCGTGGTCGAGGTCAAGCCGGCCGGGGTGAACAAGGGCATCGCCATCGCCGCCTTCCTGGAAGAAGCGCCCTTCACCGGCCGCACGCCGGTGTTCGCGGGCGACGACACCACCGACGAGAGCGGCTTCGCGGTCGTGCAGCCGCGCGGCGGCATCGGCATCAAGATCGGCAAGGGGTCCAGCCAGGCCCGCCACCGGCTGGCCTCGCCGAAAGCGGTGCATGCGTGGCTCGCGGACGTGCGCGACGCCCTGGTGCGCCAGAAGGACAAAAAGAACGCGCAAAGCACGGCATGAGCACTTCCCCACCACCTTCCTCCCTCCCTTCTTCCGCCCACGAACCCGAGGACCGCGCCGGCGAATCCATCGCGGCGGCCGCCGATGCGCCGCAGGATCAGCCCGTGTCCGGTGCGGTGGCCGCGCCGCACGGCGGCTTCGCGCCGCCGGCCGAGCCTTCGCTCAACGTGGGTGTGATCGGCAACTGCGCCTACAGCGCGCTGGTCGACGCGCGCGGGCGCATCGTCTGGTGCTGCCTGCCGCGCTTCGACGGCGACCCGGCGTTCAACGCCCTGCTGCACCCGGGCGAGGACGCCGGCGCCTGGGCGATCGAGATCGAGGACTTCGCCGAATCGAAGCAGTGGTACGAGCCGAACACGGCCGTGCTGCGCACGCAGCTGTTCGACACCAAGGGCCAGGGGCTGGAGATCACCGACTTCGCGCCGCGCTTCCACAGCCGCTCGCGCTACTTCAGGCCGCTCACCGTGGTGCGGCGCGTCAAGCCGATCGCGGGCACGCCGCGCATCCGCGTGGCGTTGGATCCGCGCTTCCACTGGGGCGCGGCGCGCTGCACGGAGATCACGCGCGGCAGCAACCACATCCGCTACGTCGGGCCCGACTTCACGCTGCGGCTGAACACCGACACCCCGATCTCGTACATCCTGGCGCGCCAGCCCTTCGTGCTCTCGCGCGAGCACAACTTCCTGCTGGGCGCCGACGAGACGCTGATGGACGGCATCGCCGACACCGCGCGCCACTTCGAGCAGGAAACCATCGCCTACTGGCGCACCTGGAGCAAGCGCCTGGCGATCCCCTTCGAATACCAGGACGCGGTGATCCGCGCCGCCATCACGCTGAAGATGTCGCTGTACGAGGACACCGGCGCCATCGTCGCGGCGATGACCACCAGCATCCCCGAGGCGCCGCACAGCGAGCGCAACTGGGACTACCGCTACTGCTGGCTGCGCGACGCCTTCTTCGTGGTGCGCGCCCTCAACTCGCTCAGCGAGGTCGGCACGATGGAGGACTACCTGCGCTGGCTGGGCAACGTGGTGATCGGCTCGCATGACGAACACATCCAGCCGCTGTACGGCATCGGGCTGGAGCGCGAGCTGCCCGAATCGATCGTCGAGCAGCTGCCGGGCTACCGCGGCATGGGGCCGGTGCGCGTGGGCAACCAGGCACAGGAGCATTTCCAGCACGACGTGTACGGCAACATCGTGCTCGGCGCCGCGCAGTCCTTCCACGACCACCGGCTGCTGCACCGCGCGGGCAAGGCGGAGTTTCCGCACCTGGAGGCGGTGGGCGAGCGCGCGATCGAGGTCTACGGCACGCCTGACGCCGGCATGTGGGAGCTGCGCACGCGTGCGCGGGTGCACACCAGCTCGGCGCTGATGAGCTGGGCCGCCTGCGACCGGCTGGCCAAGATCGCGCGCACGCTGGGGCTGCCCGACCGCGCCGCCTACTGGCATGGCCACGCCGCGCGCATGCGCGAGGAGATCCTGGAGAAATCATGGAGCGAGGAGCGCCAGGCCTTCGCCGAGAGCTTCGGCGGCAACGAGCTGGACGCCAGCATCCTGCTGATGGTGGAAGTGGGCCTGATCGACGCGCGCGACCCGCGCTTCGTCTCCACCGTCGACGCCATGGAAAAGACGCTGTGCGACGGCCCCTACATGCGCCGCTACGAGGCGGCCGACGACTTCGGCAAGCCCGAGACGGCCTTCAACATCTGCACCTTCTGGCGCATCGACGCGCTGGCCAAGATCGGCCGCCGCGCCGAGGCGCGGCAGATCTTCGAGACCATGCTCGCGGCGCGCAACCCGCTCGGGCTGCTGTCCGAGGACACCCATCCGGTCACCGGCGAGATGTGGGGCAACTTCCCGCAGACCTATTCGATGGTCGGGATCATCAACGCCGCCGTGCGCCTGTCCGCGCCATGGGATTCCGCGATCTGAACGCCGGCCGCCACACACGAAGAGAGACCTTTCGCATGCCCCGACTCGTCGTCATCTCCAACCGCGTCGCCGACCCGCGCAAGCCCTCGGCCGGCGGCCTGGCCGTCGCCCTGGGCGAATCCCTGCAGCAAAGCGGCGGGCTGTGGTTCGGCTGGAGCGGCACCATCGTCGAGGACGGGCCCACCGGCGAGGGCGAACTGCGCCAGCAGCAGGCCGGCAAGGTCACGCTGGCCACGCTGGACCTCAGCCGCGAGGACCACGACAGCTACTACCTGGGCTACAGCAACAACGTGCTGTGGCCGGTGTTCCACGACCGGCTCGACCTGGCCAACTTCGAGGCCGGCTTCATCAACGGCTACCGCCGCGCCAACCAGCTCTTCGCGCGCAAGCTGATGCCGCTGCTGCGCGAGGACGACGTGCTGTGGGTGCACGACTACCACCTGATCCCGCTGGCGGCCGAGCTGCGCGCCATGGGCTGCCGCCAGCGCATCGGCTTCTTCCTGCACATCCCGCTGCCGCCGCAGATCATCATGGCGGCCATCCCGCAGCACGAGTGGCTGATGCGCTCGCTGTTCGCCTACGACCTGATCGGCTTCCAGGCGCAGCAGGACGTGCAGCACTTCGAGCGCTACGTGCTCAACGAGGCGCACGGCGAGCTGCTGGGCAACGACCTGTTCCGCGCCTGGGGCAACACGGTGCGCGCCAGCGCCTTCCCGATCGGCATCGATGTCGACGAGTTCGCCGCGCTCACCGACGGCAAGGAATCGCGCGACATGTACGAGACGATGCAGCGCGAGTATTCGCAACGGCGCCTGCTGCTGGGCATCGACCGACTCGACTACTCCAAGGGCATCCCGCAGCGCGTGCGCGCCTTCCGCGAGCTGCTGGCGCACTACCCCGAGAACCGGCGCAGCGCGACGCTGATCCAGATCGCCTCGCCCACGCGCGAGGACGTGAACGCCTACGGCGACATCCGGCGCGAGCTCGAGTCGCTGTGCGGCGCGATCAACGGCGACTACGGCGAGCTCGACTGGATGCCGGTGCGCTACATCCACCGCATGGTGGCGCGCAAGCGCGTGCCCGGCCTGTGCCGGGCGGCGGCCGTGGGCCTGGTGACGCCGCTGCGCGACGGCATGAACCTGGTCGCCAAGGAATACGTGGCGGCGCAGAACCCGGACGACCCCGGCGTGCTGGTGCTCTCGCGCTTCGCCGGCGCCGCCGAGCAACTGAAGGAAGCGCTGCTGGTCAACCCCTACGACACCCACGGCACCGCCGAGACGGTGCAGCAGGCGTTGCAGATGCCGCTGGAGGAACGCCGCGCACGCCACCAGCGCCTGCTGCAGCGCGTGCGCGAGCAGGACGTGCACTGGTGGCGGCGCAGCTTTCTCGATGCGCTGCGCGATGCGCCGGGAGGCGCGCGGCCCTAGCCTGCCGCGCGGCCGGCGGCTCACGGGCCGCGGCTGTCGACGGCCTTGACGATCTGCCGGGCCAGCGCGAGCAGGGGCGCGCTCAGCTCCGCCGCCACGTCCTTCGGAGAATCCGTGCTGGAAACGCTGACGTTCAGCACATGCCCCTCGGCGCTGTGCATCCGCAGCGGCGTCGCCAGCGCGACGATTTCCGGCTGCCAGGAGGCAACGCACCAGCCGCGTCGCCGCACGCTCTCGATGGACCGCTCGATCTCCCTGCTCAGTTGCGGCCAGTCGCCGCGACGCGCGGCGAACTCGGCGAAGAGCGCGGCACGCCGCTGCGGCGGCGCCACGGCCAGCCAGGCCCGCCCGAGTGAGGTCAGCTCGATCGGCACGCGCTGTCCGCTGACCACGCTGCGCAGCGACACCCGGCGGTTGTAGCGGATCGATTCGAGGTACAGCATCTCGGAGCGATCGGCCACCGCCAGCCCGACGTTGATGCGCAGCTTCTCGGCCAGGGCGCGCATCAGCGGCGCAGCCACCTGCAGGACCACGGAACCCGTGCGCATCGCGTGCGCCAGGCTCAGCACCGGCGCAGCCAGCCGGTAGGCGCGTGCCGCGCGGTCGTGCTCCAGCAATCCGGTGGCGACCAGCGTCTGGGTCAGGCGGCTCACGGTGGCCGGTGACAGGCCGGTTCGTTCGGCCAGTTCGCCGTTGCCCAGCAGCGTGGAGCCGGGCCGGAAGGCCCGCAGGATATCCACGCCGCGCTCGAGAGATCGGTTCAGAGTCGTTGCCATCCCATGTCCTCCTTGCGGGATCAATTCCATGGAGTGGAATTGAGGCGATGCGCTCCCGGAGTATGCGGCCTAAGCTGACTGCTCATCGGCCACCCGGAAGAAAGAGAGACATCGATGCCCATTCACGCGCTGCTGCGCCCGGCCGTCTGCCGGCTCGCGGCGATCGCCATCCTCGCCGCACTGGTCCCGCCGCTCGCGGCGGCGGCCTCTCCCGACAAGCCCGTGCGCATCGTGGTGCCCTTCGCACCGGGCGGCGGCACCGACGCCATCACGCGCACGCTCGCGGTGGGCCTGTCGGAAGCGCTGGGCCAGCCGGTCATCGTCGAGAACAAGCCCGGCGCCGGCACCATCATCGGCACCGACTTCGTCGCCAAGAGCGCGCCCGACGGGCACACCCTGGTGATGGCCACCTTCGCGCATGCGGTCAACCCCGGGCTGCAGCCCAGGCTGCCCTACGACACCGACAGGGCCTTTGCGCCCGTGGCACTGATCGGCGTGTCTCCCAATGTGCTGGTCGTGCGCACAGACAGCCCCCACGCGAACGTGGCGCAGCTGGTGGCCGCGGCCAAGGCCAGGCCCGACAAGCTGACCTTCGCCTCGCAGGGCAACGGCACCTCGGCGCACCTCGCGGGCGAGCTGTTCAGGAACCTTGCCGGGATCGACATCGTTCATGTGCCCTACCGCGGCGCAGGTCCCGCGCTGACCGACCTGCTCGGCGGCCAGGTCGACATGATGTTCGCCACCGCGGCGGCGGCGCGCCCCTTCGTCGCCGAGGGCAAGCTGCGCGCACTGGCGGTCACGACCGCCCACCGCTCGCCGGCCTACGCCGACGTGCCGACCCTGGCCGAAACCGGCATCGCCGGCTACGCCGCCGAGAGCTGGTACGGGCTCTATGCCGCGGCGAAGACGCCGAAGCACGTGGTCGATCGCCTGAACGCCGCGGTGCGGCGCGCCGTCCAGGCCGAGCCTTTCGTCCGGCAGGCGCAGTCGGAAGGACTGCAGGTCAGCGTCGGAAACCCCGATGAACTCGACCGCTACGTGCGCGCGGAGGAAGTGCGCTGGCGCAAGGTCGTCGAGGACAACCGCATCGTCGCGGACTGAGCCGAATTCCCGAACCCTCTTTCCGAGATCCACGAGTCCCATGAACACCTTCACCCTGATCGCGCTGCAGGCGCACGACGGCATCGCCACCCTGACGCTCAACCGCCCCGAGAAACGCAATGCGATCACCGACGCGATGCGCAGCGAATTCATCGCCGCGCTCGAGCAGGTGGCGGCCGACAGCGCGATACGCGCGCTGGTGCTGACCGGCACCGGAAAAGGCTTCTGCGCAGGCGGTGACGTCGCGGGCATGCAGCGGCGCATGGATGCACCGGCGGGCGACGTCGGCTTCAACGGCTGGACCCGCCAGCAGCGCGTGCACCACTCGGTGTCGCTGCTGCACACCCTGCCCAAGCCGGTGATCGCGGCGGTCAATGGGAGCGCCAACGGATTGGGCGCCGACATGGCGCTGGCCTGCGATTTCGTGCTGGCCTCCGAAGAAGCCAGCTTCGCCTGGAGCTACATCAAGCGCGGCCTGATCCCGGATGGCGGCGGCATGTACTTCCTGCCGCGCCGGGTGGGCCTGTCGCGCGCCAAGGAGCTGATCTTCACCGGCCGCAAGGTCGACGCGGCCGAGGCGCTGCAGCTCGGCATCGCCGACCGCGTGAGCCCTGCCGACGCGCTGCTGGCCGATGCACAGGCCTGGGCGCGGGAACTCTCGCAGGGCTCCGCGCCGGCGCTCGCGCTCGGCAAGTCCATCCTCAACCAGAGCTTCGAGCTGCCGGCCGAGCAGGTGTTCGCGCAGGGCAGCCAGGCGCAGGGCATCTGCTACACGACGCAGCAGCACCGCGATGCCGTGCTCGCGTTCCTGAACCCCGCGTCCAGGGGCGGCGCGGCATGAACGGCGCGTCCAGGAACGATGCGATCGCACGCCTGCTCAAGCCGCGCAGCGTGGCGGTGATCGGTGCGTCGGCCGATCCGTCCAAGACGGCCGGCCGGCCGGTCGCCTACCTGACCCGGCACGGGTTCACGGGCGCGGTCTATCCGGTCAACCCACGGGCGGAACGGATCGGAGGCCTCAGGAGCTACCCCGACGTGGGATCGTTGCCCGAACCGCCCGACGTCGGCATCGTGCTGCTGGGAGCCGAGCGCGCGCACGAGGCCGTGCGCGCGCTCGCCGCCCGCGGCACGGCGGCCGCGATCGTCCTGGCCAGCGGCTATGCCGAGGTCGGCGAGGAAGGCGCAAGCCGCCAGCGGCAGCTGCTGGAAGCGGCCGGCGGCATGCGCCTGCTCGGCCCCAACACCATCGGCCTGGTCAACCTGACCGACAACATCACGCTGTCCGCCACCGGTGCGCTCGAGATGGAAGGCTTCCAGGCCGGACGCATCGGCGTCGTCTCGCAAAGCGGGGGCATCCTCGGCGCGCTGCTCTCGCGCGCGGCCGCACGCGGCATCGGGCTGTCGAAACTGGTGTCCACGAGCAACGAGGCGGACCTGGACATGGCCGACTTCGTCGACCATCTGGCCGACGACGAGGCCACCTCGGTGATCGCGCTCTACATGGAAGGCCTGCGCCATCCCGACAAGTTCCGCGCAGCCGCGCTGCGCGCCGCGCGCAACGGCAAGCCGGTGGTCGTGTTCAAGGTCGGCCGCTCCGAATCGGGCGCGGCTGCCGCGGTATCGCACACCGGCGCACTGGCCGGCGCCGACCGGATGTACGACGCGCTGTTCCGCGAGGTCGGCGTGATCCGGGCCCAGACCTTCGCCGACCTGCTCGACGTGCCGGCCGCGCTCGCGACCGGCCGGCAGCTGCGGGGCCGCCGCGTCGCGGTGCTGACGTCGACCGGCGGCGCCGGCACGCTGGTGGCCGACAGCCTCGGCGCCGCCGGCTTCGAGACGCCGGTGCCGGGCGGGGCCACCGCGGCCGCCCTGCGCGCGCTGCAGTCGGGCCATCATGCGGTGCTCGACCGCAACCCGATCGACGTCACGCTCGCGGGGCTGCAGCCTGCGCTGCTGCGCGGCGCGATCCGCGCGCTGCTCGCGAGCCCGGACTACGACGCGGTGACCGTGATCGTCGGCTCCTCGGGCCTTGCGATGCCCGACCTGATGGCCGACGCCATCCATGACTGCCTGCCGGCCAGCGACAAGCCGCTGCTGGTCTACGTGAGCCCGCATGCGCCCGGCATCGCCGGCCTGCTGAACCAGCGCGGCGTGCCGGCCTTCATGGCGCCGGAGAGCTGCACCAGCGCATTGGCCGCCATGCTGGCAAAGGCGGATCGCCCGCCTCGAGCGGCACAGCACGGCCCGACGGCGCCGGCGCGGATCGACGATCTGCCACGGGGCGCGCTGGACGAGGCGCAGGCCAAGCAGTTGTTCGCGCGCTTCGGCGTGCCCTGCGTGCGCGAGCACGTCGTCGCCGACGCCGCCGAGGCGGCGCAGGCCGCACGCGAATTCGACGGTGCGGTGGTGCTGAAGATCCTGTCCGCCGAAATCATGCACAAGAGCGACGTGGGCGGCGTGGCGGTCGATGTGCGCCCCGAACGCCTCGGCGAGCGGATCGAGCGAATGGGCCGGGACGTGGAGATACGCACCGGCGTACGCCCCCGCCGGTTTCTGGTGCAGGAGATGGTGTCCGGCGGGATCGAGCTGATCCTGGGCCTGCGCCGGGATGCGCTCGGCGCCGCCGTGCTGCTCGGCACGGGCGGCGTCACGGCCGAGCTGATGCAGGACACGGCGCTGCGCATGCTGCCGCCCGGCGGCCTCGACCGCAGCGAGGCCCTGGCCCTGGCGCGCGAACTCAAGACCTGGCCGCTGCTCGACGGCTTCCGCGGCCGCCCGAAGGCCGACGTCGAGGCGCTGGTCTCGGCCATCGTGGCCTTCTCGCAGATGGCGGCCGCGCTCGGCCGCCGGCTGGCCGAGGCAGAGATCAACCCGCTGTTCGTCCTGCCGCAAGGCCAGGGCGTGCGCGCCGCCGACGGCGTGGCCGTGCTGGCGCCCGATTCATCCCAAGGAGACACACCATGACATTGGAATACCGCATCTCGCGCCGGCGCCTCAGCGCCGCGATCGGCGCCGGCCTGGCGCTGCCGGCCTGGCACCCGGCGGCGCGCGCGGAGGATTTCCCCGCCAAGCCGATCCGCATCGTGGTGCCGTTCGCGGCGGGCGGCCCGACCGACCTGATGGCGCGCGCCATCGGCAAGAGCATGTCGGCCGCGCTGGGGCAGCCGGTGATCGTCGACAACAAGCCCGGCGGCGGCGGCGTGATCGCCATGAGCGAAATCGCGCGCCTGCCGGCCGACGGCTACACGCTGGTGTTCCCGTCGATCCTTGCCGTCACCAATCCGGCCCTGATGCCGAGCTACCCCTTCGACACGCTGCGGGACTTCGCCCCGCTCACGGTGGTCGGCTTCATCCCGCATGCGGTCGTGGTGCGGCCCGACTATCCGGCGAAGGACCTGCAGGCGCTGGTCGCGATGGCCAAGGCCAGGCCCGGCAGCCTGAACTACGGGTCCTCCGGCAACGGCACCTCGGCGCACCTCGGCGCGGCGCTGTTCGCCCAGCGCGCCGGCATCCAGGTGACCCATGTGCCCTACCGGGGCGCCGGCCCGGCGGTGCAGGACCTGCTCGGCGGCCAGATCCAGTTCATGTTCCTCGACATGAGCTCGGCGCTGTCGCAGATCAAGGCCGGCAAGCTGCGGGCGCTGGCGGTGGCGCCCATCAAGCGCTTCGCCGGCCTGCCCGACGTGCCGACGGTGGCCGAGCAGGGCTATCCGGGCTTCGACGTGCACGGCTGGTACGGGCTGCTGGCGCGCGCCGGCACACCCGCACCGGTGATGCAGCGGCTCTACGCCGAGATCAAGCGCTCGCTCGACACCGCCGAGATCCGCGATGTCTTCCAGGCCCAGGGCATCGAGCCCGGCGGCATGCCGCCCGACGCGTTCGCGGCGCTGGTGCGCAACGACCTGGCACTGTGGAAGCGCACGGTGGAAGAGCTCGGCATCACACTGCAGTAGGGGAACGCCCATGCGCATCGTCATTCCCGACGACTACCAGGACTGCGTCCGCAGCCTGGATTGCTTCGCCATGCTCGCGGGCCACGAGGTCCGCGTGTTCAACGACACGGTGAAAGACACGGACGCACTGGCCGCACGCTTCGCCGATGCCGAGGCCATCGTGCTGACGCGCGAACGCACCCGCATCGATGCCGCACTGCTCGATCGCCTGCCGAAGCTGCGCCTCATCAGCCAGACGGGCAAGCTCGCCGGCCATGTGGATCTGGCCGCCTGCACCGCGCGGGGCGTGGCGGTGACCGAGGGCAGCGGTGCCGGATCGGCCACGGCCGAGCTCGCCTGGGCGCTGGCGCTCGCGAGCAGACGCCATCTGGTCGGGGAGGCGACGCGGCTGCGCCAGGGACTGTGGCAAGGCCACCTCGGCCAGCAGCTCGCGGGCCAGCGCCTCGGCGTATGGAGCTACGGCCGGATCGGCAGGCAGGTGGCGGCCTACGGCCAGGCGTTCGGCATGCAGGTCTGGGTCTGGGGCCGCGCGCGCTCGACCGCATCGGCGCGCGCCGACGGCTTCGAGGTGGCACCGTCGCGCGAGGCCTTCTTCGCGCACAGCGACGTGATCAGCCTGCATGTGCGGCTGGGCAGCGAAACGACGGGCATCGTCACCGAGGACGACCTGAACCGCATGAAGGCCTCCGCGCTGCTGGTGAACACCAGCCGTGCCGAGCTGATCGCCGCGGGCGCCCTGGAGCGGGCGCTGGCGCGCGGCCGGCCCGGCTTCGCGGCGATCGATGTCTACGAGCAGGAGCCGATCCTCGGCGCCGACCATCCGCTGCTGCGTTTGCCGAACGCCCTGTGCACGCCGCACATCGGCTACGTCGAGAAAGACAACTACGAGCGCTACTTCGGCATTGCCTTTGCGCACATCCTCGCCTTCGCCGAAGGACGGCCGACCGAGGTGGTCGACCCGCAGGCACTGGCGAACGCGCCCTGATCGGGCAGGCTGCCGAACTTCGGCACCTTCAACGTGCGGCGCGATGCGGATCGCGGCAAAGGCCCAGCCAGCGCCGCACGGCCCGGGCCCCTTCCCACCGCCATGGGGACCGCCCGGGAGCCGCGACCACGATCAGCCGCGCGTCGCGCAATGCCTGCAGCGTGAGCCACCCGCTGCGCGCCACGCGGCACGACTCGCCCGCTTCGCAGCACCGCCCCGCCGCCACCATCGTCTCGCCGAGCCACTGCGGCGCCTCCTCGATGCGCACGGCACCGTCCCGGACCAGGATCATCGTGCCGGCATCGACCGCGATGCGCAGGCACTGGCCGATGGCGATCCGGGTGGATGCGTGGCGGAGATCGGTGGACATGGCGGCCTTCTTTCGGATCGGTGGACGATGGGGTCATCGTAGGCACCCGCTCCTTCGGAAAACAGGCACAGCGCAGGGCGATCCGGGGCACAGCAGGCACCGCCGGCGCGGCGCTGTTATGGTCGATTTCTCCGGAATCTGCATCTGTTCGGAACACCCCGCCGAGCCGACCATCGAGCCCATGGACCCGCCCCCGCTGTACCGCCGCCTGGCCACGCACTACCTGGACGCGATCCGCGCCGGTTCGCTTCAGCCCGGCGACCGGCTGCCCTCGCTGCGCAGCCTGATGCGGCTGCACGGCATCAGCCTGTCGACCGCGCTGCAGCTGTGCCGCACGCTGGAGAGCGACGGCTGGGCGCAGGCGCGCGAGCGCTCGGGCTATTTCGTGCGCCGCCCGCTGCGGCTGGCGATGGCGCCGATGGACGAGCCGGCCGGCCGGCCGCCCGATCCCGCGCAGTACCTGGGCGTCCACGAGAAGGTGTCGCAGTTCATCGCGCGCCGGCGGCAGGGCGACGTGCTGCTGGACCTGTCGAACGCGCGCGCCGCGCCGGCGCTGTACCCCGCCGAGGCACTGCGTGCGGAGATGGTGCGCGCACTGCGCCAGCAGCCGCGCCTGCTGACCGCCACCCCGCCCTCGCGCGGGCGCACGCCGCTGCGCGAGGCCGTGGCGCAGCGCGCGCTGCAGGCGGGCATGACGCTCTCGCCCGAGGAGGTGCTGCCGACCAACGGCTGCACCGAGGCGCTCAACCTCGCGCTGCGCGCGGTGGCGCAGCCGGGCGACACGGTGGCCGTCGAGTCGCCCGCCTTCTACGGCCTGCTGCAGGTGCTCGAGAGCCTGGGCCTGCGCGCGCTGGAGATTCCCACCAGCCCGCAGACCGGGCTGTCGATCGAGGCGCTGCAGATGGCGATCGAGGCCTACGGCCAGCTCAAGGCGGTGGTGGTGGTGCCGCACCTGCAGAACCCGCTGGGCAGCGTGATGCCCGATGCGCACAAGCAGCGGCTGGTGCAGTTGTGCGAGGCGCACGCGATCGCGCTGATCGAGGACGACACCTACAGCGCGCTGCTGGAGGCCGAGGCGCCGCCGCGCGCGCTCAAGTCCTTCGACCGCAGCGGCCAGGTGATCCACTGCGCCTCGCTGCACAAGATCCTGGCGCCCGGCCTGCGCCTGGGCTGGATCGCCGCCGGCCGCTGGCAGGCGCGGGTGGAAATGCTCAAGTTCGCGCAGACGCGCAACAACGAGGCGCTGCCGCAATGGGCGGCCGGCCGCTTCATGGCCACCAGCGGCTACGACCGCCACCTGCGCCGCCTGCGCGAGCAGCTGCGGCTGCAGCGCGAGCGCACGGCCGAGGCGATCGCGGCCTTCTTCCCGGCCGGCACGCGGCTGAACCTGCCGCCGGGCGGACTGCAGCTGTGGGTGGAGCTGCCGGCGGCGCTGTCGGCCGCCGCGGTGTTCGACGCCGCGCTGCGCGAGCGCATCCTGATCGCGCCGGGCACGCTGTTCTCCAACAGCGCGCGCTTCGACCATTGCCTGCGCATCAACTGCGGCTGGCCGTACACCGAGGCGCTGGAGGACGGGCTGCGCCGGCTCGGCGCGATCGCCACGCAGGTCTGCGCCGCGGCGGCGCAGCCGCCGCTTCAGTCCAGCAGCGCCAGGGCGGCGTAGTCGCCGACCTTGTTGCCCAGGCCCGCGGGCACGAGCCGCACGCCGCCGGTGAGCGCCGGCAGCCGGCCGTCGAGCTGGGCCTGCAGGCGCGGCAGCAGGAACTCGCGGTTGTGCCAGAACACGCCGCCGCCGAGGCTGATGCGCTGCAGGTCCAGCGTGGCGACCAGGTTGTAGAGCATGCGGCCCACCACGCGGCACAGGCCGTCGACGGTGGCCAGCGCCTGCGCATCCTGGCCGCTGCGCGCGGCCTCCAGCAGGGTGCGCGCATCGCGCCCGAAGCGGCGCTCGATGGCATTGCCGGCGGCCAGCCCCTCGACGTCGCCCACGTTGCCGCAGCCGCACAGCGCATCGCGGTTGTCGTCGTCGGCGACGAAGCTGTGGCCGGCGTGCCCGGCGTTGCCGTTCTTGCCGCGCAGCGCATGGCCGTCCACGCACAGGCCCACGCCGACGCCGGTGCTCCAGGTCACGTAGGCGCAATGGTCCAGCCCCTGCAGCGCGCCCCAGCGGCGCTCGGCCTCCATCGCGGCCACCGCGTCGTTCTCGACGCGCACGCGGGCGAAGCGTTCGCGCAGCGGCGCTTCGACCACCGCCGTCATCCAGTCGTTGGGCAGGCCGCGCGCCGGGCCGGCCAGGCCGCCGCAGATGTTGGGGGTGGCCAGCTCGACGCAGCCGCCGCCGAGCACGAAGGGGCCGGCCGCCGCGACGCCCACGCCGGTGATGCGCCCGGGCGCCACGCCGGCTTCGGCGCAGGCGGCATCGATCATGCGCAGCACCTGCTGCGCCACGGCGTCGTTGGCGCCGGTCTTGGCGGTGGGCTCGTTCTGGCGCGCCAGCAGCTCGCGCCCACCGTCTTCGGCCAGGCTCACCGCCACCTTGGTGCCGCCGATGTCGACGCAGGCTTTCATCGCAGGAAGGTCTCCTCAGACAAAACGCGCAATGGCGGCGGCGATCATGCTCAGCAGCACGGTGCTCGCGATCGGCAGCTGCCAGTGACGCCCGAAGGCGTGGAACTCGAAATCCCCGGGCAGCCGCCCGAAGCCGAAGCGCCGCAGCCACGTCGTGAGCCCGCTCATCAGCACGAGCGCGAGCACGACGACGATCAGCCAGCGGAACATGCGCTGCAGTTTAGGCGGTGAGGACGGCCAGTGCCTGCCGGTGGAGTTCCGGGGTGGCGGCGGCGACCACGCGGCCGTCGGAATCCAGGCCCAGCGGCCGGCCGGCCCAGTCGGTGATCACGCCGCCCGCGGCCTCGATCAGCCCGGCGGGGCCGAGGTAGTCGTAGGGCTGCAGGCCGGTCTCCACCACCAGGTCGATGGTGCCGCCGGCCAATTGCGCGTAGCCGTAGCAGTCGCCGCCGAAGCGGCGCATCGCGCACTGGCGGCTCAGGGTGTCGAAGGCCTGCCAGTCGGCGGGCGCGAAGATGTCGGGCGAGGTGGTGACGATGCGCGCGAGCGCCAGTTCGCGGCAGCCGCTCGCGCGCACCGGCTCGCCGTTGCGCGCGGCGCGGCCGTCCTGCCCCACCCAGCGCTCGCGCAGCACCGGCATGTCGACCATGCCCAGGGCCACGCGGCCGCCTTCCAGCACCGCGATCAGCGTGCCCCACAGCGGCGAGCCGGTGATGAAGCTGCGCGTGCCGTCGATCGGGTCGAGCACCCACACGCGGCCGGCCTCCAGGCGCTCGCGGCCGTGCTCCTCGCCGAAGATGCCGTCGGCAGGACAGCGCTGGGCGAGGATGGCACGCATGGCGGCCTCGGCGTCGCGGTCGGCCAGGGTGACCGGGCTTTCGTCGGCCTTGGTGATGACGTCCAGCGGCGTGCGAAAGCGCGCCAGCGACTGCGCGGCGGCGGCATCGGCGAGCGCGTCGGCGATGCGCCGCAGGTCGGTGTCGGAAGAATTCATGGCAGGCAGAAACAGGGCGGAATCCCCCATTAGACCCGACGGCGGCCTCAGTGCCCGTCGGCGATGGCCTGCAGCCGTGGCACGTCGGTGAGCGCGATGCGCTTGTAGTCCACGCCGATCAGCCCTTCGGCCACGAGCACGCCCAGTTCCTTGTTCATGGTCTGGCGCGACACGCCCAGCATCGCGGCCAGGTCGGTCTGCGACAGGCGGATGCTCAGGCTCAGGCCCTGCGGCTGCTGCGTGCCGTACAGCTGCGCCAGGCTCACCAGCGTGCCGGCCACGCGCTGCCGGTTGGAGGCCAGCAGTTGCTTTTGCAGCATCTCCACGCTGGCGCGCTGGCGCTGCAGGCCCAGGCGCGCGATCTCGCGCCACAGCACCGGCTCGGCGTCGAGCTGCGCGATCACCGCGTCGCAGGGCAGGTGGATGATCACCGAGTCCTCCAGCGCGTGGTAGTCGTAGGGCAGCGGCACGTCCTCCAGCAGCCGCACCAGCGGCGCCACCCGCCCCGGCCCCAGCAGGCTGTTGAGGTACTTGTGGCCGCCGGCGCTCACGCAGCTGATCTCCAGACAGCCCGACACCACCGCCAGCAGCTCGCGGCGCTGCCGGTCGTGCGCCAGCACCTGCGTGCGGCGGCCGTAGCGCTCCAGCCGCGCGGACTTCATCAGCGCGGCCAGGCGCTCGCGCGGCCATTGCGAGAACACCTCGCACCAGCGCAGCGCGCGCTCGATCAGCTCGGCGTTGTCGACGGCGGCAGGCGGCTTGGGCATGGGTTCGGGAAGGGTCCCGGCGATCTGCGCAACTTTGTCAATGCGTTGACAGATTCGCGGTGGCACCGGCTCCTATCGTAAGCCCCGGACACCCATGAACACGCATCGCCGTGTCCCGCACGCGATGCCCCGACGGAGACAAGCCTCATGAAGAAGACGGCCCTGGCCGCCGCATGCCTGGGCGCGTGCGCCTGCGCGCTCGCACAGAGCAACGTGACCGTGTTCGGCACGGTCGACCTGTTCATCGGCCACGCGCGTTCCGGCCCGACGAGCCTCACGCGGCTGGAGGACGGCGGCAACGCCGCCTCGCGCATCGGCTTTCGCGGCAGCGAGGACCTGGGCGGCGGCCTGCGCGCGAACTTCCTGCTGGAGAGCGGCTTCGCGCCCGACACCGGCCTGGGCACGCTGCCCGGCCCGGCGATGGCCTTCACGCGCCAGGCCTACGTGGGCCTGTCCGGCCCCTGGGGCCAGGTCGACGCAGGCCGCATGTACACGCCGATGTTCTTCGCGCTGTTCCGCGCCGACCCCTTCGGCGTGAACGCGCTGTTCTCGCCGCTGAACCTGGTGGCGGCCACCGACGCGCAGCCGGGCCTGCGGCCCTTCGCGGCGCGCGCGAGCAACATGGTGCGCTACCGCACGCTGGCCGGGCAGGCCTTCTTCGCCGACATCGCCTATGCGCCCGGCGAAGCCGCCGCGCCCAGCCGGCGCAGCGGCGACGTGTACGGCGGCAACGTCGGCTGGCAGGGCAAGTCGCTCTACCTGGCCTACGCCTTCCAGCGGGCGCGCGAAGGCTCGGCCGCGGCGCCGGTCGCGTTCCCGTCGACCTCCACCTACCAGTCGCTGAGCGGGGCCTACCAGTGGACCGCGCTGAAGCTGTTCGCCAACTACATGCGCAACAGCAGCAGCCTGCAAGGCGTGCCGAAGGCGCAGATTGCGAGCGTGGGCGCGAGCTACGCGATCACGCCGGTGTCGATGCTGCTGGCCGAGGCCGCCTACCGCAAGGTGGACGGCAGCGACCGCGCGCAGCTGGCCTGGACGCTGGGCTACGACCACGCCCTGAGCAAGCGCACCGCGGTCTACGGCCGGCTGCTGCGGCTGAGCAACCGCGGCAACGCCTCGGTGTCGATGGCGCAGGTGCCGGTCATCGCCAACAGCGGCGACGGCGTGCGCGTCATCGCCGCCGGCATCCGACATCATTTTTGAGGCGTGGGGCGCAGACGACGCACTGCGATAGGAATTCGACATGCATCCTTCTGACGACTCTCTCTCCACCCTGTTCTCCCCGCGCTCGATCGCGGTGGTCGGCGCCTCCGCCAGCGCGCGCAAGATCGGCGGCATCCCGGTGGACTACCTGCAGCGCTTCGGCTTCGACGGCGCGCTGTACCCGGTCAACCCGAAGGCCGACCGCATCCAGGGCCTGCCGGCCTACCCGGACCTGGCGTCGATCGGCCGGCCGGTGGACCTGGCGATCCTCTCGCTGCCGGCCGCGCAGGTGCACGGTGCGCTGGAGGACGCCATCGCCGCCGGCGTGAAGTCCGCGGTGCTGTTCTCCTCGGGCTTCGCCGAGACCGGCCCCGAGGGCGCGGCGGCGCAGGAGCGCCTGGGCGCGCGGGCGCGCGAGGCCGGCCTGCGGCTGATCGGCCCCAACTGCCTGGGCTTCATGAACCTGGCGCAGCATGTGTACGCCACCTTCTCGCCGGCGCCGGGCGTGGGCCGCGTGGCGCCGGGGCGGGTCGGGCTGGTGAGCCAGTCCGGCGCCTTCGGCGCCTACGCCTATTCGATGGCGCGCGAGCGCGGCGTCGGCCTGTCGCTGTGGGCCACCACCGGCAACGAGGCCGACGTGCAATTCGCCGACTGCCTCGCGTGGCTCGCGCAGGACCCGGGCACCGACGTGATCATGGGTTACATGGAAGGCTGCCGCGACGGCCCGCGCCTGCGCGCCGCGCTCGCGCTGGCGCAGGCCCAGGGCAAGCCGGTGGTGATGGTGAAGGTGGGCACCACCGCGCTGGGCGCGCAGGCCGCGGCCTCGCACACCGCGGCGCTGGCCGGCGACGACGCGGTGTACGACGCGCTCTTTCGCCAGTACGGCGTGCTGCGCGCGCGCCACCTCACCGAGTTCTTCGACCTCGCGCACAGCGCCGCCGTCGCCGGCCGGCCGCGCGGGCGCTCGATCGGGCTGTTCACGCTGTCCGGCGGCGTCGGCGCGATGATGGCCGACGAGGCTGCCACGCACGGGCTGGAGGTGCCGCCGCTGTCCGAGGCGGCGCAAAGCACCTTGCGCGAATGGGTGCCCTTCGCGGCGCCGCGCAACCCGGTGGACATCACCGGCCAGGTCACCAACGACGTCTCGCTGATGGAGCGCGCCGCGCGCCTGATGATCGAGGACGCCGGCTTCGCGTCGTGGATGGGCTTCTTCGCCGCCGCCGGCGCCTCCGAGGAATTCTGGCCCGTGCTGCGCACCCTGGTGCAGAACCTGCGCGCGGCCTACCCCGACACGCTGCTGGCGGTCAGCACGCTGCTCACGCCCGCGCGCCGCGCCGAGCTGGAGGCGATGGGCTGCCTGGGCTTCGACGATCCCTCGGAAGGCATCCGCACCATCGCCGCGCTGGCGCAGCCGGTGCCCGAGCGCCTGCCGGCCGCGGCCTTCGCGCACGGCCCGGCGATCGCGCTGGCGCCGGGCGCGCTGAGCGAGCCGGCCTCGCTTGCCCTGCTGCGCGAGGCCGGCGTGCCCGTGGTGCCGCACCGCGTCGTGGACAGCGCGCAGGCCGCCGCCGACGCGGCGCACACGCTGGGCGGCGACGTGGCGCTGAAGGTGGCCAGCCCCGACATCGCGCACAAGTCCGACGTGGGCGGCGTCGCGCTGGGGCTGGCCGGCGAGGCGGCGGTGCGCGAGGCCTTCGAGCGCATCCTCGCCGGTGCGCGCACGGCCAGGCCGGATGCGCGCATCGAGGGCGCGCTGGTCGCGCCCATGCTGCGCGGCGGCATCGAGTGCATCGCCGGCGTGCACCGCGACCCGGTGTTCGGCCCGGTGCTGATGTTCGGCCTCGGCGGCATCCACGTGGAGACGCTGCAAGACGTGTCGCTGCGCGTGCTGCCGGTGTCGCGCGAAGCGGTGCTGTCGATGGTGCGCGAGCTCAGGGGCTGGCCGATCCTGGCCGGCGCGCGCGGCCGCCCGCCGGTGGACCTGCACACGATCGCCGACGCGCTGATGGCGCTGGCCGACTTCGCGCTGCGCGCCGGCGGCACGCTGGAGAGCGCCGAGATCAACCCCCTGATCGCGCGGCCCGCCGCCGAGGGCGGCTGCCTGGCGGTGGACGCGCTGGTCGTCGGCCGCGCGCCCACCTGAACCCGCAAGGAGCCCCAGCCATGCATCATTCCCCGATCCGGCGCGCCGTCTGCCTGGGCGCCACCCTCGCCTTCTGCGCCGCGGCCACCGCGCAGGACTATCCGGCCAAGCCCGTGCGCATCGTCGTGCAGTACCAGCCCGGCGGCTCCGCCGATGCGCTCGCGCGGCTGGTCGCCGAAGGCCTGGCGCCGCGGCTGGGCCAGCCGGTGGTGGTGGACAACCGCAGCGGCGCCGGCGGCATCATCGGCACCGACCATGTCGCCAAGAGTGCGCCCGACGGCTACACGCTGCTGCTGACGGTGCCCGGCCCGGTCACCGCCAACCTCGCGCTGTACAAGAAACTGCCTTACGACCCGCGCACCGAGCTGCGCATGGTGTCCGACATCGCCGTGCCGCGCACCGTGCTGGCGGTGCACCCCTCGGTGCCGGCCCAGGACTTCGCCGGCCTGATCGCCGCCGCGCGCGCCGCGCCGGGCAAGTACGCGATGGGCTCCTGGGGCCCGGGCACGCAGCCGCACCAGATCCAGGTCTACATGGACCGCGAGTACGGCCTGCAGACCCTGCACGTGCCCTACAAGGGCGAGGGGCCGATGGCGGTCGACCTGATCGGCGGCGTGGTGCAGATGACGGTGGGCTCGGTCACCACCCTGCAGCCCCACATCGCCAGCGGCAAGCTGCGCGCGCTGGCGGTGGCCGGCCCGCGCCGCGCCAAGGCCCTGCCCGAGGTGTCGACCTTCGCCGAGCAGGGCTACCAGGACGCGGTGTACGCGATCACCGGCCCGATCTCGGTGATGGTGCCGGCCCGCACGCCGGAGCCCATCGTGCAGCGCCTGGGCCGCGAACTGCAGGCCGTGGTGGCGCAGCCCGAAGTGCGCCAGCGCATCGAGGCGCTGGGCGCCGAGCCGCTGGGCAACGGCCCGGCCGAGGCCGCGGCGGCCTACCGGGCCTTCCTGCCGGTGGTGCTGAAGCTCACGCAGGACACCGGCGTCACCCTCGACTGAAACCCTCTCTCTTCCAAGGACCCCGCCCATGAACAGCACCCCCGCCTCCCTCGCCGCCGCCCGCCGGGCGATGGCCCGCGCGATCGGCCTGTCGGCCTTCGTCTACGGCTATCCGCTGACCGAGTCGATGCGCACCTGCCGCCTGCAGACCGAAGGCGCCGCACGGCGCGCACCCGTCGATGCGCTGCACAGCATCGACCGCCCTTCCACCGACCGCGACCGCGACATCGTCACGCCGGCCAACGATCTGCTCTACACCACCGCCTGGATCCACCTGGCCGACGGCCCGCGCCTGCTCACCGTGCCCTCCGCGGCCGCGCACCCGGGCCGCTACTTCGTGCTGGCGCTGTACGACGCGTCCACCGAGAACTTCGAGAACCTGGGCCCGCGCAACTGCGCCGCCGCCGGCGAGACGATGGTGCTGGTGGGGCCGAACGGCACCGTGCCGCCCGCGCTGGCGGGCCACCGCGTGGTGCGCTGCCCCACCGACCTGGTGTGGCTGATCGGCCGCATCCTGGCCGGCGACGAGAGCGACTGGCCGGCGGCCCGGCGCCTGCAGTCGGAGATCCGCCTCGCGCCCGCGCCCGGCACCGGCCACGGCCGCCGCCCGCTGGCGGTCGAGCGCTGGCAGGGCGAGCCGGTGGACGCGATGGCCGAGGTCTTCGAGGGCGGTGCCGCGCCCGCCGAGGTCGCGCCGCGCTTCTTCGCCAACCTGTGCCATGCGCTGGCCGATGCCCCCGGCCGCGCCGAGGACCGCGGCCTGCTGGCCTGGTTCGCGCAGGCCGGCCTGCGCGCGGGCGAAGGCTTCGACTGGCAGGCGCTGGAAGCGCCGCTGCGCGACGGCCTCGCGGAAGGCTTCGCTGAGGGCGTGCAGCTCGTGGGCACGGCCGCGCGCAGCCGCCGCGCCCGGCCCTGGGTGCTGGCCTCGCGCGCCGGGCGCTACGGCAACGACTACCTGGCGCGCGCGCTCACCGCCTACATCGGCCTGGGCGCGCTGGCCACGGACGAGGCGCTGTACGGCGCCTGCCACTTCGACGCGAACAGCCAGCCGCTCGACGGCCGGCACCGCTACACGCTGCGCTTCGAGGCCGGCGCGCTGCCGCCGGCGGACGCCTTCTGGTCGGTCACGCTCTACGACGCCGACCGCTTCCTCTACCCCAACCCCATCGGCCGCCATTCGATCGGCGACCGCACGCCGGGCCTGCACTACGCGCCCGATGGCAGCCTGCAGATCGACTTCGGCCACGAGGCGCCCGCGCAGGCGGCGAACTGGCTGCCCACGCCGGCCGGCGCCTTCTACCTGATCCTGCGCCTGTACCACCCGCGCGAGGACGTGCGCAGCTGGCGCGTGCCGACGCTGCAACCGCAGGACGACGGCGATGGCGCACGCTGAACTGCGCGCGCTGACGGAAGAGGCCGCCGTCTACGCCTGGCCGCTGTACGAGATGCGCCGCATGCGCGCGGCCACCTCGCCGCAGCGCATCGCCGGCACGGGCGCGGCGCCGGCCGGACAGCGCTGGTGCAACGTGTTCACGCACGCGCGCGAACTGCTGCGCGCCGACGCGAGCCGCGTGGTCACGCCCAACAACGACACGCTCTACACCACCGCCTGGCTGGACCTGGGCGACGGTCCGCTGGTGATCGACGTGCCCGACACCGCCGGGCGCTACTACGTGCTGGGGCTGCTGGACTTCCACACCAATCCCTTCGCGCACATCGGCCAGCGGCTGACGGGCACAGAGGCCCGCTCTTTCCTTCTCAGCGGGCCCGACTGGCAGGGCGGCACGCCGGCCGGGTTCGCTGCACCGGGCGCGCACGTCCGGTCGCCGACGCGCTGGGTGTGGATCATCGGCCGCATCCTGGTGGACGGCCCGCAGGACCTGCCGGCGGTGCATGCGCTGCAGGACGGCTTCGCGCTGCGCCCCTTCGATGCCGGCCGGGCGCCCAAGGCCTTCGATCCGGACTGCGACCCGAAGGCGCCGCCGAGCGCCGCGCACTACGCCGCGCAGGTCAATGCCGCGCTGCGCGAGAACCCGCCGCCCGCCCGCGAGATCGCGCGCTTCGCCGCCGTGGGCATCGGCCCCGATGCTGCGCCCGATGCGGCACAGCTCGCCGCGCTGCAGGCCGCGATCGACGCGGTCCAGCCGCGCCTGCGCACACCGCAGGCCCGGCGGACGGCCAGCCACTGGCAGCACAAGCCCCTGGTGGCCGGCGCCTTCGGCGAGGACCACCTCTACCGCGCCCAGGTCGCGCTGCAGTACATCGGCATGCTGGAAAGCCGCGAGGCGGTCTACCCGCTGGCCTGGCACGACGCCGAGGGCGAGCCGCTGTCGGGCCGGCACGCCTACGCCCTTCGCTTCGCGCCGGACGCCCTGCCGCCGGTCGACGCCTTCTGGTCGCTGACGATGTACGACAGCCGCGACTGCATGCTGGTGGACAACCCCATCGACCGCTACGCCATCGGCGACCGCACGCCCGGCCTGGCGCGCGACGCCGACGGCGGGCTCACGATCCGCATCGCCCACGCGTGCCCCGCCGATGCGCAGGCCAACTGGCTGCCGGCGCCGCGCGAGGGCTTCTACCTGTGCCTGCGCGCCTACCTGCCGCGGCCGGAACTGCTGGAAGGCCGCTACGTGCTGCCGCCGGTGGTGCGCACCCCCGACCCGCAAGGACCCACGCCATGACCACCGACACCGCAGACAAACCCTTCCTCATCGTCGGCACCGGCGCCGAAGCCGTCGGCGAGGGCCTGTACATCCTGCGCGGCCAGGGCCAGTCCTTCGTCGCCGAGACCGACGCCGGGCTGGTGGTGGTCGACGCGGGCCCGGGCGGCGCGGTCACGCAGGGCATGATCGAGGCGCTGCGCACGCTCAGCGACGCGCCGGTGCACGCGCTGTGCTACAGCCACGGCCACATCGGCTACAACGCCGGCGTGCCGCAATGGCTGGCGCATGCGCAGGCGCGCGGCGATCCGCCGCCGCGCCTCGTCGCGCACCGCAACCTGCCGCGCCGCTACGCGCGCTACCGCGAGACCGAGGCGCTGCAGCACCGCATGGCCGAGATCCAGTTCAACCGCCCGGCCGGCTTCTTCGCGAAGCGCCTGGGCATGCACGATCCCACCGAGACCTTCGACGAGCGGCTGACGATCGGCAGCGGCGCGCGCCGCATCGAGCTGCTGTGGGCCCCTTCGGAGACCGACGACGCGATCGCGCTGTGGAGCCCGGGGCAGCGCGTGCTGTACGGCGGCCCGGCGCTGATCGATTCCATCCCCAACATCGGCACGCCCTTTCGCACGATGCGCGACACGGTGCGCTGGGCCGACACATTGGAGGCGCTGGCCGCCCTGGGCGCGCGCACCGCGGTGCGCGAATTCGGCCCCACGCTGGAAGGCGAGGACCGGGTGCGGCAGGTGCTCGTCCACACCGCCCGCGCGCTGCGCTGGCTGCGCGCGCAGGTGGTGCGGCTGATGAACGAGGGCCTGGGCGAGCGCGACATCCTCGCGCGCATCCGCTTCCCCGACGAACTGTTCGGCGTGGAATGGATGAAGCCCAGCTACGGCGACCCCGCCTACATCGCGCGCGACATCTACCGCTCCGAGAACGGCTGGTGGGACCGCAACCCCACCTCGCTGCACCCCGCCTCGCCCGAGGCCGCCGGCGCCGCCGTGGCCGACGCGATCGCCGACAAGCCGGCCGTGCTGGCCCATGCGCAGCGTCTGGCCGAGGCCGGCGAGCTGCAGCTCGCGCTGCACGTGGTGGACCTGCTGGCCACCGCGCACGGCGACGCGCCCGAGCTGGCGCAGGCGCGCGCGCTCAAGGCCCGCTGGCTGCGCGAGCGCGCGCGGCAGGTGCCCAGCTACGTCTCGCGCAACCTCTACCGCGTGAGCGCCGACCTGATCGAGCAGGGCGAGGCGCAGCGCTTCGGCATCCGCTGAACCCCGGACATACTCCAGGAGACAACCCATGAAGTTCCCATCCCTTCGCCTCGGCCTGATCGCCCTCGGGCTCGCGGCCGGTGCCGCCGCGGCGGACACCTACCCCGGCAAGCCGGTCACGCTGATCGTGCCCACCGCCGCCGCCGGCGGCACCGACACCATCGCGCGCCTGGTGGCCGAGGAGCTCGGCAAGGCGCTCAAGCAGCCCTTCGTGGTCGACAACCGCCCGGGCGCCAACGGCATCGTGGGCGTGGACGCCGCCGCGCGCGCCGCGCCCGACGGCTACCGCCTGCTGTTCACCTACGCCGCCTCGATGGCGGTCAACCCCAGCCTGTACCGCAAGCTGCCCTACGACCCGGTGAAGGACTTCGCGCCCATCGCGCAGATCGGCCGCGGCGGCAACCTGCTGCTGGTCAACAAGGACCTGCCGGTGCGTACGCTCGAGGAGTTCGTGGACCATGTCCGCGCCCGCCCGGACCAGCTCAGCTACTGCTCCTGGGGCGCCGGCTCCGGCGGCCACCTGGCGATGGAAAGCCTGCAGAAGCAGGCGGGGCTGAAGATGGCGCACATCCCCTACAAGGGCAGCAGCCCCTGCGTGCAGGACCTGATCGGCGGGCAGGTGCAGGCGGCCTTCGCCGACATGTCCTCCACCATCGAGCTGGTGCGCTCGGGCCGCGTGCGCGCCATCGCCCACAGCGGCGCCGCGCGCATCCCGATGCTGCCGGACGTGCCGAGCATGACCGATGCCGGCTACCCCTTCACCACCTACGCCTGGTACGGCCTGTTCGCCCCGGCGAAGACGCCGCCGGCGATCGTCGACACGCTCAATGCGGCCGTCCTGCGCATGCTGGAGGACCCGGCGGTGGTGAAGCGCCTGAACGAGCTCAACTTCACCGACCTGCCCAAGACCACGCCCGCGCAGTTCGGTGCCACCCTGCGCCAGGACCTCGCCGACTGGGGAGCGCTGGTCAGGGGGATCGGCGTCCAACTGGATTGAGGCGGGGCGTCCGCGCACGAGAAATGGGAGAGGTCCGCATCGGGCCTCTCCCATCGTGTCAACCGGCTTGCTTGCGGTGCTGCGCTCCCGCCAGGGAACCCAGCACTTTCTTCAGGATGTCGCACTCCATCGCCAGCCAGCGCATCTCCAGCTTCTGCACGTCCGACAGCGACTCGGCCGGCTTCACCGCCACCGTCTCGCGCTCGGTGTCGTCCGTGGCGCGTCGTCTCGTCTTTCCTGACATCGCATTCGGATCCAAGCGAAAAGGGAATGGCCGCCGTGGCGCATCCCTTCCTGCCTGGAACTTACTGCGCGCCGGCGATCGGCAGCGTGCGGCCGCCGAGCACGGTGCGCGGCGCGGTGCCGGCGAAGAAGCGCTGGTCGCCGCGCGAGCCGGCGGTCACGTTCTGGTCGGGCGCATGCGCGGTGCGCACGGCTTCGGCGGCCACGTCGGCGCGCGAACGCTCCGAAGTCACCGGCTGCACGCCGGCGTAGGCGGCTTCGCCGTACAGGTCGGGGCCGTG
>Ga0160469_100274_pt1 | contig 36932 bp, 35 predicted proteins | sample HID1972M_E11MG_FD_108246 | JGI IMG/M metagenome (GOLD analysis project Ga0160469, IMG submission 108246) | Enriched pill bug-associated microbial communities from UW Madison campus, WI, USA - HID1972M_E11 MG | ecosystem: Host-associated > Arthropoda: Insects > Digestive system > Unclassified ...
CAAACATCCTGTCCGGCGCCGTGTTCGAACCACGCGCTCTGAACGAACTGTTCCCGGACTGGAAAGAACTCGGCGCCCCGCTGAACACGCCCGTCACCCGCGACGATATTTTCGTGCTGAAAAACGCCGAAAGCGCGCAAAAAATTCCAGACCTCTTTGTGCCCAAGACCATGCACAACGAAGGCAACTACATCATCTCCCTCGGCAACCTGTGCCGCTGGCTGGCCCAGCAGGCCGAGAACCTCGGCGTAGAAATCTACCCGGGCTTCGCCGCTCAGGAAGCGCTGATCGACGAGCAAGGCGTGGTGCGCGGGATCATTACCGGTGATCTCGGCGTCGACCGCGAAGGCAATCCGAAGGAAGGCCTGTACACCCCGGGCATGGAACTGCGTGGCAAATACACGCTGTTCGCCGAAGGCTGCCGTGGTCACATCGGCAAGCAACTGATCCAGCGCTACAACCTCGACAGCGATGCCGACGCTCAGCATTACGGCATCGGCCTGAAAGAAATCTGGGAAATCGACCCGGCCAAGCATCAACCAGGTCTGGTGGTGCACACCGCCGGTTGGCCGCTGGACATCATGGGCACCGAGAACACCGGTGGCTCGTTCCTCTATCACCTGGAAAACAATCAGGTGGTGGTCGGTCTGATCGTCGATCTTTCCTACAGCAACACGTACCTGTCGCCGTTCGACGAGTTCCAGCGCCTCAAGCATCACCCGGTGCTGGCGCAGTACCTGGAAGGCGGCAAGCGCATCAGCTACGGCGCCCGCGCGATCTGCAAAGGTGGCCTGAACTCGCTGCCGAAAATGGTCTTCAAGGGCGGCGCGCTGATCGGTTGCGACCTCGGCACCCTGAACTTCGCCAAGATCAAAGGCAGCCACACCGCGATGAAGTCGGGCATGCTCGCCGCTGAATCGGTGGCTGACGCGTTGTTCGCTGAAAAGGACGGCACTGAAGAGCTGACCACTTATGTGGACGCGTTCAAGAAAAGCTGGCTCTACGACGAACTGTTCGCCAGCCGTAACTTCGGCCCGGCGATTCACAAGTTCGGCGCCATCGTTGGCGGCGGTTTCAACTGGCTCGATCAGAACATCTTCGGCGGCAAACTGCCGTTCACCCTGCACGACACCAAGCCGGATTACGCTTGCCTAAAGCTCGCGGCGGACTGCAAGAAGATCGACTATCCGAAGCCGGACGGCAAACTCAGCTTCGACAAACTCAGCTCAGTGTTCATCTCCGGTACCAACCATGAAGAAGAACAACCTTGCCACTTGAAGTTGAAAGACCCGAGCATCCCGATCAGCAAAAACCTGCCGCTGTACGACGAACCGGCGCAGCGCTACTGCCCGGCCGGCGTATATGAAGTGATCACCAAGGAAGACGGCGAGAAGCGCTTCCAGATCAACGCCCAGAACTGCGTGCACTGCAAGACCTGTGACATCAAGGATCCTTCGCAGAACATCACCTGGGTCACGCCGGAAGGCGCTGGCGGCCCGACTTACCCGAATATGTAAGTCGAACCGTTGAACAATGAGGCTCCCGAATCGGGAGCCTTTTTGTTGCCAAAAATTCCTCTAACACCACCGAACTGTAGGAGCAAAGCTTGCTCGCGAAAGCGGTGTATCAGATATCAACAATGTTGACTGACACACCGCTTTCGCGAGCAAGCTTTGCTCCTACGAGGGATATGCGTGGGATTAGGCAGCGCGCTCATCGCCCGGGCTACGCTCGAAGTAGCGCTTATATTCGCGACTGAACTGCGACGTACTCTGATACCCGACCCGATGCGCCACTTGCGCCACGCCCAAGCCCTCCGCCACCAGCAACGTCTGCGCCTTCAACAAGCGCAAACGCTTCAGATACTGCACCGGCGACAACAACGTGCTGCGTTTGAAATGCTCATGAAACGTCGACACGCTCATGTTCGCGCAACCGGCCAATGTCTCGACATTCAACGGCTCGGTGTAATGCGCATGCAGATGACTGATCGACGCCGCCACCCGCGCAAACTGCCCCTGCTGCTCGACCAACGCGCGCAACACATCCGCCTGCGGCCCGCGCAACGCGACGAACAATAATTCACGCACTCGCGCCGGCCCGAGAATCTGGCACTCCAGCGGATCATGCAGGCAACTCAACAGGCGCTCGACGCAGCCACGCATGTCATCGTCGAGCACCACCGAGGTCATCGACTCCGGCGTCTGCGCCGGAATATGCCGCCCCGGGGCCAGTCCCATGGCCAACACCAACTCGCCGAGCAACACCCGATCAATCGCCACGCTCACGCCGAGCAACGGCGCATTCGGCAAGGCAAATGTCTCGCACTCGAACGGCACCGGCAGCGCCTGAATCAGATAATGCCCGGCACCATATTCCATCGTCCGCGGCCCGAGAAACGCCAGTTTACTGCCCTGGGCGATGATCATCAGGCTCGGTTCATAAATATGCGGGCCACGGGCGACGTCGCAACTGGCGCGCAACACTTGCACACCGGGCAACCCGGTCGGGGAATAACCATCGCGCAGCGCCAACGGTTCGATCAACGAAACCAGCCGGGCATTGGCATCAAGATGACGGGTTAATTGCATCAAAACTCTTCACTGAAAATAAGGCGGAAAAAGGCGATGAAAGCATGATGGCAGATCCTTTTGCCGCTGCGGCCAATGAAACCCGCATGCCGGAGGATTAGGCATGAGACCCGGAGGAATCGTCATGGCCGGACTGTCAGTCGACGCCCAGAATGCGCCGCCTCACTTGTTCCTGCTTTTGCGAGGTTTCACATGTACACCGCCATCGGCTATGCCGCCCAATCGGCCTCCACGCCCCTCGCCCCGATGAAATTCGAACGTCGCAGCCCACGCGCCGACGACGTCGCGATCGAGATCCTCTACTGCGGCGTCTGCCACTCCGACATCCACCAGGCCCGCAATGAATGGGGCATCGCTGTTTACCCGTTGATGCCCGGCCACGAGATCGTCGGAAAAGTCACCGCGATCGGTGCGAATGTCACCCAACACAAAGTAGGCGATCTGGTCGGGGTTGGCTGCATGGTCGACTCTTGCCGCACCTGCGAAGCCTGCCAGTCGAACCTTGAGCAATACTGCCTCGAAGGCCCGACCATGACCTACGCCACTCCGGATCGGGTCGATGGCAGCAACACCATGGGCGGTTATTCGGACAGCATCGTCGTCAGCGAACACTTCGTTGTGCGCATTCCGGAAAGACTGGCACTGGCCAGTGCCGCGCCGATTCTGTGCGCCGGCATCACCACCTACTCGCCACTCAAGCACTACGGCGTCAAGGCTGGCGACAAGGTCGGGATTCTCGGCATGGGCGGCCTCGGCCACATGGGCATCAAGTTCGCCAAAGCCATGGGCGCCGAAGTCACCCTGTTCACCCGCTCGGCGAGCAAGGCTGAAGAAGGTCGTCGTCAGGGTGCCGATCATGTGATCGTTTCCACCGACGCCGAGCAGATGAAAGCGGCTGCCGGTTACTTCGACTTCTTGCTCGACACCATTCCGGTGCAGCACGATCTCAACCCGTACCTCGACACCCTGCGCTTCGACGGCGTGCACATTCTGGTTGGCCTGATCGAACCGATCGATCCGCCCGTGCATGCCGCCAAACTGGTATTGGGTCGCCGCATCCTGGCCGGTTCGCTGATCGGTGGCGTCGCCGAAACCCAGGAAGTGCTGGATTTCTGCGCCGAGCACAACATCACCTGCGACATTGAAATGCTCGACATTCGCCAGATCAACGAAGCTTATGCGCGCATGATCGCCGGCGACGTGAAGTACCGTTTCGTCATCGACATGGCGACGCTCAAGGTTTAAACCCGCTTAAACCTTCAAGCCTAGCTCCGCCGAGAGCCGGGCTGTGACCCCTTTGATCAGGGGAATCAGCTCGGCCATTTTTTCCAGCGGCATGTACGGCACAGTGCTGGCGATACTGATCGCCGCCACGATGCCCTTGCTCGCATCGCGAATCGGCGCCGCCACGCAGCGGATCGACGGTTCGTTGTCTTCCAGATCGAACGCGTAGCCACCGGCGACGTACTCGGTCATGCGCTGCTCAAGCTGTTCCCACGACTGCTGGGGATGCTGCGGCCAGAACTGACTTTTCCCACCCGCCGGCAGACTGATGTCGTACAGCCGCTGCCAATCTTTCGGCGAGTCATCGAGCATCAACGCCTTGCCAATCCCGGTGCGCGCCAACGGCATACGATGGCCGACCCGCGAACGCATTTCCGGGCCATTGCGCCCCGGATTTTTCAGCAGATACAGCACTTCGTCGCCTTCACGGATGCCCAAGTGCACAGTGTCGCCGGTCAGCGCCGACAACTCGTCCAGATACGGCCCGGCCAGGCTCACCAGCGGCAACTCTTCGCGCGCCTGAAAACCCAGTTCGATCAGCTTCGGCCCGAGCAGATAACCGACTTGTGGCACCACGCGCAGGTAGCGTTCATCGACCAGGCAACTGGCCAGACGATGGGTGGTGCTGCGCGTGGTGCCGATCAGTCGGGCAATTTCCTTGAGATCGCGGGCGCCACTGGCCACCGCTTGCACCACACCGAGGCCGCGCAACAGCGTCTGGGTGCCGGTGGGCGCGGCGTCCTTGGTTTTTTCCGGAGCGTCTTCCTGCATATCCAGCCTTTACCGTTGAGCGAGGGAACGGGCGGCATTATGGTCGCCCGACGCAGACCACTACAACTCGATACGCTCGACCTTGCCGACCAGCAGCACGTAGGACAAAGCACCGATCAATGCGAGCACCGCGATATAGGTGATCGCCGGCGCAAACGAATCGCCGCTGGCGAGGAAGCCGATCACGATCGGCGTGGTGATCGCCGAGAGGTTGCCGATGAAGTTGAACACCCCGCCGGTCAGGCCGAGCAAGCGTGCCGGGGCCAAGGTCGAAACCAGCGACCAGGTGATCGAGGCCAGGCCATTACCGAAGAACGCCAGCGCCAGAAAGGCAATCACCAGCGGCGTCGACTCAACGAAATTGGCGCCGATGATCGAGGTGGAAATCAGCAGCCCGCCAATGATCGGCAACTTGCGCGCAAAGCCGACGGTGTAGCCGCGACGGATCAAGAAGTCGGAAAAGAACCCTGAACACAACACGCCAACGAACGCGGCAAGAAACGGCAGCGACGCGAGCAGGCCGGACTTGATGAAGTCCATACCGCGATATTTCACCAGGTACGTCGGGAACCACGTCAGGAAAAACCACAGCGTCGAGTTCAGGCAGAACTGGCCGAGGTAGATGCCCCACAATTTGCGTTTGGTCAGAACGATACCGAGATCGGTCCAGCTGAATTTGGCTTTGACCTTGGCCGATTCTTTTTGAATATCAACCAGACCACCGCCCTCGCGGATCAGGTCGATTTCGGCTTCGTTGGCGCCTTTAAAATCCCGTGGCTCGCGATACACCGCGTACCAGGTCGCCGCCCAAATAATGCCGACGGCGCCGGTCGCGACGAACACCATGTGCCAGCCGAATTCGTGTTGCAGCCAAGCGAGTACCGGGGTCAGAAATGCCAAGCCGACGAATTGCCCGGAGGTGTAGAAACCGATGGCCGTGGCGCGTTCACGCTCGGGAAACCAGGTTGTTACAACGCGACTGTTGATGGGATAGGCCGGTGCTTCCAGTGCACCGACGGCCATGCGCAGCACGAACAGCGCGATGAAACTGGCGGCGAAACCGAGCATCACCGTGGCAATCGACCACAGCAGTAATGCGACGCTATAAAGGATGCGCGGCGGCACGCGATCGACCAGCCAGCCGCCGGGGATCTGCATAGCGGCGTAGGTCCAGCCGAACGCGGAGAAGATCAGGCCGACGTGGATCGGGTCGATGCCCAGATCACTGGTCAGCGCCGGCGCGGCAATCGACAGGTTGCTGCGGTCGAGGTAGTTGATGACCACGGTGATAAACAGCAACACCATGATGAAAAACCGCTTGCGGCTGGGCGCGACTAAAGACGCCTGCCCGGTGAGGGTTTGCGGTTGCATGAGAGATGCCTCTTCTTATGTTTATTTGAGGTCATGACGCAAATCTCCCATCCATGGAGATCAAAACTGTGGGAGCGAGCCTGCTCGCGAAGGCGTCGGATCAGTCACATCGATGTCGGATGTGACATAGCATTCGCGAGCAGGCTCGCTCCCACAGGGGATTGGTGTTGAGTCAGGCAGGACTCACCACTCGGCAAAGCTGCCATCGGCATGGCGCCAGATCGGGTTGCGCCAGCGATGCCCAACCGCCGCGCGCTCGATCACGTATTCCTCGTTGATCTCGATGCCCAACCCCGGGCCGTTCGGAATCTTCACGAAGCCTTTGTCGTAATCGAACACCCGCGGATCTTTCACGTAGTCGAGCAAATCATTGCTCTCGTTGTAATGGATGCCCAGGCTTTGCTCCTGGATAAACGCGTTGTAACAAACCGCGTCCAGTTGTAAACACGCCGCCAGCGCAATCGGCCCCAGCGGGCAATGCAGCGCGAGCGCGACGTCGTAGGCTTCGGCCATGTTGGCGATCTTGCGGGTTTCGGTGATGCCGCCGGCGTGAGAAGCATCCGGCTGGATGATGTCGACGTAACCTTCGCTCAACACCCGTTTAAAGTCCCAACGCGAAAACAAGCGCTCGCCGAGGGCAATCGGTGTGCTGGTCAACGGCGCCAGCTCTTTCAGCGCTTCGTAGTTTTCGCTGAGCACCGGCTCTTCGATAAACATCAGTTTGTATGGATCGAGTTCCTTCATCAGCACCTTGGCCATCGGCTTGTGCACGCGGCCATGGAAATCGACGCCGATACCGACGTTCGGCCCGACCGCGTCACGCACGGCGGCAACGTTGGCCAGTGCCAGATCGACTTTCTCGAAGGAGTCGAGGAATTGCAGCTCTTCGGTGCCGTTCATTTTCACCGCAGTGAAACCACGGCTCACCGCCTCTTTCGCCGCACGCGCGGTGTCGGCCGGACGGTCGCCGCCGATCCACGAATACACACGAATCTTGTCGCGCACCTGGCCGCCGAGCAGATCACTCACCGACACGCCGAGGGCCTTGCCCTTGATGTCCCACAGCGCTTGGTCGATACCGGCCAGTGCGCTCATATGGATCGCGCCGCCACGGTAGAAACCGCCGCGATAGAGCACGGTCCAGATATCTTCGATGTTGCGCGGGTCTTTGCCGATCAGGTAGTCGGACAATTCTTCGACAGCGGCGGCAACGGTGTGCGCGCGCCCTTCAACCACAGGCTCGCCCCAACCGGTCACGCCCTCGTCGGTTTCGATCTTGAGGAAGCACCAGCGCGGCGGAACGATGAAGGTCGTGAGTTTGGTGATTTTCATCTCTGCTCTCTTTTGTAAATGCAGCTCTTATTAGATGCAGCGCACGCAGCGCCAAAAAGTCTTAGCGAAGGGCCTTCCACGCGGCCACATAGGCCTTGGCATTCACCGCCACTTGCTCCGGGGTCATGCCCGGTTTGAACAGGCCGGAACCGAGGCCGAAACCTTTCACGCCAGCGTCGATAAACACCTGCATGTTGTCCGGCGTGATGCCGCCAACCGGCGCCAGCACCGTCCCGGACGGCAACACCGCAAGCCAGGCTTTGACGACTGCCGGACCCATCTGCTCGGCCGGGAACAGCTTGAGAATGTCCGCGCCCTCCGCCAGCGCCGCAAACGCTTCGGTCGGCGTCGCAACACCCGGCGACAAAAACAGCCCCGCTGCTTTCGCCGCGCGCAACACCTTGGCATCGCTGTGCGGCATGACGATCACTTGGCCGCCGGCCTCTTTCACCAACTCGACCTGCTCCGGCGTCAACACTGTGCCGGCACCGATCAGGCAATCGGCGGGCAAGGTCTTGCGCAGGATGCGGATACTTTCGTACGGCGATGGGGAATTTAGCGGTACTTCGATGACGCGAAATCCGGCGGCATACAGGACTTCTCCGACAGCGGCGGCTTCCTGCGGGTGCAGGCCACGCAGAATCGCGATCAGACCGTTTTGCGCCAATGCTTGCTTGAGCATGTCAGGCCTCCAGTCAGGGTTAACGGGATGAGGAATCGATCAGTCCGGCGGCCAGCGCCAGTTGCCACAAACCACGTTCGGTGGCCTGCTCAGCCAGCGTCACCTTGGTAAAACCACAGGCGTCGAGGGCACGGCGGTAGCGCGCACACAGTTGCGCGTTGCCGATGAGGATGATCGAAGGAAGATTCGGGTTGTTGCGGCGTCGGCGTTGAGCGCTGGCCAGTGCGGCCAATTCATGGCCGATCATCAGGCCGGACAGATAATCCGCCTGCGCCGTTGGGCTCAGTTCACCGGTCAGGCCCAGCGTGCGGGCACTGAACAAGGTCGAGAGCACGCCGAGTTCGCCGTCCGCCGACTGCGCAATCTGCACACCACGGTCAAATGCCTGAGCATCGAACGTCGCACTGACTTGCTGGGTGCGGCCAAGGATGCTGTGTTCGCTGAGCACGGCGAACACTTCGCCGGTCATGAACGTGTCGAAATGGGTGATGCAGCCATCGACCACGTCGACCCACTTCGAATGACTGCCCGGCAGACCGATCAACAGATCAGCGCCCGCCTCGACCGGCAGATTCTGCAGAACACCCAGCACTTGGGTTTCTTCGCCGCGCATCACGTTCGGCAAACGCGAACGCTGAATCACACCCGGCACGATATGCACGACGGTGCCGCGAATGCTGATAACTGTTTGTAGGGAGTTTCCGAGATTGGCGACGTTCGCCGGTGTCTCGCAGTAGGCCGCTTCACGCCAGCCCTGCGCACTGCCGACCATGCCGCAAGCAATCACCGGCAGATCCGGCTGCGCATCGAGCCAGTCGCCGCAGGCTTCATCGAAAGCCAATTCAAAACCATCGGCGCATTCGCGACCGTTGATGATTCGCGGGGTCTTGGGCAACTGCATGATCCCGGACGACAGCGAGCGCTGCTCCAGCACCACACCGTCCGCCGCGAGTTTGTAAGCACGTAATGAGGTCGTCCCCCAATCGAGCGCGATCAATTGCGCCAGCATCGCTTCACCTGTTTTGTTTTTGGCAGTGAGTGCGATGGACTATAGCCCCTCCGAGAACAAAATCTCAATATGTAATTTTGCATCCCATATTATGGGAAAGCGTCAGTCCATTTTGTCCAGCACTCGACGACATCCAACTCCTTGTTGATCTGGATCCTCAGCGTTTCGTACTCAGTGGAACCCACCTCGTGCGTACGGCCATTTTCATCAGCGATCCCGGGCTCCAAACGTCCATCACCGCGAATGATGGTGTACGCCGCAAACGGTGCTGATGTCTGCTCTGAACCTGAAACAATCTTCAACTTCGTTTTGTTCGGCGCAAATGAGGCCAGCAGGCCGGCATAGGGCACGTCACTGCAGAGCCCGAGCCTGTCGATCTGGTCATATCCGAGCGCCAGTTCATAGCGCCAGCGCACGATGCACACTGACGAAAAAGGCAGTAATGACCTCGGTTGATCGGACGGTTTTAGCAAAATACGGGCTGGTGCCACTCGAGGATTTTCTATGGCCGCAATGAATCTCGACGTGGGCATGTACATGACTTTCGAGTAATACGCCACGAATGGGAACGCGGTGATGACGACCTTGCAGGGAATGTATTCCTGCGGTTTGAGAATTTGCACCAGTTCGGCGGGCCGGACGTCTTTATGTCCATCGTTGATCGCGTGATTCTCGACGTTGATGCTGGCCAACATTTCGAATCGACGATCACCTTCAATCAAACGCATGCCGCTGACGATTCCCGAAGCTTCGAGAACAATTTCATGTTCGATGGAAAAATCCACATCACCATTTAGCGAGCAATGTATCCAGGTACCAATCTGACCTTGCCGCCCGTGATCTTCATAGAGGTCAATCAAATTTCGGTCTGAGGTGAAACGCAGGTCGTAGTAGGAGGACATCTCGTGATTGATCGAGGCAAACTCAAGCCTGGCGGGCGGAACATCCAAGTGCATGCAGGAGGAACACAACGCAAACAAAAAAACCAAAAGCAACCTTGCCATTACCACTCCATAAGCCAACACCAGGGCGCCTCATCGAAGGCTGTCGTAGTCCGACAAGGCAGAAAAAACATCTGCAACCGGAATAAACAGTGACCTTGTGAAATACGCGTCATAACCGGTTGCCGTGACCACCACTTTGCACGGAATCTTTTGCTTGTCTTTCAATAAGCTCTTTATGGCGTCACGACTCAGATAAGCCGAGGTTCTTTTCTTTTCCCCAACGTCTTTGAAAGAAATGCTCGCGGTATAACCGAATCCGGCGATCTTCGAGTGCTTCTTGTTTTCTGTGATCAAACCCATGGCTGCTTTCGATATCGTGTGCTCAATCGAAAAATCAGTGTCATCACCCAGGGCACAGATAAACACCTGATCAAAACTGTTCGCGTTCTTCTCCCGCCAGAAAATCTCCAGCAGTTCTACATCGGAACTGAAATTGACCTCAAAAAAAACACTGTCCGGGCGAGGTGTAATCGATTCATAGCCCAACGTTGCGGGGGTAATGTCATGAGACTTAGCGCAGGCAACGCACAAGAACGACACAACGAGAAGCAATACCCATCTCATGCGCCTGCTCCCAAGTAACCCGCGATTGAGTTCGCCGATAAATCCAATGCGGACTGTCCGCACTCCAACCGGGATTCATAAAGCCTCAACGCCGAGTAATGGTTGAATTTAACGATCCCGATAACATCCGGCCCGGATTCGATATCCCATTTACCCCCCACCCAAGCGACTACGTCAGTTCGATCTATCTCGTCAGGTTCCGCACGAACGTTGATCCAGGTTTCAGCCTTGGGCGTCGGCTCCGACCAGTAAATATCGGAAATCAACGCCACCATCACACCTTCGCCCACAGGATCCAGCGTGACGAGCATTTTCACGATAAAACCTTTATCGGTCAGAATCTGCGACAAATGCGCGCCGTTCCACCCGCCCAGACTATGACCAACGATGTAGACGTGAGCGGACTTGTGAGGCAGCCTCGAGAATATAAACTCCTCCAGATCGCCTTCCCCTTTTACATCGTTGTATCCCATGTAATAGGGTTGGAATTTTCCGCCAAAGCTCGTGCCCAAACGACTCTGCAAAGCTTCCATGGCACGCAACGTGTAGTTGCTCGGCCCGTCTCCGTAGTAACTTTCCGAATCGCCAGCACCACCAATGAAAAAGGCTACAACTTCTCTGGCAAGTGTCACCGGTTTGACTGTCTGATCCTCTTTGGTCGTCAGCTCATGGCTGGCGACCAATCTCCCGATGCATCCTTGAATGGCTCCGGATTGGGCTCCCATCAGTGTTACTCCACGTAAAGTTTGATGGTTTCTTTGAGGTGCGAACTGACCGTATGAGTATGCCCTCCGGCGTCAGTTACGCCTCGTTCCAAAGCTCCATCCGCCCGTTCGATGACATAGGCAATATAGGAAAGCGGTTCACCGCTGTGTTCATCAACGATCTGCATCCGGTCATTGAAATGCACCGGCATCGGCAGTAACCCGGTAAACGCCGCACCGCCGCCACTCTGGCCGATGATTACTGTGCCCGAGCCACCGATCACGACATTGCCGTGCCCGCCGGTGCTGTCTAGCGTGGCGGCATTTAAGCCGTTGATAAATACCGTACCGGACACAGCTCCGGTAATCGGGCTGCCACACGCCGATGTATCGGTCATGCGCGCGGCGGCGAGGCCGTCGAAGAAAACATTCGGCGAGCCGGTAACGATTGGGTTGGTGCCATGGCCTGGCAATGGGCAGGCGGTAGGGTCGGTGACGCGGGCAGCAGGTTTACCACTCAATTCAAAGCTCCTTGCTTCAAAGATTTCGGGTGCGGCTACGGATATCGATTGCAGTTGTCGACTGGGGCGAACAAGACGCGACAGTACTCAAGCCGATCGAGGTGGCGGCAGTTTGCAGAGGTCGACCAACATCGTTGTTTGCTAAATAAAGCATCGACGCCCGTAGCTGACTCATTGGCCGGTCACTCATTGACGCAGCGAAGGCTCCACGGGCGTGGAGAAAGGGTGCCAGAGGCATTGCAGGTGTCATCCATGAGCGCGCAAAAATGCGCGCGTAGAATGCAGGACTAGAGCAGTGCCGACAATCAAATTAGCAGCGTATAGCTCTTATTGACGTTCAGCCTTCAGCGAATTCGCGCAACACCTTGCCGTCCATGCGATACCTCACCCACTCTTCCTGCGGTTGCGCGCCCAAGGACTTGTAGAAGTCGATGGCCGGGGTGTTCCAGTCGAGGACGCTCCATTCGAAACGGCCGCAGTCGTTGTCGCAGGCGATTTTTGCCAGGTGGCGCAGCAGGGTTTTGCCGGCGCCGCCGCCGCGTTGTTCGGGGGTGATGTAGAGGTCTTCGAGGTACAGGCAGTTGCTGCCGAGCCAGGTCGAGTAGCTGAAGAAGAACACGGCGAAACCGATCGGCAAGCCGTCGCGCAGGCAGATCAGACCGTGCGCGGTGGCGCCTTCGCCGAACAGGCTGCGTTCGATGTCGGCGACGCTGGCGATCACTTCGTGGCGGGCCTTTTCGAAATCGGCGAGTTCAGTGATGAAGGCGAGGATTTGCGGGGCATCGCTGGGGGTCGCCGGGCGGATTTCGATCGTCATGGACGGGCCTTGTCGGAAAAGGAAAACGCCATACTAAGGCCGTGGGCGGCGCTCGTCACACTCCAAACCTGGTAGAGAACCTTGTGGTGAGGGGATTTATCCCCGACGGGGTGCGCAGCGCCCCAAAAAAAAAGGGGCTGCTTCGCAACCCGTCGGGGATAAATCCCCTCACCACAGGGGTACCATGAACGTTAGATCTCCTTAAATCTGCAAGGATGCTTATGAACGATGCTGCTTTTGCACCACTGATTTCACTCGCCGCCGAGTTGCTGCCCCACGCTCTAGAAATATCCGACGACGGCGCGCACGACCTCGCGCATTTGCAGCGGGTCTGGCACAACGTGCGCACGTTGCATGAGGAAGAAGGTGGCGATCTCGAGGTCTTGCTCGCGGCCGTGCTGCTGCACGATTGCGTGGCCGTCGAAAAGAACTCGCCGCTGCGTTCACAAGCCTCGCGTCTGGCCGCAGAAAAAGCGTCGTCAGTGCTCGCCGAACTGAACTGGCCCAGCGATAAAATCGCCAGCGTCGCCCACGCCATCGAAGCGCACAGCTTCTCCGCCAACATCACCCCGCTCACCCTCGAAGCGAAGATCGTCCAGGACGCTGACCGCCTCGATTCGCTGGGCATGCTCGGCGTCGCCCGCACGTTTTATATCGCCGGGCGCATGGGGTCGGCGCTGTACGACCCGCAAGATCCGCAGGCGAAACATCGCGACTACGACGACAAGCGTTTCTGCCTCGACCACTTCCAGACCAAACTGCTGCACCTCGCCGACGGTTTCCAGACTGTCGCCGGCCAGCGCCTCGCGCAGATTCGTCATCAACGTCTGAAGGGTTTCATGGAGCAATTCATGGAAGAAATCGGCATCGTCTGAGTTGTTACTCCGGCCTGTGCTGAACCTGACTTCGCCAACCGCACACCTAACCTGCGAGCCTGGCGTGTTAAACAGATGACGCTCAATTTTCCCGGTCAAGGAACCGCGTCATGTCGCAAGCAACACCCCAGGTGTCAGGCAAGTTGTTCGGCCTGTTCTGCCTCGCCAGTTATCTGTTGTCGCTGTCGTATGGCTCGACATTTTTGCTGTCGCTGTTGATCGGTTCACGCGGCGGTAATGAACACGATGCCGGCAGCGTAATTTCGGCGGCGATGCTCAGTACGTTTGTCGCGGTGCTGGTGTCCGGGCATCTGTCGGACATGCTCGGTGCGGCGCGGTCGATTGCGCTGTTCGGGTTGTTGCTGGTGGCGGCGAGTCTGGGTTTTGCGATGACGCCGGGGTTCGGGCATTTGCTGCTGTTTTTCGGTTTGCTGCTAGGGTTGGGCTGGGGTGTTTTTTACACGTTGGGGCCGATTATTGTTGCCAGTCTGGTAACTCCGGCGCAGCGGGCCAAGTACTTCGCGCTGCTCTCCGGCAGCATGATGACCGGCATCGGCAGCGGCCCTTTACTCGGGCGCGCAGCCAGTGCGCTGGGGTTGCCGGTGACGTCGGCGTTTTATCTGGCGGCGTTGGCGAGCCTGATCGGCGTGCTGCTGTTCTGGCGTCTCGGCGCTCGACTGAAAAGCACGCAAGCCACGTCTGCCGCGAGAATCAGTTGGCAAGCGACCCGCCAAGTGCTCAGCTCGCGCGCCGTGTTTCCGATCATCATGGTTGGGCTCGGCGGCTGCGTGTTCGGCGGGTTGTCGAGTTTTCAGACCAGTTATGCGGCGGCACGCTCGCTGGATTATTCGCTGTTCTTCCTCGGCTTCATGAGTGCGGCCATCAGCAGCCGGATGTTGATCGCCGGTTACGTGGTCAAGCGTGATCCGCTGCGCGCGTCGTGCCTGTTATCGGGGCTGATGCTTGGCTCGATCGTGCTGTTCGCGTTTGGTGTGCACAGCGGGTTCACCTATCTGCTGGCGGCGCTGATGCTTGGCGTTGGATATGGCCTGACCTATTCGGTGATCAACGGACTCGCGGCGAACGAAGCACCGACGGGTACCACTTCGCAAGCGCTGCTGCTGTTCAGCCTTTCGTATTTTATCGGCGTGTTTGGTTTTCCGTTGCTGGCCGGGAAAATCATCGTTGAACACGGCATGGCGACGTTGTTGCTCGCGGTATTGGCGGTGGCTTTGATCAACTGGCTTATCACCTTGGGCCGTCTGCTCTGGCGCCGACTCAACGTAAAAACGGTGGAGGCGATTTAGACCGTTCGTCGTTCATCAGGCACCAATCGGATCACAGGGCAGACCAACGACAGGTAAGGATTCCAATCACTGGAGAAGCCCTATGATCTCGTCAAGGTTGACCGCTTTCGTATTCAGCGCCCTGCTCTGCCCTGCGGTGTTCGCCGCATCCGCCACTGCGGCAGGCACCGGCCCTACCGACCCGACCCCGCCTCGCGCCCCCGCCATCAACAGTGCTCCCGGCATGAACACCGATGGTTCGGGCGTGCCGTTGATCAATCAGCCGCCGGCCACCGGCACTGATCCGCGCACGCAGGGCAGTGATCCGGGTCGTCAGGGCGGCATGAACACCCCCGACGCCCCCGGCATGCCCGACAACGCGGGCCCCGGCGTCGGCTCTAAATCCACCACGGGTGGTTCCGGTTCCGAAGGCTCCGGTCAGTAGTTCGCCGACGCGAGCGTCCTATTCAATCCAATGAAGAGGTAACCATGAACGTCGATAAAAACCTGGAAAAAGAAGTCCTCACCCGCCTGCTGCACGCCCACCCGAGTGGACTGGGCAAGGAGGTGCTGGACAATTACCGGGGCGAGAAAGTCGTGGCCGGCGCCCTCGCCGCTTTGCAGGATCGCGGACTGATTCACCACGGCCATGTGACCTGCAACGAAGCCGGCGAACATTCGCTGAACCTGCCGATCAAGCTCAGCGCGGCCGGGGTTGAAGCGGCGCGTAAGCTCGACAGCTGAGCAATGTGATCGTGTGATCGTGTGATCGTAAATTATGTAGGAGCTGCCGCAGGCTGCGATCTTTTGATTTTGAAGATCAACAGATCGCAGCCTTCGGCAGCTCCTACATGGCAATTCATCTACGGATGCAAGGAGAAATCCCATGCCTCGTGGAAGCAAAGAAAAATACACCGCCGAGCAAAAGCGCAAAGCCGAGCACATCGAAGACAGCTACGAAAATAAGGGCGTGCCGAAGGATGAAGCCGAAGCGCGAGCCTGGGCGACGGTGAACAAACAATCGGGCGGCGGCGACAAGGCCGGCGGTTCCGGGCGCAAGAAACCGGCGAGTGCCAAGTCTGAAGATCGCAAAGAGTCGTCGCGACGAGCAGTGGCCAGTCGCGAGGGACATTCGCGTAACAGCGCGGCTTCGCGGGATGCGCAGACGGTTGATAGTTTGATGAAGGAGGCCCGGGCCAAGAAAATTCCGGGGCGGTCTTCGATGCGTAAGCAGCAGTTGATCGAGGCGCTGCGCAAGGCCAGTTGACACATCCCCCTGTAGGAGCTGCCGCAGGCTGCGATCTTTTGCCGCTTTCAAGATCAAAAGATCGCAGCCTTCGGCAGCTCCTACAGGGGATTTAGGTGCGACACAGATCCAATGTGGGAGCGGGCTTGCTCGCGAAAGCTATCTACCGAGCACCGCCAGACTCGCGGATAAACGCATCCACCTCAGTCGTCCCCGGCGAGGTCGCCGGCCCCCAGCGTGTCACCGCAATGGCCGCCGCCGCATTCGCCCTTCGTGCCGCTTCATGCGCGCTCAAACCCTGCGCCAACCCGGCAACAAACACCCCGGCGTGCGCATCGCCCGCGCCATTGCTGTCCACCGCTTTCACAGTAAACCCCGGCACATGCCGACGCTCATCAGCCTGATGAATCCAGCAACCCTGCGGCCCGTCGCGCACCACCATCAACACCTCTTTTGGCAGATGCTCAGCCAGCCGATCCAGCGCCAGCGCAATGTCTTCAGCGCCGGTAAACCGCAGCGCTTCAACACTGTTGCTCGTCCACACATCAATGCGTGGCAGCAGCGCCTGCATCATCGGCGAATCCGGCGATTCCACCAGCGGGCCCGGATCGAAGACCACGTTGACCGAGCCCGGCAACGCCAGCGTCCAGTCGAGCAACGCCTGCGCCTTGCCTTCGTGAAGCAAGCTGTAACCGCTGAGATAAACGTAATCGCCCGCCTCGGCTGCAACGCTGTTCAGATCGTCCTCGGTCACTTCGCCCTCAGCGCCGATGTAGGAAATGAAACTGCGCTCAGCCGAGGCATCAGTCAGCGCCACACACAAACCGGTGTCGCGCTGCGCACGTTCTTTGATGCCGATATGAATGCCTTCGACAGTCATCGCGTCCCGCGCCAGATCGCCGAAACGCCCGGTGCCGTGGCGACCGAGGTACACCACCGGCAAGCCATTACGCACCGCCGCCGCCATTACATTGAATCCGCCACCCGCTTCGAAACCAGCCGACTGCGCGAGCACGTCGCCGCCAATCTGCGGCAGTTTATCCACGGCCATGACCAGGTCGATGATGACCTGGCCGGTGTGCAACATCTTAGGCATGAGCATTCTCGGTTGGCGCGGCGCGGCGATCTTTCGCCCCGCCGAGGACGAAGTAAATGCCACCGGCGACCACGAAGGTCACGATCCAGCCGAGGCCGTTGTGGCCCAGCCACGAGTCGGACAGGAAGCCTTTGAACCAGACATTTTCGGCGGTTGTGCCGATGGTGGTGAAGCTGAAGCCGAGCACGATGGCAATCGCCCACGCGCCGAACGCACGCCACTCGATGCCGCCGTTGTACCAGTAGGCGCTGCGCGGGCTGACGTCGAGCAAGTCTGTCGGGCTGTAGTAGTGACGGTGAATCAGGTCAACGATGAAGATCCCGACCCACGCGGTGATCGGCACTGCCAGCAAGGAGATGAAGGTGATGAACGGGCCGTAGAAGCTGTCAGCGATCAGCATGAAGTAAATCGAACCGGCGAAAATCGCAACGATATCGACCACCACGGCGTAGACGCGCTTGACCTTCAGACCGAGGGTCAGCGTGGTCAAACCGGCGGAGTACACCGACAGGTTGTTCGACAGCAGCAGGCCACCGAATGCGGTGATCAGGTAAGGCACGGCCATCCAGGTTGGCAGCATGTCGCGGATCGCCACGATCGGGTCAGTCGCCGAAGCCAGGTCGTTGTTGCCCACCGAGAGCAAGCCGCCGAGGGTGATCAACAACACCAGCGGAATGCCTGCGCCGAATGCTGCCGACGCGACCAAGCGTACGGCTTTGACGCTGCGATGTTGATAGCGCGACATGTCAGCGCCGGCGTTGGCCCAACCGATGCCGGTGCCGGCAGCCATGGTGCCGATGCCGATGATCATTGCGCTCATCGGTGCCGGCGTGGCGTTGAACACCGCGCTCCAGTCGATGGTGGCGCAGAGGAAGCCGCCGACGAGAATGTTCAGCGCGCCGAACACGTAGGTCGCCCACTTCTGAATCACCAGCAGCGTCGCGTGACCGAGGCCGGAAACTGACAAGGTCAGCAGGACGAAAATGGCGATGAAAATCAGCGTCAGTACCGGAGCGCTTTTCGCTTCAACCGGCGAGCCGAAGAGGATTGAGCACAGCGACAGCAGCACGAATGCCGCGGTGGTGGTGTTGACCGTTTCCCAGCCCAGACGCGACATCAGCGAAACCAGCGTCGGGCCGATATTGCCGCGTACGCCGAAGATCGCTCGCGACAATGTCAGGCTCGGCGCACGGCCACGGCGGCCGGCAATCGAGATGATCCCGACCACGGCAAACGAGCCGGCAGCACCGATGATTGCGACGATGATGGCTTGCCAGATCGCCAACCCGCGAAACGCGACCAGCGTGGCGCCCAGCGGCAGACCGAGGATGGAAATGTTGGCGGCGAACCAGACCCAGAACAGTTGCAGCGGATGACCGTTGCACTCGGCTTCCGGCACCGGCTCGATGCCGCGGGTTTCCAGTTGCCCGGCGCTTTGCCCGGCGTTTGATGAACTCATGAAAAATGCTCCTGTTTGCCATTCTTGTGTTTATGGGCAATTCAATACCTGCACCTCTCCTTGTAGGAGCTGCCGCAGGCTGCGATCTTTTGATCTTGATTTGTGGTGCGCCGAAGCTGCTGAAGATCAACAGATCGCAGCCTTCGGCAGCTCCTGCACATGGGTGTCCTCAGCGAAGAGTGAGGAGTCCTTTCACAAGGGGTTCCAGCTCCAGATCGTTGACGGTTTTCACTGTCTCGATCATCTCGACAGGCCAACTCTCAAGACCCAGGCAGGCCCCAAGCATCGCCCCAAGAATCGCCGCGATGGTATCGGTGTCGCCGCCAAGACTGGCGGCCATGCACAGCGCATCAAACGCACTCATCTCACCGACGGCCACTTGCTGCGCCAGTGCAAACGAGACCACCACCGACTCCTGCGACGCCACCGATGTACCGATCACGTCGTAGAGCAGATCGGCCAGCAACGCGTTGTCACTGTCGACGCTGATGCTGCGCGCCCAACTGATCCGCGAAGCGATACGCCCACCGGCAACCCAGTGACCATGTGCTTCCGCTTGCTGAGCGATTTGCTGACCGAGGTTCAACGCCTCGCCCAGATCCATGCCGTTGATGCCCGCAGACACCACCGCCGCCACCGCCGCCGCACTGGAAATTCCCAGCGTGGTGTTGTGAGTGACTTGGCAAGCCTGCACGACGGCGGCGATAAAACGCTCAGGATTGGCGACATCCGCCGCGATGCCGACCGGTGTAATGCGCATCGCTGCACCATTGGTGGTGCCATAACGCCCCGCCTCTTCCGGTGAGTGACCGGCGAGGATCATTTCGATAGCGCGTTTGGTGGACGGGCCGAGCAAATCCTGCGAGCCCTTGGCCTGCATCGCGGCTTCCCACTCGATCAGGCGTTGCGCGAGGATGGACGGTTCGATGTGGCCGTTGCCTTCGACCAATAATTCGCCGACCAGAATCGCCTGTTCGGTGTCATCGGTGATCGAGCCTTTGGGCATGTTCGCGGCGATCGGTTGCAGTGGCCCGGCATCTTGCAGATCGGTGATCTGGCCGAAGCGCGCCTTGATGGTTTCGCGGTTCAGCGATTGCGTCGGCATGCCCAGCGCGTCGCCGAGGGCCAGGCCATAGAAAGCGCCGAGGGCACGGTTGAGCGGGGTCATTTCGATTCTCCAAATTGCAGGTGCAGACGGAAATGCACCGGGTCGAGCAGGCTTTCGACCAGTTCCATAAAACGGTTCTGCCGATCGTAGGTGGTGCGCAGGGCCTTGAGGAACACCGTGCCTTCCGCGCGCCCGAGCAGTTCAGCGTCGACGGCATTCAGCGGTTCGGCGCCGATCCATTGATCGCCGCGCTCGCCGACATAGCCATAGGCCGCCAGGGTGATGGTCAGGGAATTGTCGATCAGACCGACGCGCGGCAGGCGTTCCAGGCCGCCGGTGGCCGGCATCAAAGAACGTTCAAGGGACACCAGCGTGCCTTCGGTGGAACGGCGACGACGGTCGAGGGTGATGAATTGGTCAGTGCCAAAACGCGCGAGCAGATCGGGCCGGGTCACGGCTTCCAGACGCAACACTTCGGTATTGATCATCGCGCCGCTGTCGGCCAGCGCCTGCGCCCAGCCGCTGCGTTGGTCGAGGGCGACACCGTCGAAGGTGACGATCGAGCCGACCCCGCTTTGTGTGGCGATATATTTACGCCGCTTCAGTTCGGCCAGCGCTTCGCGCAGCGTGCCACGGCTGACTTTGAATTCTTGAGCCAACTGATGTTCGCCGGGCAACAGAAAGCCGTCCTCCATGAGGCCGCTTTCGATGCGTCGGACGAGCTCGTCGACCACCCGTTGTTTCTTGTCAAATCGTACCTGTCTAATCATGTACAAAGTGATAACCGAAACAGCCGGGATCGGGCAAGAAATATTTAAGGGAGGTGACAGAAGGCTGGAAGCTGACGCGATCACCTGTGGGAGCGGGCTTGCTCGCGAAAGCGACCTATCAGTCGCCAATAATGCTGACTGACACGGCCTCTTCGCGAGCAAGCCCGCTCCCACAGGTTTAGCGGCGAACTACATATCCTGAGCAACCCTCGAGTTCCCTGTGGGAGTGAGCCTGCTCGCGATGACGTCGGCACCACCGACATCAATGTGACTGAAAGTCCGCAATCGCGAGCAGGCTCACTCCTACAGGGACGAGGGGGTGTCAGCGTTGTTTGAGGCGGTCGATGACGACGGCCAGCAGCAAAATCGACCCGCGAATCACGTACTGGTAGAAGGTATCAATATTCTTCAGGTTCATCGCATTCTCGATAATCGCCAAAATCAACACCCCGGCAATCACATGCCGGATCATGCCAATCCCGCCGCTCAACGACACCCCGCCCAACACGCAAGCCGAGATCACCGTCAGTTCAAACCCCTGACCAATCATCGGCTGCCCCGAGGTCATCCGCGACGCCAGAATCACCCCCGCCAGCGCGCCAATCACGCCATGCACGGCAAAGATAATGATCTTGGTGCGATCAACGTTCACGCCCGCCAGCAGCGCCGCTTCCTGGTTACCACCGATGGCCATGGTGTTGCGCCCGTAGGTGGTGTAATTCAGCAGCCAGCCGAAAAACAGAAAGCACACGATCGTGATCAGGATCGGCACCGGCACGCCAAACAACTGGCCGTTACCAAACACGAAGAACGATTCCTGCGACACGCCCACCGCTTTGCCGTTGGCAAAAATGTAAGCCAGACCGCGAACGATCTGCATGGTCGCCAACGTCGTGATCAACGCATTGACGCGCAACTTGGCGATCACAATCCCGTTGATCAGCCCGACGATCAGGCCCATCACCAACGCCGCACTGACACCAAGAAACACACTGTTGGTGTCGCGCATCACCACTGCCGCGACCACGCCGGCGCAGGCAATCACCGAGCCCACCGACAAGTCGAAATGCCCCGACGCCAGGCAGTACAACATCGTGCACGCCGCGATCCCGGTGGTGGAAATTGCCAGGCCCAGACCACGCATGTTCAGCGGCGAAAGGAAGTTGTCGATCAGCAGCGTGCAGGCAATGAAGATGCCCACCGCCGCCAGCAACATGACCCAGTCATCAAGGAAGCGGCGCATGTCCAGCGGTTTGCGCTCTTTGGGCAGGGTTTCGTTTTGGGTTGTCATCATAGTCACCTCTCAGTTCGCCACGCCGTCAGCGCGGTGGCGCGGCAAAGCCAGTTGCAGCAGGTTGGATTCGTTAGCCTGGTCGCGGCTGATTTCGCCGCGCAGGGCGCCTTCACAGAGCACCAGAATGCGGTCGGAAATACCCATCACTTCCATCAGGTCGCTGGACACCACGATCACCGAAATGCCCTCGGCAGCGAGGTTGTGGATGATCTGGTAGATCTCCGCTTTGGCGCCGATGTCGATGCCGCGCGTTGGTTCGTCGAGCAGCAAGACTTTCATCGGCATCGACAACCAACGGCCCAGAATGGCTTTCTGCTGATTGCCGCCGGAAAGGAATTTGATCTGCTGACCGGCGTGCGGGGTCTTCACTTTCAGCGCTTTGATCTGTTTGTCGGCGTTGCCCTTTTCCCACAGACCGCGAATCAGGCAGCCGAGCCCCGAATGGGCGCCACGGGCACTGATGTTGATATTCTCGGCGACGCTGGCCAGCGGGATGATGCCTTCCTTTTTGCGATCCTCCGGGCAGAGCAAAATCCCGGCGGCAATCGCGTCGCGCGGTGAGCGCAGTTTCAATTCGTGACCGCGCAGTTCGAGGCGTCCGGCGGTGTTGCGTTCAAGGCCGCTGAGCAAGCGAAACAGCTCGGTGCGCCCTGCCCCGACCAATCCGAACAGGCCAAGAATTTCACCTTTGTGCGCCTCGAAACTGATCGGCTCACGCAGACCCGGACCGAGTAAACCGTCGACCTTCAGCGCGACAGCGCCGCGTGGACGATGGCGATAATCGTAGATGTCCTGAATGTCGCGACCGACCATGCAGGTCACCAGTTGATCGTGGGTCAGCTGGCTCATGTCCTCGAAGGTGCGCACGTAGCGGCCGTCCTTGAACACCGTGACCGCGTCGCAGATACGGAACACTTCTTCCATCCGATGGGAGACATAGAGCACGACTTTGCCCTCGTCGCGCAGACGGCCAATGATCGCCATCAAGCGATCGATCTCACGGGCCGAGAGGCTGCTGGTCGGTTCGTCGAAGGCGATGACATGCGCGCCGCGTGACAGGGCTTTGGCGATTTCCACCAGTTGCCGCTGGCCGAGGGACAGGCGTCCGACTTTGGTCTGCGGATCGATTTCGTCGGCCAGACCTTTGAGGCAATTCAACGCTTGCTGGCGTAACACACCGCGATTGATCAAACCGAAACTCGCCGGCAGATGGCCGAGAAACAGGTTTTCGGCGACGGTCATTTCCGGCACCAGATGCAGCTCCTGGTGAATCACCGCGACGCCGCTGCCGATGCTGTCAGCGGTCGACCTGAACGCCATGGTCTGCTCGCCGATCTGCAACTCGCCGCTGCTCGGGATGTAAGCGCCACCAAGGATTTTCAGCAGGGTCGATTTGCCGGCACCGTTCTCGCCCATCAAGGCATGAACCTGCCCCGGATGCGCGACGAAGCTGATGGCGTCCAGCGCCTTCACACCGGGAAAGGTTTTACCGATCCCGTTGAAGCGCAGGCTGCCGCTGGAGCTGTGTTGTTGTGTCTGTACTTGCGCGTGCATAAAGCCACCTCTTCACACCGAAAAACGGCCCGGCTGCCCGGGCCGTCGCTGCATCAGTTCCACAAGCCGATTTTTTCCAGCTCTTGCTTGAAGTTCTCGCGGGTGATCAGGGTGACGTCGTCCATGGCGGTGTACTTCGGCGGTTCTTTGCCGGTGGTGACCCACTCGTACATCATCTCGGCGGTTTTGTAGCCTTCGATGTGCGGGCTTGGCAGCATCGAGCCGAAGAAACCGCTGTTAGGCTTTTTCAGTTCGCCAATGGCGTCGGTGCCGTTGATGCCGATGCCGATCACGTTGGTCGCGGCAAAACCGGCCGCTTCAGTGGCGCGCACGCCGCCGAGCACGGTGTTGTCGTTCATGCCGCCGATGATCAGGTTTTTCGCCGCGCTCGGCAGTTTCACCAGCGCCGAGTTGGTGGCGTCCATGCTGCCCGGTACGTCGAGGGTTTTCAGCGCGGCGAAGAGGATGTGATCCTTCGGCATGCCGGCGTCTTCAAGGGATTTCACCGAGCCGTCAGTGCGCTTCTTGCCGGTGTCGAGTTCGTTGTAGGTGTTGACCACCGCGTAGGTGTCTTTCCAGTCCCAGTTACGCTTCTTCGCTTCGGCGACCATCGCGTTGCCTTGCTTCTGGCCGACTTCAAACGCGGCCATGCCGAGGTACGGCACGTCCTCCATGAACTTGCCGTTGGCGTCGACAAAACGGTCGTCGACGGCAATCACTTTCAGGTCATTGAGTTTGGCTTTGGCCATGATCGCCGGGCCGAGCGACACGTCCGGCGGGCAGATCACAAAGCCCTTGGCACCGTTGGCGGCGAGACTGTCGATGGCCGAGAGGGTTTTCTCGCCATCCGGCACAGCAATCTTGATCAGTTCAAAGCCCTTGTCCTTGGCGGCTTTCTCGGCGAAAGCCCACTCGGTCTGGAACCACGGCTCTTCAGCCTGCTTGACCAGAAAACCGATTTTCACGGTGTCGGCAGCGAGCAGCGAACTGCTCAGGCTGAATGCAGTGACCGCCAGGGCGGTAGTGCACAGGGTACGAATCCCGAAACGACGTTTCATAAGCTGACTCCTTGTTATTTTTTTTGAGCAATGTTTGAAAAGCGTTAAAGCGTGTTCCTGCAAAGCCTGTTGAAAATAGTCATATCGTATGATGATTGGATTTCACCCGGATCTATCCGCGTGAAAACCGTTGCGCTCAGTCGTGGTACATCACCGAGCGGCCACCATCGATGGTGATGCATGACGCGTTGATAAACGGTGCTTCATCACTGGCCAGAAACACCGCAGTCATCGCCACTTCCAGCGGCTGACCAATACGTTTCGGCGGATGCAGATCGAAGGCGCGTTGACGTTCGGCGTGCGGATCGGCGAAACCGTTCCAGTAATCAACATTCAATTGGGTTTCGATGTAGCCCGGCGCGATGGCGTTGACGCGAATGCCTTTCGCCGCGTATTCGATGCCGAGGGCGCGGGTCAGGCCGAGCAAACCATGTTTGGCCACCGGGTACGGGAAGCAGCCGGGAATGATGTGGCTGGAATGGGTCGAGGCGATGTTGATGATGCTGCCAACGCCCTGCTCGATCATCTGCGGCAGCACGGCTTTGCAGCCGAACCAGGCACCATCGAGGTCGATGGCGAAGCAGCGATGCCAGTCTTCATCGGTCATTTCCAGCGGATCACGAAACACGTTGACCCCGGCGCAGTTGACCAGCACGTCGATACGGCCGTGCAGCTCAACGGCGCGTTTGGCCATCGCGTGCAGATCGTGCTGGCGCGACACATCGGCCTTGAGCGCCTGCACGTCACAGCCCTGCTCGCGCCAGTGGGCGGCAACCTTCTCAACCTTTTCGGCCTGAATATCGCTGATCAGCAGTTTCGCTTGCTGCGAGGCAAACGCAGCAACGATCGCTTCACCGATGCCTTGCGCAGCGCCGGTCAGCAAGACCACTTTGTCTTTCAGACGCTCGCCCTTCGGCGGTGCAGGCACCGGCGGCAGGGAAAGGGGTTCAGCCATGGATCTCGACTCCTGTTCCGCAAGCACAAAAAAACCGGACAGCTGACGATGTCCGGTTCGGAAGGCGTTTGAAACAAAACAGGCAGGCGGCGCTGACGGCATGTGGCCGTTGCGAGACGCGTACTCCGCGTGGGAGTGCGATGGAAATTCGCTGCATCACTTCACCTGTTTTGTTCTTTTTAAGTGTGAGTGCGTGTTACTGCTGGAGCCGACTATAAACCCGTCGGCCAAATAATCTCAATATATAATTTTGCATCCCATATTTTGGGATTTAACCAGCAAAGCGGGTACAGAGTTTTCCCGGCACATCAACGCGCATCGACAGCATTGCACCGTCCAGAGGATGCTTGTGCGGGCTCTGGGCGCTGGTGATGTACAGGGTTTTCAGGTCATCGCCACCGAACACGCAACTGGTCGGGCGGCTGACAGGCAACTCGATTTTGCGCTCGACTTTGCCTTCAGGCGTCAGGCGCAGCAGGCAACTGCCATCCCAACGGGCATTCCACACGTAACCTTCGGCGTCCATCGCCGAACCGTCCGGGCCGCCCTGTTGGTCGGGGCCGTACCAGATTTCGGCGGCACCGAGATGGCCGTCCGTTTGAATGAAATAGCGATGGAGCGTGCTGTCCATGCTGTCGCCGAACAGAACTGTGGTGCCGTCGTCACTCCACAGCAGCGTGTTGGGAATGCCCAAACCGCGTAGCAATGGCGTGACGCGTTGATCCGCATCGACGCGGAACAGGCCACCGGAGCGGCGAGTGATCGGCAGGTCTTCGCCATTTTCGCCGATGTTGTTTTGCATGGTGCCGAGCCACAGACGGCCTTGGCCATCGCAACGCGCTTCGTTGGGCCGATTGCCGGGTTGCGGGTCGGCGACGCAGAACAGGGTCAGGTGTGGTTCGAGGCCAGGGGAATCGAGGTCGAGGCGATAGACGCCACTGCTGAGCGTGACCAGCGCATCGCCGCTGGCGCAGGGGATGAACGCAGAAACGTGCTCGGGCATTTGCCAGATTTGTACGTTCTGGCCGATCAGGCGCAGGGCCTGTTTGCCGGCGATGTCGACCCAGTACAGCGCCTGGGTCGGCGCGTCCCAGAACGGGCCTTCACCGAGTTGGGCGCGGTGTTGGGTCAGGGCGGTGCACGGCATATCCATTCCTCTATTGTTCTTATGATTTTCTGTAGGAGTGAGCCTGCTCGCGATCGCGTCGTGTCAGTTGACTTCAATGCGACTGATTCACCGCTATCGCGAGCAGGCTCACTCCTACAGGGGATTTCTGTGTGTTCAGCTGGCTTTTTTGTCGGCCATGACTTTCGGGTAAAAACGCTTGATCGCCAGATCGGCGTTATCGATCAAAGTCATGCACGCCCACACACCGCGCGCGGAATCGCGGGCGGCAATGGCATCGGCCATGTCTTTGTGGATCGGCAATGTGCGGCGCAGTTCATCGGGATCGGCGGCAGACACTTCAAACGACACCGCCAACAACGCGCCGAGCGCCGGCACCATTTGTTCAATGAATTGATTGTGACTGGCCGCAAGAATGCATTCGTGAAAGACCTGATCGGCGCGGTTGTAATCGATGCCGCTGTCGACCGCGCGTTCGAGGGCGTTGTAAGCCAGTTGAACGGCTTCAATCTGTTCGAAGGTGGCGCGTTCGCAGGCCCAGCGTACGGCCATCGGTTCGATGGTGCGGCGCAGATCGAGCAGGTCATCGACGAAGTTTTCCGGCAAGCCGTTGCGCGACAGCCAACCGACGACTTGCGGATCGAACAGATTCCAGCGCCGAACCGGCAGCACGCGGGTGCCGACTTTCGGCCCGACTTCGAGCATGCCTTTGGCAACGAGGGTTTTGATCGCTTCGCGGATCACGGTGCGACTGACGCCGAGCTGTTCACCCAGATCCGCTTCGACCTTGATGGTCTGCCCAGGTTTGACCTGGCCGGCGGCAATCCAGCTGCCGAGCCAGTCAACCGTGGATGCGTGGAAGCTGCTGGACATGAACACCTCAAAGCGGAGTGCGATGGGTGATAAAGCTAATCATCATATGATTGAGTGTCAACGACAAAAAAGATCGCAGCCTTCGGCAGCTCCTACAGGTGTATGCCCTGTAGGAGCTGCCGAAGGCTGCGATCTTTTAAGGTTCGAGGCCGATGCGAAAGAACTCGCCGCCGCTCCACACGCCCAGCCAGCGCTGGCCATCGATTTCGCGGCTGACCGCCAATTCCACCATTTGGTAGAACACATTGCGGTGAATCAACGCCTCAAGATTGGTACGCACATGCACATAAGGCGCAGGCTCTTGCGTCGTAGGATCAATCTCGACGCGGATCGGATGCTCAGGCCCGGCCTCAGCCATCTCATCCACGTTGGTGGTAAAACGCAAAAGCTGCGCCTCACCCTCGCCTTCCACCTCAACGGCAATCGCCACAAACGGCGCGTCGTCGACCTTGATCCCGACCTTCTCGACCGGAGTAATCAGGAAATAATCATCGCCATCGCGGCGCATGATCGTCGAGAACAGTTTGACCATCGGCTTGCGCCCGATCGGCGTGCCCAGGTAATACCAGGTGCCGTCGCGGGCGATGCGCATGTCGATGTCGCCGCAGAAGTCCGGGTTCCACAAGTGCACCGGCGGCAAGCCTTTGGTTTTGGGGATTTGTCCCAACAGGTCATTGGCTTTTTGCGGGCCACTCATGGCGTTCTCCTTGAATTTATTGGTCGCCGATCCCCAACAGGCTGCGCGCGTACTGTGCCAGCGGCGGGCCGATGAGGTCTTCGGGTTTATTGTCGTGGAACGTCAGTAAACCGCCACGACTTTTGATGCGTGCAGTATCAATCAAATACTGGGTGCTGGTCTCGATCAACATGATCTGAATCACGCCACCGTCAATGCCGAGACGGTCGACCGCTTCTTCATCGAGCCACTCATCAGAGTTACCAATGCGGTCATCAGCCTTAGCGAAACGCGTGTACAGCAGGTAATGAGCACCGGCATCGCGAGCCTCACCCATCGCCTGATCAAGGCCTTCCGGAGCGCGAGCGCGGCGCACCATCGGGAAGTATTCGACGAAACCCTTGAAGGCTTCCTCGGCGACCACGTTTAGACGAGGGTAAGAACCGCCCGGCGGGGCGAACGCGCCTTGGGCGATGTAGATGAACGAATCAGGCTGAATGCGGAAGTTGTTCACGCGACGGCTGTCGCTGTGATCGAGCAAACCGGCGTCGCTCATCTGGTAGCGAGTGCCTTCGGCCATATCGCTGACAGTCATACAGCCGCCAAGCGCCAAAACGGCCAGCAGCAAAACCAGGCTACGCATCCTATTCCTCCAGAGGCCGGTGACGGAAAACCGGCGAATGGCCGTTGGATGCAGCTTTTGCGCCAGCTCGGGATCTTCGTTGATTTATAGAATGCTTTCGCGGGCAAGCCTTGCTCCTACAGATTTACGCGATCCTGTAGGAGCAAGGCTTGCCCGCGAATAGGGAGTATCAGCCGCCGATAATTTTCATGACGGTTGCACCGCCAGAGAACGCCACTTCCTGCTTGTCGCCCAACGCCTTGACCAACAAACGCTGCAGCGCTGGCAACGCCTGATGACGCGGCTTATCAAGCAGATCACCAACATAGTGGCGGTTGCTCGACGACAGGCAGCCATGCAGCCAACCCGTCGACGACAGTCGCAAGCGCGAGCAAGTCCGACAGAACGGCACGCTTTCGTTGGCGATCACGCCGAAGTTGCCCAAGCCCGGAATCGCATAGCGCACAGCGGTGGCATCGATCGGCGCATCAGTCTGCGCATACTCGTAGCGCTCGCCGATCAGGCTGAGCAATTGCTCAAGGCTGACGAACTGTTGCAGGAATGCATTGGAGTCTTTAGCCAAGTGGCCCATGCGCATCAATTCGATAAAGCGCAGTTCGAAACCTCGTTGCAGACAGTAATCAAGCAGCGGCATCACTTGATCAAGGTTCTGCCCGCGCAACGGCACCATGTTGACCTTGATCTTCATCCCCGCGGCGGCGGCTTGATCCATGCCATCAAGCACGGTGGCCAGATCGCCGCCACGGGCGATACTGCGAAAAGCGCCAGCGTCGAGGGTATCGAGGGACACGTTGATCCGGCGTATACCGGCATCGACCAACAGCGGGAGTTTCTTGGCGAGGAGTTGACCGTTGGTGGTCAGACTGATGTCTTCCAGGCCCATCTTGCCGACGGCGGTCATGAACGATTCGAGTTTCGGGCTGACCAGCGGCTCGCCACCGGTGATGCGCAAGCGCTCGATGCCAGCCGCTTCGATCAGGTACTCAACGCCGCGCGCCATGGCTTCGGCCGACAGTTCATCCTGCGCAGCCACCAGCCGCTTGCCGTTGGGCACGCAGTAGGTACACGCGTAATTGCAGGCTGAGGTCAGGCTGATGCGCAAATTGCGAAAACGCCTGCCTTGACGGTCAACGATCATGATCACTCCGGCGGAAAAATTTCGAGCCGCTAAAACTTGACTCACAAATCAAGTTTTAGCAAGCCCTATGCCTGAGTATATTCCTGCGGTACTGCGACATGTAGCGAAATCATGGCGCAATAAGGCGGCTGAATGGCTCAGCTGCTTGGGGTTTCCGGGTCGCGCTTGCGCTTGTTGCCCATGCGCACGCCGATGTCCATCAGGAACTGGAAGAAACCTTCCTGATCTTCCAGCACGTTGCTCCAGAAAGGCGAGTGATACAGCGCCACCGCGCCGTGCACCAGCGCCCAGGATGCGCAGTAGTGGAAGTACGGCGGCACGTCTTCGAGTTTGCCTTCGCTGATGCGGCCCTTGATCAACAGGGTCAGACGTTCGAAGTTCGAGGCACGGATCTTGTGCAGCTCTTCGACCATTTCCGGCACTTGATTGCCCTTGACCACCTTCTCTTCGAGGCGATCGAACAGGCGATAGCGCTGCGGGTCGCGCATGCGGAATTCGAAATAGGCGCGGGAAAGCGCTTCCTTGTCCTTGTCGACGTCGGCCGAATGCAGCAGCTCGTTCAAATCGCGCTCGTAATCGAGCATCAGGCGCAGGTAGATTTCCGCCTTGGATTTGAAGTGCTTGTAGATCGTGCCTTTGCCGATACCGACGGCATCAGCAATCATCTCGACGGTGACACTGTCTTCACCTTGGTCGAGGAACAGCTTGAGCGCGGTATCGAGAATTTCTTGCTCGCGGCGACGAAACTCACGGACCTTACGAGGTTCTTTGTGCATAAGAAAAGGTCTGAAGGGTCAAAATTCGAAGCCGCGTATTATGCCTAACTTGCGCAAAAATGCACGGATCATCCGACCATATCTGCGTTTCTTGTTCATTTTGAGAACGTTTTGGACGCAATGAGAACTCAACTGAAGCAAACGTATTCCAAATTTGTTTAAAAACCCCGACCGGCTCACTGGACTGCACGCCAGACTGATCAATACTTGAACTGTCGGGCGACATCTCCCCCAAGTGTCGCGCCGATAAAGGTACCAACGGACCGCGTGCCTTTGTTTTACTCCTAATGGTCTTAACCCGGATTCACCCCCCAGAACCCGGGTTTTTTTTGCCTGCGATTTGACCTTTATCCCACATCACACCTGTAGGAGCTGCCGCAGGCTGCGATCTTTTGATCTGGCTTTTTTAAGATCAAAAGATCGCAGCCTGCGGCAGCTCCTACACGGCAGATTTAACGGAGGCCAGCGGGAACAGGCGTTTGAAGTTTTCGGTGGTCTGCTCGGCAAAGCGCTCGTAGTTCTCACCGCGCAGCATCGCGAGGAATTCCGCCACTTCACGCACGTATTGCGGCAGGTTTGGCTTGCCGCGGTACGGGATCGGCGCCAGATACGGCGAGTCGGTTTCCACCAGCAAGCGATCCGCCGGGACTTTGCTCGCAACATCGCGCAACGCATCGGCATTGCGGAAGGTGACGATCCCCGACAGGGAAATGTAATAACCCATGTCCAGCGCTGCTTTGGCCATGTCCCAGTCTTCGGTGAAGCAATGCAGCACACCGGCCTGAGGCAACGCCGCTTCGCGCAGCAGTTCAAGAGTATCGGCCCGCGCGCCACGGGTGTGGATGATCACCGGTTTGCCCGTTTGCTGCGCCGCTTGCAGGTGCAGACGAAACGACTCCTGCTGCAATTCAGCGGCTTCCGGCTCGTAGTGATAGTCCAGACCGGTTTCGCCGATCGCCACCACTTTCGGGTGATTGAGTTCGTGCAGCAGCCAATCCAGCGCAGGCGCAGCGCCCGGCTGCACATCCAGCGGATGCACGCCGACCGAGCAATCGACGTCGTCATAGCGCTCAGCAAGGGCTTTGACGTCGGCAGCGTTGTCGGCGCTGACGCCGATGCACAGAAAGTGCCCTACCCCGCGCTGCCGGGCGGCATCGAGTGCGGCATCCAGCGAACCGTCATGGGCGGCGAGGTCGAGGCGATCAAGGTGACAATGGGAATCTACGAGCATAAAAAGGACGGCTACTTACATCGTATGAGTGGGACGGTCGGACTTGAGGGCTCCGGCCAGATGGGTTTCGATGCGACTGCGCGCGGTGTTGTCGCCATCATTGAACTGCACGCCGACACCGGCGGCGCGATTGCCCTGCGCACCTTTGGGCGTGATCCAGGCGACCTTGCCGGCCACCGGAATCTTCTCCGCCTCGTCCATCAGGTTCAGCAGCATGAACACCTCGTCGCCCAACTTGTAGCTCTTGTTGGTCGGGATGAACAGACCGCCGTTCTTGATGAACGGCATGTAGGCGGCGTAAAGCACCGACTTGTCCTTGATGGTCAGGGACAAGATGCCATTACGCGGCCCCGGGCTGACGGGTTCATTCATGTTGACCTCCACTGCTGATGTTCAGAGTCTAGGTACACATTCTTATCTTTGGCCAGGCAATCCCGCCCATTGCACCAACAATGCCTCCAGCAGCAACGCCGGATTGAGGTTGGCCCTGCTCATGACTTTCTGCCGCTGCGCGAGAATCCAGTCCTGAATCTCGAGGACTTTGCCCTGCGCACTTTTCTGCGCCAGGTACTGCACAACTTTACGCATATCGGTCAGGCCGAGGCCCGCTTCATCCTGCGTCAGTTGATAGCGCAGGATCAGGCTCGACCAGTCGCAGAACCAGTCGAACAGGCGCAGCATCGGAATGCTTTTCCACTCTTCGGCCAGTTGCGTCGGCGATTGCTGCTGTTTGAGCAACTTCTTCACGCCTTCGACCACTTGCGCGCGCTGTTCACGCACACCCTGAGATTGCAGACTGACCGCCATCAACGGCGAACCGGCCGCCAGCGTCAGCAGTTCGACACGCTCATCTTCAGAACAATCGGGCAGCGCTTGAGCCAGCCATTGCAGGCTCATCGCCTCGCTCGGCAGCGGACAGGCCTGTTGCACGCAACGACTCTTGATCGTCGCCAGCAAACGGCTGGTCTGATGGCTGACCAACAGCAACACAGTATCGCCGGACGGTTCTTCAAGGCTTTTCAGCAAGGCGTTGGCGGCGTTGATGTTCATCGCCTCGACCGGCTCGATCAGCACCACTTTGCGCCCGCCCAGTTGCGCGGTTTGCACCACGAAACTGACCAGATCACGCACCTGATCGACTTTGATCGCCTTGTCGGCCTCTTCCGGTTCGAGGATGTAATTATCCGGATGACTGCCGGCCCGAAGCAGCATGCAGGATTTGCACTCGCCGCACGCTTCCGGGGTCGGGCGCTGGCACAGCAGGCTCGCCATCAAGCGCTCGGCCAGCGCGCGCTTGCCGATTCCGGCCGGGCCGTGCAGCAAATACGCGTGCGCGTGTTGCTTACGCCCGGCCAGTTGCTGCCAGAGGCTGTCCTGCCATGGATAGGCCTCAGCCACGGGCCAGCTCCAGCAAGTTCGGCAGCAAGGTATCCAGCGATTGCTGAACCTTGGCCAATGGTTGGCCGGCGTCGATGCGCACATAGCGCGCAGGATCGGCTTCGGCGCGCTTCAGAAACGCATTGCGCACTGCCTCGAAAAACGCCCGGCCTTCCAGCTCGAAACGATCGAGACGACCACGGGCGCTGGCGCGGGCCAAGCCGATTTCCACCGGCAGATCGAAAATCAAGGTCAGGTCAGGACGCAGATCACCCTGCACGAAGTTTTCCAGCGTGGCGATGCGCTCCAGCGACAAGCCACGACCGCCGCCCTGATAGGCGTACGTCGAATCGGTGAAACGGTCGCACAGCACCACTGCACCGCGGGCCAGCGCCGGACGAATCACTTCGGCCAAGTGCTGAGCGCGCGCCGCGAACACCAGCAACAGCTCGGCATCCGGGTTCATGACTTCGTCGGCCGGGGTCAGCAGCACGTCGCGGATCCGCTCGGCCAGTGGCGTACCGCCGGGCTCACGGGTCAGCACCACTTCGATACCGGCGGCGCGCAAACGCTCGGCGAGGTATTCGCGGTTGGTACTTTTGCCGGCGCCTTCCGGGCCTTCCAGAGTAATAAACAAGCCAGTCACAGGCAGTCCTTAGTCAAAGTCATTGCGCGTTAGAGGGTGCAGCGGCGTCCGGTGCCGGGGTTGGCGCAGGTTCCTCGGCGGGAACTTGCGGCAACGCTTCCGGCGCCGTGTCCGGTGATGCTGCAGGAATCGGATCTTGCGCAGATTCCGGTGCAACTGCAGGCGCCGGGCTGGAACGATAATCCGCACGACGCTTGAGCTGAAACTCACGCACCGCCGCGTTATGCGCATCGAGATCATCCGAGAACACATGGCTGCCGTCGCCACGCGCGACGAAATACAGGCTGGTGCCATCGACCGGATTCAGCGCCGCATGAATCGCTTCACGCCCGACCATCGCAATTGGCGTCGGCGGCAGGCCAGGAATCACGTAAGTGTTGTACGGCGTCGGCTCTTTCAAATGCGCGCGCGTCAGCTTGCCGGTGTAGCGATCGCCCAAACCGTAGATCACCGTCGGGTCGGTCTGCAACTGCATGCCCAGCGCCATCCGCCGTACGAAGACCCCGGCAATCTGCCCGCGCTCTTGCGGGACGCCAGTTTCTTTTTCGACCAGCGAGGCCATGATCAGCGCCTGATACGGCTCTCGGTAAGGCACGTCGGCCGCACGTTTTTCCCATTCGCTGGCCAGCACTTCATCGAGACGGTCGAAGGACTTCTTCAGCAGCTCGGCATCGGTCATACCGCGCACGAAGCGGTAGGTATCAGGGAAGAAACGCCCTTCCGGGAACAGGCCTTTGTGGCCGATCTTCGCCATCACGTCGCTGTCGCTCAAACCGCTCAGGGTCTGCTCGATTTTCTCGTCCTTGGCCAATGCCGCACGCACTTGATGGAAGTTCCAGCCTTCCACCAGCGTGAGGCTGTACTGAACCACGTCGCCGCGCTTCCACGAATCGATCAGACCGTTGACGGTCATGCCCGGCTGCATGCGGTATTCACCGCTGTGGATCGGTGTGCCGGCGAGGTTGAAGCGCCAGTAAACCCGTAGCCAGAACGCGTCCTTGATGACGCCATCGGTTTCGAGTTCGAGGAAAGTTCGGGTGGGGGTAGAGCCTTTCGGCACATCCAGCAGCTCTTCCTGCGTGATGTTCAGGGGTTGTTCCAGTGCGGAGTGAATCTTCCAGGCGCTGGCGCCCAACAACAGCCCTGCCAGAACCAGTCCGGTTTCCAGCAGCAGCAAAAGTTTACGTCTCACGAATCAGGCATCCAGTAGCGCGCGGGCAATGGTTTGCAGTTTACGGGTGAGCGGGCCAACCGGCCAGCTCAGTGCAGCGTAGGCGCGTACCGGCCACACGCCATAAACACTGTTGCAGAGGAACACTTCATCAGCCCATTGCAGCTGTTCGAGGCTGATGTCGGCGATTTGCGTGGGGATGGCCAATGACTCGGCCTGAAACAATATTTCGGCGCGCATCACCCCGGCGACACCGCAGCGTTTCAGATCGGGCGTGATCAACACACCGTCTCGCACCAGAAACACATTGCTGAACACCCCTTCGATGACCCGACCAGCCTGATCGAGCATCAAGCCTTCAGCATGCTCGCTGTCCTGCCATTCGGCGCGGGCGATTACTTGTTCGAGTCGGTTGAGGTGTTTGAGTCCGGCAAGCAGCGGCTGGATAGCCAAGCGTGTGCTGCACGGAAACAGGCGAACGCCTTGTTCAGCATGAACAACGGGATAAGCCGCCGGTGGATTGCCTTGCAGAATGCGTCGGCCCGGCGCCGCAGGATCGGGCGCATAACCGCGCAAACCGTCGCCACGGGTGAGGATGAGTTTGAGCACACCCTCGCCCATCGCTGCCGCATAGCTCAGCAGCTCATGACGAATCAACTCGATATCGGCGGCGATGGCCAGACGCGAACAGCCATCGGCCAGTCGCGTCAGATGCCGATCCAGCAGGATCGGTTGGCCGCCACGCACAGCAATGGTCTCGAACAGACCATCGCCGTAAGCCAGGCCGCGATCTTTCAGCGACAGAGCGTCAGCCGGTTGACCGTCGACCCAGCAGTCCATCAGCCTGCGAACCGACGGAACGCCAAGGTGCCGTTAGTGCCGCCAAAACCGAAGGAGTTGGACAGCACGACATCGATGTCCATGTTGCGCGCAGTGTGCGGCACGAAATCGAGATCGCAGCCTTCGTCCGGCTCATCGAGGTTGATGGTCGGTGGTGCCACCTGGCTGTTGATCGCCAGCACACTGAAGATCGCTTCAACCGCGCCCGCCGCGCCCAACAGGTGGCCGGTCATCGACTTGGTCGAGCTGACCGCCAGCTTGTAGGCGTGCTCACCGAACACCGACTTGATCGCGTTGGCTTCGGCAAGGTCGCCGGCCGGAGTCGAAGTGCCGTGGGCGTTGATGTACTGCACTTGGTCGACGTTGATCTTCGCATCGCGTAGCGCATTGGTGATGCAGCGTGCTGCACCGGCGCCGTCGGCAGGAGGCGAAGTCATGTGGAACGCATCGCCGCTGGTGCCGAAACCGATCAGCTCGGCGTAGATGGTCGCGCCACGTGCCTTGGCGTGTTCGAGTTCTTCGAGTACCAGTGCACCGGCACCGTCGGACAGGACGAAACCGTCACGGCCCTTGTCCCACGGACGGCTGGCACGGGTTGGCTCGTCGTTGCGGGTCGACAGCGCACGGGACGCGCCGAAGCCGCCCATGCCCAGACCGCACGCGGCCATTTCGGCACCGCCGGCAATCATCACGTCGGCTTCGTCGTACATAATGTTGCGCGCGGCCATGCCGATGCAGTGCGTACCGGTGGTGCATGCAGTGGCGATGGCGTAGTTAGGCCCCTGTGCACCCAGATGGATGGACAGAAAACCGGAAATCATATTGATGATCGAGCCTGGCACGAAGAATGGCGAGATTCGACGCGGGCCCGTCTCATGCAGGGTACGGCTGGTTTCTTCGATGTTGGTCAGACCGCCGATACCCGAACCCATGGCCACGCCAATGCGTTCACGGTTGGCGTCGGTGACTTCCAGACCGGAGTTGCGCACGGCTTGAAAACCAGCGGCGAGACCGTACTGAATAAACAGGTCGAGCTTGCGTGCTTCCTTGACCGACAGGTATTCCTCGACATTGAAGCCCTTTA
>Ga0160469_100284_pt1 | contig 35180 bp, 29 predicted proteins | sample HID1972M_E11MG_FD_108246 | JGI IMG/M metagenome (GOLD analysis project Ga0160469, IMG submission 108246) | Enriched pill bug-associated microbial communities from UW Madison campus, WI, USA - HID1972M_E11 MG | ecosystem: Host-associated > Arthropoda: Insects > Digestive system > Unclassified ...
AATTCAGCGAGTCTGGACAATATCTTTACTCCAATAATGTATTTGGCTGATACCAACCGCAAACAAAGCTATAAGCCAAGAGCCTTGTAGCGACTCGGTGATAATGGCTCACCTGCCAATTCTGCACAGGCAACAAAAATTGTAGTTGTTAATGCGTCAAGAGTAAATCCTGTTGTTGTCTTCATGTAACAACAGCGATCTTTTGTATCAATTTGGTGCGCGCGGTCGGCGCACCCGGCTTAAGCCCATTTAGTTAATGATGAGTTAATGCACTAATGAAGTCGGCAGCCGGCATGGGTTTGCCGTACAGATAACCCTGCTGGAAGTTAACGTTATGTGCGGTCAGGTAATCGGCCTGCGCTTGCGTTTCGACGCCTTCGGCAACAATACCCAGATCGAGCTTGGCAGAGAGTTCGATGATGAAATCGAGAATATGCCGCGACAGCGCATCAATACCAATCATGGCGACGAAGCTCTGATCGATCTTCAGGTAGTCGACATTGAATTTGCGCAGATAACCGAGGCTCGAGTGTCCGGTACCGAAGTCATCAATGGCGATCTTCACCCCCAAAGTGTGCAATTGCTCGAACAGCTGACGAGTGATATCGGTGGGCTCGATCAGTTCGCGCTCGGTCAACTCCAGCACGAGCGTGATGCTGCCCGCGCTGAATGCCGAAAGAAACTCGCGGCAATCCTCGACCAGTTCCAGATCCTGGCAGTGGTTGGCGGTGATGTTGATGCCAATGTGAAACGGCGCGAGAAACGTCGACGACAATGGGCCGAGGAGGGCGGCAGTCTGCTGCATTAACGCGCGGGTCATTGGCACGATCAGTCCGGAATGCTCGGCGAACGGAATGAACAGATCAGGCCGAACCAGCCCCTCTTTGGGATGGTTCCAGCGCATCAGCACTTCAGTCCCGGTCCATTTTTTACTGTCGCCATACACCACGGGTTGAAAGTACGGAATGAACTCACCGGCCTCCAGCGCACGTAACATTTCGTGGCTAGGCGAGGTCGAGCGCTTCTGCACGATGTGGCCAATCGCGCCAGACACCACGCCGAAAAAGATCAGCAGGCTGAACAACGGTGGATATTCATCGCTCATGTAACGCCAGGTTTCACCTTCGGGGAACCCTGCACTCACACTGAAAGCATAGTGAGCAGATTCACGCATGCTTTGCGCGACCGGCAATTCCGGCAGTGCGCCTTGGTGGGTTTTGCCGTCGGCGGACAGCCAGTTATCGCCGACTTGCAGTAACAATAACGTGTCCCGACCAATGAGGCGCAGCACATTGCTCAAGTGGTAACCATCGAGGGTGGTCAAGGCGCCGCCGCGTCCTTCACTGAGACGATAAATCAGCAGGGCGGTGTTGGGCGTCACCGGGTTGCCATTCATCAACCACAATTTGCCCTGCGCGTAATCGCCCGCGTTGACGGGTTCACTGAACTCACCGAACAGCGAACTGCAATAAAGATTGTCGTCCCACACCAGATTGGTTGAGCGCACGAAAGGCCGGCGGGTGACTTGCTCGCGCAACGCCAGCGTGACCGACTTGCACGGTTGCCCGGCCAATGGCAGCAGCTGTCGCGCCGCTTGCGCAGTGTTATCGAGCATCAGGTCAAACTGACGCAACGCTTCTTCGGCCGTGTGCGCCGTGCTCTGCTGCAACGTGCGTTCGGCCTGCATGTAAAGAATCACGCTGCCCAGAATCACGGGAAGCAAACCGCTGAGCAGCGTCACGATAAGGCGCGTGCTGCGTTTGCGGCGGTGTCTGACGGTTAACGGCATGGGCGCTTCCTGTCGCGTAAAAGTGGAGCTCTTGAATGTAGGCCGGGCAACCGTGCGCCGCCGAAAAAGAGATCAGGCAGAAGGGATGATAGATGGCGGATTGCGCTTGCGCCGCTCATCGGTGATGCATGAAGACCACGCCAGCGACGAGCAAACGCTTCGGTGAGCATCAAGGGGCAGCAATGATACGGCATCTGCGGCTCTTTTCCGTCGACCCGACACGGCGAATCAACAGGGCCGGCGCTGTTCGGCCCCGGTGCCGCGCAAGGGTTGAGCCTGATCAACCTGTGCAACAAACCCCTTGCGCCGGGCGCAAAAAAGCGGATTTTATAGGGAGGGCAGACAAGCCCATTTACGCTGTGTAGAATCGGGTTACGCATACAATAATAATCGTCTTCTGGCAGCAGAAGCCTCGCCCGCAAGAGCCTTGGGTCGACAATGAAGATATTCGGGTTTCAACTGATCTACGGTGACTTCCTCGCCCGCAGTGTGCGCGGCATCTCCTGTGCGCCACCCACCGACCTCGCATGACTGACAAATAACTCTGGTTAATTGATAAGAAATGATGAGGCGTCACCATGGCAGATTTATACGAAAACCCAATGGGCCTGATGGGCTTTGAATTCATCGAGCTCGCATCGCCGGTGCCGGGCACGCTGGAGCCGATCTTCGAGATCATGGGCTTCACCAAAGTCGCCACCCACCGTTCGAAAAACGTGCACCTGTATCGTCAGGGCGCGATCAACCTGATCCTCAACAACGAACCCAACAGCGTTGCTTCGTACTTCGCGGCCGAGCACGGCCCGTCCGTTTGCGGCATGGCGTTCCGCGTTAAAGACTCGCAAAAAGCCTACAACCGCGCACTGGAACTCGGCGCTCAGCCGATCCACATCGAAACCGGCCCGATGGAGCTGAACCTGCCGGCGATCAAAGGCATTGGCGGCGCGCCGCTGTACCTGATCGATCGTTTTGGCGAAGGCAGCTCGATCTATGACATCGACTTCGTGTTTATCGAAGGCGTTGATCGCAACCCGGTGGGCGCCGGCCTGAAGATCATCGACCACCTGACGCACAACGTGTATCGCGGTCGCATGGCTTACTGGGCGAATTTCTACGAGAAGCTGTTCAACTTCCGTGAGATCCGTTATTTCGACATCAAGGGCGAATACACCGGCCTGACCTCGAAAGCGATGACTGCGCCGGACGGCATGATCCGCATCCCGCTGAACGAAGAATCGTCCAAGGGCGCCGGCCAGATCGAAGAGTTCCTGATGCAGTTCAACGGCGAGGGCATTCAGCACGTGGCGTTCCTCAGCGATAACCTCGTGGACACTTGGGATCGCCTGAAGAAAATCGGCATGCGCTTCATGACCGCGCCGCCGGAAACCTATTACGAAATGCTCGAAGGCCGTCTGCCGAACCACGGTGAGCCAGTCGATGAACTGCAATCGCGCGGCATCCTGCTGGACGGTTCGTCCGAGTCGGGCGACAAGCGTCTGCTGCTGCAGATCTTCTCGGAAACCCTGATGGGCCCGGTGTTCTTCGAATTCATTCAGCGTAAAGGCGATGATGGTTTCGGCGAAGGTAACTTCAAGGCGCTGTTCGAATCGATCGAGCGTGACCAGGTGCGTCGTGGCGTGCTTGCGACTGAGTAATCCGCTGACGAAATGAAAAATCCCGGCCTGCAGAGATGCAGGGCCGGGATTTTTTTTGGATTCGCACAAATCAATTGTGGGAGCGGGCTTGCTCGCGAAGGGGGCGTGCCTGTTGAACTAAATGGCGACTGACACGACGCTTTCGCGAGCAAGCCCGCTCCCACATTTTGAACTGTGCAGGGCTCAGGGACGGCGTTGACGCATCAGGTGTTTGAAGCCTTCGAACACCAGCACAATCACCGCCAGCCAGATCGGAATGTACGTCAGCCATTCCCCCGACTTGATGCTCTCACCCAGCAACAACGCCACGCCGAGCAACAACACCGGCTCAACGTAACTCAACAATCCAAACAGACTGAACGGCAGCAAACGGCTGGCAATGATGTACACCACCAACGCCGACGCACTGATCAAACCGAGCAGCGGAATCAGCCACATCAGCCCCGGGTATTGATCGAACACGCCGAAACCTTGCTCGCCACCCTGCACAAACCAGTAGGCAATTGGCAGCATGAGCGTCATGTCGACCCACAAACCACCGAGGTGATCGGTCTTCAGGTATTTGCGCAGCACGAAGTACAGCGGATAGCCGATCACGACCACCAGCGTCGCCCAGGAAAATCCGCCGACCTGATACAACTCGTTCAACACGCCGAGACTGGCGAAGAACACCGCAATCTTTTGCAGGTAAGACAGACTTTCGCCGTAGGCAATTCGCCCGGTCAGCACCATCGCCAGCGGCAGCAGGAAGTAGCCCAGCGAGACATCAAGGCTGTAGCCGTTGAGCGGCGCCCACATGAACAGCCACAGTTGCACGCCGAGCAGGGCGGCCGAGACGATCAGGCCGGCGATCAACTTTGGCTTCGCGGCCATCAGCCGAACCAGCTCCACCACCCGCCGCCATTCACCGGACACCAGCATGAACACGGTCATGCACGGCACAGTGAGCAGCATCCGCCAGCCAAAGATTTCCACGCCACTCAACGGGGTGAGCAGCGAGGTGTAGTAATACATGACGGCAAACAGCACCGAGGCCGAAACCGATAAAGCGATACCTTTAGACAAACTGTCCTCGCGGGTGGGTGATCAAACGGGGCGCGAAGGATACGTGGTTTTTGTGCTGAATATTGGCCGGATGGTCATTATTTTCAACACATACAGATGAGTAATTGTAGGAGCTGCCGAAGGCTGCGATCTTTTGATTTTGCTTTTTAAAGATCAAAAGATCGCAGCCTGCGGCAGCTCCTACACGGGGACGTCAGGCTGTGTGGGGTTTACGGCCAGACACAAAATGGCTCACATCGTTGAAGCCCGGCGTCGACGCATGTCCCGGTGTCACCAGCGAATCGATAAATGCTTCATCCTCGGCCGTAATCTTCACCGCCTGCGCCTTGGTGTACGCATCCCATTGCTCTTCAGTCCGAGGCCCGACAATCGCCGAGGTCACCGCACTGTTGTTCAACACCCAGGCAATCGCAAACTCAACCATGCCGACACCACGCTGTTCTGTGTACTGCTGAATTTGTTGAGCAATACGCAACGACTCCACGCGCCATTCGGTTTCCAGAATGCGCTTGTCCTGACGTCCCGCGCGGCTGTTGGCATCTGGCGTTACGTCCGGCGCGTACTTGCCGCTGAGCACGCCACGGGCGAGCGGGCTGTAAGGCACCACGCCGAGGCCGTAAGTTTGCGCGGCAGTGATCTGCTCGGTCTCGGCCTGACGATTGACGATGTTGTACAGCGGTTGGCTGATCACCGGGCGATCAACGCCGAGTTGGTCAGCGATGCGGATCACCTCGGCAATCCGCCAGCCACGGTAGTTCGACAGGCCCCAATAGCGAATCTTGCCCTGACGAATCAGATCGCCAATCGCTGACACGGTCACTTCCAGCGGCGTGTTGTGGTCTTCGCGGTGCAGGTAATAGATGTCGAGGTAGTCGGTGCCGAGCCGCGTCAGGCTCGCATCAATTCCATTGAAAATATGTTTGCGGCTCAAACCGCTGCGGTTCGGCACGCCGTCCACCGGGCCGAAACCGACCTTGGTCGCCAGCACCCAGTCATGGCGATGACGGGCAATCGCTTCACCGACGATTTCTTCGGAGCGGCCCTGGGTGTAAACGTCGGCGGTGTCGATAAAGTTGATGCCCTGATCCCAGGCCTTGTCGATGATGCGCAACGAATCTTCGGCGCTGGTTTGTTCGCCAAACATCATCGTGCCGAGGGTGAGGGTGGACACCTTTAACCCCGAGTGACCCAGTGTGCGATAGCTCATGCCGACATCCTTTTATCGGTGGGAAAGCGTTAATCAAATACCAGAAGCGTGGTGCGGGGCAAAGTGAATTGTTGTGCTCGTTAAACGCAAAAAGATCGCAGCCTGCGGCAGCTCCTACAGGAAACGTATTCCAAGGCAGGAGCTGCCGCAGGCTGCGATCTTTTGACCTTTGCTATTTAAGCCCGCAACGTCCGCGTCATGCGCAGCGCCAGCAAACTCCCGCCAACAATCACACCCGCCAGCAAATACAGCGCCGCATCGGTCGAACCGGTGCTGTCCTTGACCCAACCCACCAGGTACGGGCTGAGGAACCCAGCCATTTGCCCCATCGAGTTGATCAACGCCAGACCACCGGCAGCAGCACCTGCGCTCAGCATCGCTGTCGGCACCGGCCAGAACATCGGCAAACCGGTCAGCGCGCCCATGGTCGCAATGGTCAGACCAAGAATCGCAATCGCCGGGTTAGCCGCGAAATTCACCGCAATCACCAGACCGATCGCGCCCATCAGCATTGGCACCACCAAGTGCCAGCGACGTTCTTTGCGCAAGTCCGCCGAGCGACCGACCACCAGCATGAACACCGCTGCTAGCAGATACGGGATCGCGCTCAACCAGCCGATCACCAGGTTATCGCTGAAGCCAAGGTTTTTGATGATCGATGGCAGCCAGAAGTTGATCGCGTACACGCCGCTCTGGATGCAGAAGTAGATCAGGCCGAAGGCCCAGATCGCCGGGTTCTTGAACACTGCGAGCAACGAGTCGGACGTGGTCTTCGGCTTGTTCGCCAGATCTTCAGCCTGATCCGCCTCAAGCACTGCGCGCTCATGCGGGGTCAGCCACTTGGCGTTGGCGAAGCTGTCGCTCAGCAGGAAATAGGCGAGGGCGCCGAGCACCACGGTTGGAATGCCTTGCAGCAGGAACATCCACTGCCAGCCGGCCAAACCACCTTGGCCGGCGGCGAAGTGGTTGAGAATCCAGCCGGAAAAAGGGCTGCCGAGCAAACCGGAAACCGGGATCGCCGACATGAACAGCGCCATGATCCGGCCGCGACGGAACGTCGGGAACCACTGCGAGAGATACAGCACGACGCCCGGGAAGAATCCGGCTTCGGCCGCACCGGTAAACAGGCGCAGGGTGTAGAACTCGGTAGGTGTGGTGACGAACAACAGGCAGGTCGACAGCGTGCCCCAGGTGATCATCATCACCGCAATCCAGCGCCGCGGACCGAACTTGGTCAGCGCCAGGTTGCTCGGCACGCCGCACAGCACGTAACCGATGAAGAAAATACCGGCACCGAGGCCGTATACGGTTTCACTGAATTTCAGCGCGTCGAGCATCTGCAGTTTGGCAAATCCAACGTTGACCCGGTCGAGGTAGTTGAACAAGTAGCAGATGAAGATGAAGGGGATTAAACGCAGGGTGATGCGTTTATAAACGGCATTTTTATCGTCGTCTTTGGTCTGGGTAGCTGCGGCGCTGTGCGACATAGCGGCTCTCTCTTTATTATGATTTTTTGCGATGCACAGGTTAACGTTGATCGCCCTGAGAGTCTCGGTCACCTGTGGCCGGATTGTCTTTGTGCCTGAGCACAGGGTTTGCCGCCAGACCCTGTGCGGCTGAACAACTGCCAGTGCCAGAAAATAAGGATTGCCGCCGTTATGTTCGAACTCGATCACGACCTTGCCCAGGACATCGTCGACCGGGCCATGGCCATTTTGCCCTACAACGTCAATGTCATGGACAGCCAGGGTCTGATTCTGGGCAGTGGCGAACCGGAGCGCATCAACACTCGTCACGAGGGTGCGCAACTGGTGTTGGCCAACGGTCGCGTGGTCGAAATCGATGCGCAGACGGCGGTGCATCTCAAGGGCGTGCAGCCGGGGATCAACCTGCCGCTGCTGCTCGATCAGCGTTTGATCGGCGTGCTCGGCATCACCGGTGAGCCGGAATTGCTGCGCACTTACGCCGAGTTGGTGCGCATGACCGCGGAAATGCTCGTCGGCCAGCGCAATCAGCAGGCCGAGCAGCAATGGCGGCGTCAGCGTTGTGATGATCTGCTGGCGTTGCTGCTGAGTGAGGCGGGGGATTCGCCGCGCCTGGTGGATGAGGCGCAGCAACTGGGGCTCAAACCGCAATTGACGCGGATCCCATACCTGTTCGAATTGGGGCTGGAGCACGGGCCGGGGCAAACAGTTGAGGCGCTAAGTGCTTGGCTAACCTCGCGCTATCCGGACAGTTGGTGCGTGAGTTCGGCGAAGACTTCGTTGCTGTGGTGTCGGCCGGCGAGCCAGAACGTCGAGCACGATCGCTTGCTGGAAAAACTCGATGGCCTCGGCTGGAAGGTGCTGCGCATCGCGGTCGGTGGGCAGGCGGATGGGCTCGGCGGGTTGCGCCGGTGTTATCGACGCGTCGGCGATCTGCTGGCTTATGGTCGCGAGGTGTTGCCGCACTCGCGTTTGCTGACGCTCAATCGCTATCGATTGCCGGTGATGTTGTGGCGGCATCGCAACGATGATGCGCTGGATGAGTTGCTCAAGCCACTGCGCAAGGTGATCGCCAAGGACGCTAACGGCCAGTTATTGGCGACGCTGCGCAGTTGGTGCGAGCACGACGGGCAGAGTCAGGCCTGTGCCGATGCGTTGGGGATTCATCGCAATAGCCTGCGTTACCGGATGGAGCGGATTGCCGAGCTCAGTGGGGTTGATCCGCTGCGGTTGGATGGGATGTTGGCGCTTTATCTTGGGGTGCAGCTGCTTCCCCAGACTGACTCAAACCCTCTGTAGGAGCTGCCGAAGGCTGCGTTCTTTTAAAAGCAAAATCAAAAGATCGCAGCCTGCGGCAGCTCCTACACGGGCGTATGCAACCTGCTTTTGTGAAAATGAACAATAAACGCCCGCGCCACTTGTGCAGCGGACAGGCGTCAATGCGCATGCCGACTGGCAGCATGAGGGGCATTGGAACTGGAGAATTCGCATGAAAATCGTCATCGCCCCCGATTCGTTCAAGGACAGCCTGAGTGCCCAAGGCGTTGCCGAAGCCATTGCCCTTGGCCTGGCGCAAGTCTGGCCGCAAGCTACTTTGGTCAAATGCCCGATGGCCGACGGTGGCGAAGGCACGGTTGAGTCGATTCTCGCGGCCTGCGAAGGCGAACTGCGCCGCACCCGCGTGCGTGGCCCGCTGGGCGTGCCGGTTGAGGCGGCGTGGGGCTGGTTGCCACAAAACCACACCGCAATCATCGAAATGGCTGAAGCCAGTGGTTTGCAATTGGTGCCGCCGAGGCAGCGCGATGCGTGCATCAGCAGCACGTTTGGCACCGGTGAATTGATTCGTGCCGCGCTGGATGCCGGCGCGCAACGGGTGATTCTGGCGATTGGCGGCAGTGCGACCAATGACGCGGGTGCCGGTGCGATGCAGGCGTTAGGCGTGAAATTGCTCAATGCGCAAGGACAGGCGTTGGTGCCGGGCGGTTTGGCACTGGCGCAACTGGCGCGACTGGATCTGAGTGACCTCGATCCGCGTCTGGCCGCAGTGCGTTTCGACATTGCCGCTGACGTGAACAATCCGCTGTGCGGCCCGCACGGTGCCTCGGCGATCTTCGGCCCGCAGAAAGGTGCTTCACCGACACAGGTTCAGCAACTGGATCAGGCCCTCGGCCATTTCGCCGAATTGTGCGCGCAGGCATTGGGCAAAGACGTTCGTGATGAGCCGGGTAGCGGCGCAGCGGGTGGATTGGGTTTCGCCGCCAAGGCGTTTCTTGGTGCGCAGTTTCAGGCAGGCGTGGAGGTGGTGGCCGAACTGGTTGGTCTCGCCGAAGCAGTGAAAGGTGCGGATCTGGTGATCACCGGGGAAGGGCGTTTCGATGCGCAGACCTTGCGCGGCAAAACCCCGTTTGGCGTGGCGCGGATTGCCAAGCAGCACAGCGTACCGGTGATCGTGATCGCTGGCACCTTGGGCGAGGGCTATCAGGAACTCTACGGTCACGGCATCGATGCCGCATTTGCCGTGACCAGCGGCCCGATGACGCTGGAGCAAGCGTGCGCCGAAGCGCCGCGTTTGCTGCGTGAACGCGCGACCGATATCGCGCGCGTCTGGCAGATGGCTCACCGTAATTTCTAAACCGCAAAGAGAACCCCTGTGGCGACGGGATTTATCCCCGTTCGGCTGCGCAGCAGTCGCAATACCTGTACGCGCGGTTTACCTGACAGATTGCTGGGGGCCGCTTCGCAGCCCAACGGGGATAAATCCCCTCGCCACAGGGGGTGCGTTGGTGTTTCATTGCTGAAACAATCGGAAAAATATTTGCGGTTTACCCGCAACCTTCCTCAAGCCTGGCCGATACAGCTATCAGGCGAGCACAAGCATTCTAAAACAGTGACGCCGGACTGAAGCCCACCCCACGGGCCAGTGATCAGGGCATGGACGCTCGTAGTTTCTATCATCCGAGAGTCCAACTATGTCCTTGCGCAATCTGAACATCGCCCCGCGTGCTTTCCTCGGTTTTGCTTTTATCGCTTTGTTGGTGATCGTGCTCGGCGTGTTCGCCGTCAATCGCATGACCACCATCCGCCAGGCCTCCATCGACATGGAAACCAACCAACTGCCCAGCGTCGGTTATCTCGGCGTCGTGACCGAGAACGTCCTGCGTCTGCGCATTTTGTCGTTTCGGGTGTTAGTCAATCGTGAGCCGGCGAGTTTGCAAGAAGCGCAAACGCGAATCGGCGTGCTCGTCGACAAGGTTCGCAGCGCTCAGGCCAGCTATGCCGCATTGCCGGCCGGCGGTGAAGAGCTCGCGCAGTACAAGGCGTTCGCCGCGACGCTCGACAATTACATGCAAGCGCAAAATCAGATGATGGAGCTTTCGCGTCAGGACAAGGTCGATGAGATGCGCACCCTGATCAACACGCGGATCAAGGACGGCACCGACCAGATGGGCGAGCAGCTCAACAAACTGATCGCAATCAACGCCACTGACGCGAAAACCGCGTCCAGCCAAGCAGGCAAATATTACGACAGCGCCATCACCGGTATCATTATCGTCGCGGTGGTTGCGTCCCTTGCCACGGTATTACTGGCGCTGTTGCTGACCCGCAGCATCGTCACCCCGTTGAATCGCGCCGTGTTCGCGGCGCAAACCATTGCCGACGGTAACCTCAGCAAAACCATCGAAGTCGACGGCAACGACGAACCGGCACGTTTGCTTCAGGCACTGGCGTCGATGCAAACCAACTTGCGCAAAACCATCGAACAGATCGCCGGATCCGCCACGCAACTGGGCGCGGCCGCCGAAGAACTCAGCGCGGTCACCGAAGAAGCCTCCCGTGGCCTGCAACAGCAAAACAACGAAATCGAACAAGCCGCCACCGCCGTCAACGAGATGACCGCCGCCGTCGAAGAAGTCGCGCGCAACGCCGTCTCGACCTCCGAAGCCTCGAACCAGTCGACGCAAGCCGCCCGCGAAGGTCGCGATCAAGTGGTGAAAACCGTCGACGCGATTCAGACCATGACCCACGACGTGCAGAACACCGCGCACATGATCGAAGGCCTGGCTACGCAAGGTCGCGACATCGGCAAAGTGCTCGACGTGATCCGCGCCATCGCCGAACAGACCAACCTGCTCGCGCTCAACGCCGCCATTGAAGCCGCCCGTGCCGGTGAGGCCGGTCGTGGTTTTGCCGTGGTGGCCGATGAAGTCCGCGCTTTGGCCCATCGCACCGCGCAGTCGACCCAGGAAATTGAAAAAATGGTCGCTGGCATCCAGAACGGCACCGGTGAAGCGGTCTCGTCGATGCAGCAAAGCAACCAGCGTACCCAATCCACCCTGGAAATGGCCCGCGCCGCCGGTGTGGCGCTCGAGCAAATCACCCAGTCGATCCACCAGATCAACGAGCGCAATCTGGTCATCGCCAGCGCCTCGGAAGAACAGGCGCAAGTCTCGCGCGAAGTCGATCGCAACCTGGTCAACATCCGCGACCTCGCCACGCAATCGGCAGCCGGGGCCAACCAGACCAGCGCCGCGACGCATGAATTGTCGCGTCTGGCGGTGGATTTGAATGCGATGGTGGCGCGTTTTGTGATTTGAGATAGGGTGAAGGCTGGAATCCGCGCCATCAGGAGACGTACATGCGCTATTCAGCCTTGACCCAACGAATCGCCGGGGAGGGAGCCGCTGCCTGGCAGATTCACGACCGCGCGCTGGAGCTGCGCGCCGAGGGGGTCGATGTTTTGTTGTTGAGTGTGGGCGATCCGGATTTCGATACGCCGTTGCCGATCATTCACGGTGCCATCGACAGTTTGTTGGCCGGCGACACGCATTATTCCGAAGTGCGTGGCCGTACGGCGTTGCGCAAGTTGATTGCCGAGCGGCATCGGCGGCGCAGTGGTCAGGCCGTCGATGCTGACAATGTGATCGTCATGCCCGGTGCGCAATGTGCGGTGTATTCGGTGGCGCAATGTCTGCTGGATCCCGGCGACGAGGTGATTGTCGCTGAGCCGATGTACGTGACTTACGAAGGGGTGTTTGGTGCTTGCGGGGCGAAAGTCGTGCCAGTGCCGGTGCGGCCGGAGAACGGTTTTCGCGTGGATCCTGCCGATGTCGCTGCGCGCATTACACCGAAAACCCGCGCCATGTTGCTCAACAGTCCAAACAACCCCAGCGGCGCGAGCCTGTCTTTGCTGATCTGGCAGGAACTGGCGGCGCTGTGCATTCGTCATGATCTGTGGCTGATCAGTGACGAGGTTTACAGCGATCTGCTCTATGAAGGCGAGCACGTCAGCCCGGCGAGCCTGCCGGGCATGGCCGAGCGCACGGCGACGATCAATAGTCTGTCGAAATCCCATGCGATGACCGGGTGGCGCATCGGTTGGACGATCGGGCCTAAGTCGTTGGCCGAGCATTTGGTCAATTTGTCGTTGAGCATGTTGTTCGGGCTGCCGGACTTTGTGCAGAAAGCCGCAGAAGTGGCGTTGGCGACGGATCTGCCGGAGGTGACGCAGATGCGCGAGGAATATCGTTTGCGCCGGGATCTGGTCTGCGATCGCTTGCGCGGATGCCCGGGTTTGCACCCGATCCGGCCGGATGGCGGGATGTTTGTGATGGTCGATGTGCGCCAGACCGGGTTGGGTGCGCAGGCGTTTGCCTCGCAGTTGCTCGAGGGTTATGGGGTTTCGGTGTTGGCCGGTGAAGCGTTCGGGCCGAGTGCGGCGGGGCATATTCGCATTGGGCTGGTGGTCGATCGGGTGAAACTGGCGGATGCCTGTGCGCGGATTGCGCTGTGTGCGGCGCAGCTGTTGCAGGTGCGCAGTGCCTGATGGATTTGTGTTGCTTTCACCGGCCCCTTCGCGAGCAAGCTTTGCTCCTACAGGTGCAATGCTGATCTGCTTTTGTAGGAGCAGAGCTTGCTCGCGAAGGCGGCCTTGAGAGCGCTACAAAACCTCAGCCCTGCCAAGCCGATGGATTCACCAGATTCGCCGGTCTCTGCCCAGCCAATGCCGCCAGCAGATTCTCCACCGCACACCGCGCCATCGCTTCGCGCGTTTCATGCGTGGCCGAACCCATGTGCGGCGTCGCCACCACGTTGCTGAGCTGCAACAACGGCGAATCATGATTGAGCGGCTCGCGCTCAAACACATCCAGCCCCGCCGCACGAATGCGGTTGTTGCGCAGCGCATCAATCATCGCCGTCTCATCAACCACCTTGCCCCGCGAGATGTTGATGAAAATGCTCTCTGGCCGCATCAACGCAAACTGCTCAACACCGATCAAGCCTTCGGTCTGCGCCGTCAGCGGCAAGGTCAGGCAAATGAAGTCGGCCTGCTGCAACAATTCTTCAAGGCTTCGATACTGCGCAGCAAATCGCGCCTCAACCGCCGGTTTACGCGAATTGCTGTGATAGATCACCGGCATGCCAAAACCAAAATGCCCGCGCTGCGCCAACGCTTCACCGATGCGGCCCATGCCGATAATCCCCAGCGTCTTGCCATGGACATCGGTGCCGAAATGCGCCGGGCCGATGTTGCGACTCCATTGACCACCGCGCACCATGTTCGCCAGTTCCACCACACGGCGAGCAGCAGCGAGGATCAGGGCAAAACCGGTGTCGGCGGTGGTTTCGGTGAGGACATCCGGGGTGTTGGTCAGCAGGATCTTTCGTTGGCTCAGGTAGTCGATGTCGTAGTTGTCGACGCCCACCGAAACACTGGCGATGGCCTGCAGTTGCGGCGCCAGATCAAGCAGCGCCGCATCCAGTTTCAGACTGGCGCCGAGCAAACCCTGGGCACGGGGCAGGGCGTCACGCAATTGCATGAGGCCGTCGGCATCGAGGCTGTCGATCAGCGTCACTTCGCACTGCTCATGCAGGCGCGCCATCAGCGCGGGCGACAGTTTTTTGTACAACACGACGTGTTTTTTCATGGCAGAAATCTCTTCAGGAGTGAGCCGGCACGGCGCGCGTGGCCACGGCTTTGGCGACGACGCGATCACTGGCGCCGGGCTTGAGGAAAATCGTCAGCACCACCGACAGCAGCAACGCGCCGCTCATCAACAAATACGAGGCGCCGGGCGAACCGGTTGAGCTGTTCAAATAGCCGACCAGATACGAGCCGCCGAACGAGCCGAGCGCACCCATGCTGTTGATCAACGCCATCGCGCCGCCCGCAACGTTGGCCGGCAGAATCTCCGGAACGATTGCGAAGAAAGGCCCGTAAGGCGCGTACATGCAGGCGCCGGCGATCACCAGCAACGTGTACGACCACCAGAAATGTTCCGCGCCCAAGGCGTAGGAACCGTAGAACGCAATGGAGGCGATCAGCAGCGGCGGCCAGACGAAACGTTTGCGCTTTTGCAGTTTGTCCGAGCCCCACGACACCACCAGCATGCCGATCACCGCTGCCAGATATGGCAGCGCCGACAGCCAGCCGGCCTCGATCATGTCCATTTCTGCGCCAGCCTTGAGGATCGACGGCAGCCACAACACAAAACCGTAAACGCCAATGCTCCAGCAGAAAAACTGCAGCGCGAGAATGATGACTTTTGGCGAACGGAACGCTTCGGCGTAGTTTTTCACCGCTTTGATGCCGACCTGTTCGGCGGCGAGGGCGCTTTCGAGATCGTGCTTTTCCTCGTCGCTGAGCCACTTGGCCTGGGACGGACGATCATCGGCCAGACGCCACCAGATAAATGCCCAAAGCACCGCCGGCAGACCTTCGATGATGAACATCCAGCGCCAGCTGAAATGCTGCACCAGATAGCCCGACACCACCGACATCCACAGCATGGTCACCGGGTTGCCGAGGATCAGGAAGGTGTTGGCGCGCGAGCGTTCGGCGCGGGTGAACCAGTGGCACAGGTAGACCAGCATCGCCGGCATGACAGCGGCTTCGACCACGCCGAGCATGAAGCGGATGACGATCAGCCAGTAAGCGTTGGAGACCACACCGGTCAACGTGGCGAGGCCGCCCCAGAGGATCAGGCTGACGAAAATCAGCTTCTTCACGCTGTGTTTTTGCGCGTAGATCGCGCCCGGCACCTGGAAGAAAAAGTAGCCGAGGAAGAACAGTGCACCGAGCAGGGAGGACAGGCCCGGGGTGATCATCAAGTCAGCGGCCATGCCCGAAGCAGCGGCGAAACCGTAGTTGGCGCGATCGAGGTACGCCAGGCTGTAGGTGATGAACACGATGGGCATGATGTACCACCAGCGGCGGGCGGCGAGGGTTGCGGTTTTCATGGCGTTGCTCCTGAGCTTGTTGTTTTTGTCGCAGCAGGTAACGGATCAAAATGTGTGGTGAGTCAACCGACGCCTTCGCGAGCAAGCTCTGCTCCTACAAAGGCGAACGCACGCCTTACCCTTGTAGGAGCAAAGCTTGCTCGCGATTAGCGGTTTCAAATTCAACGGATAACTCCAGACGAGTCGGCAAACCCTCCATATCCCCTCGACTCTGCACCGCTCGACTGCCAATCCAGTTCGCACGCTGCACTGCCTCGGCAAAACTCTGATGCTCGAGCAAAGCGCTGATCATCCCGACCGCAAAACCGTCACCGGCGCCGACCGTATCGACCACCTGCGCCACCGGCACACCGTCGACAAAACCCTGAGTCTGCTGCGTGCGGTAATAGGCACCCTGCGGGCCGAGTTTGATCGCCACGGCTTCTGCACCCTGATCGAGATAGAACGCGGCAATGTCCGCCGGATCATCAAACCCGGTGAGCAAACGACCTTCGCTCAACCCTGGCAGCACCCAGTGGGCGAGGGCAGCGAGGCGGTTGATCTCGCTGATCATCTCGCGCTCGCTGGCCCACAGACTTGGGCGCAGGTTGGGATCGAACGACACGCTGCGCCCGGCATTGCGCATGCGCGTCATCAGTTCGAAGGACATTTCCCGTGCCGTGGCGGACAGCGCTGGCGGAATGCCGGTGGCGTGCAGATGGCGGGCACTGAGCAGCGTTTCGTTGATCGAACGCGGCGATAAGTGACTGGCCGCCGAACCGCGACGGAAGTACTCGACCTGCGGATCGCTGCCATCGTCACTGCGCGACTTGAACTGAAACCCGGTCGGGTGGTGCGGATCGACCGCGACATGGCTGCAATCCAGACCTTCATTAGCCAGCGTCTGCACCACGAAGCGACCGAGCGAATCATTGCCGACACGGCTCAGCCACGCGACGTTGAAACCCAGCCGCGACAGGCCGATGGCGACGTTACTGTCGGCGCCGGCAATGCGCTTGTGAAACTGTTCGACGGTGGCCAGATCACCGCTCTGCTCAGCTACCAGCATCGCCATGGTTTCGCCGAACGAGAGAATATCGATCTCAGACATGAGCAGGCTCCAGACGGGATTGGCCGAGGCGGGCGAGGGCAGCGACGTGTTCAGTGGTCAGTTGCACCAGGTCTTCGCCTTGCAGCGGGTATTCAGCGGCGCGCATAACGCCTTGGGCCATGTGCCGCAGCAGTTGTTCCCACACGTGCAGGTCGGTGGCAGCGGGCGGCACGGCGACCAGTTTGCCGTCGGCGCGGCGGGCCACGGCTTTGCAATGCACGTAACCGACGTGGCGCCCGAGCAGCCGCGCGGCGCTGGCGGCGGACTGGTCTTGCCACTGCCAGTTGCCGATGTCGAAGGTCATCTTGATCGGCAGGTTGTGCTGTTCGACGGCGGTGAAAAAACGTTGAAACGGCTCGATGCGACCGCCGTGCAGGGTTTGATCGTTCTCGACCAGCAGTTGCACCGGACTCTGTTGCAGACGCTGGGCCAAGGCTTGCAGGTCGTTGGTGTCGGTGAAGTAGCCGAGGGAGACCTTCAGCCATTTCGAACCGAACGCTTCGGCGTGTTGCAGCGCGTTTATCAGCTCCGGGTTGGGCTGCGCGTGGCCGGCGAGCCACAGTTCGGTCGGTGAGGAATAGATGCTTTGCAGGCCTAGAACCTGAGTGGCTTCGGCGAGTTGCGCGGGGACTTCACGGGTGAGCAATTCCTCGCGCCACTCGATGCGATCGGCACCGGCGGCGGCCAGAACGTCGATGAAAAAGTCTTGTCCGCGTTGGCGCACGAGCTCGGCACCGTAGCTGGACAGGCTGATGGAAACGGCGGGTTTATTCATTGTTATTGACCTCTGAAACCGGTTTCATTTTTGTTCAAAAAAATATCAGGTGGTTTTGCGGTGTTTTATAGGGCCTCTTCGCGAGCAAGCTTTACTCCTACGGGGGATACAGCCCGCTTTTGTAGGAGCCAAGCTTGCTCGCGAAGGCGTCAGATCAAACAACACCGTTGCCATGGGTCGACCCACGCTCAACCAGCACCGGCGCAAAATCCAGCACCCGCGCCGCCGCATCATCCCCACGCAAGCGCTTGAGCAAACAGTCAAACGCCCGCGCGCCAATCTCTTCAGTGGGCTGGGCCAGCGCAGTAATCCCGCTGCCCACCAACGGATACCAATCCAGATCATCCAGCGCGATCAGCCCGACATCCTCAAACAACCGGCAACCGATTTCCTTCAACGCGCGGGTGCTGGCCAACGCCGCCACGCCATTGGCGCAGAACAGCGCTTTAGGGCCGGCAGATGAAGTTTTCAAAAAGGTTTGCAGTTCGGCGGCAAGGTCATCGGAGGTTTCCAATACCGCGCCAGTCAGCTTCGAGCGCTGGGCAATCAGTTGCTGAAAACTGCTGACTCGTTCAATCCGCGAACTGGTGCCGTCGTACGGCTCAGTCACCAGCAGCACCTCTTGATAGCCGCGTTGCTCAAGGTGGGTGAGGGCCATTTCCACGGCGTGCGGGTTGTTCAGGCCGACCATATCGCTGTCGAGCCCGTCGACTTTGCGATCCACCAGCACCATCGGCATTTCACGGTGCAGTTCGTGCAATTCGTCGCGATGATGACCCAGGGTGTTAACGATCAAACCTTCGATGTTGTACGAGCGCAGCAGCGCGAGGTGCTGGCGTTCCTGCTCGTCATCGCGGTCGGTGTTGCACACCACCAGGCTGTAGCCGTGCGCACGGCAGGCGGTTTCCACCCCGTGCATCACGGCAATTGAATAAGGGTTGCGGATATCGGCGACGAGCATGCCGATCAACCGCGTGCGTCCACGTTTCAGGCCGCGAGCCATTTGATTCGGGCGATAGCCGAGTTCAGCGATTGCCTGTTCGATGCGCAGGGCAATGGCATCGGAAAGCAGGGCGCGGTCTTCGCCGATGAAGCGCGAGACACTGGCCTTGGAAACGCCAGCGCGCTCGGCAACGTCAAGCATGGTCACGCGGCTGCGCTGGGCGGCGGAAAAGTCGTTCACGGTCTGAAACCTTGTTATTGGATTTATAGGTTCAGTCGCTGTGAGAGGCGCTGAAACCGGTTTCAGGAAACACCAGAATCAAATCGTCCGTCAAGTAAATGATCACCGCGCGGTGTATGAGCACCGACGAGCGGCGCTTAAATCAACACGCTCAGCCATGCCGAACAGAGCAGCAGAACCGCCATCAAACGGTTGAATCGTTGCAACGCGCGCGGTGAGCGCAACCACCGTGCACTGCCTGCTCCAAGTAATGCCCAAACGCTCATACAAGGTAGCGAGACCAGGAAAAACACCAGCGACAGGGTCAGCACATGCGTCAGTCGAGCCTCACCATCACCGGCAAATACACTGACCACTGCCAGCGCCATCATCCAGGTTTTCGGGTTGATCAGTTGCAGACTGGCGGCACTCGCCGCGCCCAATCGCGCGCCCGTTTGTTGCGCATTCAATTCGGCGCCAGGCGCACGGAAAATCTGCCAGGCCAGGTAACTCAGCCAGGCCACGCCGATCCATTGCATGGCTTTTTGTACGCCGGGTAATTCAGTCAACGCCGAACCGGCGCCACTGCCGACCACCAACACCAGCAACGCCGCCGCTGCACAGGCGCCGAAAATGATTGGCAATGCGGCAACGAGACCGTAACGAGCGCTGTTGCTCAGCACCAGAATATTGGTCGGGCCGGGGGTAATCGAGGCGACAAACGCGAACAGCAGAAACGGCAGTAACGTCGGGAAAGTAGAGAGCATCGCAGGCAAACTCCGTTGAAGATCGATAAGCCGATCTTCAGTGCTTGCCCGGTGCCATGTCTGGAAGATTTGAGCAGCGATTGCGATACATCGCCGGGGTCAGGCCGTAGGCGCGCACGAACCAGCGACCGAGATGGCTTTGATCAGAAAAACCAAGCTCCATCGCCACCGCAGCCGGTTGTTCGCCACTGGCCAACAGGCGCCGTGCCTTGGCCAGGCGCAGTTGCACCAGATAGGCGTGGGGCGCCAGTCCATACGCAGCCTTGAAGGCGCGGGTCAGGCGAAAGCGGTCAACGCCGGTCGCGGCGGCAACTTGCTCCAGGCCAATGTCCTGATGCGCATGGGCATGCAAATAGTCGCGAGCCTTTTGCGCCACCAGCGGCAAGCGCGGATCAGCGCCGTAACGCGTGCGCCAGTGCAAATGGCGGGTGAGTTGGCCGAACAGATTGTCCAGCGCAGTCTGGCGGACGATTTTCAGTTCGCCACCGTGCAGCGTCTGAAAGGCCATTTGCGTGGCCTGCATCAGTTGCGGATCGGTGATCAGGGTGTTGGCGAAACTCAGTTGGCTATTGAGCGGAGCATCTTCGAACAGGGCGCCAAGTTCGCGTTCGATCCACACCGGATCGAGATACAGCATGCGATAGGTGAAGCCGCCCTCGGTAGGCGCGTCGCCGTCATGGATATCGCCCGGCTCTAGCAGAAACACCTTGCCCGGCGTGCTCTGGTGCTTCGTGCGCCGACAGTTGAATTGCTGCACGCCTTGTTCGGTGATGCCGACCAGATAGCTGTCATGCCAATGCGGATCGTAAGCATGGCCCTTGAAATGCGCGCGCAGAGTCTCGATGCCGGTGTCGGCATCCTGGGCCAGATCGATCCAGTTTTGAGAGTCCATGCCGCACCTGTCAGGCAAAGTTTCGGGCAATTTAGCGCTGCTGTTGGCGAGTCGCCTAGAAGATTTGTGCAGCGCTCAACCAAACAGGCCGGCAGCAATGTTGATCGAGAAACCCAGAATCGCCGTGTTGAACACAAAACCAAGCAACGATTGCAACAGCACGATCTTGCGCAGTTGCCGGGTCGCCACGCCCACGTCAGAGGTTTGCACTGCGACGCCGATGGTGAAGGAAAAGTACAAAAAGTCCCAATAATTGGGCGTGGTCAGCCCTTCGGCGAAGCGCAGCGCCGGCTCCTTGTCTTTGCAGGTGTAATACAGGCGCGCGTAATGCACACAGAAAATCACCCCGATCAGCAGCCACGAACCGATCACCGTTAGCGCGGTGAAGGCGTAGTGAATCAACTTGCGGTTGGTTTCCAGATCCTTGCTGCCGGCCAGTTCGAAGGTGATGGTGGCAAGGCTGGCCAGTGCGGCGATACACACGACGAACAACACCAGCGCGGCGTTCTCGTCTTCGACTTCGGCGATGCGCTGGACGTCAGGCGCTTTCGCACGGATTGTCAGCCAAAGCATCAGAACCAGATACGTCCAGACGCCGGCGTTCCAACCGATAAGGATTTTACTGACGATGGAATCGGCGGGGGCCAGAAGTCCGGTAGCGAGACCGACCAGTGCGGCGGCGGACAGGCGAGGGTGGGTGCGGGCAAGAAAGCGCATGAGGACTCACGTTAGCGAACTGTCCCAGCACCATAGCGCACGCCAGAGGGCTTTTGTAGGAGCTGCCGCAGGCTGCGATCTTTCGACCCTGGTTCGAAAAGATCAAAAGATCGCAGCCTGCGGCAGCTCCTGCATTAATCACGCGCCAATCAATACATCGCCTTTGTCGACGGTGGCTTTCTTACCTTCGGGATTAACACCCTCGAATTCGAAAACTGCTTTCAAAGTGCTCGCGGTTGGATCCTCCTTGATATCGATCTCGCCACTGACGGCTTTATAAGGGCCCAAGCTATTTTCAGACGACGTAGCGAAAGACATGTAAATGCCTGATTTGCCATTCAGCAGATACTTACCGGCTTTGGTGGTCTCGGGGAACGAAATATTGACCTGGACAAGATCGCTCGGATCCCAGAAGAAGTGAAAGGCCTGGTAGTAATACGTGCCTCCACTCTGATTGGTGGTGACATCTTGGGAGTTGAATTCGTATGACCGGCTTGAGGTCTTGATTTCAGCCTTAAGTTTCCCCATCACTTTTTTATCGTTTTTCCCGTTGCTCATGGCAGCTTCCCTTTGCAGAACACTGAATGGTTGGTCGAATCCTCTTCAGATTCTCCCGCCAGAGCAGGCAAATCTACTGTCAGACTTGACAGTAGATTTGCCTTTGAATCGGTTATAACCTCGCGGGCGGAAACTTATTTTTTGCTGGCGTGAGGTCGTTTGACCAACTTCATTACCACAACAAAAAACACCGGCACGAAAATCACCGCCAACGTCGCGGTGATCATCCCGCCAATCACACCCGTCCCGATCGCCTGCTGACTCGCCGAACTGGCGCCGGTCGCAATCGCCAACGGCACAACACCAAGAATGAACGCTAGCGATGTCATGACAATCGGCCGCAGACGCAGGCGGGCAGCCTGCAACGTCGCGTCGATCAGGTCATGGCCATCGTCGTACAGGCTCTTGGCGAACTCGATGATCAGGATCGCGTTCTTCGCCGACAGACCAATAATGGTGATCAGCCCGACCTTGAAGAACACATCGTTGGGCATGCCCCGTAAGGTCACCGCCAGTACCGCGCCGAGTACACCAAGCGGCACGACGAGCAGCACCGAGGTCGGAATCGACCAGCTCTCATACAGCGCCGCCAGACACAGGAACACAATCAGCAGCGACAACCCGAGCAGTATCGGCGCCTGACTGCCAGACAAGCGCTCCTGCAACGACAGCCCCGTCCACTCCTGCCCCAAGCCTTTCGGGCCTTGCGCGACCAAGCGCTCAATCTCAGCCATGGCCTCACCGGTGCTGTGCCCCGGTGTCGGCTCACCGGAAATCGCAATCGCCGGATAACCGTTGTAACGCGTCAACTGCGCCGGGCCCTGAATCCATTTGGCCTGGACGAATGCCGACAACGGCACCATTTTTCCGGCGTTGTTGCGCACGTGCATTTTCAGCAAATCATCGACCTGACTGCGTTGATCACCTTCGGCCTGTACCACCACACGCTGCATACGACCCTGGTTGGGGAAATCGTTGATGTACGAGGAACCGACAGCCGTGGACAGCACGTTGCCGATATCCGCGAACGACACACCCAAGGCATTCGCCTGTTTACGGTCGACTTCAAGCTGTACTTGCGGCGCTTCAGCCAATGCGCTTTCGCGTACGTTCATCAACACCGGGCTTTTTTCCGCTGCGGCGAGCAACTCTGTGCGCGCCTGCATCAGTGTCGCGTGGCCGAGGCCGCCGCGATCCTGCAGGCGGAATTCGAAACCGCTGGAGGTGCCCAGGCCATCGATTGGCGGCGGCAACACGGCAAACGCCATCGCATCCTTGATCTGGCTAAGGGCGGCGTTGGCACGGTCGGCAATCGAACTGGCCGAGTCATCGCTGCCACGCTCAGACCAGTCCTTGAGTGTGCTGAACGCCAACGCGGCGTTCTGCCCGCTACCCGAGAAGCTGAAACCGAGAATCACCACGCTGTCGCTGATCCCGGGCTCGCCGGCGTTGTGCGCCTCGAACTGTTCGGCCACTTGCACCGTACGGTTCTTGGTAGCACCGGGCGGCAATTGGATGTCAGTAATGGTGTAACCCTGATCCTCAACCGGCAGGAACGAGGAGGGCAGGCGCATAAAGCACAGGCCCAGACCGACCAGCAGCACCACGTAAATCAGCAGATAATGACCGGTACGCTTGAGCGCATAGCCGACCCAGCCCTGATAACGCTCGGTCAGTTGCTCGAAACGGCGATTGAACCAGCCGAAGAATCCGCTTTTCTCGTGATGCTCGCCCTTGGCAATCGGCTTGAGCAAGGTCGCGCACAGCGCCGGGGTCAGGGTCAGGGCAAGAAACGCCGAGAACAGAATAGAGGTCGCCATCGACAGCGAGAACTGCTGGTAAATCACCCCGACCGAGCCCTGCATAAAGGCCATCGGAATAAACACAGCGACCAGCACCAGCGTAATGCCGATGATCGCGCCGGTGATCTGCGTCATCGCTTTGCGTGTGGCCTCCTTGGGCGATAAACCCTCGGTGGCCATGATCCGCTCGACGTTCTCCACCACGACAATGGCATCGTCGACCAGAATGCCGATGGCCAGCACCATGCCGAACATGGTCAGGACGTTGATCGAGAAACCCAGCGCCAACATGGTCGCGAAGGTACCCATCAATGCTACCGGCACCACCAGCGTCGGGATCAGCGTGTAGCGGATGTTTTGCAGAAACAGGAACATCACCGCAAACACCAGCAGCATCGCCTCGCCCAAGGTGTAAACCACTTTGGTGATCGAGACCTTTACGAACGGTGACGTGTCGTACGGGATCTTGTATTCAACGCCGGCCGGGAAGTAGCGCGACAGCTCATCCATTTTCGCCCGCACCAGTGTCGCAGTGGCGAGTGCATTGGCGCCCGGCGACAACTGCACGCCGACAGCGGTGGACGGTTTGCCATTGAGGCGCGTGCCGAACTGGTATTCCTGACTGCCGATTTCAACTCGCGCCGCATCGCCGATGCGCACGGTCGAACCGTCCGGATTGGCCTTGAGCACGATGTCGGCGAATTCTTCCGGGGTCGACAACTGGCCTTTGACCAGAATCGTCGCGGTGATTTCCTGGCTCGACGGGTTCGGCAAATCACCAATGCTGCCAGCGGAGACCTGAGCGTTTTGCGCGGTGATCGCGGCGTTGACGTCCGCTGGGGTCAGGTTGAAGCCGATCAGTTTCTGCGGATCGACCCAAATGCGCATGGCGCGTTCGGCGCCGTACAGCTGCGCCTTGCCGACACCGTCGAGACGCTTGATCTCGTTCATCACGTTGCGCGCCAGATAATCACTGAGCGCTACGTCATCAAGTTTGCCGTCGCTGGACGTCAGGGTGATCAACAGCAGGAAGCCAGAAGAAACCTTCTCCACCTGCAAGCCTTGCTGATTCACCGCTTGTGGCAGACGCGACTCGACCACTTTCAAGCGATTCTGCACGTCGACCTGTGCCAGCTCGGGATTCGTCCCCGGCTGGAACGTGGCTTTGATCGTCGCGCTGCCGAGGCTGCTTTGCGATTCGAAGTACAACAGGTGATCGGCACCGTTGAGTTCTTCTTCGATCAGGCTGACCACGCTTTCATCGACGGTCTGCGCCGAGGCGCCGGGGTACACGGCATAGATTTCGATCTGTGGCGGTGCGACATCGGGGTACTGCGCCACCGGTAATTGCGGGATGGCCAGCGCGCCGGCCAAGAGGATGAACAACGCGACCACCCAGGCAAACACCGGGCGGTCGATAAAGAACTGCGGCATATAAAAGCGTCCTGCTTACTGACCAGAGGTCTGGGCAAGTGGAAGAGGGGTGTCGTCGATCTGCACTTTCTCGCCGGGACGGGCGTGTTGCAGGCCTTCGATGACAATGCGGTCGCCGGGCTTGAGGCCGCCGGTGACGATCCAGCGATCGTTCTGCACCGCACCTAGTTGCACCGGTTGCAGGGCGACGCGCATTTGCTCATCGACCGTCAGCACCTGAGCGATACCGGCGCTGTCACGTTGCACGGCGCGTTGCGGCACGGTCAGGCCATTGGCAATGGTTGCCTGCTCCAGACGCACGCGGACAAAACTGCCCGGCAGCAAATCGAGATCCGGGTTAGGGAATTCGCTGCGCAGGATGATCTGGCCGGTGCCCGGATCGACGGTGATATCAGCGAACAGCAACTTGCCCGGCAGTGGATAGAGGCTGCCGTCATCCTGAATCAGCGTGGCTTTGACCTGATCCTGACCGACCTGCTGCAACTGCCCGGAGCGGAACGCACGGCGTAGCTCATTGAGTTCACGGGTCGACTGAGTGACGTCGGCGTGAATCGGGTTGAGCTGCTGAATCAGCGCCAATGGCGTGGTTTCGTTCTGCCCGACCAGTGCGCCTTCCGTCACCAGCGCCCGGCCAATACGACCGGAGATCGGCGCAGTGACGGTGGCGTAACCCAGACTCAGCTTCGCTCGTTCCACGGCAGCCTTGTTGGCGGCGACGTCCGCGGCGGTTTGGCGAGCGGTGGCTCGGGCGTTGTCGTAATCCTGAGCACTGATGGCCTTGTCGCCGATCAGCTGCGCATAACGCTGTTCCTGCAACTTGGCCTGAAACGCATTGGCCTCGGCCTTGCGCAGCGCGGCTTCGGCGCTGTCGAGGTCAGCCTTGAACGGCGCCGGGTCGATGCGGAACAGCACCTGACCTTTTTTCACGTCGCTGCCTTCGCGGAAGGTGCGCTCCAGCACCACGCCAGCCACCCGTGCACGCACCTCGGCGATACGCGGCGCGGCGATGCGGCCACTGAGTTCGCTGCTCAGCGTCAACGGGCGGGCTTCAAGGGTTTCGATGCGCACCGTGGCCGGCGGCGCCTGTTCTTCGGCGTTCGAAGATGAATCACACGCGCTCAGCGTCAGCGCGAATGCGATCAGGCCGAGCCCGGCCAGCAGTTTGTTCGACATGTACTACCCCCAATATTGATGCCCGCATCCTACGGACAGTCGCCGAGAGTAGCGGTGAAGCTTTGTAGGCGCTGTGTGAAATTGTGTAAGGGTTTTACTCAGGGACGGGTGAGGGCGTATATCCTTTAGCCCTTGAATTTTTTTGTGACGGTTAGATCGCTTTCGCGAGCAGGCTCGCTCCCACATTGGTTTTGTGAACGCCACAACTTCCATGTGGGAGCGAGCCTGCTCGCGAAGAGGGCCTGACATCCACCCCAGCAATATCTGGAACACCCATGCCCAACATCCTCCTGGTCGAAGACGACACCGCCCTCGCCGAACTGATTTCCAGCTACCTCGAACGCAATGGCTATAGCGTCAGCGTCATTGGCCGTGGCGATCACGTGCGTGAACGGGCGCGGATCAATCCGCCGGATCTGGTGATTCTCGACCTGATGCTGCCGGGGCTTGATGGCTTACAGGTCTGTCGCCTGCTGCGCGCCGACTCGGCGACGCTGCCGATCCTGATGCTCACCGCGCGCGATGACAGTCACGATCAAGTGCTCGGCCTGGAAATGGGCGCCGACGATTACGTCACCAAACCCTGCGAGCCGCGAGTCTTGCTCGCCCGCGTCCGTACGTTGTTACGGCGCAGCAGCCTCGGCGAACCGGTAACCGCCAACGACCGTATCCTCATGGGCAATCTGTGCATCGACCTGTCCGAGCGCACCGTGACCTGGCGCGATCAACCGGTGGAACTGTCCAGCGGCGAATACAACCTGTTGGTGGTGCTGGCCCGACATGCCGGCGAAGTGCTCAGCCGTGATCAGATTCTGCAACGCCTGCGCGGCATCGAATTCAACGGCACCGATCGCTCGGTGGACGTGGCGATTTCCAAGTTGCGTCGCAAGTTCGATGACCACGCCGGCGAGGCGCGCAAGATCAAAACCGTGTGGGGCAAGGGTTACCTGTTCAGCCGTTCGGAATGGGAATGCTGAGCTGATGTTTCGCATCCTGTTTCGCCTGTATCTGGTGACGATCATCTCGTACAGCGCGGCGATTTATCTGGTGCCGGATCTGGTGGTGATGGCGTTCCGCGAACGCTTTGTCACCTATAACCTCGATTATTCCCGTGGCCTGCAATCGCTGATCACCAAGCAGTTCCGCGCCGTGCCGCAAGATCAGTGGCCGGCGCTGGCGCAGTCGATGGACAAAGACTTTCAGCCGCTGCACATCGTCCTCGCCCGTATTGATAGCGCCGACTTCACCGCCATCGAGCAGGAGCGCCTGCGCCGTGGCGAAAACGTCGTGCGCATCGGTGATTGGGGCTGGCGCACGCTGGCGGTGGCGCCGCTCAATGACGACGTTGCGGTGCAGATGGTGGTGCCGCCGGATCCGATGGACGTCAACTTGTTGTACTGGAGCATCAACGTGCTGATCGGTGCGTCGTTGCTCGCATGCCTGTTGCTCTGGTTGCGCCCGCACTGGCGCGATCTCGAGCGCCTCAAAGGCACCGCCGAACGTTTCGGCAAAGGCCATTTGAGCGAGCGCACGAAGATCGCCCGCAGCTCGAACATCGGCAGTCTCGCCAATGTTTTCGACACCATGGCTGGCGATATCGAGAACCTGCTCAATCAACAACGCGATCTGCTCAATGCGGTGTCCCATGAGCTGCGCACACCGCTGACGCGTCTGGATTTCGGCCTTGCGTTGGCCTTGTCCGATGATCTGCCGGCCGCCAGCCGCGAACGTCTGCAAGGGCTGGTCGCGCACATTCGTGAACTCGATGAACTGGTGCTGGAGTTGCTCTCCTACAGCCGCTTGCAGAACCCGGCGCAGTTGCCGGAACAGGTCGAAGTCTCGCTGGATGAGTTTATCGACAGTATTTTGGGCAGTGTCGATGAGGAACTGGAATCGCCGGAAATCGTCATCGATGTGCTGTTGCACGGGCAGCTTGAGCGCTTTGCGCTGGACCCGCGCCTGACTGCCAGGGCGATCCAGAACCTGCTGCGCAACGCCATGCGTTATTGCGAGAAACGTATTCAGATTGGCGTACAGGTCAAGGATGAAGGTTGCGAAATCTGGGTCGACGATGACGGTATCGGGATTCCGGATGACGAGCGTGAGCGGATTTTCGAGCCGTTCTATCGCCTTGACCGCAGTCGTGATCGCGCTACGGGCGGATTCGGTCTCGGGCTGGCGATCAGTCGCCGGGCACTGGAAGCGCAGGGCGGCGCTTTGACGGTAGAAGCTTCGCCGTTGGGCGGCGCTCGCTTTCGACTTTGGTTACCGTCATTCAAGTGACTTTTTTTCCGGCGGTTGACCGCTGGGTTTTTAAACACCCCTGTCAGATCTGACAGTTGCGGCCTTTGGTGTTAGGGGATTTGATGAAAGGGACAGGTTACTGCCCTGATCAATCCCGTCTCCTCGCAAAGGACTGAAGCCGATGGCCGCGCCTACTCTCGACAAGCCTAGTGTTCCCGGTATGAAAGAACCGGTAACTGCACCGCAACCGGTCGATGGCGCGGTGCAACTGGCGCTGACTCAGCTCAATCCCGAAGGCGTGAAGGTATTCATTCAACCATCGTTGAGCACGGCGGCGGATGACTCGCTGCTGTTGCGCCTGAACGGCGCGGTGGCTGATAAAAAAATCATTACGGCAGGCGAGGAGAGTCAGCAGGCGACCCTGTTTGTGCCGGCAAAGCTGTGGAAGGACGGGGTCAATACGCTTGAATACGGCTTTGAGCGGGCCGGTGTGGAGCACGAAACTTCGCATCCATTGCTGCTTTGGTTTCACAGCAAGCGTCCAGGCGGTGTGGATTTCGATCCGGGTAACGAGGGGCACTCGGAGCTGGCGCTGCAGGTCGCGCAGTCCATCCGCGATGAAGGGGTGAACGCCGACCGCGCGCGCGATGGGGCCAACGTAAGTGTTTTTTATCCGCTGATGAGGCCGTTCGATACGATCCTGCTCGATTGCAACGGCGTGGTTTTGAAACACGCAGTGAATCAGGCGGAGGCCGACAGCGGCCTGCCAGTGGCAATGACCATCGATGAAGCAACGTTTATTGCAGCGGGCGATCATCGGGATTTTCCACTGAGTTACACCGTGTACGACTGTGCCGGGAACGGCCCGGACACCAACAATCCCGATTCAGCGGTGCAACACATCTATGTGAATCTCAAGGGCAATTGGTACGACCCACCGATTGTCAGTGAAGACCCGAACGATGCCGAGGATGACCCGGACACTATTGATTTGAGCAAGCTGGACGGCAAGCCGGCCACTGCGCAGGTTTATGTGCCGCGCAGTTGGTTGAAGGACGATGCAATCCATCTGCGCTGCATCTTCCGTACCGCCGGTGGTGGCGAAGAAGCATTGACCCTGATCGAGACAATCAAAAACACGCCGTTCATGTATTCAATCCCGGTACCTCATGCGCATTTCGCCGCTGCTGCAGGCGGCAAAGCGATTTTTCACTACACACGGATGAGCGGCGGTGTCTTGCTGGATCGTTCAGAAGCGCTGACGGTCAGCATCACCGGCTCAGCGGCCTCCGACCTGAAGCCGCCGACGCTGGTCGGCGCCGGCAGCGAAGTGGAACCGCTGGCATTCCCGAACGGGCTTACTGTGCGAGTGGACTACCCGGATGCACACGAAGGCGATCAGGCACGCTTGGTGGTCGAAGGTGTTTCCGGGCTGGGTTCGCCAGTGTTTGCGCCAATCAACTTCAACAAAGACAAGCAGGCAACCTTCTTGCTCAAGCCGGAGGGGATTGCTGCCAATCACGGTAAAACCATCAAGCTATATTGGGAGTTGTTGCGTGCTGGAGGCTTTCAACCTTCAGGTGCCGTTGACGTCATCGTGCGGCCAATTGCACACGGCGACTGGCAGCTGCCAGTACCTCGTATCACCCAAGCCTTGGGTGACACGCTGGACATGGGGGCGTTTATCGGCCCGGCTGAGGCAACCTGTAAATCGTGGCCGGCGATGGCGGTCGGCCAATTGCGCTGGTTTCGCCTGATCGGGACGGATCACAGCGATAGGCCGCACGAGATTCTGATCGCCAACGGGGCCCCGGTGACGCCGGTTGAAGTGATTAGTGGTCTGGAGAATACGTTGCCCCGCGCTGAACTCGAAAAATTCAAACCGGGCAGTGCGGTCACGCTGGAGTTGAAGGTGTCTTTCGACGGAAGCAAGGACGAGAGTGCGGCCGTGACGTACAAGACGATCGACTACAAAGTCTTCGACTCTCCCGCCACGCTGCTGGAGGATTTCACCAGCGCCAGCCCGCAAGCGGTGAAAGAGGGAGGCGTCATGGAAACGTCCAACCTCAAATTCACCTTCCAGTCAGGCGACGGCGTATGCGCAATCATGCAGCGTTGCGACATCGGCGAATCATTCCTCGGCCAGATCGAAGGCCAAGTGCTGAGCATTGGTCGCGATGCGTTTGGTCCGAAACCGGTCGTCGTAGAACTGGAATTGAAAAAGGCCTGTTCAAAAATCGGCTTCTATCATGTGAGTGTCAACTTCGGTGACAGCTTTGCGGAATATTTCGCCGCTGACGGAGCGTTGCTCGGCAGCCAATTCCTCGGGGCTTCATACAGCACTCCGGTAGGGGTTTCGTTAGCCGCAGCGGGAATCAAGTTCATCAAGATTACTTGTCCGACCGGAGACTGGTTCAGCCTCGACAACATTAGAGTCGAGTATTGATCAGTGACTTGGCCATGCCCGCCAGTTCGGAGGACGGGTTGTAACCGATGAGCATCCAGGCATGTTCGCGTTCGGTCCAATAGACGACGTTCATGTTGTGCCGGTGTTCCTGGGCGATTGGCCGACTGCCGCTGTTCGATCGCGTCACGCACAGCGCCAGCGGCCCGTATCTGGCGTCAAGATAGACGATCTGCGCGATCGGCACGCCGTCGTATTCGAGGACTTGCGCGCGCCTGAATTCGGCTCCGGGCAGCTTCAGTTTTGCCGTTGAAAGGTTCAGACCCAATCGCTTGTCCACTGTCTGCAGTTGCGCCCGTTGCGTGGCGTCGTCGGTAGGCAAGTGCGCGAGCGTTTGCGGCACGTACAGCGCCATGTAGTCACTGACCAGTTCACGCCAGTTGTGCGATTGCTTCGCTTGCCAACCGAGCACCAAGCGGTCGGCCAGTACGCCTGCGCCGACAAGCGCTGCCGCCGCCGCGCCGATGAACCAGCGTCGACTTATTCCCGGACGTTCTGGCGACGCGATCGCATCAAGCCGCGCCTGCAAACGCTCCATCGGTGCTTGTTGTGCGAGTTCGTCGTAGGCGTTTTTGTACGGCAGGTTGCTGCGGGCGAGCCATTGCACGCGCAGATTTAGCAGCGGGTCATCAGCGATGGCGTCGTCGAGTTGGCGCCGGTAGTCCGCGTCGAGTTCATCGTCCAGATAGGCGACGAGTTGCTCATCCGAAGGCGTGTTCATGGGCGATCTCCTTCGGTGGCTTTCGGTACGGCTTGCAGCGGCGGGTATTCGGCGAGTTTCAGCCGCGCGGTGGCGAGGCGGCTCATCACCGTGCCAATCGGCACTTGCAGGATCTCGGCGACTTCGCGGTAAGACAATCCTTCGACGTAGGCCAAATACACGGTTTCGCGCTGGGTTTCGGGCAACGCATCAACGCGGCGAATCACTTGCGCAACCATCACATGCGTCTGCGCCGCGTACTCGCCATCAAACGCCAGTTGCCCATCGGCATCGACCTGACCGGCGCCGTTGCGCACCCGACGCGCGCGCACTTCATTGAGCCAGATCGAATGCAGAATGCTCAGCAGCCAGCGATCCATGCGCGTGCCCGCCGCGTATTGAGCAGAACGCTCCAGTGCCCGCACACACGTCGCCTGCACCAGATCCTCGGCGACATGCCGATTGCGCGACAGCAGCAAACCGTAGCGCCACAATCGCGCCAGATGCTGTCCGAGTTCCGCTCTGAATGCCTGATCGCTGACGATGATGGCCTCCGCTGTGATAGGTCAGGTTTTTGATGAGTCGTTGATGGCTTGCGCCAGATCCTGATATTCCTCGCAGGACGTGCCGCAAATCGATTTGATCTGCTGCAACTGTTCTTGCGCCAGGTCGACGCGGCCTTTGATCACATAGGCTTCGCCGAGGTATTCGCGCACTTGCGCGTACTGCGGATCGAGTTTCACCGACTGCAGGTAATAGCCGATGCCTTCGTCGGTGCGCCCCAGTTTGCGCGTGGCGTAACCGCGATAATTGAGCGCTTTGGCGGTGTTCGGTTGTTGCAGTGTATCGAGCAGTGCCAGCGCCTCTTCGTAGCGCCCGTCCTTGGCCAGCCGATAGGCGTAGTCGGTGCGATCGGCGTCCGGCAACAGGCTGCTGGTTTGCAGCACGCATTTCTGCGATTTGCTGTCCCAGACCTGGCCTTTCGGGCATTCGGGCTTCTTCACCGGCTCGTCTTCATCACCGTTGGCGAAGGCCAAATGGCTGGACATCGCGGCGACCAGCAGCAACGGGGCGGCGAACATAACGGAACGGATAGTCATGGGCAAGGCTCCACAGGAGGTTATGTTTCACTTTGAACACCACAGCGTGAAATTTTATTCATTGCTTTGTCAGTGACTGTTCAAGTGAGGCACAAATTCCGACGCTATGCTCGTGAGCGTCTGCCGTTGATCCGAAGCTCTGCCATATAGGGGACTGCCATGAACGATCAGCTCCATCACGCCACTGGCGGCTACAAAACCGCTGCCGATACCTACGTCAAAGGACGCCCGGATTACCCGCCACAAGTCAGCGACTGGCTGAGCGCAACGTTGGGGCTGGATAATCACCAAACCGTGATCGATCTGGGCGCCGGTACCGGCAAGTTCACTGGCCGGTTGGTAGCGACGGGCGCGCAGGTGATTGCCGTTGAACCGGTGGCGCAGATGCTGGAAAAACTCGCCGATGCCTGGCCGCAGGTGCTGGCTGTACACGGCACGGCGACGGATTTGCCGTTGCCGGATGCCTCGGTGGATGTGGTGGTCTGTGCGCAGGCGTTTCATTGGTTTGCCAGTGCAGAGGCGCTGACGGAAATCGCTCGGGTACTTAAGCCCGGCGGCAGGCTCGGGTTGATCTGGAACCTGCGTGATACGCGAGTCAGTTGGGTGCCGAAGCTGGACGCCATTGTCAATGCGCTGGAGGGTGATACGCCGCGTTATTACACCGGTGAATGGCGCAAGGCGTTTCCGCATCCGGCGTTTGGGCCGTTGCAGGTGCAGCAGTTTCACAATGGTCATACCGGCTCGGCGGAGGATGTGCTGTTCAACCGGGTGCGTTCGACCAGTTTTATCGCGGCGTTGCCGGAGGCGCAGCGGGCGAGGGTGGATGAGCAGATTCGCGCGTTGATTCAGTCTGAGCCGGAGCTGCGGGGCCGGGATGTGGTGACGGTGCCCTACGAAACCGCAGTCTTCGTGACACGCAAGTCCCCGTAGGAGCTGCCGCAGGCTGCGATCTTTTGATCTTGTCTTTTTAAAAACAACATCAAAAGATCGCAGCCTGCGGCAGCTCCTACGGGGTGGAGGGTTGCAGTACATCTCTTCAAGTCAGTCCCGCATTTGTCCGAACCGCCACCGTGATGCCTTGTTATAGTTCGGGCCTCATTTTCTGCCCGGTAAAGGATCACTGCCATGACTCAATACTCCGCCTTCAGCGTCGAACTGGCCGACAACATCGCCCATGTGCAGATCAATCGCCCGGAAAAGATCAATTCGATGAACGCGGCGTTCTGGAGCGAGATCGTCGAGATCTTCCAATGGATCGACGACACCGACGAAGTGCGCGTGGTGGTGCTCAGCGGCAACGGTAAACATTTCTCCTCGGGCATCGATTTGATGATGCTCGCCGGCGTCGCCAATGAACTGGGCAAGGACGTCGGCCGCAACGCGCGCCTGCTGCGCCGCAAAATCCTCACCCTGCAAGCCTCGTTCAACGCCGTCGACAACTGCCGAAAACCGGTGCTCGCGGCGATTCAGGGTTACTGCCTGGGTGGCGCGATCGACCTGATCGCTGCCTGCGACATGCGTTACGCCGCCGAAGACGCGCAATTCTCGATCAAGGAAATCGATATCGGCATGGCCGCCGATGTTGGCACTTTGCAACGGTTGCCACGGATCATCGGTGACGGCATGCTGCGTGAACTGGCTTACACCGGTCGTACCTTCGGCGCAGAAGAGGCGCGCAGCATTGGCCTGGTCAATCGCGTCTACAGCGACAAAGACACGCTGCTCGAAGGCGTGCTCGACATCGCTCGCGAAATCGCTTCGAAGTCGCCGATTGCGGTCACCGGCACCAAGGAAATGATCAGCTACATGCGCGACCATCGCATCGACGACGGCCTCGAATACGTTGCCACCTGGAATGCCGCCATGCTGCAATCCACCGACTTGCGCGTGGCCATGGCCGCCCATATGAGCAAACAGAAACCCGAATTCCTGGACTGAGAAACCATGACAGCTCGCTGGACCACTGCAGTACTCGACACCGATCAACCGGGCGGCTGGGCCGTGGCGCGCAGCCCGGAAGGCTTTCTGTTCGATGACAACGGCGCGCTGTTCCCCCGGGAATGGCTCAAGCGTCAGGACTTGTCAGTCCTCACCGAGCACGGCATTGGCCATCTCGACGGCGAGCCGGTGTATCTGTTGGAGTTGCGCAGCGCCAGCGAGGTGCCGGGGTGCATCTGGAAAGGTCTGCGGGCGTTCATGCTCGAGGGCGATCACACGATCTACAAAGTGCTCGGTTACGCCGCGCAGATTGGCACTTGGGCGCGCGAGCATCGATTCTGCGGAAACTGCGGACAGGCGATGACGCAAGTGCCGCGCGAGCGGGCGATGTATTGCCAGCCATGCGATCTGCGCAGCTATCCGCGTATTTCGCCGAGCATGATTGTGCTGATCACTCGCGGTGACGAGATTCTGCTGGCCCGCTCACCGCGTTTCGTCACCGGGGTCTACAGCACGCTGGCCGGGTTTGCCGAGCCGGGCGAGTCGGCGGAGGAATGCCTGATTCGGGAAGTGCGCGAAGAAGTGAGGATCGAGGTGAAGAACATCGAGTATCTGGGCAGCCAGTGCTGGCCGTTCCCGCATTCGATGATGCTCGGCTTCCATGCCGAATACGCGGGGGGCGAGATTGTCTGTCAGGAAGACGAGATCGAGGACGCCCAATGGTTCAACGTGCACGACCTGCCGCCGTTGCCGGCGTCCAAGTCGATTGCCCGTTACCTGATCGACGTCTACGTGGCGCGGCGCTTAGGCCACGCTGAACCAGTGCTGCCAGGCTAGGCGCACGGTCAGCCCCAGCACTACCGTGATGAACACTGGCCGAATGAACTTGGCGCCGCCGCCGATGGCGGTGCGGGCGCCGAAGAAGG
>Ga0160469_100289_pt1 | contig 34412 bp, 26 predicted proteins | sample HID1972M_E11MG_FD_108246 | JGI IMG/M metagenome (GOLD analysis project Ga0160469, IMG submission 108246) | Enriched pill bug-associated microbial communities from UW Madison campus, WI, USA - HID1972M_E11 MG | ecosystem: Host-associated > Arthropoda: Insects > Digestive system > Unclassified ...
GATGCCGCCGACCCAGTTGCCGACCTGCGAGCCGCAGAACGCGAGGTTCTGGAAGTCGCACGGGAAGCTGTTGAAGTCTTCGCCTTCGCCGAAACGGCCGACTTTGATGTCGAGTTTCTGATCGAAGAATTTCTGCTGATACCACATCTGCGTCAGGCGCGTGGTCTGGCCACGGCCCCAGACTTCCTGGGCCGAGGTGAAGCCGCCGACGCGCGGATCGTTGATGCGGTCGTTGCTGATGTTGTTGCCGCTGCGTTTGGTGATGGTCAGTTGAAACTCGGCGTCGTCCCAGCCGAGGATCTTTTGCAGATCCAGGTGTGTGCCCAAACCGAACTGATCGCTGTAACGCGCGGTGCGGTCGTGATCGTAGCCGCCGTGCAGATTACTGCCCATTTCGCCGGTGTAATCGAGTTTGAAGTCGTAGCCTTTTTCCGAGAGTTCGGTGCGCGTGCCGTTCCAGTCACCGAGCATGTACGGTGATTCACTGTCGAACGCGGGCGCCGCTTGGGCGCAAGTGGCGAGGCCAAGGGCGGTGCAGCCACCGATGGCGCGCAGGGCTGAGATAGCGCTGTCTCGGGAGAAGGAAAAATCGGGCATGAATAAGTCTTTTTTTGGTGTTTTCGGGGTGCAAACTGAGCGCTTCAATATGTCGCAGGCAGTGAAGCGATTCAGCTGAAGGGCGGCAGGATAATGATCTGTAACAAATTGAGAAAGGCCTTTTGTGAACATGCATCCTTTCAGATTTGGTAACAGTGCGAAAAGATCGCAGCCTTCGGCAGCTCCTACATTGAAATGCGTGCACCAGTAGGAGCTGCGGAACGCTGCGATCTTTTGACCTTGACCTACATTTGAAGGAAGCCCTTCCACCGAACCACCCCCTCGGCTAAGGTGCGCGGCTTCTGCATTTTCACTTCGCCCAAAGGCCTGGCATGAACGACCAAACCCCCGATCCGCTGCACGGCGTCACCCTCGAACAGATCCTCAACGCTTTGGTGACTCATTACGATTGGTCGGGGCTGGCCGAGCGCATTGATATTCGCTGCTTCAAGAGCGATCCGAGCATCAAGTCGAGCCTGACGTTTCTGCGTAAAACCCCGTGGGCGCGGGAGAAGGTCGAGCGTCTGTACGTGAAGCTGATGCGCACCAAGCGACCACTCTGAGATGGACGCCGTCTGGCGCCATCGCCTGATGACCTGCGCGGCCATATTGGGCTGGGCGGGGTTGGCTATTCAGCTGTACCTGATTTTCTTCGCACGCTTGAGCGTCAGCGCCAGTCTGTTGGGCGGGCTGGTGAGCTTTTTCAGTTACTTCACGATATGGACGAATACGCTGGTGGCGACGGTGCTGACGTGTGCAGTGACCGAGCGTGAGTCCGCCGCACGCCGTTGGTTTCTACAGCCGTGGGTGAGCAGTGGGATTGCCGTGAGCATTGTCGTGGTCGGCCTGGCCTACAGCATTTTGCTGCGGCATTTGTGGCACCCGGAAGGTTGGCAGTTTGTTGCCGATGAACTGTTGCACGACGTGATGCCGCTGCTGTTTTTGGGGTATTGGTGGGTGTGCGTACCGAAGGGCACGTTGCGCTGGTGGCATCTGCCGCTGTGGCTGATTTATCCGCTGGTGTACTTCATCTACGCCTTGCTGCGTGGGCATTTGCTCGGCGCGTATGCGTATCCGTTCATTGATGTCGCGGTGTTGGGTTATCCACAGGTGTTTATCAATGCCGGGGGGATATTGCTGGGGTTTGTGGTGATTGGGTTGCTGGTGATCGGCCTCGACCGATCTCGGCGATGAACGTCAAAAGATCGCAGCCTTCGGCAGCTCCTACATTGGAATGCGTACCTCTGTAGGAGCTGCGGCACGCTGCGATCTTTTGATCTTGTTTTTGAACAATCAACGATCAAAAGATCGCAGCCTTCGGCAGCTCCTACATTGGAATGCGTACTTCTGTAGGAGCTGCGGCACGCTGCGATCTTTTGATCTTGTTTTTGAACAATCAACGATCAAAAGATCGCAGCCTGCGGCAGCTCCTACAGGGGATATCACTCTTCTTCGGAACCTTCGGCGCGCCAGTAGCCGACGGCTTTGATCAGTTGCTCATCAAGCCCGTGCTCATCGATCAACACCCGGCGAATCTGTCGTGACACCTTGGTCTCCGTCGCCACCCACGCGTACAGATTGCCCTTCGGCACCTGCAACTGCTTCACCGTGGTCAGCAGGTTATCCTGGCCGCCCTCACGCAACACCCAGATCACATTGACCTGCGCCGCGCTCTCCAGCACTTGCTGTTCTGCACCGTTTTCCACTTCGATCACCACCAGCGCTTTACGATTCGCCGCCAAACCCTCGAGGCGGCGGGCGATGGCGGGCAGGGCGGTTTCGTCGCCGATCAGCAAATAGCTGTCGAAGATGTCCGGCACGATCATCGAGCCACGCGGCCCACCGATGTGCAGGAATTGTCCCGGTGCAGCTTGCTCAGCCCAGGTCGACGCAGGGCCGTCACCGTGCAGCACAAAATCGATGTCCAGTTCCAGTGCATCCAGGTCGTAACGGCGCGGCGTGTAGTCGCGCATCTCTGGCTTCGGCCCATCGTCCTTGCCGGCGCCAAGCACCATGGTTTCCAGCGCGGCGGCCTGCTCGGCGTTCTGCGGGAACAGCAGTTTGACGTGATCGTCCGTGCCCAGGCTGATAAACCCGGCCAGCTCCGGCCCGCCGAGGGTGATGCGGCGCATGCGCGGCGTCAGGTCGACTACGCGCAATACTTCAAGCTTGCGGCGTTTGATTTCGTGCATCACGCGGTGAATGGTTTGGGTATCGACTGCAGTCATTCGGCTTTCTCCGGGGCAGGTTGAACGGCGGGGCCGTCGACGATGGCTTTCGCGGTGTCGTTGAGCAGGTCACGCACACGCAGGATTTCTTCCGGGCTCCAGCGCCCGTGGTGCATTTGCAGGGCGTGGCGCAAGTTGTGCACGGCTTCATGGATTTCGGCAGGGCGGTCATGGCCGCGCAGCGAGCGTTTGCTCACATCAATGCGCATGCGCACGCCATCGAGTGCCACGGCTTGTTCGCTTAAAGACAAACGACCGGCCTCGGTGACGCTGTAGCGTTTTTTACCGCCCTCGGCGTCACCGGCAATCAGGTCGCTTTCTTCGAGGAAGGTCAGGGTCGGGTAGATCACGCCGGGGCTCGGGCTGTAGGCGCCGTCGAACATGCCTTCGATCTGGCGGATCAGGTCGTAGCCGTGGCACGGCTGTTCGGCGATCAGTGCCAGCAACAGTAATTTCAAATCGCCGGGGGCGAACACCCGTGGGCCGCGACCGCCGCGTTCGCGACCGGGGCGTTTTTCGAAGCCGTCACGGCCGTCGCCATGTTCGCGGTGGGGGGAATGATGGTCTCTCATTTCAGTCTTCTCTCGTCGTGTTTAGATACAACTTAAGATATATCTTATGGCCTGATCAAGCTGAAATGACCAACGGTCGTGCGGGTCTGCACGAGCTCGCAGAAGGCGCAAGGGGCACCTGAGCAGGATTTTTTCGCCGCGCCGGTAACAATAAATGCCTATACAACGTTCGCTTAGTTTGATTAATTACTCTAAAGCATCGATACCGTCCCTGTTTTGTTGTGCGTGTAGTTTGGTTCTTACAGAAGTTGCATAACATGCAACTTTGTCATTTTGTCCTGATGTAGTACCGGTCTTACAGTTGCTCAGGTGTTTTTCTTGAAAGTTGCTGTTTTTCTTTCAAGTCAAATAGCACTTGGGCTACGCGTGCGTCAGAAACGCCCTGCTTATTTCGTGGTGGGAATAGCGGAATATTCCCCGGCGTTGAACGTCCACTTTCTTACATGTCTGAGCCCAGCTGGCTTTGTTATTCAGACCTGTAATGAGGTGCAGGACTTCAGCCAACTCCTACAACGAAATGACAGGAAGTTAATCATGCTCAAGCAACTTGCAATCGCTACTCCTCTGGCCATGCTGACACTGGGTGCTTCGGTGGCCTTTGCGGCTGAAGAATCGCGCACCGCCATCAATATCGTCGCGGACATTCCGAGCAAGGTGTTCCATGCACAGCCGGTCGATCCGAACTTCGGTAAAAACGAAGAAATGCGCTACATCATTGGCTCCGGAACATTGTCCGCGGTGCGCGGCACCTATGACATCCAGCACACTCAGGGCTCGGTAGGGGCTTACGTTGAAGGCGGGCCGCAGCCGCTGTTCAACGGCGCCAACACCATCGCTCTGGCCTACACCTTCAACGGTAAAACCCTGACCGGTGCCTCTCAAGAAGTAGTGGGTGACACCGAATCCAACGGCGGCATGCGTGCCGATCTGGTGATCACCGCGGCCAAACCGGCCGAGGGCCAATCCGGTCTTTACACCGCCGCCCCGGTCGTGATGTTCGACGCCATTCCGCGCGTTACGCCATAAAGCGCTGTCGGTCATTGCCAGTTTTGGCAATGGGTTCGTCCGGTCGAACGCTAACAATAGTGATCGACCGGCGTTTGGCCAATCAAACAAAAAGAGTAACTAAGTTCATGTTTCCGATGACACCCATCGCGGCAGCGCTTGCACTTTTTTTATGTGCCAATGCCTTGGCTGCGCCTACGGATGACCGTCATACGCCACGTAACTTGCTGGCGCAGGCAAAAGGGTTGCCGAGTGAATTCGAAGAACACTTCTTTGATGTTCCACTGGCGGTGCGTGTGGAGTTGGATCAACAGTTTCTGGGTGAGGCGATGATTGTTCTGTCACGTGATGATCGCCTCACCCTGCTTGAGTTCACCGAGAGTATCGACAGCAACTTCAGCGCCACTGAACGTGATGTCTGGGCTGACTATTTAGGCCGTGGCGTTGCTTTGGGTGCCTGTCAGGGCAGTTGCCCGGCGCAGATGCTCGCCGTGCACTACAACCTGGAAAACTCTCTGGTGTCGATCGTCACCGAGAATGCTGAGCGCGACAGCCAGGCGCCGCGCTATTACCTGCAACCGAAATCCGGCAGCACCGGGTTGATCGTGCGCAACCAGCTCAACCTCAACGGCGGTCAGGAACAGGATCTTGGTGGCCGTTACGGTCTGGTCACCAGCAGCAGCCTCGGCAACTGGACACAAAGCCTGAACGTACAAATGGCCCGTCTCGGCGGTTCGGATGAGCAGATGTATCACGCCGTGCAAGAGCTCTACAGCCAGAAAGAGCTGCAGGGCAGTTTTGTTCGCCTGGGCTATTTCATGCCCGATTCCGAAGGCCTGACTCGCCAGCCACGTTCGTTCGGTGTCAGCCCGGACACGGCAGTGGGCGCCATGTACGGCAGCTCCGACAGCCTCGCCATCGACAATCCGAAACCCAGCGTTTATCCGCTCTACGTCACCGCGAACCGCCAGGCTTCGGTGGAGATTTATCGCAATGGCTTGTTGATCAACACACAACCGGTCGACGCCGGTCTGCAAACCCTCGACACCCGACCGTTACCCGGCGGCATTTATGAAGTTGAAGTGCGCCTGATCGAAGACGGCCAGATCACCTCCACCACGTCCGAGCTGATCTACAAACCGAACAACTGGCGCAATCATGACGAGCGCTGGCGCTACAACGTGTTCGCCGGGCGCGAGAGCAAATTGTGGAGCAACTGGGACGATCAGGCGTCCGGCGGCATGACGGCGGGCGCAGCGTTCAACTACTTGCTGCATCCACGCGTCATCGTCGGGTTCTCCGGGCGGCAGATCAGCGAAAAACTGCAGTACGGCACCTCGATCGATTGGACGCTGGCCAATAACACCAGCGTGTTCGGCAACGTATATCAAACCGAAGACCACGGCACCGGTCTCGATCTGCAAGGCATGTACAGCTACGGCTCGGGCAGTATTTTCCTGACCCACAACCGCAGTTGGCTCGACACCACCAACACCTACGAAACCCTGCCCGACGGCACGCGAGTACGGCAGCGCAACGTGTTCATCGGCCAGACCAGCAACTCGGCGCTGTCGGTCAATCATCGGGTCAGCAACAAAAGTTCGATCAACGCGCGGGTCTCGCACAGCGACGGCAATATCGAAGGTGTCGGTCTCGATCTCGGCTGGACGCAGCGCGGCGAATTATTTGGCAGCGATGCCAACTGGCGCTTCTCGGTGTTCGACCGCCCGGGCAGTTTCAGCAGCGGCGATGCGCGCAATCGCGGGGTCGACCTGAGTGTCAGCCTGGCGCTCGGCGGGCCGGGCGAGCAGATTTCCGGCAGTATCGGTTCGCGAACTTCACGCGATGGCGGGCGTGACAACAATGCCTCCGTCACCTATCGCAAAGACTTGCAGGATCACTTGTTGCAAAGCGTCTCGGCCACGGCGATCACCGACACTTACGGCTTGGGGCTTTCCGGGACTGGCAGCTTCCAGAGTGACGCGGTCAACGGCGACGGCTTCATTCAGCGCTCTTCGTATAACAACAATTTTTCCGGCGGTTTGAACCTCGACAGCACCGTGGCGCTGAGTGGCCAATACATCGCCATGACCAGCCAACACGATCGAGGTGGCGCCGGGATGATCGTTGATGTCGAGTCTGATCTGGACGACATCGCCCTGCGCGCCGATGACTTGAGCGGTGGCAGCGCCAACCTGCGGCCGGGGCGCAACTTCATCCCGATCACCGCTTACAAAAACGGCACGGTGAGCTTCGATTTCGAAGGCAACGACGTCCCGGCTGCGGCGATTCAACCGGCACGCACGAGTTACCACTTGAACAAGGGCGGCGTGGACTATCGAAAAATCCGCGTGATGAAAACCCTGACGGTGCTTGGCCGCTTGATCAATCCCAAAGGTCAGCCGCTCAAGGGGCATCACATCATCAACCACGCCAGCCGTGGCGTGAGTGAAGTCGACGGGTTCTTCTCGATGGAAATGAACGCCGGCGCGCCGACCCTGGAGGTACGTCAGGGCGATCAATTGCTCTGCCGGTTCCGCCTCAACACCGATGCCGCCCGGGTGGAAAACAACGTGCTGATGATTGGCGATTTGCGCTGCACGCCGGATACGTTGGCGGACAACGCTATTGCCAATGAAACCGCTGGCTGATCCGACCTTAAACCCGTCACTCGCTGTGACAGCCCGTTGCGGCTGTGTTGAAAATACAGAGGCAAATCGAACATGAAACGTTTGTTGGCAATTGGTTTTTTCTTGTGTGCACCCCTCGCTTTTGCTGCTCCGCAGATCAACGTCGGCGTGGTCTACGACTATCTGGATGCCGACAAAAGTACCTACCTGAAACGCATCTTCAATGGCGGCGACAGTACCGCGTTCATCAAGATCAATATTCTCGAAATGATCTTCGATGAGCAGGGCACTGCCCGGGAAATTCCTCTGCAATCCCAGGCCGGTGCCACGGCACGCGACGGTCTGATGGCCAGCCCGGCGCGGCTGATTGTGCCGGCCAACGGCACTCAAGGCACGCGCTTGTTGTACATGGGCGAGCGTGAAAAGGAGCGTTACTTCCGCATCCGTTTTGTGCCGGTAATCCCCGAGCAAGCCGATGAGTTTGCGCTCACCGATGAAGAGCAGGCCGACTACAAGAAAGACCTTGCAGCCGGTGTCACGGTGTTGGCCGGTTACGGCACGGTGTTCTTTGTCCGCCCTAAAAACACCCGGTTCGACAGCGTGATTGATGACGGCAGTGGCCAATATCAAATCCGCAATAACGGCAACAGTGTCGTGGTCATCGACGAGTTCAAGGACTGTGTCGCAGGCAACGAGCAGGACTGCCAGCCGACCACCAAACACCACATTCTCGCCGGTCGTACGTTCCGCTTCGACAAGCAGGCGGGGCGCCAATACCGCTTCACCGTGATCGAAGGCGCGGCGAAAAAGAAAGTGGAAGTGAAGGGTTAGGGACAAGGCCGATCGAATGGCAGAGGATCAATCATGAACAGGCGAAAGATTGCGCTGGTGACGCTGAGCGGCTTATGGCTGATGTGCACTTGCGCCCATGCAGCCCGCGAAGCGTATGAGTTTGATGTATCGGTGAGCATCCCCACTTCCAGATTTCATGTGCTGCCGGCCGACCCCGGATGGATCAGCCGGGAGCAGCGGTTACCGTGGAGTCTGCTCAATTCGACGCTCGGTGGGTTGCGCAAGGATTTTGATGTGAAGAACGAGGGGGGCGCGATCGAGGCACGTCTGGACGGTCTGGCGTATCTGTCCAGCGGCGAGTCCGGCCACGAGATCGAATTGCAGGTGGTGTTCAACGGTAGAGAATTGAAGGTGGGCGAGGCGGTTGAAGTGGTGTCTGCGGCGGACGGTCGGCAGGGTCGCCGGGTGTTGCTGGAAATCACTCCACAGCCCCCTGGTGATGGCGTCTACAAACCGGGTAAATACTTCGGCAACGTCAACATGATGTTCAACGCGATGTTGCCGGGTGCTTGATGACCGGTTAGCGGGAATGAAGGGTGAGGGATCATGATCAATCTATATCGAGGTTTGACCGTCATGCTGATGGCGGGTCTCGCGACTTTGCCGGCATCCGCGGCCGTCAAAGAAATTGAAGCGTTGTTTCGGCCTGACTCGGCCAATCCGCAAAGCAATGAGTTCATCAACCAGACGCCTTCAGAGGGCTTTTGTCTTCAGTTGCCCCATCAGTGCAAACCGGAGGGCCTGTTCACCTTGATCGCGCCCATTGTTTTTAATGCCAAAGATCCCATCCGGGCGTTTCACACTGATCCGCGTCAGGGAGGGATGGCCAAGGTACCTTCCCATTGGCAGCGGATCGTGGTCACCCATGAATCCGGGGACACGGAAGTGCTTGAAGTACGCATTGCCGGCATTGGGCATGAATCAGGCCTGTTCACGCCTGTCACTGAAATTGTGGAGAAGCAGGCGGGTGACGACCTTTCGCTGGCATGGAGCATTCTGTGGACGGGCGGGTCTTGGCGGGAAGCACCGGCTCCATGTTTAGGCGTGGGCAGTGCGACGGTGGGGCCGTACGGCTACAACAGTTTCTGGAAGGTTCCGGTGAACGCCGGAGTGTGCGCCAAACAAGCGCGGTTTCTGATCCCTGCATTTTATTTTCGCTACTTCGTTTACGGCTATCAACTGCGTACGCCCAACCCGCTGGCCATGAAGTCCGGTCGGTATCACGGCAGCATCGAATACACGGTGGGGCCGGGAATGGATTTCGATATGGGCGATTTGATGATTCCCAATGACAATCTGCTTCAGCTGAACTTCACCCTGACGGTGGAGCACATGCTCAAGGTCGAAATTCCCCCGGGAGGCAACAAAGTTGAATTGACGCCTGAAGGTGGCTGGCAGGCCTGGCTCAATCAGGCGCGCAAACCGACACGATTGTTCCGCGATCAGACCTTTAATCTCTGGACCAGCTCGCAATTCAAAATGCAGATGCAATGTCAGTACACCGTCGGTGATACCTGTGGAATAAGAGAGTCGGGTGGCGTTGTCGTGCCATTGCAGGTGGCGGTGACATTGCCCACCGGCCTGACCTCGGCCGGCGGTCGCCCTGTGGTTCGACAACCGTTGCGGGTAAGCGGTGAGGGTACCGGACTGTTTGAGCCGGGTATCTACATCGATCGCAAACCGGGCGTATTGCACTTTGGTGTCGATCAGGTTGATGTCGAGCGCATGTTGTCCAGCGGGGCTTCGACTTACAAAGGCACCGTCACGGTTATCTGGGATTCAGAAGTCGGTTGAGTTTGCGTAACCGATTGCGAGCGCGCCCTTGCTCGAAATCGGTTCGCTTTGGGTTCAGAGCCCGGCTGTTTTCAACGCATCGCGGGTCTGCTGGCGGCTGAGTTGCTGTTCCTGATCACCGAGGTCATTGATCAGTCGTTCGTACATCGAATCGGCCATGGGTTGTCGTGTCAGTACTTGCTCTTTGGGCACCCGGAGAATTTTCGCCAGCTCCTTGATCTTTTCACGTAGCGCGGCTTTTTCCAGGTAGGTCGAATTGGCACTGGCCCATTCGTCCTGCGCGGTGCGCAGGTCGTCGAGTTGCGAGGCTTTCTCCTCGAAGCGCGCTTTGTTGGCGTAGTAGCTTTCGGGGTAGGTTTCGCGCAAATAGTTCGTCCAGAACGGTTGCTCAAGCATGCGATTGATCAAACCATCGCCAGCCTCCATCGCGATCACCGTCTCGAATGCCGAATCAATCTTTATCTGATCTACGCCAGCAGTGATGCGAAACAGCATGTTCTGCGATTGCCAAGGCAAGTCGAGGCGCCGGGCCAGCCCGGTCTGATACGCCAGGTACACCTCGACCACATCCGGATTACCGCCCCGGCTCTGAATATCGGCCTGGGCTATGTCATCAACTTGTTCCAGACGTGCCGCACCTCGGGCCAATGTCACCAGTTTTTGCTCAAGCACCTCTCTGGAGGTTGATAAAAGCCGGGCTTCGGCGGCCATCACCTTGATGCCCATTTGATTGAATACCTGCGCACCGGCATCCCGACAATTGACCGGTGAGGTGGCCATGTCGAACAAGTCCTGACGCAGATCCTTGTCGATGTCGATAGCGTGGATCATCCGCCAGACACGATCACTTAATTGCTCCAGCGCTGAACCGCCAGCCCGGTAATCGGCCGATTGGGTAAGGTCGTTAATGATTTTAAAGAAGCCTCTGGAGTTGGGTTCCGAGGCCAGATCCGGCCAGGCTTCGGGGCGGTAAATGCCCAGCCCGGGTATGCGGGTAAACAGTGGTTCGGTTTTTAGCGGCCAACGCCTGAGCATGTCGGTGGTGGTCGCTGACGCAATGTGCTCGGGAATCAGCCCGACCGAAGTGCGGTACTGTTCGTACAGCAAGCGATTGATGTCAGACAGCTCGTTGGCCATCAGACGGGTGCGCGCGACGATGTAAGCATTATTGGAACCCGGCGCCACTTGCGGAATGTCCTCGATCGGGTTTCCCAGCATGTCGAGGAAAAATAGTCGGGGCCGGTGCTTTTCGAAGAGACCCTTGGGCCAGGTTGTCAGGCCGGTATCGTTCAGCGACAAAACACTCAGGCGTGGCATCCGACCGACATCGGGTGTCAGGCCCAGTGGATTTTCGTCCAGACGCAGGGTTTGCAGGCGGGTGAGGTTTCTCAGTTGCTCCGCGGATTGGGGCGTCAGTTTGATGCGGTTACCGGACAGGCGCAGATTCTCCAGTTGGCGCATTTTGCCAATGCTGGTCGGCAGGCTTTTCAGCTCACAGTTGCGCGCGCTGAGTTCGCGCAGGTGAGAGAAGTCCTTGAGCAGCCCTGTCGGCCCCTCGACCAGCGGCACGTTATCGAGCGAGAGGCTGGTGATCTGCTCGAGATACGGTTTGATGTCGGGAAGTTTTTTCCACCAGTGCTCAAGATTGTAGCGGCGCAACTCCGATGAAAGATCGAGTCTGAAACCGGCTGATGGGCCGACACTGCGCTCGCCAAATACCACGGATTTGCGCTCGAAGCAGGCTATCAGTCGCTCGGAAAGATGCGCGCCACCGTCCAGCATGAACGCCAGGTTATGCGTGCCGCCATTCCCGGCATTGAAGTTGACGACTTCTTCAAAACGCCAGGTGTCGAGGATGATCCGTAATGTGTCGAGGTCATGTTCAATTCGACGGATGCCAGCCTCGGTGTCACCCTGCGCCGTCAGTGACTGGGCGAATCCTTGCACCTCGGATTCATTTAAATGTGGGTAAATATCCTGAATGCGTTGCTGTAGGGTTTCGCCGACTCTGGAATAGCCAGGGCCACCGAGCAGCACCAGGGTTTCTCTGGGTACAACGGAGCTGACCGGAGGCTCGACCAGAAGTGTGCGACGGACGTTGGCAGGTTCGGTTTTGGCCATGACCCACAGTTTGAATCCTGCCGCATCGTTGAGCCGATAACCCAGAGTCTGACGTTGTTGCGTGGGCAGGGCCGCGAGAATTGACTCAAACAGATCAGTGCTGCTTTCTTGCAGAGGCTGCCCCTGATTGTCATGGGCCCGGTACTGAAAGTCTTCGTCCTTGATCAGCGTACGAGCCGTGGTGGCGTCTTCGGCCCCTGCGCTGCAACTCAACTCGCCATCCAGCGACAGTTGGCGAACGTCGATACGCAGTTCAGCCAGTACATCGCTGTTGATGCGCAGGGCATTGAGCGCCAGACGCTCGGTATCGGCGGTCGCCAGCCAGTCGTGATGGAAACCCTGCCAGGCATGGGTCGCGCGGGTTTCGAATTGCAGATCTCGGGCGAGATGTTTCAGCCGCAGAGGCAGATGCTGATGTTCACTCATCAAGTCCAGTTCGGCTGGCGTTGCGTCGCCCAGCAGAGTATCGACCATCGTCACCGGCAATTCCGGGAAGGCCTGCTTGACCAGTTGTCGGGTGGGACTGAGGGGCGTTTGGTCGAATTCGTAGCGTTGATTGAACAGTTCGTTGCGCAGGCCTTTCGCGGTGTTAGCGATGTGCGCTTGCAACTGCGCTTCACTTTCGACAGTGATCGGTGTGCCGTTGGCTTCCAGCGTTTGCATGACGTTGTGCAAACCCTGACCGCCGGCAATCTGCTGGTCGCTCAACTGCACCACCAGTTTTTTACCGCGAGCGACTTTCGCCGCCGCTGACTGCCAGAGCGTGTTGCCTCGCCCGTCACTCACGCGTAACGGCACTTCGACTGGCCATAGACCTTGCGCCTCGATAATTTGCAGTTGGCTGGCCGGGTCTCGCCGAGCCTGCGCCTGCGGTAACGGATCATCGCTGGTGACGTTGTCGATGAAGGTCTGCACATCGCGTTCGATATTGAACCGATGCACCGTGTCCGCGAGCAGCGGCGGTAGCCCGGCATTGTCGTGATACATGCGACGCAAAACGTCGGGCGACGTGCCACTGGTTTTTCGGATCAGTTCCAGTTGCTGCGGCTCGCTCCAGGGTTCAACTGTATGGCCTAACCTGCGCATCAGGGTCGCGTTGTCCCAATTTCGCGGCGTTTCACCTTCCAGCACAAAACTGCCGGCGCCGTTGTGTTTGACCGGTATTGCAAAAGCATCCGGCCGTGAGGGATGCCGCACTATCAACTCCCCGGTCGGGGATTGTTTTGAAAGCTCGTAATGATGCTCATCGACGCGCAGCAGGGTTTTATCCTGATGCTGATACAAGCCTTGGCTATCGCGCGGGATGTCTTGCGCCAACTTGCCTTTGAATCGGTAGGGCTCGAGATCCGGTTTCCACAGTTTTATTTTGCCGCTCGGCAACCGTATTGCTTTCAGATTCTCGATGAAGGGAGAAACGGTGAAGTGAAAAACCGGCGCCAGAGCGATGCTGGTGGCGAGATTCTCGATGACATCCGTCACGTGTGCCCAGCCCGCTTCGCGGTCTCCTTCACTCAACTCCACAGCACCTTCGAGTACTTCGTAGAGCATTTGACCGGCGGTTGCGACCAGCATCAGTTCGCCCAAACCGGGCAAGACCAGTGCGAAAGCACCCAGGGCAATGAAGCCAATGTTGAGGTAATTGGCCCAGCGCTCGGCTCTGGCCTTGGCATCTTCATCGGCGTTGGGTACGGCGACGGTTCGGGCGTCGTTGATCAACTTGTTCAGTGTGGCTTCGTGAAGCTCTGGCCACAGTTCGAAGTCTTCCCATAAACCTTTGCCGGGCAAATTGCAGTCGATGACATCGAAGTTGGGTGCTTCCAGCGGATCCTGACGAGTCCCGACTTCACGCGGTGGTGGAATGTCGAGATGGAACATCAACCGTTCGCCCAACTGTACCAGTTCATGATGGCGCCATTTCTCCACAAAGGTTTTCGGCGGGCCATCGCTGATGGTTTCGGTAAAGCGTTTGAAGTAATAGGGCTTGTCTTTCTGCGCAACAAATCGGCTGAAGAACATTTGATAAGCGCTCGGCTTGCTTGCGTCAGGGCCGATATCACCCGAGGGGCGAGCGCTCAGCTGGCGAGTCAGCTCCTGCTCGAACGCCTGAAAGTTGGCGTAACGTTTAATCGGGTGTTCCGGATCGTCCGGGATCCAGGCGATCAGTGATCCGGTGCTGTAGCGATGGAACTCGCTGGGAATGAACAACACGCAATCAGTCAGCCGCAGCCCCATGATGCTTAAACCGCGCATACGTACTTGTTTATTGCCGTCCATGATGACGCTGTCGCCTCTGACGACTTTCATCAGTTGATCGTATTCGGCCTTGCCGATGTCTTTTTTGATCAGCGCCAGAAGGGCTGCGGCGTGCAACGATTGCTTGTAGTAAGCACCGTTGATCTGGCGCAACAGGTTCTCGACGAGACGGTTGCCGGGCGGGCGAAGAAAGTCTTTCAGGTAGTTTTGATACTGTTCGCCGATGTTCAGACGCCGGCACAGGCGGGCAAAAGTGTCGACGCTGACCGCTGTGTTGATCGTTTCGAAATGACCGTCGGCGTCCGGTCTGCTGATGAAGCAGGAGCTTTCCTTGTAGAAGCCTGGCCGGGTTTCCTCGTATTCAAAGTTATGCAGAGCCGCTTGTAGCAGTGACAGGGTCTTGACCGCCATTCCACCACTCTTGATACCAAAAATCCCGAGGCTTTTGGGCGCGTAGAGCCGTATCCAGGTGGCGTCAGCGTCGAAACTCGCATCGAGCTTGTGCAGCTCTGGCTCGAGTAGTTTTTTCGCAAATGTTTCAATGTCCTGGATCTTGTCGAACAGGGCATCCCGTTCGTTTTGTCGAAGATGCAGCGCTTCGGTGACGGCTTTCAAATCGTCTTTTTGATGACTCGTAGCCTTGGTAAACCAATTCGGCAGCACCGACGGGGTTTCGCGCAGCTCGGCGCGGCGTTTTGCCGAGGCCTTGATCAGCACGTGGGGAATGGCCTTTTTCAAGGTCTCGAAGTGAATGCCCTGTGCTCCAGAGTCAGACATGCGCAAAATCCTTTTGGCGTAGAAAGGATGTCAGTTTGCGCGGCCGCTCAGGAGGGCATGCGATACATAGTTATCGTTTGTGTATCGCAGTGTTTGCAGGGTTTACCGAATATTTCAATTGCGCTGGGCGACGACAGGCACCTCGCAGCGGGTGTGGGAGTCAGGCTGCAGATACGGCGACAGAATCGGCGCCATGCCTTTGAGCACCTGCACGGGCAGCGCCGAGGTGAACTTGAAGTTTTCCGCCGAGCGTCCCGGGACAAAAGCTGTGAGAGTGCCGAAGTGATGGTCGCCGATGTAGAACACGAAGGTCGCGGTGCGGTTGATCGATTTCGAGCTGAGAATCCGCCCGCCCGAGCCAATCGCTTCGATGCGGTTATCACCGGTGCCGGTCTTGCCGCCCATGACCAACGGCGTACCGTCGGCGGTTTTGAAACTGCCGGAAACCCGTTTGGCGGTGCCGGAGTCGACCACTTGCGAGAGCGCCTCGCGCATGGCCGTGGCGACTTCGGATGGCATCACTCGTTTACCGACGTGAGGGTCGTTGGTCACGAGGGTTTCGTACGGCGTGCCGGCGGCGAAATGCAGGCTGTCGATGCGCAAAGTCGGCATGCGCACGCCGTCGTTGAGGATGGTGCCGATCAACTCGGCCAGCGCGGCAGGACGGTCGCCGGAGCTGCCGATCGCGGTCGCCAGCGATGGCACCAGGTGGTCGAACGGGTAACCGACTTTCTGCCAGCGCTGGTGAATTTCAAGGAACGCTTCGATCTCGAGCATGGTGCGAATGCGGCTGTCGCGCGCGCCTTTGTGCTTGCTCTTGAACAGCCAGCTATAGACTTCCTGACGCTCAAAGTGACTGGCTTTGACGATCTGACTGAAGGTCGCGTCCGGGTTGTGCAGCAGGTAACCCATCATCCACAGATCCAGCGGGTGCACCTTGGCGATGAAGCCCTGATCGGGCAAATCATAGCTGCCCGGGCCGTAGGAATCGTAGAGGCGGATCAAGCGATCATCGGTGAGTTTTTCGTTGAGCTTGGCGCCTTTGAGGTGAGCGCGGACGAAGGTGTTGAAGTCTTCCTGACTCGCATCCGGCAATAGATAACGGTGCACGGCGGCCATGCGGATCGGGGTCGGGCGCATGCTGTCGAGGAAGGTTTCGAGGCGCGCTTGGGTGTCCTTGTTTTTGTACTTTTTCCAGAACTTGAGCTGGAACGCGGTGCCTTCGCGGTCGGCGAAATTGGCCAGGTATTCCTGACGCCGTGGGTCGCGATCGTCCTTGAGCAATTCGGCGCTGCTGTTCGGGCCGGAGTAGGTGACGTAGCGCACCACATCGCGCATCAGGCGAATGAACGGCAGGTTGATCGACTCACGCAATGCATCGCGCAGGGTCGGCAGGCGGCCGTTGTCTTCCTTGCGAAAGTTGTGGAAAAAGTGCAGCCCGCCACCGGTAAAAAACGCCTCCCCGGGGCTCGCCGAGTATTTGCGATCGAGCGCGGCGCCGAGCATTTTCGACAGGTCGCGATCCTTGTTCTGCACCAGATAATCGATGACCCAGCGACTCAGGCGATCCTGATCCGGCACCTCGACTTTCTTCAATTCCGGTACCGACATGCCGGCGTATTTGTCGTGCAGCTCGGAGATGATTTGCAGGTAAGTGGTCAGCACGCGCATTTTCGCCGTCGAGCCGAGTTCGAGTTTGCTGCCTTCATTAATGTCGAAGGGCTGATCGGTGCTGTCGGTCTGGATGCGCACGCGCGAGCCGTCCGGGGTCAGCTCGAACAGGGTGAAGCTGTAGCGAACCTGGGTGGTGCTGGTGGGCGTCAGCAGGCGTTCACCCATCAGGCCGATTTCGGCGGCGAAGGCCGGGTCGGCGAGTTTTTTCAGGTACTCGGTGGCCTGCATTTGCAGGTCGCCTTGCAGGGTGCTGGTGGCGGACAGGTCGAGACGATCGAGGTCGTACAGCGGACGGTTGAGCATGCTCGCCAAGCGACTGCGGGCGACACTGATGCCTTTGTTGGTTTCGATTGGCTGAATGGTCGGCTGGGTTTGCCAGTCGCGATAGGTGACCTTGCTGGCGAGCGCGGCATCGGCCAGTGCGCTGTCGATCACACCGTTCTGTTTAAGCAGACGCAGGTGGCTGTCGGTGAGGTCGGCGAGTTCTTCGCGGCCCTTGGTCAAGTAGTGCGAAGGACGGCGCTGGGCGATCATCAGCGAGAGCATTTCACGCAGGGCCAGACCTTTGTCGGCCATGGTTTTCGAGTCGGTGGCCGGGCTGTTGAGTTGTTCGTTGGCCTTGTTGAAATCGCTGCCGTACCAGACGCGCAAACCTTCGGCCATGCCGTGCACTTCACCGTGCCCCGGGACTGCCGACAGCGGCACACTGTTGAGGTAATCGCGGACGATGTTCTGCCGCGAGCCCAACGTGTCCGGGCCGTCCTGATAGGCGCGCACGCTGGCGGAAATCATCTGGCGGATCTTCTCGGCGCCCGACACGGTCAGGCCATCCGGCGAGTGGCGATATTTTTCCAATTGCGTGGCCAAGGTGCTGCCGCCGGCTGACTGGCCGGGCAGGTGCAGCAACTTCGCCACTTGCGACCACGCCGCCATGCCGAAGCGCGGCCAGTCCACCGCCGGGTTGGCACGGGGTTGTTTAGGGTCGAGCAGAAAGCGGTTTTCAATAAACAACAGACTGCTGACCACCACCGGCGGGATCGCCGCGAAGTTCGAGTAGAGCTGCTGCGGATAGTTGTATTTGTACAGCGGCGCAGCGCGGCAATCGGTGATGGTCAGGCCGGCCTGAATCTTTTCCGAATAGGGCACGAACAGGCCCTTGCCGGTGTAGCTGAGCAGGGCGGGGGAGAAACGGGTCTGCTCGGTGATCACGTAATTGCGCTTGAGCAGACGCGGCAGGAATTCATCGAGGGCGCTGTAACCCAGGCGCAAATCGAAAGGGCCGTTGCCGGGGTAGTGAATCGCTTCACTGGGGCCCGGTTCCAGTTTGTAGGTCAGCGAGGCGGCGAGTTTGCTCAACTCACTCGACTGGAAGCGCGAGGTGCGCATTTCCTTGGCCGCAGCCATTCCCACCACGATTGCAATAATCAGCAGCAATAACCAGAAAGCCTTCCAGCCATGCCGGGGACGGCGTGGTTTTTCGGGGACAGGCGCTTGATCCACACTCTCAGTCGGAACCACAGATTTACTCGAATCGGTTTGCCACAAAGCGCCCATAGTCGATTGATCCATTCACGCAGATTGATCGGACTTGTTTGAAGCTTAGACGGTGGTTGGCAGTGGTGAAAAAATTGTGACGGGTTGGGTGGCGAGAGTTGCTGAATAAATCTGGAAGAGCGGCAGATGGCTGTGAGGTTGGAGATTTTGTGGCGAGGGGATTTATCCCCGTTGGGTGGCGAAGCCGCCCCAAAACCAGCCAATGCAGTTTTTCTGACACACCGCATTGATTGGTTTTGCGACTGCTGCGCAGCCGAGCGGGGATAAATCCCCTCGCCACAGGTTATCTAAACCAATTACAGCCAGCAGGCATCCCAAAGTGGATAGTCGCCAATTTTGTCTACCAAACCAGCCCGCAATGGATTGGCCACGATGTACCGGGCGAACGGCAGCAAATCCTCATCATCACGAATCGCACGGTCGTGAAAGCCGCTCTGCCACAACGGCCCTTCGCGTCCGGTCTTGTGATTAACGGCCCGAGTGCAGCGGGCCTTTATTCCGCCAATGACCTCCGCAAGCGAACCGCTTTGCAGCTGCACCAGCCAATGGAAATGGTCAGGCATCACCACCCACGCAATGGACTCTACGCAGCCTTGGTCATGTGCCTTGCGAAGCTCTGCCACCAGCAATCGGCCTGTTTGCCAATCGGCGAAGACGGGTTGGCGCTGGTGAATGACTGAGGTGATGAAGTAGGCGCGGCCGGGTTCGGAGAATCGGCCTTGGCGTAGACGGTATGAATTTGGATAGTTAGGCACTTCACTTCCTTGTGTTGGTTTGTCGAACCCTCAAGGCTAGTTCCGGGTTGGTAGCTCTGAATCTGTAACTGTTGTGCGAAATTTCTGAATCCAGTGAAGTATTTGTGGTGAGGGGATTTATCCCCGATGGGGTGCGAAGCACCCCCAAAGCAGACATCTGATTTCTCCAGATATATCTCATTGGCAGGTTTGGGCCTGCTGCGCAGGCCATCGGGGATAAATCCCCTCACCACAGGGGATTGGGATTCAGAGAGTTCTGCGCTAGAGCCTTCGCAAGAGCAATTGCACCTAGGCAGGGACATGACGATGCACCAATGCTGTGCAATACTCGGCGCCTTTTTCGGCGGCGAATATTCCTACGCGAAGCAGGGAATGCCTCTCCGCAAACCGGGCTTTTGCCGAGAGTTGTCGCTGAATGTTGTGGTTTATAGAGTGAAAAGCCCTGCCCAAGGCTTTTTATACTGCACGCCCCGCTGATCTTGCAGGTTTTGTCCTACAAGACGCGTTTGCCCACGAGGCCGACGCGGTTTCACGGCAGCCAAGGCTTACCGGCCGACGTTGCGACACTCGGTGGTCATATCCAATAACAAGACGAGGTTGTACCCCATGCCAGTCGGCAATCACCTGCCTCACGGCGAAACCGCTCAGGGCGGTCCGCTCAAACGCGAACTCGGCGAACGGCACATTCGCCTGATGGCGCTCGGTGCCTGTATCGGCGTCGGTCTGTTTTTAGGTTCGGCCAAGGCCATCGAAATGGCCGGCCCGGCGATCATGATTTCCTACATTCTTGGCGGCCTGGCGATCCTGGTGATCATGCGCGCCCTCGGCGAAATGGCCGTGCACAACCCGGTCGCCGGCTCGTTCAGCCGTTATGCGCAAGACTACCTCGGCCCATTGGCCGGCTTCCTTACTGGCTGGAATTACTGGTTCCTGTGGCTGGTGACCTGCGTCGCGGAGATCACCGCGGTGGCCGTGTACATGGGCATCTGGTTCCCCGATGTGCCGCGCTGGATCTGGGCCCTCGCGGCGTTGATCAGCATGGGCTCGATCAACCTGATCGCGGTAAAAGCCTTCGGTGAATTCGAATTCTGGTTCGCGCTGATCAAGATCGTCACCATCATTGCCATGGTCATCGGCGGCGTCGGCATCATCGCTTTCGGTTTCGGCAATGACGGCGTGGCGCTGGGCATTTCCAATCTGTGGGCCCACGGCGGCTTCATGCCTAACGGCGTGACCGGCGTATTGATGTCCCTGCAAATGGTCATGTTCGCTTATCTGGGCGTCGAGATGATCGGCCTGACCGCCGGTGAAGCGAAGAACCCGCAGAAGACCATTCCCGACGCGATCGGCTCGGTGTTCTGGCGGATTCTGTTGTTCTATGTGGGCGCGTTGTTCGTGATTCTGTCGATCTACCCGTGGAATGAAATCGGCACCCAGGGCAGCCCGTTCGTGATGACCTTCGAGCGTCTGGGTATCAAGACCGCTGCCGGCATCATCAACTTCGTGGTGATCACCGCGGCGCTGTCGTCGTGCAACGGCGGCATCTTCAGCACCGGGCGCATGCTCTACAGCCTGGCGCAGAACGGTCAGGCCCCGGCCGGTTTCGCCAAGACGTCGAACAACGGTGTGCCGCGTCGTGCATTGCTGCTGTCGATTGCGGTGTTGCTCCTGGGCGTAATGCTCAACTATCTGGTGCCGGAAAAAGTCTTCGTCTGGGTGACCTCGATTGCGACCTTCGGCGCGATCTGGACCTGGGTGATGATCCTGCTGGCGCAACTGAAATTCCGCAAAGGCCTGAGCGCCAGCGAACGTGCCGGCCTCAAGTACAAGATGTGGCTGTACCCGGTCAGCTCGTATTTTGCCCTGGCGTTTCTGGTGCTGGTGGTCGGCCTGATGGCGTACTTCCCGGACACCCGCGTGGCGCTCTATGTAGGGCCTGCGTTCCTGGTGCTGCTGACCGTGTTGTTCTACGTGTTCAAGCTGCAACCGACGCAAGTCACGCAAGGTGCGGCGCGTTCGGCTTCCTGATTCATAGCCTCTGAAACAAAAGATCGCAGCCTTCGGCAGCGCCTACCTTGGAACATGTTTCCTGTAGGAGCTGCCGGAGGCTGCGATCTTTTGCTTTCTATAAACTAGCCGCACGACCGATTGCCGCAGTAATGCGCCCGCACCGCTCGTCGAAAGAGGCGCCTTACCTGTAATTTCTGACAGTAGACCCCGCTCGATTCCTGACTTAGCGTGAATGCCTGTCAAATCATGGCAAGGAACGCTAATGAAAGGATTTTCAGCATTGATGGTCATCGGCCTGGCCGATGCGTTGATCCACTGGCAGGTATTTTTCGTCATGTGCAGTGCCGGTGGCTTGTCCCAGGCGGCCAGTAACTTCGCTGCGTTTTGCGTGGCGGCGGCGTTCACGCTGTACGTGAACATGCTTTACACCTTCGAGACTGGAACGTCATTGCTCAGCTATCTGCTGTTCATCTGTGTGATGGCTGGCGTGAGTGTGGGCATCGGCTTGATTGGCGATGCTCACGCGCTGCACGGGCTGATCACAGTGGCGTCCTTTACCGTGCTGAATCTATTGCTCGGGTACTGTTTTTTCCGCTTTGTATTGTTTCGCGAGTATGAAATTTGAGGCGCCAGCCTGTGGTTAAGACTGGCGCATTCAACCTTATGCCGCCGCGATTTCATTCGGCTCAAAACTGTCCGCCCGCGCCATCTGCCACATCCGCGAATAGAATGCGCCGCTCACTTCGCCCGTGAGCAATTCACCGGGTTTCAAGAACACGTGCAGCTCGGAAAACAGCTTGATCTCGGTCGCCGACATGCGTCGCACCAGATGCTTGGCCGACAGTTGCGACGGATGCTCAAGCCCCGCCGCCGCGAGCATTTCCGCCAGCGCTTTCAGCGTGCTGCGATGGAAGTTGAACACCCGCTGCGCTTTGTCCGGAACCACCAGCGCACGTTGGCGCAAAGCGTCCTGTGTGGCGACGCCGGTCGGGCATTTATTGGTGTGGCAACTTTGCGACTGAATGCAGCCGATGGCGAACATAAAGCCGCGCGCCGAGTTGGCCCAGTCGGCGCCGATGGCCAGCACGCTGGCGATGTCGAAAGCGCTGACGATCTTGCCGCTGGCGCCGAGTTTGATTTTGTCGCGCAGGTTGAGGCCGACCAGGGTGTTGTGCACAAACAGCAGACCTTCGCGCATCGGCACGCCGATGTGGTCGGTGAATTCAACAGGTGCCGCGCCGGTGCCGCCTTCTTTACCGTCAACGACGATGAAGTCGGGGAGGATGCCGGTTTCCAGCATAGCTTTGGCGATGCCCATGAACTCCCACGGATGGCCGAGGCAGAACTTGAAGCCCACCGGTTTTCCGCCCGACAGTTCACGCAGTTGCTGGATGAAATGCATCATTTCGATCGGCGTGGAAAACGCGCTGTGACGCGATGGCGACACGCAGTCTTCGCCCATCATGATCCCACGGGTTTCAGCGATTTCTTTGGTGACTTTGTGCTTGGGCAGGATGCCGCCGTGGCCGGGTTTGGCGCCTTGGCTCATCTTGATTTCGATCATTCGTACTTGCGGGTTTTGCGCTTGGGTGGCGAAGCGCTCCGGGTCGAACCGGCCGTCGCTGGTGCGGCAGCCGAAGTAGCCGCTGCCCAGTTCCCACGTCAGGTCGCCGCCGTTTTCCCGGTGATACGGGCTGATGCTGCCTTCGCCGGTGTCGTGGGCGAAGTTGCCGAGTTTTGCGCCTTGGTTCAACGCACGAATGGCGTTGGCGCTGAGCGAGCCGAAGCTCATCGCCGAAATGTTGAATACCGAAGCCGAGTACGGCTGCGAGCACTGCGGGCCGCCGACGGTGACGCGGAAACTGTTCGGGTCACTCAACGGCGCCGGGCGCATCGAGTGGCCGATGAATTCGAAGCCGGACTGGTAAACGTCAATCAGCGTGCCGAACGGTTTGTCGGCGGTTTCGTTCTTCGCTCGCGAGTAAACCAGCGAACGCTGGGCGCGGGAGAAGGGCAGGGCGTCGCTGTCGGATTCCAGCAGATATTGGCGGATCTCCGGGCGGATGCCTTCGACCAGGTAGCGGATGTTGCCGAGGATCGGGTAGTTGCGGCGCACGGCGTGCGGGGTCTGCAGCAGGTCGAACAGACCGATCAGGCTGAGGACGCCGGTGACGGCGGTGATCGGCCACAGCCAGTCGTGGTCGAGAAAAGGCAGGCTGGCGAGGGTGAAAATCACGCAGACGGCAAAGAAGGCGTAGCGGCTCAGGAGTGACAGGCTCATACGGTTTCCTTGGTTCGGACTCAGGTTCAAAAGATCGCAGCCTGCGGCAGCTCCTACAAGTCAGTGCATGGCTTGCCCACTGTAGGAGCTGCCGCAGGCTGCGATCTTTTCAGGCGTTTTGTGCCTGAAGAAAAATCGAAAACAGCTCGGACTGGGATTTGATCCCCAGTTTGCTGTACATGTGTTTCTTATGGACTTTCACGGTTTCTACGGAGATTTCCAGCTTACGGGCGATTTCTTTACTGGAGCAACCGCTGAGCATCAAACGCCCGACATCCAGTTCGCGGGCGGTCAGTTGCGCGCCCTTGAGTTGTTGCACCGAAGTTTCCAGTTGCACCCGCCAATCGGCAGAGGCAGGCGCGCCGGTTTCGTTGGTTTCATAGGGTAGACGCTGGCGCAACAGCGCGAGCACCCACGGCTGGATCAGTGACAACAAGGCAATCTGCTCGCTGCTGAAACGCTGTTTGCTGCCCAGCGATAAACACAGCGTGCGATCACCTTCGAGCTGACAATTGAACTGGATTTCGTCGGCAACCACATTCAGACGAAAGTATCGCTGGTAATACTCGGTCTGCTCGAAATGCTCGGGTGCGACTTCCCAGAGACGGAATAGCCCTGAACGTGATTGCTCGCGACTGGCGATATAGAACGGGTCGAGCAGGTACACGCCGCGCAGGTAATCTTCGAACAAGGCGTCCGGGATACCCTCCACGCCGGGGCTGGCGGCGAAGACTTGCGGGTATTGGTCTGAACTGAACAGCAGCGCCACCCAGCTATCGAACGGCATGTACTGCTCGAGCAAACGCACCAGATGCGCCCAGAAATTCGGCTTGTCCAGCGCCTCGATCAATTGCCCGACGGCGCGGTGCCAGGTGATGTCGTCGAAGGAAAGTGTCATCGGTTTACCTTGAATGCCCGGCCGGATGCTGCTGCGCATACTGGCCCACTCGATGGCCGGACACAAATCCCCGGCCACCACAAAACCCCTGTAGGCGCTGCCGAAGGCTGCGATCTTTTGATCTTGGTTTTTCCAGGATCGATATCAAAAGATCGCAGCCTTCGGCAGCTCCTACAGGGGTCTATGGCGTAAGGCGGGTTTGCGTGGGATCCTTTGCGTTTTTCGAAACAAGGATCGTTTTTATGTCGACGCTTTCCGGTGCTACCACTTCCATTATCCGCATCGCCGCCGCTCTGCTGCTTAACGCGAATGGCCAAACTCTATTGGTACGCAAACGCGGCACCACGGCGTTCATGCAACCGGGCGGCAAGATCGAAGCGCATGAATTGCCGGTGCATGCCCTGGCCCGTGAGCTGGAAGAAGAACTGGATCTGCAAATCGATCCGGCGCAAGCAACTTTCCTGGGTCAGTTTTCTGCACCTGCTGCCAACGAACCGGGATGTGTCGTACAGGCCGATATCTTTCAACTGACAATCAACGCCGACGTTTCCCCGGCAGCGGAAATCGAAGAAGTGATCTGGATCGACCCGGCCACTGACGGCGATGTCGTTTTGGCGCCATTGACACGCGATGTGATCCTGCCGTTTTATCGAGCCTCGCTGACCGCCATCGCCTGATCATCCACGCAAAGGACTTTGCCATGATCCCGCTTCAAGACCTGCTGATATTCGCCGCCGCTGCGTTACTGATGGTACTGACGCCGGGGCCGAACATGATCTACCTGATCTCGCGTTCGATCTGTCAGGGGCGTAAGGCCGGGGTCACCTCGTTGCTGGGCGTGGTCGCGGGGTTCTTTGTGCATATGTTTGCCGCAGCAGCGGGTTTGACGGCGGTGTTCCTCGCCGTGCCGATGGCCTATGAAGTATTGAAGTGGGCGGGTGCGTTGTACTTGCTGTGGCTGGCGTGGCAAGCGGTGAAACCCGGTGCGCGTTCGCCGTTTGAGGCACAGCAATTGCCGCCAGACTCGTCACGCAAACTGATCACCATGGGTTTTCTCACCAGTGCATTGAACCCGAAAATTGCGGTTTTTTATCTCTCGGTGTTTCCGCAGTTCATCACGCCTGAGCACGGCTCGGTGTTCACCCAAAGCCTCATCCTCGGGCTGACGCAGATCAGCGTGAGTTTCACCGTCAATCTTCTGATCGCATTGTTCGCGGCAGGAATTGCGTCGTGGTTCGTGCGCAATCCGACGTGGCTGGCGATGCAGCGTTATTTCATGGGTTTTGTGTTGGCCGGGTTGGCCGTGCGATTGATGCTTGAGCAACGAAGGGCGGCTTGAGCATGTGGATAGAACGGCTGGATGCCAGTCATGCCCTGGCTTATCGGGAGTTGATGCTGGAGGCTTACGATCGCCATCCGCAGGCGTTTACCTCCAGCGTGCGTGAGCGCGCGGTGATGCCGTTGAGCTGGTGGGAAGGGCGGCTGACCAGCAAGCTCGATGTGGTGCTTGGGGCATTCGAGGGTGGCACGCTGGCCGGAATTGTCGGGCTGGCGTTTGAACCTCGGGAGAAGGCTCGGCACAAAGCCACGTTGTTCGGGATGTATGTGTCGGCGGATTTTCGACAGCACGGTTTGGGGTTTGAACTAGTGCAAGCGGCGATTGCCGAGGCGCAGAATCATCCGGCGTTGAAGGTCGTTCAATTGACCGTTACTGCCGGGAATGACGCGGCGTTCAAACTCTATGAGCGTTGCGGCTTTATCCAGTTTGGCCTGGAGCCATTGGCGGTGCGGGTTGGCGAAGACTACTTCGACAAGATCCATATGTGGCGTGAACTGCCTCAGGCATAAAGATCAAAAGATCGCAGCCTTCGGCAGCTCCTACAAGGTTTTGTGTAGGAGCTGCCGAAGGCTGCGATCTTTTGATTTGGGTTTTAGCGAACTGCGCTAACCCCATCCAATGTCGAGAACGAAGTGTCCTTCGCCGTCAGCAAGAAATCGCGCATGTACGGCGCATCCAGCATGTCCGCACGGATCGCTGCGTACAGCGTGGCAAACAGACCTTTCTCGCCCAGCCGCTTGGCCTTCACGTAACCGCGCGAGCTGTATTCGTGCAGCGCCCAATGCGGCATGCCGCACACGCCACGACCACTGGCGACCAGTTGCATCATCATTACCGTCAGTTCTGAAGTCCGTACCTGCGCCGGCTCAATATCCGCCGGTTCTAGGAAGCGCGTGAAGATGTCCAGCCGATCACGCTCCACCGGATAAGTGATCAATGTTTCCGTGAGCAAATCCTCAGGCACGATGTACGGTTTGCTCGCCAGCGCATGCTGATTGGCCACCGCCAGCATCGCTTCATAAGTGAACAGCGGTACATAAGTGATACCAGCGATTTCCAGCGGATCGGACGTCACCACCAGATCCAGATCGCCCCGCGCCAATGCCGGCAGCGGTGCAAAGGAAAAACCCGACGCGAGGTCGAGCTCGACTTCCGGCCAGGCATCGCGGAACTGGTCGATGGTCGGCATCAGCCACTGAAAGCAGCTGTGGCATTCGATCGCCATGTGCAAACGCCCGGCGGTGCCACCGGCCAAGCGGCTGATGTCACGCTCGGCGGCACGCAGCAGCGGCAGGGTCGCATCGGCCAGTTGCAGCAGGCGCAAACCGGCGCTGGTGAAACGCACTGGTTTGGTCTTGCGCACAAACAATTGCATGCCCATACGCTCTTCCAGTTCCTTGAACTGGTGGGACAGCGCCGACTGCGTCAGATGCAGACGATCCGCCGCGTCGACGAGGCTGTCAGCCTCGCGCAGGGCATGCAGGGTTTTCAAGTGGCGGATTTCAAGCACCGATGGCTCCATGAATAAAATTTGCTGATTCAGCGATGGTGGTGAGTTTGTCTCATGTTGGCGGGGCTGTCGACCGCATCTGATCGAGAGGCGCAATGACCGCTCGGCACTCTTCATCAAACTGTCACGCAACTGTGGCAGCGCGCTTGAACAAACTTCATCAGACTCGCGCTCTACTGGGGTTCTGCGTTTCGGTGTTTTTCATGCACAAGTTGTTTTTATCAGTCGCGGCCATCTTGGCCGCGCTTTTGTTCGGTGCGCCGTCGATGGCGGCCGCGCGTTGCGATGTCAACGTGCCGACCGAGCACGTCGATTTGCAACAAGTCAGCATTGCTTATCAGAGCATTGGTCGCGCGTCGGATCCGGCGTTGTTGCTGGTGATGGGTCTCGGCGGGCAGTTGATCCACTGGCCGGATGAGGTGGTGGTGGCGCTGTGTCAGCAGGGATTTCGGGTGATCCGCTACGACAACCGCGACGTGGGATTGTCGACCTGGCGACAGGCGCCGGAAGAGGCCAATCTGACCTTCGAAGTGCTGCGCTACAAACTCGGTCTGCCGGTGTCGGCGCCGTACAGCCTGACCGATATGGCTGACGACGCGTTAGGCCTGATGGACGCCCTGCATGTTGAGCAATTCCACGTCTTGGGCGCGAGCATGGGCGGGATGATCGCTCAGCACATAGCGGCGATGGCGCCGCAGCGGGTCGAGAGCCTGACGTTGATCATGACCACTTCTGGCGCTGAAGGCTTGCCGGCGCCGAGTGCGGCGCTGGTGCAGTTGTTGTCGCGGCGTAGCGCACCGAATCGTCAGGTGGCGCTGGAGCAACAGGCGGATTTGTTGGCGGCGCTGGGTAGCCCGGCGGTGACCGATGATCGGCAGAATTTGCTGCAACAGGCAGCGGCTTCCTATGACCGCGCGTTTAATCCCGAGGGTGTGAAGCGGCAGATCATGGCGATCCTCGCCGAGCCTAGCCGCGTTGCGTTGCTCAACCAGTTGCGCGTACCGACGCTGGTGGTGCATGGCACGGCCGATCCGTTGTTGCCGGTGATGCATGGCGTGCACCTGGCGGCGCATATTCGTGGCAGTCAGTTGAAGCTGATTCCGGGATTGGCGCATCGGTTCCAGGAGGCGTTCAAGGAACCGTTGTTGGCGGCGGTGTTGCCGTATTTGCAGGCGCATCGTGAAGACACTTCGCATTGGGCGCAGATTGAGCCGGTGGAGGGCGGGAATTTGCTGTAACCATCGGATGTGTGGCGTTAATGAAGGCCTCTTCGCGAGCAGGCTCGCTCCCACAGGGGAGTGCATTCCAAATGTGGGAGCGAGCCTGCTCGCGAAGGGGTCAACAGGGACACCAAAAAATCCGGGTCAGGTGTATCGTGCAAACTTTCCCGCACGATTTCCCCTGCGAGGTGTTTGATGAATTCCGCTCTGAAAATCGATTTTGTCAGCGACGTGTCCTGCCCGTGGTGCGTCGTTGGTTTGTATGGCTTGCTGGAAGCGCTGGAAATCCTGCGCAACGAAGTGCAGGCCGAGATCCGCTTCCAGCCGTTCGAGCTGAACCCGAAAATGGGCGCCGACGGGCAGAACATCGCCGAGCACATTCAAGAAAAGTACGGCTCGACACCGGAGCAATCGCAGAAGAATCGCGACGCGATCCGCGCTCGTGGTGCAGAACTGGGGTTTGCTTTTCGCACCGATTCCAACAGCCGCATTTACAACACCTTCGATGCGCACCGTTTGCTGCATTGGGCGGAGCTTGAGGGTTTGCAGTTGCCGTTGAAGGAGGCGTTGTTCAAAGCGTATTTCAGCGATGGCGGCAATCCTTCCGATCACGGCCAACTGGTGCAGATTGCTGAGAGTGTCGGGCTGGATCGCCAGCGGGCCGAGGCGATTCTGGCGTCGGACGAGTTTGCCGATGAGGTGCGCGAGGAAGAGCAGGTATGGTTGCAGCGCGGGGTGAGTTCGGTGCCGACGGTGGTGTTTAATGGCCAGTACGCGGTGACGGGCGGACAACCGGTAGAAACATTTGTCGGGGCCATTCGGCAGATCATGGCCGAGTCGAAGGGTGGGACGGTTAGCTGATATGGGGCAGGAGCCAAAAAGCCCCTCACCCTAACCCTCTCCCCGAGGGAGAGGGGACTGATTGGGGGATGCTGAAGTGATACGCCGACCTGAGCGTGCTTCGCTGAATCCATAATCGACTCGGTTTTTCAGGTCGATGTAACTTGAACGACACCGCGGTCTGCCCCCTCTCCCTCCGGGAGAGGGCTGGGGTGAGGGTCGCTTTTGACCTTAACTGTGCAGGCGCACCCAAACCGTCACCAACACCGTAGCCGCCATCAACCAAGCCACCGCCGCCACCGCCAACGACGCCTCCAGCCGCATCCGGTCTACCATCACATACAACGTCGCCAGATAGACGAAGTACGGAATGATCGACCACATCCCGAACACGATCGTCGTCTTCAAATCCTCAATCGAGCGCCCCTTGCCGACGATGTAATGCGCAATCAGCGCAAACGTCGGAAACAGCGGCACCAATCCGGCGATGTAGTAATTTTTGGTCTTCGACAGCGCCGCGATGATCAGCACCACCGCTGCGCCCAACAGCGCTTTGAAAAACAGATCCACGTCGTTCTCGCTTAATGGCTCAGGCCGTATTTTTTCACTTTGTCGAACAGCGTGGTCTTGGCCATGCCCAACTCAAGACTGGCCTGAGTCAGGTTGCCGCCGCTGCGCTGCAATGCATCGCTGAGCAGGTTGCGTTCGAAGGCTTCCACCGCTTCGGCAAAGCCCAGGCCTTGTCCGCCGCTGTTGGCACCGGACTTTTTGAACGCCGGCAAACCGAGGGCAAAGCGCTCAGCAACGTTACGCAATTCACGCACGTTGCCCGGCCAGTCGTGGCTCATCAGGTTCGACAAGGTCTGGTTATCCAGTTCCGGCAGCGCGCGGTCGAAGCGCAGGGCCGATTGCTGAGTGAAGTGTTCGAACAGTTGCAAAATGTCTTCGCGGCGCTCGCGCAGGGGCGGCAATTCCAGCGTCACCACGTTGAGGCGGTAGTACAAATCGCTGCGGAATTCGCCAGCCTTGCTCGACTCGTCGAGGTCGGATTTGGTCGCGGCGATCACCCGGCAATCCACCGCCACGCTCTGGTTCGAGCCGAGGCGTTCGAGGGTGCGTTCCTGCAACACGCGCAGCAGTTTGATCTGTAACGGCAGCGGCATGCTTTCCACTTCATCGAGGAACAGCGTGCCGCCGTCGGCGTGTTCGATTTTGCCGATGCGCCGTTTGCCGGCACCGGTGAAGGCGTTGGCTTCGTGACCAAAGATCTCACTTTCGAAGAGGTTTTCCGGCAGACCACCGCAGTTCAGCGCGACGAACTGTTTGCTGTGGCGCCGACTGAAATCGTGCAGGCAACGGGCGACCAGTTCTTTACCGGTGCCGGTTTCGCCTTCGATCAACACATTGGCCGAGGTGTCGGCGACGTTGGCGATCAGTTCGCGCAGGTTCTGCATGGCCGGCGAGCGACCGATGATGCGTCCTTCGAGGGAATCACGTTCGGCCAGTTGCCGACGCAGCGACGACACTTCACGAGCGAGGCTGCGTTGTTCCAGCGCACGTCGCGCAACATCGACCAGACGTTCCGGCGAGAACGGTTTTTCCATGAAATCGTAGGCGCCTTTCTGCATCGCGCCGACGGCCATGGAAATGTCGCCATGCCCGGTGATCAACACCACTGGCAGGCTACGGTCGCGCTGCTTGAGGCGCGTGAGCAGTTCGAGGCCATCGATGCCCGGCAGGCGAATATCGCTGATGACGATGCCGGCAAAATTGTCGCCGACCCGCTCCAGCGCTTCTTCGGCACTGCCGACGCCGACGCAGGGAATGTCTTCCAGCGTCAGCGCTTGTTGGCAGCCGAGCAGCACATGGGGGTCGTCTTCGACGATCAGCACACTGAGTTCTTGGTTCATATTGGCTCGGCGGGAGTAGGGCTTACCAACGGTAAACTGAGGACGAAGGTGGTTCCGCCGCCGCCCGGGTGTTCGACACCCAGATGACCGCCGGTGGCAGCGGCGAGGCTGGCGGAAAGCGTCAGGCCCAGACCCAGGCCTTGTTCGCCGGGTTTGGTGGTGAAGAACGGTTCGAACAGATGCTTGCGCGCTTCGGCGTCGATGCCGTGACCGTTATCGCGCACGCGCAGGCGATATTTGCCGTTGAATTCTTCGCCCTCCAGCCACAGTTCTGGCTGCGGTTGCGCCTGCATCGCATCGAGGGCGTTGCCGACCAGATTGACCAGAATCTGTTCGAGGCGAGTCTGGTCGATCTGCACTTGCACATCGATGAACTGCCGATGGATTTGCAGCGCCGCATGTTCAACACGCGCGCCGAGCAATTGCAGTGCAGCGTCCACGGCTTTGCCGAGACTGGCCTGACCCTGATTGTCACCCCGACGGGCGAACGAACGCAGGCTCGCGGTGATTCGGCCCATGCGGTCGATCAGGTCATTGATGGTCTTGAGGTTGGTGCTGGCGACGTCGAGCTGACCGCGTTCCAGAAAACGTACGGTGTTGCCCGAGAGCGTGCGCATCGCGGCCAGTGGCTGATTCAATTCGTGGGCAATGCTGGTCGACATCTGGCCGATGGCGGCGAGTTTACCGGCCTGCACCAGTTCATCCTGTGCGCGGCGCAAGGTCTCTTCGGCTTGACGGCGTTCGCGGATCTGACTCTTCAAGCGCTCGTTGCTGGCGCGCAGGTCGGTGGTGCGTTCGGTAATCCGACGCTCCAGTTGATTGTTGGCTTCCTGCAAGGCTTCGCGGGCGGCGAGGCGGGTGGCGATAACCTTGCGTCGCTCGTTCCAGGCGATCAACAGGAAGGCGACCAGTGCGAACGCCACGGCGACGAGAATGCCTTGGTTGATCGCCTCGCGACGCAAGTCCTGCAACGGCGTGAGCAGGGTGAAATTCCACGGCGTGTCGCTCAGCGGTCGGGTCTGCGCCAGGTAGCTGATGTCGTCCTCGCCTGACTGCACTTCGCTGTTGGCCGGGAAGGTGAGTTTTTCCACGCCTTCGGCCAATGTTTCGCGGGCCAGCGGTTGTAGTTCGATTAGCGGGAACCAGTAGTACTGCAGGCTGCGGGCGAGTTTTTCTTTGGTTTCCTCGCTCAGCGGAATCACTGATTTGAGCCGGCGTGCCGGATCGCTGGAGAGAATGATGATGCCGTTTTCGTCGCTGACAAACGCCTCCAGACGCGCGCGCTGCCAGCGTTCTTCCATGGCTTCCAGACGCACTTTGACCACGGCGACGCCGATGATCTTGCCGTGCTCTTCAAGGCCGTGGGCGAGGTAGTAACCGGGTTCGCCGTTGGTGCTGCCGATGCCGTAGAAACGCCCGGGCTCACCGCGCACGGCTTTCTGGAAATAGGCACGGAAGGACAGGTCTTCACCGAGGTAACTGTCGACATCGCGCCAGTTGCTGGTGGCCATGACGCGGCCGGTGGTGTCCATGACGTAGATGGCCCGACTGCGACTGCGTCGGTTCAGGCCTTCAAGGTAAGCATTGACCGTTTGCCGGTGTTCCGGGGTCGGGTCGGCCAGCAGCCGCGACACACTGGTTTCGAGTTCCAGCAGGCTGGGCAGGTAGGTGTATTTGCTGATCTCGCTTTCGACCGCGCGGGCGTTCAGTTCGAGCTGGCGCTGGCCGTTTTCGCTGAGGTTGCGAATGCCAAAATGCTCACTGACCCAGAACCCGGCGTAACCCAACCCGACCATCAAAATGATGATCAGCGGCGGCAGGAACAAATGACGAATCAGACGGGGCTTCACGGCAAGTGATGGCGGCGCGGCGCGATAGAGATTGGGGTCGCATTTCATCACAGATGCCTTGGGTCAACCACAACACTTGTTTGTGAATCACCGCTGGTTTGGAGGTGGACTCTGTGGCGAGGGGATTTATCCCCGATCGGCTGCGCAGCAGTCGTCAAACCCTTGCATGCGGTTTGACTTTGAACTGCTGGGGCCGCTTCGCAGCCCATCGGGGATAAATCCCCTCGCCACAGGGGATCTCATTGTCAGGCAGCCCGCACCCCACAGACAGGGTGCGGGTGTGTTGCTTTTAGTGCTGCAGGATTTTCTCGAGGAAGTGCTGCGCGCGTTCGGAGCGGGCTTTGATGTCGCCGAAGAACTCCTCTTTCGGGCAGTCTTCGATGATCTTGCCGGCGTCCATGAAGATCACGCGATCCGCCACTTTGCGCGCAAAACCCATTTCGTGGGTTACGCACATCATGGTCATGCCTTCATGAGCCAGTTGCACCATCACGTCGAGCACTTCGTTAACCATCTCCGGGTCGAGCGCCGAGGTCGGTTCGTCGAACAGCATGACAATCGGGTCCATCGCCAGCGCACGGGCAATTGCCACACGCTGTTGCTGACCACCGGACAGTTGCCCAGGATGCTTGTGCGCGTGCGCCGACAAACCCACGCGCTCGAGCAGTTGCAGACCTTTTTTGGTCGCCTCTTCCTTGCTGCGGCCCAACACTTTGATCTGCGCGATGGTCAGGTTTTCGGTGATGGTCAGGTGCGGAAACAGTTCGAAATGCTGGAACACCATGCCGACGCGCGAACGCAGTTTCGGCAGGTTGGTCTTCGGATCGGCAATCGACGTACCGTCAACCACGACGTCGCCTTTCTGGAACGGCTCCAGCGCGTTGACGCATTTGATCAGGGTCGATTTACCCGAACCGGACGGGCCGCAGACCACGATCACTTCGCCTTTTTTGACCTCGGTGCTGCAATCCGTCAGTACCTGGAAGTCCCCATACCACTTGTTGATGTTCTTGATAGAGATCATACGGCGAACCTTTTTTGCAGACGCTTGACCAGCAGCGAGGCGGAAAAGCTGATGATGAAGTAGACGACACCGGCGAAGATCAGGAACTCGTTGGAACGGCCAATGATGTCGCCGCTGGAGCGGGCGGAGTTGAGGAAGTCCACCAGACCCACGGTGTAAACCAGCGAGGTGTCCTGGAACAGGATGATCGACTGTTGCAGCAGCAACGGCGTCATCTTGCGGAACGCCTGAGGCAGGATGATCAGACGCATGGTCTGGCCATAGGTCATGCCCATCGCCTGTGCAGCGGCCATCTGACCTTTGGGGATCGACTGCACACCGGCGCGGACGATTTCGCAGAAGTACGCGGCTTCGAACATCATGAAGGCCACGACGCAGGATGTGAACGCGCCGATCGGCGTGTCTTCACCGGTAATCCAGCGCAGCACGAACGGCACCGCCAGGTAGAACCAGGTGATCACCAGCAGCAGCGGGATCGAACGGAAGTAGTTCACATAAGCGCCGGCCACGCGTGACAACAGTTTGCTCGACGACAGGCGCATCAGCGCCAGGATCGTCCCGAGCACAATGCCGCCGACCACGCCCATGACCATCAACTGCAAGGTCATCACCATGCCGTTCCACAGGCCCGGGATAGCGGGGATGATGCCGCTGAAATCGAAGTCCATTATTTGCCCCCCACGGAGATCAGGCCAGGCACCGCGACTTTCTTCTCGAC
>Ga0160469_100314_pt1 | contig 29221 bp, 22 predicted proteins | sample HID1972M_E11MG_FD_108246 | JGI IMG/M metagenome (GOLD analysis project Ga0160469, IMG submission 108246) | Enriched pill bug-associated microbial communities from UW Madison campus, WI, USA - HID1972M_E11 MG | ecosystem: Host-associated > Arthropoda: Insects > Digestive system > Unclassified ...
AGACTGTCCAGACAATCGTATACATGTTTTATTAGAAAATAAAAGCTATTCTGCAGAAGTCGTTGCAGTTAATTATAAAGAAAAGGAAGCTGAACTAAAGATTAATGGACAGCTATACCAGATCTCTATAAAAGACGAAAAGGATGCGTTGCTTGAAAGCTTAGGAATGGAACTGAATAAAACTCAAAGTGTTTCTAATTTAAAAGCTCCTATGCCCGGGTTAGTTTTAGAGGTGCAGGTAAAGGCTGGCGATAAGGTGAAAAAAGGAGACTGTTTATTAATATTAGAGGCAATGAAGATGGAGAATCTTATTAAATCTCCATTAGATATTATTATTAAATCTGTTGAAGTTAATAAGGGCGATAAAGTAGAAAAGAACCAGGTTCTTATACGGTTTGACGATACTATTTGATAATTCTTTTAATCTTATTTGATTGCTTAATTAATTTAAACAGAGTGCCATAGTCTTCTTTCTCAAGAACATCATGCATATGTTGCAATTGCCTAATATGTTCTTCTAAAACCTCAAGCACATTGTTCTTGTTTTGTTTAAATATAGGCACCCACATCTCTGGTGAACTCTTGGCTAGTCTTACTGTTGAAGCAAATCCACCTCCTGCAAGCTCAAATATTCTTCCTTGCGATTTTTCTTTTTCTAATACCGTTAAAGCAAGAGCAAAAGAAGTGATGTGAGAAATATGCGATACGTATGCAGTATGTAAATCATGTTCTTTTGCATTCATGAATACTGGCTTCATTTTTAAAGCTTCACAGATGGATTCAGCAATCTCAAAAGCATCCGGATCGGTTCGTACTATGTCGCAAAAAACCATGTTCTTTCCTGTAAATAAGTCATCTACAGCTGCTTCCGGACCAGAATATTCGGTACCTGCCATTGGATGTACCGCTACTAACCTGCCTCTGTTAGGATGATCGTCAATTGCTTCCAGTATTTCTTGTTGCGTTGAACCCATTTCCATGATCACCTGGTTCTTTTTGATTTGATCAAGTATAGATGGAAGTAATTCCTGGATAGAGTTGACCGGAATTGTTAAGATTATTAGATCAGAGTCTGTTATAGCTTCATCTAATGCTGAAGTAGCATCAATTATTCCAAGATCGAGGGCTTTGCTTAAGTTTCCACTATTAATATCAACTCCAAATATCTTGTTTACAGGTACTGTTTTTCTTAAGCTCAGTGCTAAGGAACCACCGATGAGGCCTACTCCAATAATAGAAATTTTCATTTTAACTTGATAGGTTTGATGAGGTTATGCGTTTAATAGCTTCAATAAAAATCGACTCTGGAGCACATAGGCTGATACGAATATGATTTTCCCCCTGGCTTCCAAATATACCTCCCGGCGTTATAAATACGCGTGATTTATCAAGAATTTCGTCTGTTAATACATAAGCGTCCTCGTACTTATCGGCAATTTTAGCCCAGGTGAACATCCCTACTTGGTTCTTATCGTATGTACAGTTTAGGAGATCTAAAAGCTCATATACTTTCTCTCTTCTCTTTCTGTAAACTTTATTTAATTCGGTATACCAATCCGTATCTAAAGACAGAGCTTTGCTTGCAGCCATTTGAAGCGGATAGAACATTCCTGAGTCCATATTGCTTTTAAAACGTAAAACCTCTGAAATACGTTCTGAGGCCCCAAGTAACATTCCTATTCTCCAGCCAGCCATATTAAATGTTTTACTGAATGAATTTAATTCGATGGCTACATCTTTGCTTCCAGGTATTGAAAGGATGCTTATTTGCTCATCGTTAAGAATGAAACTATAAGGGTTATCATGACATATTAATATCTCATTCTCTTTTGCAAAGTTAATAAGCGCTTTGAAAAAATCACGATTGGCTTTAGCTCCGCTAGGCATGTGTGGATAGTTAATCCACATAAGTTTTACTTTGCTTAGGTCTCTTTTTGACAATTCTTTCAGATCAGGCAGCCAGTTCTTTTCTTCTTTAAGCTCATAGCTTATAGGAGTTGCGCCACTCAATCGCACTGCTGACAAATAACTAGGATAGCCGGGGTTTGGAACAAGAGCTTCATCTCCCGGTTGAAGGTAGGTCATGCAGATATGCATAACGCCTTCCTTAGATCCCATTAATGGTAATATTTCAGTTTCCGGATTCAGTTTTACCGAATATTCTTTGTCATACCAAGTTGAGATTGCATTCCTTAACGCTGGTATACCATTATATTTTTGATATGCATGGTTATGAGGATTCTTTGATTCTTCAATTAATGTATCAATAACAATAGCGGGTGGCGGCATATCCGGACTTCCTATTCCAAGATTTAAAACTTGTACTCCGTTTTTGTTTAGGTCAGCTATTTGGGTCAGTTTTTTTGAAAAGTAATATTCTTCCGTATGTTGAAGCCTATCAGCAATTTTCATTTGCATATCAATGTTATTAAGCTTGCAAAATTACTAATGATTTATTAGATATTTGCTGAGAATAGAATATTTAGCCACATATTTAAAATATTAGCCAAGTTTTTCTTACAAATTAAGGACTATAGCATTTAAAATAACTTGGGCGGGTTTTATTACCTTTGCTCTTACGTTGTAATTATGAAAACATACTTTAGATTACTTTCTTTTGCAAAACCAATAGAGAAATTCGCTATTCCTTATGTGATCTGTGCATTATTAGCAGTTCTTTTTGGCACCATGAATTTGGTGCTGGTAGGACCCTTATTGAATACGCTGTTTATGGCAACGGATGAAGTTGAAGCTCTTGTTAGGCCAGATAATTGGGTGAATGTTATTGATTGGTTTAATTACTATGCACAAGAGATAAGCGGTATGTACGGAGCTTATGGTGCATTGAAGTTAGTTTGTATAGTAATAGTTTCTTCGGTGTTTTTAAGCAATCTGTTCCGTTATTTTTCTCAACGTATAATGGAGAATTTGAAGATTCATACCTTATTGAATTTAAGAAAGACTGTTTTTAACAATGTAATGGATCTCCATGTAGGATATTTTAATAATCAAAGAAAGGGTGATATTATTTCAAAGATATCGTCCGATGTACAAGTTGTTCAATTTTCGGTGACAGGAACATTGCAGGTTGTATTCAAAGAACCTTTACAGCTCTTGTTTTATATAGTTTCATTGCTGATGATGTCGGTTGAGCTTACTTTGTTTGCTTTACTGATCATCCCTGTTTCAGGTTTTTTTATCTCGAAAATTGTTAAGCAATTAAAGCAACAGGCTATAGAGGCTCAATCGGTTTATGGACAAATGATCAGTTATCTGGACGAAGCTTTATCGGGTATAAAGATCATTAAGGCTTTTAATGCTGTAGAGTTTGTCAAAAAGCGATTTAATGAGGAGAATGCCTATTATTCGAACCTTGGCAGACGTATGGCAAGAAGGCAGCAACTTGGATCTCCTGTATCGGAGTTTTTAGGGGTAATTATGGTGGCCGTTATTTTATTATATGGTGGTAACCTGGTCATTAACGGAGATCAAAATTTTACTGCAGGAGCTTTTATAGCTTACATTGCTATATTCTCACAGGTAATGCGGCCTGCGAAGGCGCTTACGGATTCGTTTACTAATATTCATTCAGGTATTGCTGCAGGTGAGCGTGTGTTGGATCTGATTGATCAGAAACCAGGAATTGTAGATGCTCCTGATGCTAAGAATATTGATTCATTTGACAATGAAATCAGATTAGAGGATATAAGTTTTGAGTATGATGAGAGAGCTGTTTTGATAGATGTCAATATGAATATTCCAAAAGGCTCAACCATTGCATTAGTTGGTCCTTCTGGTGGGGGGAAGTCGACCTTAATGGATTTGATTCCTCGTTTTATGGATCCATCAAAAGGCAGGTTATTAATTGATGGTAAGAATATTCATGATTTAAAGGTTGATTCATTACGGAATTTGATGGGTGTAGTGAACCAGGACCTTGTTCTATTTAATGATACAATCGCTAATAATATCGCCTTTGGAATTGATAACGCGTCTGAAGAAAGCATAGTTGCAGCAGCTAAAATTGCGAATGCACATGAGTTTATAATGGAAGCAGAGTCAGGCTATCAAACCAACATAGGTGATAGAGGGATTAAGCTCTCGGGTGGACAGAAACAACGATTATGTATTGCCAGGGCAGTATTGAAGAATCCTCCTATATTGCTTCTTGATGAGGCAACTTCTGCTTTAGATACTGAATCAGAGAAGTTAGTGCAGGACGCCTTGAATAACTTAATGAAGAGTAGAACTAGTTTAGTTATTGCGCATCGTTTAAGTACAATTCAGCAGGCAGATAAAATATTCGTATTAGAGAAAGGTAGAATTGTAGAGGAAGGAACACATTCTGAACTTCTGGAGAAGAGTGGTTTATACCGTAAGCTTATTGAAATGCAACAGTTCTATCATTAAAAGCTATAAAAGGGAAAAGGGGCATAATCTACAGATCATGCCCCTTTTCCCTTTTATAGCTTTTAAAGCTTTCGCTTTACTTCTACTTGTTCATATGCTTCTACGATATCACCTACCTGAATATCATTAAACTTATCAATGTTCAAACCACATTCATAACCAGTTGAAACTTCTTTAACATCATCCTTAAAGCGTTTTAAAGAGGCCAGTTTGCCGGTGTAAACAACCACTCCATCCCGAATTATCCGAATATCATGATTACGGTTTATTTTCCCATCTAACACCATACAGCCAGCAATTGTACCAACTTTACTAATTTTGAATGTTTCACGAATCTCAACGTTCGCAACAATCTTTTCTTCGTATTTAGGAGCCAACATACCTTCCATGGCAGATTTAAGCTCATCGATTGCGTCGTAGATAATAGAGTACAAACGAATATCTATTTGTTCTTGTTCTGCTAGTTTCCTTGCACCTGTTGATGGTCTAACCTGGAAACCTATTATAATTGCATCAGAAGCAGAGGCTAACAAAACATCCGACTCGGAAATCTGTCCAACAGACTTATGAATAACATTTACCTGGATCTCTTCTGTAGATAATTTTATTAGAGAATCTGAAAGTGCTTCAATAGATCCATCAACGTCACCTTTAACGATTACATTTAACTCTTTAAAGTTTCCGATCGCTAATCTTCGGCCAATTTCGTCCAGAGTAATGTGTTTTTGTGTTCTTAATCCTTGCTCTCTTTGTAATTGCAGCCTTTGGTTCGCTATTCTTCTAGCTTCAGGCTCGCTTTCCAGAACATAGAACTTATCACCCGCAGTCGGAGCTCCTCCTGTCATTCCTAAAATCTGAACTGGTGCTGAAGGACCTGCTGAGGTTACTTTTTGTCCACGTTCATTTGTTAGAGCTTTAACCTTTCCGCTATGAGATCCTGCGAGAATTGCGTCCCCTACATGTAAAGTTCCAGATTGGATAAGTACTGTTGTAACAATACCTCTTCCTTTATCCAGCTCTGCTTCCACCACTGAACCAACTGCTCGCTTGTTTGGATCGGCAGTTAATTCAAGCAAGTCTGCCTCAAGTAATACTTTTTCTAATAATACATTTACATTTTCTCCGGTCTTGGAAGAAATTTCTTGCGCCTGGTATTTACCGCCCCATTCTTCTACAAGAATATTCATTGCAGATAATTGTTCACGAACACGATCAGTGTTTGCACTTGGCTTATCTATCTTAGTAAAGGCAAATACGATAGGAAGGTTGGCTGCCAAGGCATGGTTGATAGCTTCCTTCGTTTGAGGCATAACACTATCATCTGCTGCTATTACAATAATAGCAATATCTGTAACCTTTGCACCACGAGCCCGCATTGCGGTAAATGCTTCGTGACCAGGCGTATCTAAGAAAGTGATCTTACGACCGTTTTCCAGGGTAACTTCATAGGCTCCTATATGTTGTGTAATTCCACCTGCCTCACCGGTTGTTACATCTGATTTACGAACATAGTCAAGAAGTGACGTCTTACCATGATCCACGTGTCCCATCACCGTTACGATTGGTGAGCGCGGTATCATGGTATCTGGATTATCTTTTTCTTCTAGATCGAATGCTTCTTCTTCATCCGGTTTAATGAATTCAACTTCATGATCAAACTCTTCAGCAACAATACTAATTGTTTCTGCATCTAGACGTTGATTAATTGATACAAATAAGCCTAAGCTCATACAAGTAGAAATAATCTGTGTTACCGGAACGTCTAGAAGAGTAGCAAGTTCATTAGCAGTAACAAATTCTGTTACTCGAAGTACTTTTGATTGTAACTCACGTTCTAATGCAGCTTCTTCAGCAGATAAGGCTACGTCGTCACGTTTTTGACGGCGTAGTTTTGCACGTTGAGCAAATTTACCAGATTTACCAGCGCCACTTAAACGAGCAAGGGTTGCTTTAATCTGATCTTGTATTTCTTTATCTGTTGGCTCTTCTTTCTTAACTGCAGGTTGGCGAGCTCTTCCTTTATTAAAGTCATTTCTTCCTCGAGGATGTTGTTGCGCAGGCCTGTTAGCTCCACCAGCATTCGCTCCACCACGATTTGGTGCCTGTGCCTGACCAGTGTGAGGAGTATTTGGTGTGCCTGTACCAGTCCCTGTACTTGAAGGTGTATGAGGCCTACTTTGTCCTGTAGGAGTTTCTTTACGTTTGCGTTTACGTTTATGATCTGTTCCAGAACCGGTAGAAGAGGCAACTGGTTGATTCTTTCTACGAGAAGGAGTAGGTAGATCTATTTTACCAACTACGTTCGGGCCAGTTAATCTTACAGTCTTAGTACGGAAAACTCCATCGGCATCTGTTTTCCGAGGTTCTTCAGTTTTTATAGTAGGCTTTACTTCTTTCTCTTTTTTGATATCTTCTCCCGAAGCTTTCTCTACTGGAGCTTCCTTAACTTTATTCTCTTCGATCTTAGTATCCTGAGCTTCTTTCTTTTCCTCAACTTCTACCACAGGCTTAGGAGGTTCTATAGATTTTTCTGAGCTTACCGGGGTTTCAGGTATGGATGGTTTTATCTCTTCCTTAATTGCTTCTGGCTCTTTAGGGGCAGGAGTAGGTTTCAATTCGACTTTATTTTCTTTCTCCACTTGCTCAGTTGAGGGTTTAGCTTTTTCAGGTTTGGTTCGATGATTCAAACTTTTCAAATCGATTTTACCCACTACCTTCACACCCTTACGGTTAGTGTCTTCTGCTTTATCTTCTTCAGTGTTAGATATAGGCAGATTTTCCTGTGCTTTACTTTTAGTTTCTACAGAAGGGGGACTGAAAGTGCTGTTTTTTATAAGAACTTCTTCTGTTTCTGGACCTCTATCGGATCTGTCTTGAATAGATTCAGCAGGAGTTTCATCACGACGAATTTTACCAATAACAATTTGATTGGCTTCTTCCTTCACGATTTTATCCCCCTGATATTCTTTCAATAGAACATTGTACATCTCACCGTTCAGTTTCGTATTCGGTTTTGATTCAATATCATAACCTTTCTTACTTAGAAATTCAACAGCTGTAGCTATACCAATATTCAATTCTTTGGCGGCTTTCAGTAAGTTTATGCTTTTACCTTCTGTCATTTATTATTATTACCCTTTATTATACTACAAAAATATACTTTTTTACTTGTTAATTACCAATGATTTATAGAAAACGTATGTTTCGCATTGTTTTATTCAAACTCAGATTTAAAAATCTGAATAACATCAATTATAGTTTGTTCCTCTAAATCTGTTCTTTTTATTAATTCGTCTACACTTAATGCAAGTACAGAGCGAGCTGTGTCAAGGCCAACGCGTTTGAACTCGTCAAGAATCCAGCTTTCGATTTCATCTGAGAACTCTTCAATATCAACATCTTCGTCGCTTTCATCAGATTCGCGGTATACATCAATTTCATATCCCGTTAATTTACCCGCTAGTTTAATATTATGTCCTCCACGACCGATCGCTAGGGAAACCTGATCAGATTGTAAATAGACTTCAGCACGTTTTTCCTCTTCGTCAAGTTTGATGGATGATATTTTAGCAGGACTTAATGCTCTCGTAATATAGAGAGATGTGTTATTTGTGAAGTTGATAACATCAATGTTTTCATTGCGCAATTCACGAACAATCCCATGAATACGTGAACCTTTCATACCTACACATGCACCTACCGGATCTATACGGTCATCATATGATTCAACAGCTACTTTCGCACGCTCACCTGGCTCTCTAACAATTTTTTTGATTGTAATAAGGCCATCAAATATTTCGGGAACTTCCAGTTCGAATAATCGGTGTAGAAATTCTGGTGCAGTCCTGGAAATAATAATCTTAGGTGAGGCATTCATCATATCTACTTTATGAACAACTGCACGGATGCTATCTCCTTTTTTGAAATAATCGGCAGGTATCTGTTCTGTTTTTGGTAGTATTAATTCATTACCATCATCATCTAGTACCAAAGTTTCCTTTTTCCAGATCTGATAAACTTCTCCAGTGACTAATTCACCTACTCTGTCTTTATATTTTTTGAATATCTCATCCTTTTCAAGTTCCAGTACTTTAGAGACTAAGGTTTGACGAGCAGCCAAAATTGCGCGTCTGCCAAAACTTTCCAATGTGATTTCTTCAATAAAATCGTCACCAACTTCTAGATCAGCATCTACTTTTCTTGCTTCAGCCAATTCGATCTCCAAATCATCATCCTCTGAAAATTCATCCTCAACAACAACTCGTGTGCGCCATATTTCAAGGTCACCATTATCAGGGTTTACAATCACATCACAATTCTCATCAGTGCCAAAGCGTCTGCGAATCATGCTACGAAACACTTCTTCTAATACGCTGATCACTGTAGGGCGATCGATGTTTTTAAAGTCTTTAAACTCTTGAAATGAGTCTATCAGATTAATATTGCTCATTTTATTTAAATGAAATTAACACTTTTGTTTCTACTATATTATCGATACTAAAAAAGTTTTCTTGCTGTATAGCTTTCTTTCCTTTTTCTTTTATTGATTCATTTATAACAATTCCTTCTGGAGTATAATTAAGTAATACTCCCTCATGCTTATCTCCATTAGTTAATTTAACACTCACTTCACGGCCAATGTTTTTCATAAATTGGCGGTCAAGGACTAAGGGAGATTCTATACCAGGAGAGGAAACTTCGATGTTATAGGCAGCTTCTATTATGTTTTCTTCTTCAAGGTGAAAACCTACATGTCTGCTTATAGCAGCACAGTCCTGAATGTTTAGACCGTTATCTCCGTCAACTAAAATAGATAATTTTGCATTTGGAACATATTGAACACTAACCAAGAATAAATCCTCCCTGTCTGAGATTTTGTCTCTCACCAATTCGGTAACGTATTTTTCTATATCCATTATAAAAAGCTTCTTAAAAAAAAGAGGGAACGACATGTTCCCTCTTTCTCAAGAAGCACAAATATAAGAAATTATTTTATAATATAAAAAGCCTTGTCTTAATTAACTGTTTACGAAGATATTATTCTAAAAAAGCAGGGGTATTATAAATTCGATTTCGAGGCATCAACTACCTGTTTATAGTATGCCTCGTATTTCGGAAGAATTAAGCTTAACTCAAACTTCTTTGCACGGTTCAAAGCTGCCTTTTTAAAGGTACCTAAACGATCACAATCTTCCAGAATATAGAGTGCGTTTTTAGCCATATCGTCGATATCACCCACATTACTCATAAAGCCGGTTACGCCATTTACAATTAATTCCGGTATTCCGCCAACATTGGTTGCTACGACAGGAACTTTGCATGCCATAGCCTCAAGGGCAGCTAATCCAAAACTTTCAGACTCAGAGGGCATTAAAAACAGATCTGAAACTGACAGAATCTCTTCAACTGCATCTTGTTTGCCTAAAAACCGGACATCATCAACAATTCCTAATTCACGGCAGAGCTTTTCATTATTTGCACGTTCTGGTCCATCACCAACCATGAGAAGCTTAGAAGGAATTGTTTCCTTTATCTTTTTAAAGATGTAAATCACATCCATCGTCCTTTTTACCTTTCGGAAATTAGACGTATGGGTAATTACTCTCTCATCTCCCGGAGCAATTGCTTTCTTAAAGTGTTCTCTGGGTTTAAGGCTGAATCTGGTTAGATCGATAAAGTTAGGAATTACTTGTATGTCTTTTGTTATATTGAAATGATTTAAAGTGTCCTTTTTGAGATCTTCGGAAACAGCTGTAACTCCATCTGATTCATTTATTGAGAATGTAACTACCGGGTTATAGCTTGGATCGCGACCAACGAGTGTGATATCTGTTCCATGTAAAGTAGTAATAATGGGTATATTAATGTTGTATGTCTTCAATATTTGTTTTGCCATAAAAGCTGCTGAAGCATGGGGTATGGCATAATGTACATGAAGTAAGTCCAGTTTTTCAAATCGAACAACATCTACTAATTTACTTGATAAAGCTAATTCGTATGGTGGGAAATCGAATAAAGGATACTTAGATATACTAACTTCGTGATAAAAAAGATTTGCCGAGAAGAAATCTAATCGTGCAGGTTGGTTATAGGTTATAAAATGAACCTGATGTCCATGTGCAGCTAAAGCCTTGCCTAATTCTGTCGCAACGACACCGCTTCCGCCAAAAGTTGGGTAACAAACGATACCTATTTTCATTTGAATAAATTCTAAATTTGATTTTGATCATAAAGACATTATGCCGTTTATGATAAGAGTCAGCTAAGATAATTTTATTATTTCTAAAGTTGAATTATTTTTCTGGAATTGCTTTATAAACTGCATCTAGTATTCGTGAACGAATGTTTAGTTTTGATAAAAAAAGACTAACGCTTGGCTGCACCCGGTTTGATAAAAAGATATAAATGAGCTGTTGTTCAGGGTCTATCCAAATACAAGTACCAGTATATCCGGTGTGTCCGAAAATAGTAGATGAGGCGAGCTCAGAGGGATATCCATTATCTATTTTTGGATCCCATCCGTCAAAACCTAAACCACGTCGACTGCCTTCTCCATATTTGCGGGTGTATTTTGTTACCGTTTCAGGTTTAAAATAGGTTTCATTACCATATTGCCCTTTATTTAATAATAGCTGACCAAAGATTGCTAAATCATTAGCTGTAGAAAAAAGTCCAGCATGTCCGGCAACACCACCTGCCATAGCAGCACCCTGATCATGGACATAACCTATTAGTTGAGATTTTCTGAATACTTTATCAAGTTCCGTAGGTACAATCCGAGCCGGCGGGAATTTTTTCCAGGGATTATATCCGGTAAAATACATTCCAAGTTTTTTATAGAAATTGTTTTCTACATAACTATCAAGAGGCTCTTGAGTTACGGTTTCTATTATACGTTGCATGATATACATGCTGATGTCACTATAAACGTAATTGCCGGGAGGATTAACTTTTGATTTTAGCATTAATGGCCACATAACATCTTTAAAGTAATCTTTTTTTAAATAAAAATGTTCTGAAACTTTTACCGGAAAGGCAGCAGAAGAGTCAAGGCGGTGATCACTTTCACTTAAATCTCTATAAAAGGGAATAAAAGGAATAAGCCCTGCCTGATGGAGCATTAGATCTCTTAATTTTATGTTTTCCTTGTTCGTCCCCCGGGCATCCTTTAAATAATCACCTATTGTTTTTTCCAGGTCAATCTTACTTTCTTCTTCAAGATGCATTACAGCAAGGGTTGTAGCTGCAACTTTACTTACGGATGCTAAATCAAATATGTCATCGGTTTTTGTTGGTTCATTTGTATCGTAGAAATGGTTGCCATACGCTTTGTTGAAAATTACTTTATTGTCTTTAACAATCATTACTACAGCACCAGGAGCAGCTTTCTTATCGATCATTTCCTTTGCAATGGCATCAATATCCTTGGTGAGTTTCTTTCCGTTTATGCCGACTTTTTCTGGAATGGCGTAGTGCAATCGAGTCTGTTGAGTTTGAAAGCCAGCACCTAATGTAAAGTTAGAAGAAACGGAGTCTTTTAAGAGGCCTTCTGCAGCGATACCTCCAAAGATAATTTCAGCACTTATTTTTTCCGCATACTTGCTTGTATCATCACTCCAAACAATCGGAACTTTTAAATCATTAAGCTTTGCTAAGTCATTTGTTGATCCAAAGCCAGCAATTATTACTTGATTATCCTGAGCGATATGTTTTATCTGTTCAATAAATTGGAGATCTGAAAAAAAGGTGTTGTCTGTCCGAATTATCAATGTGTTGAAACTGTCTTTATCTTCTTTAATCTGATGCAATTCCATTGGAGATATCATTGCATACTTGCTCAATGTGCTATCGAAAGATGGATGCCCGTTCAATGAAATAATTCTTCGGCTTTCTAAGTCTTTAAGTGGAATTATAGATCCTGAATTGTTTAGCAGTACAATGGCGGCTTCTATTTGATTTTGATTAGTAACTAAATCCTCTATTTTTTCTTGGCCACAAGCAGGTAGGGAAAATGAGAATAGTAGAATAAAAAAGAAAGGTGTAAACCTTGATAAGTGCATTTGAATATCTTTAGACTTGTACAATATATACAATTTTATATTTTAATTAATTAAGTAGGTGTGATAAGAGTCTTAATAAATAAATATGTATTGAGATTTTTAAGATATTTGCTACATGGATATTTTTCCTCAGAGCATTTCTGAATTTATTAATGGATTAAAGAATCGTTTAAATTGCTCCATTACAATAAAAGAGATCAATAGCCAAACCTTTGCTATAGAAATTTTAGGAAGTAACTTCCTTATACTGTTTTATTTGCCAGGTGCTTCTAGGATAAAAAAAATTGAAGGTCAAGAATATAATAAGCTTCTTATTCATATCGATGAGGATGTTTGGCTTAGTAAGCCAGAATTATTGTTAAACAGAATTAAGGTATTAATAGGAAAGGGAGAACGGATATATGCGCGTCAATGCATTACAGCACGTATTGATAAACAAACTGCTTTAAGCTTTCAGAAAGAACATCATTTACAAGCAGAGTTACCTGGAAAATACCGATATGGTTTATTCTTTCAAGGCGAACTGGTGGCCGTCATTATCTTTAGTGGGGGAAGGTCAATGCGACATTCAGAAAATTATCGGTCGTTTGAGTGTTTAAGATTCTGTTCAAAACAACGATTAATAGTAATAGGAGGATTTAGTAAGCTTTTGAAGACTTTCATCCTTGATTTTAAACCGAATGATATTATGACTTACGTAGATGCAGATTGGTCGGACGGGAGCAAATTTGAAAAGCTAGGCTTTATAAGGATCAAGGTCACAGACCCTCAAGTCTTTCTTGTAAATAAAGAGAACAACGAAAGAAAAGTGATTCAGAACTCTGAAGGTCAATATAATGATAGTTCCTATTATAAAGTTGCAAACTCAGGAAGTATTAAAATGATAAAATATTGTTAATTGCAAGGTCGAATTAATTTACGATAAGAATTTATATATTTAGCTTTACAATAAATTGAAGAATAAATTAAGAAGAATAAATTAAATAACACTATGAAAAGAAAATTGAGAATGGGTATGCTTGGTGGTGGAAATGATGCCTTTATTGGCGCTGTACATCGTAGAGCTGCATTTATGGATGGATTAGTTGAACTTGTATGTGGTGCATTCAGCATTGACCCTAAAGTAAGTAAAGAATCTGGTGAAGCCCTTTTTGTAAACCCTGATCGAGTATATCTTACATATCAGGAAATGATTGAAAAAGAAAGCCAATTACCTGCAGATGTAAGAATGGATTTCTTAACGATTGTTACTCCTAATTTCGTGCATTTTGCTCCGGCCAAAATGGCTTTAGAAAATGGCTTTAATGTTGTCATTGAAAAACCGATGACTTTTTCATTGGAAGAAGCAGTTGAACTGAAAGAAATTGTTGAAAGAACAGGTTTGACATTAGCATTAACACATACTTATAGCGGTTATCCAATGGTTAAGCAGGCGAAAGCCATGGTTGCCAATGGGGAGCTTGGAAAAATCAGAAAAGTAATTGTTGAGTACCCTCAAGGTTGGTTAAGCCGTCTTTCAGAGAGAGAAGGAAATGCAGGCGCAGCTTGGAGAACCGACCCTAAGAAGTCCGGCAAAAGCGGTGCTATAGGAGATATTGGTACTCACGTAGCTCATTTAGCGGAATATGTTACCGGCTTGAAAATCTCTGAACTTAATGCTGATTTATCCATTGTGGTTGAAGGTAGAATGTTAGATGATGATGGAAACGTTTTATTGCGTTTTAACAATGGTGCTAATGGCGTGTTAATTGCAACACAAATTGCAGCTGGTGAGGAAAATGCAATCTCTATGCGGATTTATGGAGAAAAGGGTGGTTTAGAATGGAAACAGCATGATCCTAATAATTTATATGTTAAATTATTAGATCGTCCGGTACAAGTATATCGTCCGGGCAATGCTTATAAGGAACCATATACCTTAAGTAGTTTTGCTACTCATAATACACGTATCCCTGCTGGTCATCCGGAAGGCCTTTTAGAAGCTTTTGCCAATATCTATCGTAATTTCGTTTTAACTGTTTCTGCGAAACTGAATGGTGAAACTCCAACAGCAGAAATGCTTGACTTCCCACAAGTTGACGAGGGTGTTAGAGGTATGGCTTTCGTTGATAAAGTAGTTGAAAGTAATAATAGCAATGAAAAATGGATTAAGGTAGATTAATCTACCTGATTCCATTTAATTAAGAGCCTGGTAGAGATATTCTGCCAGGCTCATATTATTTACCAGATTGTATGAAATAGTAGATTGGAAGAAGAAAATTTAATATGCATATTAGGTCCAACAGCTTCTGGTAAAACAGCACTAGCTGTTGCTTTAGCTAAAATGCTGGATGGAGAGATCATCAGTGCCGATTCCCGCCAGGTCTATCGGGGTATGGATATCGGAACGGGTAAAGATTTAGAAGAATACAATGATATTCCTTATCATTTAATAGATATTCTTGATGCCGGAGAAATATATGGTGTTGGGCAGTTTCAGAAAGATTTTAATCGGGTGTTTCGCGACATAAGAAGCAGGAAGCGCATACCAATTTTATGCGGAGGGACGGGGCTTTATATTCAAGCAGTTTTGCAAAATTTTTCACATACGTATATTCCAAGAAATTTCGCATTACGAGATTCATTAATCAACAAAGAGTTTTCAGAACTAAATCACTTATTTGAAAAACTGCCAAAGGCTCGCGCATTTAATGCAGATACAAGTACACATAAACGTTTAATAAGAGCAATCGAAATTGCAAAATGGTTAGAAAGTAATCCATTGATAGAAGAACCCAATCTGTCAATCAAGCCCATTATTTTTGGAATAAATTTAGATTTGGATACTCGTCGATCAAATATTAGTAAAAGATTACGTGCACGTTTTGATAAAGGTCTTATCAATGAAGTGCAACAGCTTTTGAATAAGGGTATCTTAGTAGACATGTTGATCTTTTATGGCTTAGAATATAAGATTATTACACAGCACCTTCAGGGAGATTATACACTTGAAGAATGTTTCAATAAGCTTGAAATAGCAATTCATCAATTTGCAAAGAGACAAATGACTTATTTCCGTAAAATGGAAAAAGATGGACTGGAAATTCACTGGATAAATCAAAACACATTGACTGAACGTTTAGATTTTATTACCAAATTCGTACCTTAGCAACGTATGTCTGATATAATAAGCCTGCTACCTGATTCAGTAGCAAACCAGATAGCTGCGGGAGAAGTAGTGCAGAGACCAGCTTCTGCAGTTAAGGAATTATTAGAGAATTCTATTGATGCAGGAGCAGACAAGATTCAATTAATAATTAAAGATGCTGGTAAGTCATTAATCCAGGTAATTGATAATGGCTGTGGGATGAGCATTACCGATGCACGTTTGTGTTTTGAAAGGCATGCTACCTCTAAAATAAAGCGAGCTGAAGATCTTTTTGCTATTCGAACTATGGGTTTTCGTGGTGAGGCAATGGCTTCAATCGCCGCTATCGCACAAGTAGAGTTAAAAACAAGAAGATACGAAGATGAACTTGGCACTTGTGTTCAGATAGAAGGATCAAAGGTAATTAATCAAGAGCCTGTTGCTACTGCTGCTGGTACAAGCATCCGAATTAAGAATCTTTTTTATAATATCCCCGCAAGAAGGAACTTTCTTAAAAGTAATTCGGTAGAATTAAAACATATTGTTGATGAGTTTCAACGCCTGGCATTAGCCAATCCTGGTATCTTCCTAAGTCTTCATCATGATGAGAATGAGTTATTTCATTTACCTGCTTCAGGCTTAAAGCAACGAATTATCCATGTCTTTGGAAATAGCTATAATCAACGATTAGTTCCTGTAGAAGAAGAAACTTCCATAATCAATCTAAAAGGGTTTGTTGGAAAGCCTGAGTTTGCAAAGAAAACCCGGGGAGAGCAATACTTCTTCGTCAATAAGCGGTTTATAAAAGACCCTTATCTTAATCATGCTGTGATGGGTGCTTATAGTGAATTACTATCAGCAGACTGCTACCCACTATATGTTTTGTTTATTGATATAGATCCATCTAAAATAGATATCAACGTACATCCTACTAAAACTGAAATAAAATATCAGGATGATCGCTCCATTTATGCAATTGTGCGTTCAGCAGTGAAGCGGTCGTTAGGGAAATATAATATCACGCCTTCTCTGGATTTTAATCAGGAGACCGGATTTAATCAAATGATTAGCCCGAAACCAATGAACGAGATTGTAGCTCCTTCCATCAGCTTTAATCCTAAATTTAATCCCTTTGACGATGCTGGAAAAACAAAGCAGGACACAGGCCGTTCAGGAGGAAATTCATCATTAAAGAATCCAATGAACAATAATTGGGAAACTTTATATGAGATATCTGATAAAGCTGAAGTCAGTCAATTGCATTTACATAATGAGGAAAATATAAAGACTACTTTTTCAAATGAAAAACAAATATTTCAACTGCATAATTGCTTGATTATCTCGCAGATCAAGTCAGGCTTTATTGTAGTCGAACAGCAATCGGCTCATGAAAGAGTGCTGTATGAGCGATTTATTCAGCAACTTGAAAACCATAAAGGTGCAAGCCAACAAAGCCTGTTTCCTCAAACAGTAACGCTAAGTACATCAGACTTTGAATTAATTCAAGATCTATTACCTCAAATTGAAGTATTAGGCTTTCAGGTTCGGCCTTTCGGTAAAACAGCATTGATCATTGAAGGCATACCTGCAGACATAGGACCAGGCTTCAGTGAGACTCAGGTTATTGAACAATTATTAGAAACTTATAAGAATTATCAATCAGTTGAGCGCCTTTCTAAACGTGAGAGTTTAGCACGTAGTTTGGCTAGAAATGCAGCAATTAAAAGTGGCACATCTCTTAGTAAAGAGGCAATGGGTGATTTAATAGATCAATTGTTTGCGTGTGAAAGTCCCAATGTTTCTTTAAGCGGTAAACCTATAATCATTACCTTTACGCTCAAAGAATTATTAGAAAAGTTTGGAAAATTAAATTAAAGCTTGAAATGTTTACGAACCTTCTTATGACCCCCGTAGTTAAGAATCTATTAATATTTAATATTATTGGTTTTGTTGGCTCGATGATTTTTACACAGGCCAATCTGCTATTTGGGGTTTATTATCCTGACTCGGTTATGTTTCATAGCTGGCAAGTGATAACTTATATGTTTATGCATGGAGGTTTTGCTCATATTTTCTTTAACATGTTTGCATTATTTATGTTCGGACCTGTTATTGAACGAATCCTCGGACCAAAAAAGTTCATAAATTTTTATTTGATCACAGGACTGGGCGCTTTGGCACTACAGTTTTTTGTTCAGGGAATCGAAGTATACCAATTGGTAGGAACGCCTTTTGCAAGAGATCTTTTTGAATTTGATAGGTCAACAGGGATGATTTCAAGCAATTATCCCGGCCTTACACAAGAGGGCCTTCGCTCATTAGCGGTAATTTACAATACACCAATGGTTGGTGCTTCCGGTGCAATATTTGGAGTATTGGTGGCTTTTGGATACCTTTTTCCAAACACTTCACTTTATTTGATGTTTATTCCAGTACCTGTAAAAGCAAAATACTTTATTCCGGTTTATATTTTAATTGAGCTGTTTTTAGGTTTTTCTCGTTTTTCAGGTGATTCGGTTGCGCATTTTGCTCATTTAGGTGGTGCTTTGTTTGGATTCTTACTTCTAAAAATTTGGCGTATTGGGAGGCCTATGCCGTGGTAAAGCACACGCACTTTATTTGTATTTTGTGCAAACGATTTGTAATTTCAAACTATAAATAGAAGTTTTTAATGAGAAACTCAATTTTAAGTGATCTTAGATATAGGATTTTCAAATCAGGAAATCCACTTTATCAATTCATTGCAATCAATGTAGTCGTTTTCTTATTGCTTAACTTGTTGTATGTAATTGAGTTTCTTTTCGGACAAGCAGGTTTAATCAGTGCGCCTCTGCAGAATCAATTAATGATGCCGGCGAGCTTCGCGGCACTTGTGTTGAAACCGTGGACTATTGTTACTTATATGTTCACGCAAAGGGAGTTTTTTCATATATTATTTAATATGCTCTGGCTGTTTTGGTTGGGTCAAATATTTCTTGATTTCTTAAATCGGAGACAATTCATCTTTAGCTATCTTGCGGGAGGCATAATGGGTGGAGTAGCATTCGTTTTACTGTATAATTTTCTTCCTGTATTTAAGAGTGATGTAGAGATAAGCCTCCTGTTGGGTTCGTCAGCTGCGGTAAGTGCGATTGTAATAGGAACTGCAACTTTATTGCCGGACTATGCAATTCGGATGTTGTTTTTCGGAAATGTAAAATTAAAATACTTAGCTGCAGTCTTTATTATTTTAGATTTGATCGGAATAGCAGGAACAAACCCTGGTGGTAGTCTTTCACATTTAGGCGGAGCGCTTTTTGGTTATTTATATATTAGTCAATTACAGAAAGGGAATGACTGGAGCAAAATTTTTGTTAAAGGCAAGAAAAAACCTAAATTAAAGGTTGTTAAAAATGAGCAATCCACAAAGACTTCACGCACTATTCCAAACCAGGAATATATTGATATTATCCTTGATAAAATTTCCCAATCGGGCTATGAGAATTTAACAAAAGAAGAGAAAGCAGCCTTGTTTAAAGCAAGTAAGCAAGATCAAAGTTAGAAAGAAAGATAGAGATGCGGCCTAGGAGAAAACCATTAGGATTAACAAGTAAAATTATATTGGTGTTTAATGGTATAGCTGTGGTCGCTTTGCTGCTTAGCTATCTGGCGCCCATAATTAAACCTCAGATCTTTTGGCCAATCGCGTTTTTGGGAATTGCTTATCCGATTCTATTGGCGGTTAATGTACTATTTATAATCCTCTGGCTATTTCGAAAGGCTTCTTTTGCTTTCATTTCATTGCTCGCTATTGGAGTGGGATGGACGGCCATAAACAAGAATTTTGGATTTAATAAGGCTGTTGTAGAAACCACCGAACGTGATACCAGTGTTATTAGGGTAATGAGCTATAATGTAAGGATGTTTCATGATGATGAAGGTAAGAATGCTCAGAATCAAGATGAGATTTTAGACCTAATCAAAGAAGTATCACCTGATGTGCTTTGCATTCAAGAATTCTATTCAAGAATAAAGGGTAAGAATAATGTAAGACGGCAGTATATGGAAGAGCTGGGATTGAATTTTTCTTATTTTATACCATCTTCAAGGAACGATTATGACGCCTATGGAATAGCTATTTTCTCAAGATACCCCATCATAAATTCCGGTAACGTTGACATTAATACAGAAACTGGAATTGTAAATAAAATAGTATACAGCGATATTAATAAGCGCGGTAAGAACTTTCGAATATATAATGTCCATCTTCAATCTGTAGGTTTTAAACAAGAAGATTATGATTTTATAAAAAAAGATATCCCAACCGCAAATGTAGATGTGAAATCTACCAGGCGTATTGGCAGTCGGTTGAAGTTGGCCTATATTAAACGCAATAAACAAATAGATTCCCTGTATTCTCATACAAAAGGTGCAAAGACCCCTTATATAGTAGCGGGAGATTTTAACGATACTCCACTATCCTATTCGGTAAACAAGCTGTCTGGCGATATGCAAAACGCTTTCGTTGAAAAGGGCAGAGGTTTTGGAATAACGTATAACGGGGCATTTCCTAATTTTCAGATCGATTATATTCTGGCTAGTAAGGAGTTTGATGTTCAGAATTTTAAAATCGTTTCTAAAAAGCTTTCTGATCATTATCCTATCTGGAGTGATTTGCACTTATAGCCTATAAATTACATAAATCCAAAATATAATCTCAAATCTCTTTAGTAAATTCGCAGCATGAAAGATTCACTTGTAGTTTACAATACAGTTAATCGAAATAAAGAGAAGTTTGAGCCTTTAAACAGTCCGTTTGTTGGTATGTATGTGTGTGGCCCAACAGTTTATAGTGATGTCCATCTGGGGAACTGCCGTACTTTTGTTTCTTTTGATTTAATATTCCGTTACCTGCTTCATTTAGGTTATAAAGTAAGATATGTGAGAAACATTACCGATGCAGGACATTTAGAAGGAGATAGGGATGAAGGAGATGATAAGTTTTCCAAAAAAGCTCGTTTAGAGCAAGTTGAACCAATGGAGATTGTTCAAAAATATACACTCGGTTTCCATGAAGTACTATCACTCTTCAATACACTTCCTCCATCCATAGAACCTACTGCGACTGGCCATATTTCAGAACAAATTGAAATGATACAGGAAATTATCGATAATGGTTTTGCCTATGTCGTTAATGGGTCCGTTTATTTTGATGTTGAGAAATATAGTAAAGAAAATAACTATACCCTATTAACCAATAGGAATTTGGACGATATGCTAAATAATACAAGAGAGCTGGGAGGCCAGGATGAAAAGCGTGGTCGCCTCGATTTTGCATTATGGATAAAAGCAAAGGCAGAGCATATTATGCGTTGGCCATCTCCCTGGGGAGTGGGTTTCCCAGGTTGGCATATTGAATGCTCAGCAATGAGTAATAAATACCTGGGTTCTCAATTTGATATTCATGGAGGAGGGATGGATTTGGCTGCTACGCATCATACCAATGAGATCGCTCAATCCCAAGCTTGTAATCATACCAACCCAGCAAAATATTGGATGCATACCAATATGCTTACAGTAAATAGTGTACGGATGTCTAAATCTGCTGGTAACGGATTTTTACCTCATGAGTTATTTACAGGGAAACATCCTCTGCTTAAAAAGGGCTACACGCCTATGTCTATTCGTTTCTTTATGTTGCAGGCTCATTACAGGAGTACATTGGATTTCTCTAACGATGCTCTTGATGCTGCTGAAAAAGGATTTAAACGCCTAATGAATGCAATGGTATTGTTAAAGAAGCTTAATCCTTCAGATAAGCAGAGCGATATCAACATTAAGGAATTAGAAGAACGGTGTTATGCCGCTATGAATGATGATTTCAATAGTCCGGTCTTAATTGCAGAACTGTTTGAAGGAGTTCGCATTATTAATGGTGCTTATGACGAAAAGGTATTTTTAAATTCAGAACAAATAAACCAATTGAAATCATTAATGGAACAATTTGTTTATGATGTACTGGGTTTAAAGGATGATACCCTGAATAAGGATGAAGATTTTGAGAAAGTAATGGAGATAGTTATTCAATTGCGTAACGAAGCTAAAGAGAACAGAGATTATGTAAGTTCTGATAAGATTAGAGACAGCCTTCAAAAAATTGGAATTCAGCTAAAGGATAATAAATCTACAACTCTTTGGTTGAAAAATTAAAAATATAAACTCAAAATATGCATAATGCCATTAAGTGGATCATTCCAATATCGTTTCTTGCTTTTCCTCATTTCGTTTTAGCTCAGTCTGACAATATGGTTGGCCAAATTGTAGCCGCCGATATTTACGATTCAGAGCTAAGCGCTAATAAAGGTAGTTTAGAAGGTTTAAGGCATTCGTTAGATAGAAATTCTATCTACTTTAAACCTGCACCTGAACCTGCCTTTGATTATTTTAAGAATCGCCCAAATATTCCAGATTTAATAAGCTGGCGACCAGTATTGGCAAAGATTGCTAAAAGTAATGAATGGGGCTTTACAACGGGCCCTATTAGTTGGCAGAATAAAGGTTTCGGAGAGAAACACGGCGAATATCTCACTGTTTGGAAAAGAGATAGAAGGGGTAAATGGAAGATAGCTTTAAAAGCTGAAATTGAGCATCCCAATCCTTCTAAAGAAGAAGGAATTAAGTTTGTTAATCCGGCGAACACAAGCTACTTTAAACAAAGTTCAGATGTACGCCTTAATCAACGGGAAGATATTGTTCGTAGTACGGATCGCCTTATGGGGACTATTTTAATGGCTGATAATGCTCTTGCCTACAAAGAGTTTTTGGCTGATAGTGCCAGAATGCTGTTTGTGGGTTTTGCCCCACAAATCGGAAAAGACAATATTCTTAATTTTCTAAAAAATAATAAGATCGAGATTAAGACGGAGAATATAGAGGTCGACAGATCTTATAGCGGAGAACTGGCTTATTCTTATGGAAGTGCTAAAGTCATCAAGAATAACCGCGTAGAAAACTTTTATTATATCCGCATCTGGGAATTAAATCAGGATTTTAAGTGGAATGTACTTGTAGAAATATTATTTGAGAAATAGCTTATATAAGCTATTTCTCAAATAACATTATAGCCACACCTTCAATAACTCACAGTCTTGATACTCTTCGTCAATCCTGATATAGGTTGATTTTTTTCGCTTCTCAAACCATTCTGATACCACTTTATCCATTTTATCATTCAATGCAGCCTCTTTAATTTTAGCAAAATCATCATTGAAGCTTGCCTGATGAGGAGGAGTACGCGATTTCAAATAAACCAAACGGTAAGCACTCTTACCATCCGGCCCTGTAAAGCGGCTTGGTTTAGAGTATTGGCCAACCTGTAAAGTATCAATGGCTGTAAATATGCCGGCATCAAGCTGGTCTACTGGAATGTAGGTAGTACGGGTTTGAACATTCTGAGCATTAATGACCATTCCCCCGTTATATTTGGTTTCTTTATCGTCTGAGTAAGTAGTAGCAGCAGTATAGAAATCTAATCGCTTAGCATTTATTTCGTTGTATACGCTGTCTGCTAATTGCTTTGCACGTGTTAAACTTGCTTCTGTTGGAACAATTGAGATTAATATATGTCTAACTCTTACCTGTTCACCTCTACGCTCTAATACCTGAAGAAAATGATATCCGAAGTCAGTTTCAAATACCCTTGAGATTTCGCCTGCTTTTAATTTAAAGGCAACAGCTGAGAATTCTTTTACATAAGATTCGCGATCCGCAAAAGGCATTTCACCACCATCAGGGGCAGATCCCGGATCTTGTGAATATAAACGAGCCATGGTTCCAAAGTCTTTGCCACCGATTATATCCTGGCGTAATTGTTCTGCCCGATCATAAAAAGGCTTTTTCTCCGCTTCAGTTAATTTGGGTTGAAACACAATTTCACCAATTTCTACTTCTGTATTGAAATTTGGAAGGCTATCAGCAGGAATACTTTCAAAATAGCGCTTAACTTCATTAGGAGTAACATCAATATCTTGAGTTATAGACCGCTGCATCTTATTAGCAATTAACATTTCGCGAATCGTAGGACGCATTTCTTCTTTATACTGAAGCAAAGATCTGTTAAGGAATTCCTCTAACTTTTCTTGCCCTCCTGCTTGATTTGACATATACCGCAAACGATTGTTAATGTTATCGTCTACTTCATCTTCAGTAACACTAATTGAATCGATTGCTGCTTGCTGTGCAAGAAGCTTTTGAGTTAATAACTGGTGTAAAATGATGCATTTGGCAGCAACGTCAGCCGGGCTTCCCTGAGCTATATATTGATTTTCAATTTCTGATTTTAAGATAATATTATTGCCTACAACTGCAACTACCTTATCAAGCTGCTGGCTTTTTGCAGAATTGCTAAAGGCAACGAGGAATAATATGATTAAACTAAAATACTTCTTCATTTATGATATACTTCTATTTTAAGCTTTATTTGTTCTAATTTCTGTATTCTTTAACAACCAGTTTTTTAAAGATTTGCTAAGTTAGGTATTTATCGTAGATTGACTTTGCTTTTAACGATTTTTAACATTAATTCTACTGTTTAAATGAAGCTTTCTTTACCTTTGAACCCATGAGTCTGTTGAATACATCCAATCCTCTGGCACTTCAAGTATTGATGTCGGAAACCATCTTTGATATAGATTTTCCGATCCCTTCAGTTGACGATAAAGTTTTTGACACCCCTCCTGTACAAAGGGAGTTGGAAATCAGAACTTATGGTGGCAATAATAAGAATATTCTTTTTGTAATTTCTGATAATAGCAATGAATTTCTTTCAGTAGATGCTGAAATTGCATTTATGAAAATATTACGAGCATTGAAACTGGAATTAGAAGATATCGTTATGATTAATTATAACCAGTCCAATGCCGGTTTGACATTCGCGAAAATGCAAGAAAAGTTAAATCCCAGAAATTGTATTTTTCTTGGAGCTGAACCTAAGTCATTAGAGATAGAGGGTTGTGCAGAGAATATATTAACAGTAAAAGATAACGTTCAGTTGCTATATAGCTATAGTTTTGAAGAGATGTTACAAGACACTGAAAAGAAACGCTTGTTTTGGGATGCGATTAAATTAATGGGACTTTAATATGAAAGAGATTGTTTTTGCAACTAATAATAAGCATAAGTTAGAAGAAGTTAGTGCCATGTTGGATGGCAATATCATTTTAAAAAGCTTAGATGATATAGGATGTACAGTTGATATTCCTGAAACAGGTGATACGTTTGAGGAAAATGCCAGCCAGAAAAGTCATTACATCAGACAGCATTACCAATTAGACTGCTTTGCCGATGATTCAGGTTTAATGGTTGAAGCATTAAATAATGAACCCGGTGTTTTCTCTGCACGTTATTCAGGGTCAAGGGATATGGAAAAAAATATAGAACTGTTATTGAATAACCTAAGTGGTAATAATAATCGGAAAGCAGCTTTTGTAACGGTAATATCGCTGCTATTGGGAGGTAAAGAATACTTTTTTGAGGGAAGAATTGAGGGTTCGATCAGTACTGAAAAAATGGGAGATAAGGGATTCGGATATGATCCGATATTTATTCCGGAAGGCTATTCAAAGTCCTTTGCACAAATGGACCCGGCGGAAAAAAACAACATCAGCCATCGTGCTATTGCTGTTCAGAAACTGGTAAAGTTTCTTCAGGCGGCTCAGGCTCAATAGAAGCAGGAGTTTCCTCACTGGCCGGAGCCGGAGCAGTAACATCTTCAGAAACTGGTTTTTTCTCTTCCGGAACGGGAACCTTTTCAACATCCTTCACTTCCTGATTGCCGGATGGGATTATTTCTTCTTTTGATTTTGGCCGTAATTCAGGTCTCCATATAAAACCTTCCAGTATTTCCTGATCAGCAGGAATAGAGATTATGGGGTAATAAATATTTTCCGGCTTTCGGATCGATATAACATCTGTCATTTTATTATCCTCGAACTTGATCTTAATCCGGCTACTTATACTTCGCAGCATCCCGGTATATTCTTCTTTATCAACCGTATAGTATACGCTTTCTGCATTCCCATCAACATAAATCCGATCAAGATTATTATCTTTAAAATAGCCCGTTATCTTTCGTCCTTTTACCTGGTTGAACTTACTAGAATCAAGCTGTGTATTAACCATAAAAGCATTCCTTTCAAATAGGACGTTCTCCATCTTCTGATCTTTTAAAAGCATATAAATAGTGTCAGCAGAGAGTTGTGATCCTTGCGACCATATTATTGGTTTTCCGTAGCATCTGATAATGGAGTCTGCGTAACCATAATAGGCAGAATCTGCAATCGCTTGCAAGTCGGATTTAAAGATTTTAACGTTATGGTAGGCCTTTACAATCCTCGTTTCGCCAGTATCTGCTCTTAGGGTATCCGTTTTAGCCTGCAATGCAACTTTAGTTGCCTCATTTAACAAACTATCGCCGGTTCCTTTTATGGGTGATATAAATGTTGAATCAACAGCAAAAGCGTCTGCGGCCAGAGAGTCGGGATTGTCAATAGAATCAAGGCTATTAATAACGCCTAGCCTATCAATATTTAAAGTTTCAGGTATAGTTTCCGGAGGTCCTTTTGCTAAACTATCAATAGAACTATCAACTGTGTCAATCGTTTTGACCGTTAAGGAATCATTGGTATTTACTGTTAATGAATCAACTATATTTAAAGAGTCTGCTGGTATGAGAGGGTCTCTGCTGATTATATTATTGCGGGCAGTCGTATCAGATGGTACTGCCAAAGACTCGTCCGGCTCTTCCAGATTATCGTTTTCCTTCCCCAGATTTAACTTTAGGTGAATAAAATCGCGAAGAGGTATAACTTGTGAAAAAAGAGTATCTGCCGTCATAAAAGTAGAATCCCTTTTTGTTTCCGGTTTAGCAGATAAACTATCTATAGCAGTGCTGTCGGCTGACAGTTCCGTAGAATCGCTTGAGTTTGACGTAGAATCTTCCGTCGCTAAAACAATATAGGCATTCTGCGTGACGACAGTAGTCTGCGTAGCTTTTGTATAAACACCCAATTGCCCACGCATAACAATCTTTTGAGCGGTATCTATAAACACAACGTTTCTTACTGCGCGCCCATTTCCTAAAACCCCGTCATAATATAAGCTATCACCCCTTAAGAATTTACTTCCTTCAGTATATAAATTATTTTTTCCAAACTTTGCCTGATCGGTTTCTGTATTATAATCACCATTCTCGGTATAGAGATTCCCACTTCCTCCTTTAATATTGGTAGGCCCATAAAAATAAGCTACTTTAGAATTGGAATTATAACGCATCGTATCTGTATTAATAATAGCGTCTTTGCTCCTTACCACTACATTTTCCCGGAAATAGGCATCTTGTGTATTCTCAAAATAATAACCATGTGTGCTATCCAACGTATCGGTACCGTTAATTATCTTCCCCCCTCCATGATAAGAACCAATTTTTGATTTCATATTATAGGTTAGGTAGTTTGTGGTTAATGTAGCACCACGGTCTACTAATCGGACATTACCTGTCAACAAGGCTTGTTGAGTGCTTTCTGTATAATGAAGTTTATCGGCATAAACTACCGTACCATTTGGTTGAGTAATTACCACATGGCCAAAGGCGTCAAAAAAGTTATCCCCTTCGTTGAAATCAGAACTATCGGCGGCTAATGTACTTCCTTCATGGGCAAAAACAGGATGATACCAACGGTATGATCCACGGTTTTGGTCATAAGTTACTTTTGTATTGGATACTACCGTAATGGTTTGTTGAGCCAATAATAAAGTAGGAAATAATAAAATAATTAAAAAGAAGATTATTTTTTTCACCGCTTCAAAAATACGTTTTTGCTTTAACCAAAATCCATAATAAAATAAAAATGTCATTTTAGGAATCGCAAATGTACTGCCAAAGATAATTTCCATAACTTTGACTATGCAATTCATGGATAAGTTTTTACGCTTTATTGCTGAAAACAATTTATTTACAAAAGAACAACCAATTCTTCTGGCTGTGAGCGGCGGCAAAGATTCTGTTCTGATGGCCTATCTATTTGCAGAAGCCGGCTTCAACTTTGGAATTGCTCACTGTAACTTTGGATTGAGATGTGAGGCGTCCAATTTAGATGAAACCTTTGTTAAAGCATTGGCAGATCAATTTAAAGTAGATTTCTATTCCACCCATTTCCCTACAGAACAGTATGCAAGCGAAAACCATATTTCTATCCAAATGGCAGCGCGGGATCTTCGGTATAAATGGTTAGAAGAGATTCGAAGCAAGCATAATTATTCTTTTTTAGCCGTTGGACATCATCAAACAGATTCAGTTGAGACAGTATTACTGAACCTTCTGCGTGGAACAGGAGTTGCCGGTTTATCCGGAATCTTACCTAAAAGGAATAAGCTAATTCGCCCTTTACTGGCATTTACCGGAAAAGAAGTAGAAGAGATTGTAGTCAAAAAACAACTGGCATTTCGGGAAGATGAATCCAACGCCAGTACGAAGTATAAAAGAAATAGTATCCGATTGGAAGTTTTGCCTATTCTGCGCAAAATTAATCCAGAAATTGAGAAGACTTTCCTCGCCAATAGTAAAAAATTTCATGCTGTTGAGTCCTTTTTGATTCATGCTGTTGAAGACTTAGGGGAAAAACTCTTTATTAAAAAATTAAATGGAGAAATCCATATTCAAATATCTCATTTGAAAGAACTTGATCCTATTAATTTATGGATCTATGAACTTTTTAGCCCTTATGGGTTTACAGAAGCAGTTTTATCAGACTTACTAAGAGATTGGGAAAATGGCTCAGGAAGACAGTTTTATTCTTCAACACATCAAATACTGGTAGACCGGGAATACTTAATATTAAAACCTCTTGAAGGAGAAAGTTGCGAAAATCAACTTATAGAAACCCTTCCATACGAATTTACATGGTTTCATAAAAGATATAACGTGTATAGTGTTGTGGATAAAGCAGATTTGAGCTTAACAGGTTTTACACAAGTCATTGACTTTGATACTGTCCAGATGCCCCTTCTTATCCGTTCTTGGGAGCAAGGAGATCGCTTTCAGCCATTGGGTATGGAAGGGCAAAAAAAGGTGAGTGATTTTTTGATCTCCTTGAAAATTCCTCTCACTTTAAAAAAGGAGGTGCCTGTCGTTGAGGATGCTGGTAAATCCATCGTAGCAATTTTGCCCTGGAGGATTGATGATAACTTTAAGGTGACATCAAAAACTAAAAAAGTTATTATCTTCGATGAAATAAAAGATGAGTAAGGTAATTTATATTGAGAACCAATACCTCGGCCGAGATCGTGGATGGCTAAGTGTTCGCTTGCTTTTAGCGTTATTTTGCTTTGTAGCCTATTATCTTAATATAGAGCATGAAGAAAATAGCAGGCTGTTTTTAGTTGCCGGCTCCATCATCATTTTTGTTTCGATTATCATGATGTATATGCTGCATTATCGAATTACAGTTACAGAAAGCAGCATACAAATGTGTGGATTATGGACCACTCGATTGGTGAAGATTGATTTGAACAGCGTTGTTAATGTAGAAAACAAAGGATACAGTACTTTCTTAATTAATAATCCGGTTTATAATCTTCATCAGAATGG
>Ga0160469_100318_pt1 | contig 28821 bp, 11 predicted proteins | sample HID1972M_E11MG_FD_108246 | JGI IMG/M metagenome (GOLD analysis project Ga0160469, IMG submission 108246) | Enriched pill bug-associated microbial communities from UW Madison campus, WI, USA - HID1972M_E11 MG | ecosystem: Host-associated > Arthropoda: Insects > Digestive system > Unclassified ...
CGGCAGCGGTCGGTACATGGGGGAGTCGGAGCATGGTGGCGATGCCGCCGAAGCGCGGCATTTCGTTGCCGCCCAGTGGTTGGTGAAGAATCTTGTCCACGGGTAGGGCCTCATCGTCTTTGTTTTATTTATATCGGCGCGCCGTTGAGCACAGGTTCGGACGCCGCTGTGGGGCCGATGATGCGAAATGTAGTGAGGGGAAAGAATCGCTACGGGCAAATACTTAGTTCAGATTTTTCTAAACTAATGCCAGACTTCCACACCGGCTCGTTCCCATGCTCCGCGTGGGAATGCATCTACGGACGCTCCGCGTCCAGCCGTACTTGCAGGTGACGCAGAGCGTCACAGGCTGCATTCCCACGCAGAGCGTGGGGACGATCCTTGGAGTAGACATGGCCAACGCTTTACCCGACCTGAAACTATTGCGCATCTTCGTCAGCGTCGTGCGCCATCAGGGTTTCGCCAATGCGCAACAGGAACTCAACCTGTCGACCTCGGCGATCAGCACCTACATGAGCCAGCTCGAAGCCGCGCTCGGTCTGGTGCTGTGCCATCGCGGGCGCGGCGGGTTCAGCCTGACCAGCAAGGGCGAGCTGTTCCATCAGGAAACCCTGCGCCTGCTCGCCGAACTCGAAGGGTTCGAGCAATACGCCGCCGCGCTCAAGGGCGAATTGCGCGGCACGCTCAACCTCGGCGTGATCGACTCCACGGTCAGCGACAAGGCCTTGCCGTTCGCCGAAGCCATCGGCGGTTACAGCCAGGAACACCCGGCGGTGCACCTGCATTTATCGGTGATGAGCCCCTACGAATTGCAACTCGGCGTGCAGGACAATCGCCTCGATCTGGCCATCGGCGCGTTCTCCACACGGATGAGCGGTCTGGTCTACATGCCGCTGTACCGCGAGCAGCACTGGTTGTATTGCAGCAGCCGCCATCCGTTGTTCAACGAGCGGCGCATCCCTGAGCAAGTCATCACCCAGCAGCGCATGGTCGGTCGTGGTTACTGGAGTCAGGCCGAGCTGGCGCGTCACGGTTTCAAGCACAGCGCAGCGACCGTGGAAAGTATGGAGGCGCAGCTGATTCTGGTGTTGTCCGGCGCCTACATTGGTTACTTGCCGGAGCACTACGCGCAGGCGTGGGCCGACAAAGGGGATTTGCGGGTTCTGCTGCCGGCGACGTTCGGTTATCAGGCGCCGTTTTCGATGATCATGCGCCGGGGCCGCAGCCGCGAGCCGCTGATCCAGACTTTCCGTGATTTGCTCAAAGCACAGCTCAATCAGGCTTAAGAAGATGTCCAGACCTCAATGCCCGCGCTGCCTGCGCCCACAAACCCATTGCCTGTGCCCGCTGATCCCCAGCCTCGACAGCCGCACGCGGGTGTTGCTGTTGCAGCATCCGAGCGAGGTCAATCATGCGTTGAACACCGCGCGATTGGCGGCGTTGGGGTTGAGCAATGCCGAGTTGATTGTCGGCGAGGTGTTTGAGGATTTGCCGACGCTGCTGAATCAGCCGGGGTATCGGGCGCGGTTGTTGTTTCCCGCCGATGATGCGCAACCGATGCAGGCTTACGCTGAGTCGGATGAGCCGTTGTTGCTGGTGGTGCCTGATGGAACGTGGCGTAAAGCGCGCAAGATGCTGCACCTCAATCCACTGCTGGCGGCGTTGCCACGGGTGACGCTGGCCGAGGGCGGGGTGTCGCGCTATCGGTTGCGCAAGGCCCCGGGGCCGGGGGCGTTTTCGACGGTTGAGGCGATTGTGCAGGCACTGCAAACGCTGGAGTCACCGGTTTCGTTTGAACCGTTGCTCAAGCCGTTTGAAGCGTTGATCGAGGGGCAGATTGCGGCGATGGGGGAGGAGACCTTTCAGCGTAATCATGGCGATAGATAGGCGTTGATTGTGCGGGCCTCTTCGCGAGCAAGCCCGCTCCCACAGGGGGAACGCATTCTCAAATGTGGGAGCGGGCTTGCTCGCGAAAGCGCCAGATCAATCACCACAAAATCCGGATAATCCCTACCGCTCGCGCATCGCCTCAGTCCGCGCCTTCAACACCGGTTTCAACAGGTAATCCAGCACACTCTTCTCCCCGGTAATGATGTCCACCGTCGCCACCATCCCCGGAATAATCAGCAGCGGCTTCACATCTCCGCCCAAATGGTTTTTATCGGTGCGCACCTGAATCAGGTAAAAGCTGTTGCCCTTGTCATCAGTAATCGTGTCCGCGCCGATCAACTCAAGCTTGGCGCTCAGCCCGCCGTAAATCGTGTAGTCATAAGCACTGAACTTGACCATCGCCTTCTGCCCCGGATGCAGAAACGCCACGTCCTGCGGGCGCACTTTGGCTTCGATCAGCAGGTTGTCCTCCAGCGGCACGATTTCAACCATGTCGCTGCCCGGCTGCACCACGCCGCCGATGGTGTTGACCTTCAATTGCTTGATCACGCCGTGCACCGGTGAAGTCACGGTGGTGCGGGTGACCCGGTCGTCGATGGCGATGCTGGTCGCGGTGATTTTTGACAGGTCGGTGCGCTTCTCATTCAACTCTTTTGCGGCTTCGGAGCGGAATGTTTGTTCGGATTCGTCGATCTTGCTGCGGATCTCGGCAATCGCCGATTCGGCGCGGGGAATGGCGAGTGTGGTGGCGTTCAGCGAGCCACGGATTTCCACCGCGCTGCGTTTCAGCCGAAGGATTTCCACCGGCGACACCGCGCCGGTTTTCACCAGCGGTTCGGACATGTTCATTTCTTGCTGCAGCAACGCCAGGCTGGAACTGAACTGGCCCTGCTTGGAACGAAATTCCGCCAGTTCCTGGGTTTTCTGCCGCAGTTGTTCGCTGAGGGTTCGTTGTTCGCTGGCCAGTCGGCGCTGGCGTTGGTCATACAAAGAGCGCTCGTCTTCGGCGACTTGCGGTGCTTTGGCGACCACTTCATCGGAGAGTTTGAACGGCCGGCCTTCCGCTTCGGCCGACAGTCTTTCGACCTGCGCCGTCAGCGCATAACGATCGGCCTCGCTCTCGCCTTTGTTCGAACGGAAGCGCGTGTCATCCAGACGCAGCAGGGTGTCGCCCTTGTTCACCATTTGCCCTTCACGCACGAAGATCTCGGTAACGATGCCGCCCTCAAGGTTCTGGATCACCTGAATCTTGCTCGACGGAATCGCCTTGCCTTCGCCCATGGTCACTTCTTCGAGCACGGCGAATTTGGCCCAGACCACCGCACTGATCAGCAGCCCTGCCGCCAGCCACACGGTGATCCGCGACCAGCGCGGCGAATCCTGCAACGCGGCCCCGGCGGTTTCCGGCATGAACTCGGCTTCGGCACTTTTGCCGAAACTGTCGAAGTAGCCGCGAGATTTGCTATCTGAAGATGCCGACATGGGGCGATACCCCTCAATTAAGAAACATCAAACTGGATGACCCAACAGTGGACAGGGAGCTTCCCCTTGGCCACAGAACCTTCCTGTGCCCAGAGAACTTCCTGTGTTCAGAGAACTTCCCTGGTGGCCACAGAAAATTCCTGTGGCCAAAAAGCTTTCCTGTGGTGAGGGGATTTATCCCCGATGGGTTGCGCAGCAGCCCCAAAAAACTCATGGGCGCTGCGCACCCAATCGGGGATAAATCCCCTCGCCACAGGTTTTGTATATGCCGCGCACTTACACCGCCGCAGAGCCGACGCGGCCCTTGCGCAGTGCTTCGATGACTGCTTCTTTCGGGCCGTCGGCGACGATCCGGCCGTTGTCGAGTACCAGCAGCCGATCCACCAGGCTCAGCATCGAGGTGCGGTGGGTGACCAGCAGCAGGGTTTTGCCTTGCACCCAGCCATGAAGTTTCTGGCGCAGGATGTCTTCGCTGCTGTTGTCCATGGCGCTGGTGGGTTCGTCGAGGAGCATGATCGGCGGGTCGAGCAACAGCGAACGCGCGAGTAATACCGCTTGGCGTTGGCCGCCGGAAAGCAATTGCCCGCGCTCACCGACCGGCCGATCAAAACCTTGCGGATGCTGGCGAGCGAGTTCGGTGACGCCGGTCAGCTCAGCCACTTCAAGCATCCGCGAATCGCTGACGTAGCGTGCGCCGAGGGTGAGGTTATCGCGCAGGCTGCCCGCCAGCAGCGGCAGGTCGTGGGCGACATAGCCGATTTGCTGGCGCAGATCCGCGACATCCAGTTGCCGCAGGTCGAGACCGTCGAGCAGCAACTGGCCTTCTTCTGGCTCATAGAAACCCATCACCAACCGCGCCAAGGTGCTTTTACCCGAGCCACTGCGACCGATAATGCCAACCCGCTCACCGGCTTTGAGACTGAAACTGATGTTGCTCAGGGCCGGCGCATTCTGGCCGTTGTAGTGAAAGGTCACGCCGCTGACGTCCAGCGCGCCTTGCAGTTGCGTGCGTTCCAGCGGCCGCTGTTTGCCGTCGCGTTCCTGCGGCAACGACATCAATGCGTCGGTGCTTTTCATGGTCAATTGCGCTTGCTGATAACGGGTGATCAGTCCGGCGATCTGCCCCAGCGGCGCGAGTACGCGGCTGCCGAGCATATAGCTGGCGACCAGCGCACCGACGCTGAGGTTGCCGGCGATGATGCTGTAAACCCCGGCGACAATCGTCGCCATCCCCGAGAACTGCTGGATGAACAATGTGCCGTTGGTTGCCAGCGCCGAGAGATTGCGCGCATGGCTGTCGAGGCGAGTGAGGGCGCCGTGGGTGCTTTCCCATTTGTGCTGGCGCTCGCTTTCGGCGCTGCAGGCCTTGAGGGTTTCCAGACCGCCGAGGGTTTCGATCAACACGGCCTGGCGTTCGGCGCCGAGGCTCAGGCTTTTCTGCACGGTGTCGCGCAGGCGCACCTGAATCGCCAGGGCGAAGATGATCGTGATCGGAAACGCCAACATCGGAATCACCACCAGCCAGCCGCCGAGGAGGCCGATCACCACCAGCATCAAAACGACGAAGGGCAGGTCGATCAGGCTGGTCAGGGTGACGGCGGTGAGGAATTCACGCAGGCCCTGGAAGTCATGAATGCTCTGCGCAAACCCGCCGATGGTCGCTGGCCGCGCCTTCATCGACATGCCGGTGATGCGTTCAAACAAAGTCGCGGAAAGGATCACATCGGTTTTCTTGCCGGCGGTGTCGAGCAAGTGCGCACGCACCACCCGCAGCACCAGTTCGAAACCGGTGCCGATCAACAGGCCGATCGACAACACCCACAAGGTCGACGTCGCTTGGTTTGGCACCACGCGGTCGTAGGTCTGCATGACGAACAGCGGCACCATCAGGCCCAGCAGGTTGATCAGGAAACTGGCGAGAATCGCGTCGCCGTATAGCCATTTCGACAGCTTCAGCGTGTCGCGAAACCAGGCATGCACGCGCGGCACCAGCGGCGAGCGCAGGTCTTCGAGTTCGTGGCGCGGCCGGGCGAACAAGGCCTGGCCGCTGTAGTGTCCGGTGAGTTCTTCACGGCTGACCCATTGCTCGCCGCCATCGGCTTCGCTGGGCAGAATCAGCGCTTTGCCGTCATCGCCGAAGCGCCGCAACACGGCGGTGCGGCCGTCGTTGAGTAACAACAGAATCGGCAGGTTCAGTGGTGAGATGTCTTTCAGTTCACGGCGCAACATCCGCGCCTGCAAACCTGCACGAGCAGCAGCGCGGGGTAACAAATCGAGGCTCAGACGTTGTTTGTTCAGCGGCAGCCCGGCACTCAGGCTGGCGCGACTGACTGTCGCGCCGTGCAGTTTGCAGAGAATCAACAGACCGTCGAGTAACGGATCATCGAAGCTCAGCCGCGGATCGACCCCAGAGTTGCCGGGTTCCATGCTGGTCATATTGATCGCTCCTTTGAACTGGCTCGGACACCCACATCAACCCTGCTGCGTGATCGTTCCCACGCTCTGCGTGGGAATGAAGCCCGTGACGCTCCGCGTCACTGGACGCAGAGCGTCCCTAGAGGCATTGCCACGCAGAGCGTGGGAACGATCATGCAGCCTTCGGCAGCTCCTACAGAGGGGTTACTTCAGCTCTGGGAGGCGGGCTTCGTTTTTCACTTCGCTGGAGGCGATCGCATCGGCGGGCAGCACCACCCGTTGTTTGCTCAGCAACTGGCCCATGTTCGCCAGCACGCGGTACATCGAATATTCCTCGGTGTAGCGAATTTCGGTGTAACGACGGTTGGCGTTGTAGAGCTCGTTTTCACTGTCGAGCAAGTCGAGCAGGGTGCGTTGGCCGAGGCCGAACTGATCCTGATACGCGGCGCGTACACGCTTGGTGGTTTCCGCGTATTCGCGGGCGGTCGGGGTCTGTTTCTTCGCGTTGAGCATGGCGTTCCAGGCCAGGTGAATGTTCTCGTTGAGCTGACGCAGGGCGTTGTTGCGGATGTCCATTGCCTGGTTGATCTGGTGCGCATCGGAGGCCAGTCGCGCCTTGTCGCTGCCGCCACGGAACAGGTTGTAGTTCATGATCACGCCGACACGCCATTCGTTGTCGTGGCCTTCGTCGCCCTGCACGTTGTTGTTCGCGCCCACCGCTGCTTCAGCGTCGAAGCGTGGGTAGAACGGCGACTTGGCGACTTCGTATTGGCTCTCGGCCGATTGCACGTCGGCCTGCGCCGATTTCAGGTACGGGTTGTTTTCGACCATGCTCTGCTGGGCTTCCGGCAGGGTGGTCGGCAACTCGCCACGGGTCGTGGCCGGGGCTTCCAGTTCATCAGGCATGCGCCCGACGACGCTGAAGAAGTTCGACTCGGCATCCGCCAGATCCACTTCAGCGGTGTCGAGGTTGTTTTGCGCCAGTGCTTTACGCGCCACCGATTGATCGGAGTCGGCGGTGCTGCCGATGCCGCGCTCGGTGCGCAGGCCGATCTGATCGTTGACGCGCAAGTGCGCTTGCAGGTTGTTCGTGGCCAGGGTCACCAGTTCGCGGCGCTTGAGCACTTCGAGGTAGACCTCGATGGTGCGCAGGGCCAGATCCTGAGCGGTGCCTTGCGCGTAGTAGGCGCGCGAATTGGACACGCCTTTGGTGCGCTCAACCTCGTTGGCGGTGTTGAAACCGTCGAACAGCATTTGCCGTAAACGCAGCTCGGACTGGGTGTAGTTGAGAATTCGTGTGTCGTGGTTACCGAAGGCGCGGGTGTTGGTGTTGTCGCTGTAGCCACGGCCATACGCGGCGTTCAAATCGACGGACGGATAGAAACCGCCCTTGGCGACTTTGATCTGTTCATCAGCCGACAGGCGTGCGTCCACGCGCGAAGCGAGTTCCGGGTGGGTGGCAATGGTGCTTTGGATCGCCTCGGTGAGGTTCATGGCCTGGGCTTGGGATGTGCAAGCCATGGCCAGCAAAACCGCGCTGCAGAGGGGGGTTAAAACGCGCATGGGTGCATCTCCCTGAGTCCTGATGGTGTGTTACTGTCGCCAAAAATTTGACGATATTTTTAGTGGAAAGCGTTTCACTCTTGTAACAACAGAGCTAAGAACATAATGAAGCGTAGCTAAGAAAAAATTTTCATAAGGCTTATTCCGAAAAAAACTTATGCGGTTTGTAAAATCCGGCACATTGTTCAGCTCGAAAGCCTTTGTTTTATGCGCGCTAGGGAGCGCAGAAAGGCTTGAGGAAAGTTCCATTCACTTTGCGACATACGGCGAAGTACTGCTGAAGGGGAGGGACGCGTAGCGGCTGGGGAGCGACAGATTTTTGTCACTCGAGTGATTCACCGGCGTTACGTAGCGCTCGTGGGAATGCTGCATTGATCAGGGTTTTCAAGTGCTTGATAGCACTGATGTTTCCTGAGCGGCGCAACCTGCGAACGAACTGTCGAAGGCGCGAGCGTCGCCACGGCAACCCGATTGAGCCATGGGCTACTTCGTTAACCAGTGCCGACAGTGGTCGGCAGCGGAGGAATTCACATGGCAACGCTCATCGGTACCGTCACTAAAGTCATTGGTCAGGTTTTCGCACAGGCAGCGGACGGCACAAAACGCGCGCTGGTCGAAGGCGATCGGCTGTTTGCCGGCGATCAATTGATCACCGGAGCCGAAGGCGCCGTTGCCGTTCATCTGCAAAATGGCAAAGAGCTAACCCTTGGGCGCGGCAGCAGCATGACCCTGTCCGGGCAACTGCTCGCCGATCAGGCCGCGCACGTGAACGCGGCCGAGGCGGTGACGCCGAGCGAAGCGCAACTGACCGACGTCGAGCAAATCCAGAAAGCCATCGCCGCCGGTGATGACCCGTCGAAAACCGCTGAAGCCACTGCCGCTGGGCCAAACGCTCCGGGTGGCGCGCCGGGTGAAGCGGGCGGTGGTCACAGTTTTGTCTTGCTGACGGAAGTCGGCGGGCGGGTTGATCCGATCATTGGTTTCCCCACCGCCGGTTTCGGTGGCATCCCTGAATTCCCCGAAGAACGCCACAACGTGGTGATCGACAACGGCGACGACACGCCAGTGATCGTGCCGCCACCGGTCAACAATCTGGTGACCCTCAACGGCCTGTCCGTACCGGGTGGCGAGCTGAATCTCAACGAAGCCAATCTGCCTGACGGTTCCGCCGCCAACCCTGCTGCACTGACCCAAAGTGGCAGCTTCACCGTTAACGCGCCGGACGGTTTGACCAGCCTCAGCGTCGGCGGCATCAGCCTGGTCAACGGTGGTGTAGCGGTCGGTTTCCCGCAGTCGATCACCACGCAATTGGGCAACACCCTGACCATCACCGGCTATAACCCGAGCACCGGTGTCGTCACTTACAGCTACACCCTCAACGGCAACGACACCCACGCAGCGGGCGACGGCGCGAACAACCTCAGTGAACAATTCACCGTGGTTGCCGGCGACAGCAATGGCGATACCGCGACTGGTACGCTCGACGTCAACATCACCGATGACGTACCGCGCGCGGTGGATGACAGCAACAGCTCAACCGCTTCGGAAACCTTGCTGACGCTGACCGGCAACGTGCTGACCAACGATGTGCAAGGCGCTGACCGCGTGGCCACTGGCCCGGTGACGCCCGGTACGTTCACCGGCACTTACGGCACCCTCGTGCTGAACGCCAACGGCACTTACACCTACACGCTCAACACCAGTGACGCCGATTTCAAAGCGCTGCACGGCGGTGGCAACGGCACCGAAACCTTCGCTTATACCCTCACCGATTCGGACGGCGATAGCAGCACCGCGAATCTGGTTTTGCAGATCCACAACAACGACGACCCGGTAACCCTCGGCGGTTTGAATATTGCGGGCGGCGAGCTGACGGTTTTCGAGAAAAACCTGGCCCTGGGCAGTTCACCTGATTCGGCAGCGCTGACGCAAAATGGCAGCTTCACCGTTACGGCTCTCGATGGCGTCACCACGCTGACCGTCGGCGGCATTGCCGTGGTCACCAACGGTGTCGCGGCTGGTTTTCCGCAATCGGTGACGACGCCGCTGGGCAGCACGTTGACCATTACCGGGTTCAACGCGGCGACCGGCGTGGTCAGTTACAGCTACACCCTGGTCGATAACGAAGCGCATCCGAACGCCAATGGCGCGAACACTCTGCCAGAGCAATTCGCCGTCACCGTCGTCGATGACAACGGTACGACCGCCAACGCAACGCTCGATGTGAACATCATCGACGACCTGCCAAAAGCTGTGGATGACAGCAACACAGGCACCGCCTCGGAGACCAATCTCAGCCTCACCGGCAACGTGCTGACCAACGACGTGCAGGGCGCCGACCGCGTGGCCACTGGCGAGACTGCCGGGCCGATCACCGCCGGTACGTTTGCGGGGACTTACGGGACGTTGGTGCTGAACGCCAACGGCACTTACACCTACACGCTGAACACCAGCGATGCTGATTTCAAGGCCCTGCACGGCGGCGGTGATGGCACCGAAACCTTCACCTACACCATCACCGATTCCGACGGCGATACCAGCACCGCGAACCTCGTTTTGCAGATCCATAACAACGACGATCCGGTGATCATCAACGGCCTCAACGTGAATGGCGGCGAGCTGACTGTTTACGAAAAAAACCTCAGCGACGGCAGCGCACCAGACTCCGGCGCACTGACCCCAAGCGGCACCTTCAACATCACTGCACTCGATGGTGTCACCACGTTGACCGTTGGCGGCATCGCCGTGGTTACGAATGGCGTAGCTGCAGGCTTCCCGCAATCAATCACCACCCCATTGGGCAGCACACTGACCATCACCGGTTTCAACGAAACCACCGGCGTCGTCAGCTACAGCTACACCCTGGTCGATAACGAAGCGCACCCAACCGCGAACGGCGCGAACAATTTGCCTGAGCAATTCGCCGTCACCGTCGTCGATGACAACGGTACGACCGCCAACGCAACGCTCGATGTGAACATCATCGACGACCTGCCAAAAGCTGTGGATGACAGCAACACCGGCACCGCCTCGGAGACCAATCTCAGCCTCACTGGCAACGTGCTGACCAACGATGTGCAGGGCGCCGACCGTGTGGTCATCGGCGAGAATGCCGGCCCGATCACAGCGGGTACTTTCGCGGGGACTTACGGCACGTTGGTGCTCAACGCCAACGGCACGTACACCTACACCCTCAACACCACTGATGCTGATTTCAAAGCATTGCACGGCGGCGGTGACGGGACAGAAACCTTCACCTACACCATCACCGATTCCGATGGCGATACCAGCACCGCAAACCTCGTCTTGCAGATTCACAACAACGACGATCCGGTGATCATCAACGGCCTCGACGTGAATGGCGGCGAGCTGACTGTTTACGAAAAAAACCTCAGCGACGGCAGCGCACCAGACTCCGGTGCATTGACGCAAAGCGGCACCTTCAACATCACCGCACTCGACGGCGTGACCACGCTGACCGTGGGCGGCATTGCCGTCGTCACCAACGGCGTAGCAGCAGGTTTCCCGCAATCAATCACCACGCCATTGGGCAGCACACTGACCATCACCGGTTTCAATGAAACCACCGGCGTCGTCAGCTACAGCTACACCCTGGTCGATAACGAAGCGCACCCAACCGCCAACGGCGCAAACAATCTGCCAGAGCAGTTCGCCGTCACCGTCGTCGATGACAACGGCACCACCGCCAATGCGACCCTCGATGTAAACATCATCGACGACCTGCCAAAAGGCGTGGACGACAGCAACGCCGGCACCGCCTCAGAAACCCTGCTGAGCCTGTCCGGCAACGTACTGACCAACGACGTACAAGGCGCCGATCGCGTACCTACCGGCCCGAATGCCGGCCCAATCACCGCCGGTACTTTCTCAGGGACTTACGGCACATTGGTGCTCAACGCCAACGGCACGTACACATACACCCTCAACACCACCGACGCCGATTTCAAAGCGCTGCACGGTGGCGGCAACGGGACAGAAACCTTCACCTACACCATCACCGATTCCGATGGCGATACCAGCACCGCAAACCTCGTGCTGCAGATCCACAACAACGACGATCCGGTGATCATCAACGGCCTCAACGTCAACGGCGGCGAACTCACCGTTTACGAGAAAAACCTCAGCGACGGCAGTACTCCAGATTCCACCCAGCTGACCCAAAGCGGCACCTTCAACATCACTGCGCTGGACGGCGTGACCACGCTGACCGTGGGCGGCATTGCCGTCGTCACCAACGGCGTAGCCGCAGGTTTCCCGCAATCAATCACCACGCCATTGGGCAGCACACTGACCATCACCGGTTTCAACGAAACCACCGGCGTCGTCAGCTACAGCTACACCCTGGTCGATAACGAAGCGCACGCAACCGCGAACGGCGCAAACAATCTGCCAGAGCAGTTTGCCGTCACCGTCGTCGACGACAACGGCACCACTGCCAACGCGACCCTCGACGTCAACATCGTCGACGACCTGCCTAAAGCGCTGGACGACAGCAATACAACCACGGCGTCGGAAAGCCAACTGACGCTGACCGGCAACGTCCTGACCAACGATGTGCAGGGCGCCGACCGTGTCGCCAGCGGGCCGGTGACCGCCGGTACGTTCACCGGGACTTACGGCACCTTGGTGCTCAACGCCAACGGCACGTACACCTACACCCTCGACACCACCGATGCCGACTTCAAAAATCTGCACGGCGGCGGCAACGGTACCGAGAATTTTACCTACACCATCACCGACTCCGACGGCGATACCAGCACCGCGAACCTGGTGCTGAACATCCATAACAATGACGATCCAGTGGTGCTCAACGGCCTCGACGTCAATGGCGGCGAACTGACGGTCTACGAGAAAAATCTCGGTGACGGCACCGACCCCAATACCCCGGCGCTGACCCAGAGCGGCACCTTCACGGTCACGGCGCTTGATGGTCTGCAAACCCTGACCGTCGGCGGCATCAACGTGGTGACCGGTGGCGTGGCCGCAGGTTTCCCACAATCGATCACCACGCCGTTGGGCAGCACGCTGACCATCACCGGTTACAACGAAACCACCGGTGTCGTTAGCTACAGCTACACCTTGGTCGATAACGAAACCCACCCGAATGCCAACGGCGCCAACAGCATCACCGAGAACTTCAACGTGGTGGCGACGGACACCGATGGCAGCACCGCCAACGGCCAGATCAACGTCAACATCGTCGATGATTTGCCGAGCGCCCACCCTGATGCCGCGTCGGTGGCAGAGGGCGGAACCGTCAGCGGCAATGTGCTCGACAACGATATCGGCGGCGCCGATGGCCCGGCGGCGACCGGCGCGGTGGTTGGCGTGCGTGCCGGCGCCGACACGTCGACCTCGGCCCTCGGTGGCCTGAACAGCAACATCAACGGCACCTACGGCTACCTGACCCTGGATGCCAATGGCAACGCTGTCTACCACAGCAATCCCAATGCGGTGAACGGCCCGGGCGCGGTGGATGTGTTCACCTACACTGTGCGCGATTCCGACGGTGACGAAAGCACCACAACCATCACCATCGACGTCGCCAACAGCAAACTGTATGCGACCAGCGACACCGATGTGACCGTGTTCGAGAAAGCACTCGACCTGACCAAGGACGGCGCGGATCTGGCCCCCGGTACGGTCACCGGCAGCGACCCGAGCAACACCGGCGAAACCGCGTCCGGCACCCTGGTCGGCTCGGTCACTGGCGCGGTCGGCGCGATCAGCTATGCATTGGTCGGCAGTGCCACCGGCAACTACGGACAGATTGTCCTCAACCCCAACGGCACCTACACCTACACCCTGACATCGCCGGCGACCACCACGCCGCATGCCGATGACGGCGCCAACATCCTGACCGAAAGTTTTACCTATCAGGCCACCGATTCGCTGGGCAATATCGTCACCAGCACCATCGTCGTCAGCATCGTCGACGACGTGCCACATGCAGTGAACGACAGCAACGCCAACAGCGCTTCGGAAAGCCTGTTGACCCTCACCGGCAACGTGCTGACCAACGATGTGCAAGGCGCCGACGTGGTGGCGAGCGGGCCGATTACCCCCGGCACCTTCACCGGCACCTACGGCAAACTGGTGCTCAACGCCGATGGCTCGTACACCTACACGCTGGACACCAACGATGCCGACTTCAAAAATCTGCACGGCGGTGGCAACGGCACCGAGACGTTCACCTACACCCTGACCGATGCCGACGGCGACGTCAGCACCGCCAATCTGGTGCTGAACATCCACAACAATGACGATCCGGTGGTGCTCAACGGCCTCGACGTCAATGGTGGCGAACTCACCGTTTACGAGAAAAACCTCAGCGACGGCACCAGCCCGAACACAGCCTTGCTGACCCAAAGCGGCACCTTCACCGTGACCGCCCTCGACGGCCTGCAAACCCTGACGGTCGGCGGCATTGCCGTGGTGACCAACGGTGTCGCCGTCGGCTTCCCGCAGTCGGTGGTTTCACCGCTGGGCAGCACCTTCACCATCACCAATTACAACCCGACCACCGGTGTCGTGAGTTACAGCTACACCCTGGTCGATAACGAAGCACACCCAACCGCCAACGGCGCCAACAGCCTCACCGAGAACTTCAACGTGGTGGCGACGGACACCGATGGCAGCACCGCCAACGGCCAGATCAACGTCAACATCATCGATGACCTGCCGACCGCGAAAGCCGACACCGGCTCGGTGGCCGAGGGCGGTACCGTCAACATCAGCGTGCTGGGCAATGACGTCACCGGCGCCGATGGCGCAGCAACAGGCGGGGCGGTGGTCGGCGTGCGTGCCGGCAGCAACACCGGCACATCAGCCATCGGCGGGCTCAACAGCAACATCAACGGCAACTTCGGTTACCTGACCCTCGATGCTGCGGGCAACGCTGTTTATCACAGCAACCCGAACTCGGTGAGTCCACCGGGCGCGACCGATACTTTCACCTACACCATCCGCGACAGCGACGGCGATGAAAGCACCACGACCATCACCATCAATGTCGCCGACAGCAAACTGATTGCCTCGGTCGATCAGGACGTCACGGTCTACGAAAAAGCCCTCGACCTGACCAAGGACGGTCAGGATCTGGCCGCCGGCACGGTCACCGGCAGCGACCCAACCAACACCGGCGAAACCGCGACGGGCACGCTGGTCGGCGCGGTCACCGGCGGCAGCGGCGCGCTGACCTACACCTTGGTCGGCAGCGCCACCGGCAGCTACGGGCAGATCCAGCTGAATGCCGACGGCACCTATACCTACACGCTGACTTCGGCGCCGAAAACCTCGCCGAACGCCAACGACGGGGCGAACACTCTCAGCGAAAGTTTCACCTACAAAGCCACTGACGCACTGGGCAACAGCACCACCAGCACCATCGTCGTCAACATCGTCGATGACGTGCCAAAAGCCGTGGCATCCGATCGTTCGGTGGCGGCGGTGGAGATCGATTCCAACCTGCTGATCGTCCTCGACATCTCCGGCAGTATGGCCGACGCCTCCGGTGTGCCGGGCCTGTCGCGACTGGCGCTGGCCAAGCAGGCCATCAGCGCGCTGCTCGACAAGTACGACGATCTCGGCGATGTGAAAGTGCAACTGGTGACCTTCAGCAGCAGCGCCACCGATCGCACCTCGGTGTGGGTCGATGTCGCCACGGCCAAGTCGATTCTCGCGGGCCTGACAGCGGGCGGCGGTACTAACTACGACGCCGCCGTAGCGACCATGCAGACTGCGTTCAACACCTCGGGCAAACTCACCGGCGCCCAGAACGTTGGCTACTTCTTCTCCGACGGTAAACCGACCACTGGCCAGGAAATCGGCACGGCGGACGAAACCGCGCTGAAAGCTTTCCTCGACGCCAACAACATCCGTAACTACGCGATCGGCCTGGGCAGCGGCGTGAGCAACGGCAACCTCGATCCAGTGGCGTACGACGGCATCACCCACACCAACACCAACGCGGTGGTGGTGACCGATCTCAACCAACTCAACTCGGTGCTCTCGGGCACGGTGGTTGGCGCGCCGGTTACCGGTTCGTTGCTGGGCGAGGGCGGCACGTTCGGCGCGGATGGCGGCTTTATCAAAACCATCGTCGTCGACGGCACCACCTACACCTACGATCCGAAAGCGCTCAGCGGGCAGGGTTCGTTAACTAACGTTGGCACTAACCACGGCACGTTCAACACCGTGAACAATTCGGTGAGCATCGCCACCAACAATGGCGGCACGCTGGTGATCAACCTCGACACCGGCGACTACACCTACACTTCGCAGAAAACCACCGCCGTGGTGATTACCGAGAACATCGGCTTCACCGTCAGCGACAACGACGGCGACCTCGCCAGCTCGACGCTGACCGTGAAAGTCATCCCCAATGCGCCGCCGGTGGCGGCGGACGATCACGTCATCACCAATGTGTTGTCGAGCAACGTCGTGGTGCCGGGCGAATTGCTGCTGGCCAACGACACCGATCCGAATGGCGATACGCTCAACGCCACGCCGACGACGTTCAATACCGGTTGGGCGGCGAAGGGCGCGGACTTCACCGGCACCGGCGCGATCAGCTTTGCCGGCACCGGTAACACCGCCGCCAACCAAAGTCTCGCCGATGTGCGCAATACGTTCGCGGCCAACACCGCAGCGATGACCGCCGTGCTGGTGGTCAGCGGTTACCTCGGCGCCGTCACCACCGCCAATGCCAACGACGAAGACCTGATCACCGTCAAACTGAAACAGGGCGAAACGCTGAACCTGGATCACAATCTGGCGGCCGGTCACATCACCATGGAGTACTCGCTCAATGGTGGCGCGTTCACCGCCATTGCTGACGGCGGCACCATTACCGCCAGCGCTGACGGTACGTATCAGATCCACGTGACCAACATCACCAACACCAGTGGCAGCAACACTACGGCGGCGGAAAACTATCAACTGACCATGACCCTCAACTACGCCGGGGCCCACGACATCACCCCGGACTTCAACGGCACCTACACCGCCAACGACAACCATGGCGGCAGCGACACTGCCAACGTCAGCATCAGCTATCAGGACGGCCACACCCTCACCGGAACCTCCGGCGATGACATCCTCGTCGCAGGCACCGGCAACAACATCATCAACGCCGGCGATGGCAACGATGTGCTCACTGCAGGCTCTGGCAACAATGAAATGCACGGCGGCGCCGGCAACGATTTGCTCTACAGCGGCCCGGGCAATGACCTTCTCGATGGCGGCACCGGCACGGACACGGCAAGCTATGCCCACGCCACCGCCGGGGTCACGGTCAACCTCGGCCTGCTCGGTGCGCAAAACACCCTCGGTGCCGGAACTGACACCCTGACGGGCATCGAAAACCTCGTCGGCTCGAACTTCAACGACACGTTGACCGGCGACGGCAATAACAACGTGATCAACGGCGGGCTGGGCAACGACATCCTCAACGGTGGCGGCGGTGACGACCTGCTGATCGGCGGCCTGGGCAACAACACCCTGACCGGTGGAGCAGGGGCCGATACCTTCCAGTACCTCAAGGGCAACAGCGGCCACGACACCATCACCGACTTCACCCCCGGCACCGACAAGCTCGACCTGTCGCAACTGCTGCAAGGTGAAAACGGCACCACGGCGTCGCTCGATGACTACCTGCACTTCACCGTCACCGGCACGGGCGCGTCGGTGCTCACCAGCATCGACGTCAGCGCCATGGCCGGTGCCACGCCAAACCAGACCATCGACCTGGCCGGCGTCAACCTCGCCAGCCACTACGGTGTAACACCGGGGGCCGGCGGGATGATTGCCAGCGGGCATGACACGGCGACGATCATCACCGGCATGCTCAACGATCATTCGTTGAAGGTCGATACCGTCTGATCCGAGGCTGAAACGACAAAACCCGTGCTCCCGGTTGAAGGGGAGGGCGGGTTTTTTTGTGCCTGAAGAAATTGAGTCTCCGGCACATCCCCTTACTTGAGGGTGCCTCTCCAGGTAGTTCTCCGACGAACGGTCGTAAAACCTGTAATTTCTGACAGTAGTCAGAACCTGCCCTCGCGCATTAAATGAAGCCATGCAGTGACGGCGCAAATCGCGCCGCTCCGCAACTTTCATAAGGGAAGGCCGGGAAATGGACAAGCATGAACATCCTGCCGAGCCGCCGATCGATGGCCTCGCTGAAATAGCTGCCGCGATGGAAGCACCCAAAGTCCCCGCTGTGCTCGATCCGGATGATCCCAGGGGATTGCTGCCGCTGACAGCATTGGGTGACAGGCTGGCAGTGACCTTCGAAGACTTCGGCCAAGGAATGGCACCGGGTGAGCTCGACCTTGTTGAATTGGGTTTTATGCCCAAAGGCGGGGCCTTCAATAACGTCGATGAGCGTTGGTACCCGACCAGCGACCCCATCAGCTGGCCACAAACCCTTTATGTGCCCCGGGATCTTCTGTCGCACGGCGTGTATGAAGTGGCGATCCGCGTCTCCATTTACGGCAGTAATCCGAATCCCGGAGACCGTAAAACCCTGACGATCGATACCAACAAGCCCAATTTCGGCAACAAGCCAGGGGCCGTGATATTCCCCGCCGAATTGGGCGGCACTGTCGACGAAATCTTCTTGGAGCAAGAGGGTGAGGTCAACGTGCTGGTGCCTTGGTATATCGACGCCGAAAGCGGCGATCGGGCAGTGTATTACTGGACATCGGAGCAAGACCCTCCGGACACCGAGACCCCGGTTCGTGAGCAGGAATTCAGTGCCGAAGACATCGCCGCGAAACGCCTGAACATCACGGTGTACGCCGATGAAATTCGTGCTGGTGGCGCGGGTAAACGCTTCCTTTATTACTTCCTCAGAGATCGCGCGGGGAATGAAGGGCGACACTCCTTTCTTTCGCCGATCAATGTTGATCTGACTCCCGCTCCCGCTCCCGGTGCCCTGCCACCTCCAAGGGTTCCGCTGTCCGCCAGAGGTCTGGTGGACCGGCAGCAGGCCCGGGACGGGCTGTTTGTTGAGATCGATCAATACGACCTTGCGGATTCGGCGCAATGGGTCGCGGTTTTCTGGGACGGTATCGCGCTTGCCGAGATTCCCGTGGATCTTGCCGGTTTTCCGTTGAAAGCCCCCGTGCCATGGCCGGCGTTGCACGACAGAGGCGACGGGCCATTTCGAGCAAAGATTTACTACAAAATAAAGCAGGGAGCGGCGTACGGAAGGCCTTCGCCAGAGATATCGGTCGCAGTCAACCTGACGCTGGCGGGCCAGGATCATGACAAGGCACCCGCCCTGATTAATGAAGACCTCGCGTTGGTTGAGGTGTATGGGGAGCATTCAGCCACCCTCAACACGTTGCTCACTGAGGATCACGGATTCCCGGCCACTGTGTCACTGACGCTGTACGACGCACCCGAAGCGGGACAGTTGCTGGAACTTCACTGGGGCAGTTACACAGGGGCTGTTGCTCAGTACAAAGTTCAGCCTGGCGATGTGGCCGGTCAACCGATCTCCTTTATCGTGCCGTGGCATGTAATCGACAGCGATAAAAAGAATCCGGCCTTGCCGGTGTTCTACACCACCGACAACGGAGTGAATCAGCAACAGTCGCTACCGACCCATGTCAGGGTCGACATTGTCGTCATCGACAACATGAAGGAACCACTGTTTCCCCATGCCGGAAAGGAAGGCGTGCTCCATTGTTGCGCCAGACCCCGACTGTGGGAGGGCGTCACGGTAAGAATTCCCGCCGACCCGAATATCGAGCAGGGCGATACGCTCATTGTTATATGGCAGGGATGCGCGGGGCCCAACGGTACACGTCCTATTCCCGGAACTTACCGGGAAATTGAACACCCGCTGCCGACACGGGTGCCTGGCACAGACATCGATATTGTCGTTGCGGATTACGACAGGTTGATCGCCCCCATGGTCAATAACGGTTCCGCACTGGTGTATTACAAATTGCGTAAGTCAGGAGGCGGGCGCGGAACGTCTCGACCGGACTTTGTCATCATCAACCGGACTATGCCCAGCGGCGACATCTGTTCGCCAACTAATGATGTGTGTCAGGAAAACTGAAGCAGTTTCAAATCGTGTAATGCAGTGAATGCCGAGTCCGCTTCGTCAATCAGTAGTGGAAGCAAATGACTTGGCGCGTCTATTTGATCAGGAGAACGGTTATGACTTATTTGAAAGAGTTGTCGGCGGCAAAAAAATCTTCTCGCAAACAGTTGAGTGCCTTGCGTAAGTCCTTATTGACAGCCGGTGCGGCGCCGCAAGTTGAAGGGATGTTGGGCCCGATCGCGGGGGACGATATTCACAAGTTGCCAGTTATCCTTCAGGGGAAAGACTGCCCCGTTAAACTTAATGATGTGCAAGTTCCTCCTGGCGCAAAACCCGATGAAACATTTATCTCCCTTTGTAAAGACGGGGTACCGTTTGGGGGATGGGTAGACCTTCCAATGGTGCCAGACAATCCATTTCTAATGACATTGGGCGGAGCCTTTACGACGACGTCAGGGTTGTTCAATTTGTCTTACAAAATCGAATACGGGGGTAATGACAGTCAATCAGAATCGTTGATATTTTTTATCGATACTACGGCTCCCGGTTTTGGATTACCCGCTACGCCGGGTACTCCTCCGGTTGAAGTTATTGATGGTCTGGTGACACGAGATATTCTGGCTGACCTCGATGGCATCACCATGACGCTTGATGCCCCAGGTGATATTAAGCCAGGTGATATTTACAACGGATATTATGGGAAGAGCGACCCTGGTGTGTCGGTGGGTTTTTATAAAGTTGTCGAAGACACGACGTTGCCCATTGAAATAAAAATCGAAAAAAACATTATCGAAACGATGGGCGAAGGCCAGCATATTTTTTATTGTAAATACGAAGATCGGGTCGGCAATATCGGGCCGTCATCCAATCCGTTTACATTCACCATTCAGCTTCGACCCACCCCAAGTGCTTTGAAGCCTCCAGAGGTTCCACTACATGAAGATGATGATCTGATAGATCTGGACGATGCAGTTCCCTCGTTAGGGGTCGTCATTCCGGTGTTTGATAATGGCATTCCAGGGGACGCCGTTCGCGTAACCTTTGATGGGAAAATTCAACCACCTAAACCTACTGACGGTAAGACTGCGGTGATTGTTGATGTGCCGTTTCTGGATGTGAAGGGTACTGATCCCGGGCCGAAAGACGTAACGCTTACTTACGAGATTTTACGGGAGGGCAAACCTTATCCCGAAGGAACCGCAGTGCCCCTCAAAGTTGACTTGTCTATTGCAGGTCCGGTTAACCCTCAGCCCGATCCGGAGTTGGGCAATCCGAACCTGACAAAACTGATTGTCAAAGGCAGCACCGGCAATGACAAGTTGGTAGAAGCGGACGTGGGCAATGATATTAATATTGATCTGACTATTTACACCGGTTACAAGGACGGCGATATCGTCGATCTTGTCTGGGAAGGCGTTAAGGTGCCACCGCCCAACGGGCAATACGAGGTTAACGGGACGGAGGCCGCAGGATTTAAAATTCCTTTCAAACTGCCCAAGGCAGTGTTCCTGGACAGTGGTAATGGTATTAAGTCAGCGCGGTATGTTATTTCCAACCCAACGGCAAATGGTGACAATGAAAACCCGTCGCCACCGACCGCGGTGGACGCTTATATTATTCCAATCGTCTTGCCAGCTCCCAAGATTCTGAATCTGTACACCAATCCTGCCAATCGCGAGTTCCTTAACTGCAGTTCACTTCGTAGTATTCCGGTGGTGGGCTGGGGTGCCATCGTTAAAGTTGACGGTGATACGGATTTTGCACCGAACATGAAATTAAAGTTCAAGTGGGTTGGTAAGTCCTCGGATCCAGATGCTGATCCCATTGAGGATTTTCTGTTTGAAAAAGAGCTGAAGGGGCTAGAGCATGTTCTTGGGTTTGAGGTTTATTTGCCGTTCGAAACAGCGCTGAAAACGATCGGCGATGGAGAAGGGGAAATCAGCTATGTCGCTGAGATTGATGGCCATGATCGATCGGGAGGGTCACATAAGGTCAGGGTTGTAATGATCAATAATGAAGGTGGTTTCTGCCCTCTTCCTTAAATATTTTGTGTGCATTTTGAAGTTGACAGGCGGGGGGCTTTGTCGTCTGTCAATTTCTTACATTTGCGGAGGTGAATTCTTGCTTAACTTAAGATTAGTCCTACAGAGTAATTACCTGATTCCTTGTATCGTGCGCTCGTTTTAATCATCTGATTCGTGGGAAGGCTTGTCTTCTGAAAGTTTCAAGGAGGTTTCATGGGCGTTTGTACACCTCAATTTTCGTTAGGATTGATCAGTAAAAACTTTATCTGGTTAACCTTGGTCCCCATTTTTTCTTCAAGCCCCCTAGTGTCTGCAGCGACCTTTATCGAAGCGGGCGAAACGCTGAATATTGATCAGACTACGGCGCAGGACAACTACCTCGCACGCAACGGCGGTGTATTGAATGCCAACGGTGCCAATACGTTCGAGGTGTTAATAAACAGCGGATCCGTTCTTAACGCAGTAGGTGGAACCTATGCCGGACGCTCCGGCAACGCCGGCGTATCCGTCACCAACGCCAGTGCCAGTCTGACCGATGCCATTGTGACGGGTGATCGTATGGGTATGTCGGTCAATCGGGTGGCGGGCAGCCCCACCGGCTCCAGCGCAGTAATCAGTGGTAGCCAGATCACTGGCCGAACGGCAGGGCTCGAAACGTCCGGCGGCAGCACGACCGTCATGACCGATACTCACCTCACGGCCACTGCGGCGACGGGGGTGGGCCTGAATTCCTTTGGGGGAGAAGTGCATGCCAAAGGCGGCAGCATCATGGGTGGTTTGCATGGCATTCGCTTACGGCCCGACACTCAAGGCATAGGCAACGGCGCCAACGTGATTCTTGATAATGTCCAGGTGCAAGGACAGACCGGCGCGGCGATCCTCGCGACATCCGGGGTGACCTCTCATATACAAGTGCTTAATTACACGCGCCTGCTTTCCGGCAATGGCATCTTGCTGGACGTTCAGGAAGCTTCGAATGTAACGATGGAGGTGGTCGGCAGTACACTTGAAGGCAAGCTGAACGTCGCTGACAACAGCACGGCCAATCTCGCGTTCCAACATGGTCTTATGGCGGGCGACGTGCTGGTTGGTGAAGCCTCCACCACTGCCCTGCACCTTGACCGCAGCGAACTTCGCGGCAATATCGATATCGCAGATAACAGCAAGGGCGACCTTATCTTCGACCAGTCTCAAATGACAGGCGACGTGTTGGTCAATGACTCGACCGCGACCGTCGTGTTTGCCAACGGCAGCAATCTGGAAGGCAACGTCAGCTTCACCGGCAACAGCAGCGCTGGCCTGACCTTCGATCAGAGCCAGATGAAAGGCGATGTACTGATCGATAGCCTGCCCGACACGACGGCCGTGAACTTTGCCAACAACAGCGTACTCACCGGCAATGTGAACATCGCGGGCGGCAGCCACGTCGATCTGCGCTTCGATCAAAGTCAGCTCACCGGCGATGTCCGGGTCGCCGGGAACTCGACGACGCAGATGGCGCTGAACAACAGCACGTTTCTCGGCAACCTGAATATCAGCGATGACAGCACCGCCAATCTGACGCTCAATCAAAGCCAGATGACAGGTGACGTACTGGTCAATGGGTTAAACACCACTGAGTCGGTCACCCTGGAAAATCAGTCGCAACTCACCGGGCGTCTCGACAAGGTCAACAGCGTTAACATCAAAAGCCAATCAAACTGGACGCTGACGGGTAACGACAACATTGGTACGTTGGCCATGAATGGTGGCAGCATCACGTTTGGCGCTGCCGAGGCAACCAGCACTTATTACACACTCAACGTCGGCACGTTGGCAGGTACCACCGGTACGTTTTCGATGAAGGGCGATTTTGTCAGCGGCGAGAGTGACAAACTCATAGTGGCTGGACAATCGACGGGGAATTACGGGCTTGCCGTCGCGGCCTCCGGGCTGGATGCGGTAGCCCCCGAGCAGGTTGTACTGGTGCGAACCGGCACCACCGATGGCGCCAGTTTTACGTTGGCGGGCGATCGTGCGGTGGATCTCGGCACCTGGTCTTACAGCCTGGCCAGTCGAACCAATGCCGAGGGCGGCAAAGAGTGGTACCTCGATCCGACCACTGAAGTCATCAGCCCCGGTGCTCAGTCGATTCTGGCCTTGTTCAACACCCCGGTCACCAGTTGGTATGGCGAACAGTCGTCACTGCGCACCCGCATGGGCGAGCTGCGTCTTAACGGCGGACAGTCCGGCGGCTGGATGCGCACCTACGGCGGCCAGTACAACGTCGCTGATGGCTCGGGCGTGGGCTATCAGCAAAATCAGCAAGGGATCTCGCTGGGCGCCGATGCGCGAGTCGGCGAGAGTCAGTGGCTGGTCGGTGTGCTGGCGGGGACGAGCAGGTCGGATCTGAATCTCGATCACGGCACCACGGGCACCGTAAAAAGCTACTACGTCGGGCCCTACGCAACCTGGCTGGACGCCGACACCGGCTACTACTTCGACGGTGTGCTCAAGTTCAACCGGTTCCGCAACGAGTCCAAGGTCAACCTCAGCGATGACACCCGCGCCAAGGGTGATTACGACAACTGGGGCCTCGGCGCTTCGGCGGAATTTGGTCGGCAATTCAAACTCGCCGACGGCTACTTCATCGAACCGTTCACCCAATGGTCTGCGGTGCAAATTCAGGGCAAACGCTACACCCTGGACAACGACATGACAGCCGACGGCGACACTACGCGTTCCTTGCTCGGCAAGGCGGGCGTTACGGTTGGCCGTAACTTCGAGTTCGGCAAGGCCAGTATTGCGCAGCCTTATCTGCGCATGGCGGTCGCTCATGAGTTTGCGAAGAATAATGAAGTGAAGGTCAACGACAACGTATTCAACAATGACCTGTCAGGCACACGCGGCGAGTTTGGCGCAGGTGTGGCAGTGGCGATGTCCGAGAAGTGGCAGGTGCATGCGGACTTTGATTACTCGAATGGGGAACATATTGAGAAGCCGTGGGGGGCGACCGTCGGGCTGCGGTATTTTTGGTAATAGCTGTCCTGGTCTGACGTAAAAACCGCTTTTCCTTACAAGGGTAAGCGGTTTTTTATCACCCGATGTTAGTTCGCTTCGACGCCAAGTCGTTATTGGCAAGAGTGGCAGAGGAAATTCGGGGGTCAGGTAAGTTCGCCGATGAGCAGGTCGAGCCCCGCCGAATATTCAAACTGGTTTGTGGCTGCTCGCAGCAACGAATAGCGCACCCTGATCGATTGCCCGATATTGGCATGGACGTACCGGGCATCCAGCCGAAATCTCACGGGTTTGCCGATGATCAGGCTGGTAATCGGAACCCAGTCGGACGTACTGGCACCGGGGCCAGTCCAATAGTAGGTGAGGATGTCATCCTTGTGCGTTCCGGGGAAATTCACCAGTACGGTAACGTTGTCGCTGACGTTGTCAGGGTCGAGCACACCGTTGGTTGCCTCCGGAACTTGGGGCGCCGGCAGTGTCGCGTGAATGACCTGAACCTTGGCCAGCAGCCGATCGGACTCGCTTACGCCATACAGCGTCACGTTGTCATTGCTCACGCGATAGGACAAATCCAGGCTGCCGCCATCAAGCACTTTGATGTGTTGGTTCTTGATCTGAAAAGTAATGAGCTTCGCTTCAGCTTCATTGCGAGTGACCGTGTGTTGTTCTTCATGCGGGTAAGGCACGCCGTCCGCTTGAGTGCCCAGCCAGATCAAATTGATCAAGTCGCCGTTGGCCATGCCCGGATAGCGGACATCCACAGTCGCCAGCGGGGTATCCGGCTCGAGCGTATCGCCGATCAGCTCGCGGATCGTCGGCTCCGGTAGCATCACCACCGCTCCCACCACATCGGCGAACGTGTGCTTGGACGACAACGGCGGGCCACCACTGTTTTTGCGCAGCACATAAGAAGCATCGGCGCGGCCCATGGCTATGGCGCGGACATCCTCATAGGGCACGTTTATTTCCACAGTGCCCGGAACAGATTCGATCGTGCGCGACTCGCTGTGAATCAGCGGCTGGCCGCTAAACGGCGTGCCGATCCACGTCATGGTCAGCGTATCGCCCCGCGCGAAATCCGTACCCGCTACACGCACCTGAACCGTGACCGGCTGCTTGTTCAGATCCTTGACGGTAATGATCCCGTTGATGGCTTCTTTGATGATCGGCGCGTCCAGTCGCCAGGCACCGGCGTCCACGTCGATGTGGGTGCGCTTGGAATGGCGCACCGCCCAGTTCCAGGTTTCATCGTAAAGGTCGTATTTTATCTCCAGCTTCTTGCCATCGCCGCCCGCCAGAATCGCCTCCTGATCAACCACGATGACAATCGGTTGCAGTCGGTCGACATGCGCCTGCGTGACCCGATAAGGCGTCAGCGCGACACTGCCCCAACGCAGCAAAATCGAGTCGTGCAGGGTCATGTCCGGGTAGAACGGAATCGTCACCGGCACACCTTTTTCCGCCCATGCGGCATCGATGACACCTTGGTCGACCAGATCCGGGGGCAGTTGCACAATCTTCAATTCCGAGTGGCCATCCGTCAGATGCGGTTCCCGGTCGCGCCCACCCGGTCGAAAGAGTTTGATCAGCAATCGCAAGGGCACAGAAGGATCGTCCGGCGCCGTTGCACCGGCGCGAGTCAGTTGGTAATAACACTGCTCGACCCAACCTGAGGCCAGATCATCGACGGGCAGGAAAAAGTACATCGGCTTATCGACGTCGCTGGGCTCGACGGTCTTGCGGAAAATCACTTTGGTTTCCCAATAGATGTCATGGCTGTCGCCAGCGCGCATGCCCAGATACGAATTAATCAAGCAGAGAAGGCCTTCGGCATGGTCGCTGACGACGGCAATATTGATCCCGCCATCGCCCTCGACAATCGGCTGCACCATGCCCGCGATCAGTAACGGGCGGAGGGCAAACGGCGCGTTTTGGTTATCGCATGGCGGGAACAGAAAGGGCGAGTGGCTGGGCATGGCAAGCTTCCTTGCTGTGGGAGGGGCGCGACCGTTGGCAGACGCGCCGGGTCTTGTGATTGAGCATTACGGGCGGCAAGTTGGCTACTGTCAGATCTGACAGGGGCGGGGTGGTTTGAGACGAACGGTCGGTGAGTTGGCGACGAAGTCTGTCGGACGGTTCGCTAATTGGCATAGGCAATGAGCGCCGTTTAATGTGCGCGTTTAAAAGACACCGGGTGTTACGTCCTGAAGCCCACAAAACGTTGCGCCATTGCCTACGCGTAAGACAGAATCCGCCGGCTTGTGCGCCTGGGGGCAGGTCGGTAACTTGGATCGGGTCACTGATTTCCAGTGATCGGGTTTAGCAGCCCGATAGGTAACAACGGTTGCATGAGCGATATTCAGTCAGGCGTTTTTTCGCCTGCACTAAATGGTGGCTGTGCGCATGGCGTCTTCGGACGCGCCGGTTTTGTTACTTATCCGGTCTGCTAACTTGCGTACAGCTGCCACCCAAACGTTTAGCAGCGGGATGGTTGCGGCCTCTATTGAGAAAGTAACTATGTTCAAAGTAACGCCAAACCCACCGGCCACCGATCCGGCATCGCCCTACGAATCATCCGACTCAAAGAAATTCCACGAAGCCGCCGAGCGCGCCCTCGACCACTACCTCGGCCCACCCACCGCCGAAATCATGGCTGCACCGTATGTGTCCAACCGTTTGTTCATGGTCAACCCGGCCAGCGCGAACGAACCCCTGTTGGCCGATGCCAGCGAAAGCCTTGGATCGGCTTGCGTGATGATCAACGATCTGGCCGGGATGTTGGAAGGCACGCATCGCCGGACGCTGTTGGGGATTGCGCAAGTTGTGATGCTGGGGGAGCTGGCGGTTAATCAGGTGTTGGATAATTTGGTTCCGGTGGATTAATTCTGAGATGTGGAGAAGCAGTTAACGTGACGTATAGGGGCGGATTTATTTTTGAATAAATCCTCCCCGGTTTCCAAACGCTAGACTTGAAGCCAGGTTATGCTTGTTATTGAAACTGCTGAAACTCCTAAAGTACCATTGACTATTAAAGAGAAAAAAGGGCAGTTTATTCCAATATCTATTTTTTTGGTTTTGTAACTCCCATTATTTGGTTCAAGGTTTTCACGAAAGATCGCTGTGTTTTTTTCGTCATAAACCACGAGTGTTGTTGTGGTGTCTAGCCCATTGTAGTACCCAATTTCAAATGTTGCCGCAAGCCCGGGAAATGTAACAAAGCAAGTAATTCCAGCCCGGAGCGCTAGTACTTGTCCTACGCTCGGGATTGAATAGTAGATACCTGAGCTCCCTGGTGTAGCTACGAATGGCTCTAGTAATAGAGCTAAACGACGGGGAGAATAATAAGTGAGGTAGTGAGGGATGGTTATGGGTGGAGTTTGTTCCCAATCTTCCGTTATGTTTTGTTTGGCTGTAACTGTAAAATTTCGAACTGGCGACTCCGTCTCACTGCCATATTTGGCTTTTGCCTTGAAGGCGTGAGCGGCGATGGATAAACCTGCCGCGGTGTAGATCCAGATCCCTTGGGCATTGATCGGCGCCGAATTTTTTAATGTTACGCCGTCATATATATCCACTGCACGGTTCGCCGTACCTGTACCCGTGAGCGTCACGTTAGTGTCGACTGTCGTGCCGTTTTGCGGGATGTCGATGCCCTTGGAATCTTTCACCGAAGTAATCGCTGGAACCAGTGCATCTGCCACAACAAAAGTACGGGGAACCGATACCGGATTGCTGCCGTAAATGCCTTTGGCGGTCAGGCTGTGCGGCCCGTTGACCAAGCCACCAACACCACGTGTCCAAACGCCGCTGGTGTTGACGGTGGCAGTGCCTTTGGGAGTCGTCCCGTCGAAGATATCGACCTCCAGACCCGCCGTGGCTGTACCGGTCAGGGTGACGTTGTCATTGGTAATGGTGGAACCGTTGGGGACTTCTTTACCGTAGGGGTCTTTAACTGAAGTGATCGTGGGTGTGGCGAGCGCTGCAACGGTTAAGGTGCGTGCCGCCGACACCGGCCCTGCGCCATACTCTGCTTTCGCGGTAAAACTGTGCGCCGCAATGCTCAAGCCAGAAACCGTCAGTGTCCAGATTCCGGTCACCGGGTTTGCAGGCGGTTTGTCTTTAGAGATCGTGCCATCCTTCACATCGACCTTCTGCCCTTTGCTCGCCGTCCCGGTGATCGTCACGCTGGTATAAATGGTGGTTCCGCCATGAGGAATCTCGACACCCTTGCTGTCCTTGATCGAGGTAATGGTCGGCGTGACCATCGGCGTGACGATGATTTTCCATATCACCGACACCGGATTGCTGCCGTATTGCGCAACAGCGGTAAGGTTGCAGTCGCCCTGGGCCAGTCCGACCAAATCCCGTTCC